>Ga0209231_1000222_pt1 | contig 39069 bp, 45 predicted proteins | sample Deesub45470m_DNA_FD_188086 | JGI IMG/M metagenome (GOLD analysis project Ga0209231, IMG submission 188086) | Deep subsurface microbial communities from North Pacific Ocean - 450_OLKR46/470m Metagenome (SPAdes) (version 2) | ecosystem: Environmental > Terrestrial > Deep subsurface > Unclassified ... | reverse complement strand
GGTTAACTTTCTCTCCAACGTCGGCAGCTGCTTAATCTGATATCTGCACCCTTTTCACCTTAGGTAAATCAGGCAGAATGGAACCGAAGAAAGCGGAATACGATCAACGCCACGAACAACGTCTTGGCAATGAGATTATGGAGCTTCTCGTCACCCATTATGGTGGCGGGCTAAGTGAGGCTGACCTCGATCTGGAGATGGCGCGTCTGCAGCGGGCCCTCGAATTCGGCCGTCTCTCGCACGCCGGTCAGACACGTAAATCAGGGGAACCCTACTTTTTCCATCCTTTGCGGGTCACCCATCTGGCTTCGCGCCACTGGATGGATTTCTCTTCGGTGATCGCAGCGCTGATGCACGACGTGGTCGAAGATACACCGGTGACGCTGGCAGATATTGAAGAGATGTTCGGTGCCGATGTCGCGCTTTTGGTCAATGGCTTAACCAAGGCGACCGACGACAACTTAAGTCGCGAGCTGCTCAAAGAGAAAACCTATCGCAAGCAGTTATTGGCAGCGGTCGAGGATGTTCGGGTTCTGTGCCTCAAATTCTGGGACCGCATCGATAATTTACAGACGATCGGGTCTCTGCGCCCCGAAAAACAGGCTCTCATCGCTGAAGAGACGCGCACGGTCTATGTCCCGCTCGCCTCACATCTCGGCATGGGTATCGTCGCGGCCGAGCTTGAGGCCCTGTCGCTGGCGATCCTTTATCCGAAGCGCTCCGGGCGTTACCGGCAACATATTCTCTCCCTCCAAGCTGAGCATGATTCTTTTCTGCGAAAAATCCGCTCGGAGATCAACTCCCGGCTTGAGCATCATAAGATCTCCTTCACCCTGCGGGACCGCTGGCGGCCGTTCAGTCTGGCGGCGGCGCAGTCGATGCGGCGCGGATTACAGACCCTTTATACGCTCGAAATTCAGGTTGGTCACAGCATGGAGGCGTATATGGCTCTCGGTGCGGTGCATGGCCTGTTTCCGCCGATTACCGGTAAACTGCGCGATCATCTCAACGCCCCCTCGCAGTTTGGTTATCAGTCGATAAAAACCACTGTTCAGGCGGGACAGGAACGGATTCGGGTTGAGATTACGACGCGCAAGCTCGCCCGTTTTAATGAATCAGGGGTTCTGGCGCCCGGTTTTGAGTTCCGTCGCGCCAATTTCCGCGAATTAATGCATTCCCTGCTCGAAGGGGAATCGGCTTTCGATTCCGAGTCGCTGCGTCTTGCGTCGCGCACCATTCAGGTTTATACCCCCAAGGGTGATTCCCGCATCCTGCCCGAAGGGAGTTGCGCCCTTGACTATGCCTTTGATATCCACGTCGGGCTTGGGTTGCATGCTGTGCGCTCCAAGATCAACGGGCATACCCGGTCGCTTAAAACCCGATTGATGGATAGTGACCAGGTCGCGATTGAGCGCTCTGACCAGGCGACCGTATTGCCGAAATGGCTTGAATGGGCAGTCACTCCACGGGCGCGTAATGCCATACGCCGCTATCTGCGCGACAAGACGAAGGCGCCATGAGTCTTTATTGCATCCAGGCAGGGCGGCTGCAACGGTTGTTATGCTTGACTGCCATGGTTGCTTTGCTCTTACTGTTCTTACCGATTGAAGCCGTGGCCGGACGGGTGAATGCGTTCATCTATCACCGCTTCGGTGAACCTCGCTACGCCTCGACCAATATCAATCCGGCTGTTTTCGCGGCCCAGTTGCAGCATCTTGCCGACAAGCAGATCCCTGTTTTGCCTTTGACAACCGTGGTTGATACCCTGCGGCAAGGACGTCCGCTGCCAGAGCATGCCGTTGTCCTGACCGTAGATGATGGCTTTACCTCTTTTCTCGACACAGCTTTCCCTCTCCTGCAAGAGCACAAGTTTCCGATAACCCTCTTTGTCAACACCGACTCTGTCGGCGCTGCGGGTTACCTCACATGGGAGCAGCTCAAACATCTGGCCGATGCCGGGGTGACCATCGGCAACCACACCTCAACCCACGATTATCTGCTCGAGCGCCATGCCGACGAAACATTGGCCGATTGGCGGCAGCGGGTTTCTGCTGATATCACTCACGCGCAAGAACAGTTTTTTCATCACATGGGAATCAGGCCAACTCTTTTTGCTTATCCCTATGGTGAGTATTCTCCCGAGTTAAGTGCCATTGTGCAGCAGCTTGGTTTTGTTGCGGCTGTTGCCCAACAGTCGGGAGTGATCGGGGAGGGTGCCGATCTGTTTACCCTGCCACGGTTCCCCATGGGCGGGCCTTTTGCCAGCATGGACAGCTTTCGCAGCAAGTCCGAAATGTTTCCGCTGCAGATTGACCTGTTACCGCCGCTGAATCCGGTTCTGGATAAAGAGATGGAGATTCCGCAACTGACGGTGCGTTTGTCGCCTACGCTTTATGATCTGAAACGCCTGCAGGGGTTTGTTCAGGGGGACAACCAGTTGCTGATTACTCCGGTGCCGGAGAGGGATGGGGATTTCATTGTCGAGGCACAAAAGCCGGTAACCGGTCGTCGCAATAAGTACACATTGACCGTGCCGATACGCGGCGGCGGTTGGGCCTGGTTCAGTCAGCCCTGGTTTCGGCCGCAGTCAGTCGAGTGAGCGGGGTGGCTTCCCACAGCAAGGCCCGGCTGCTGAACAGCCCGAATCCGGTGCTGTCTTCGGCTTGAATCTCATCAAGGGAGACCGTCTCCGGCCGCAGACGGACCGTGGCGAGTTGTTCAAGCCGGTTACTCCGGATCAGACTGATGATGTCGCGCGAATAGTCATCGCGCCGGGTCGAATAAAGATCAAGCTCGCCAGCCAGTTTTAGCCCGGTGATACTCTCTCCCTTCGCCCGCAGATCCGCCCGTAAATTTCGTAAGGGCAGGTAGGCCCAGTGGGTATTGATATTGCGCGTGTAGGAACGAATTGAGTGATAGAGTGACTTAAACCGGCGGACTTCGTAGGTTTCGCCCTCCGGCCGGCCTTCCGGAACCAACCCCCGTCCCGGAGTAAAGGTCCACTCGCCGAACAGATTGTTTCCCTGCTGGGCGAAGCGCGAAGAGCCCCAGCCCGATTCGTTGGCGGCCTGGGCAAGGATCATGGCCGGGGGGACGATATCGACCCGGCGCAGCAGCGTATGTCTTGATTTTGGTTCGGTCAGCGGGTCGCCTTTGACCCGGTAGTAATCCTGAATCCGCTCCAGATTCCCTTGCTGGTCCGCATCGAGGCTGCCAAAGGTATCATAGAAAGAAAGCAGCTCGAGCAGCGTGCGCCGCTGTGTATTGATCTCCTCATTGGCCAATAGTGCCATAGGTAGCAGGGAGAGGAAAAAGAGGCGTTTCTTGCGCTGTGGTGATTGAATCAGTTGCAGGTCTTCGGGGAACTGGCTGAGGATCAGCGGCGGGACGCCGTTATCGAGGGTCTCCCAGGAGTAATCATAGTGGTTAAAAATTTGCCGTAATTCGCGATGGTGTTCTGCTTGAACCGGTTGTGTAGTGACACCAGAGGTGGAATCTGGCGTATGGTCGCAGGAGAGCAGAGTACCGAGAGCGGTACCGATGACCATGAGACGGGAAAATTTTTCGGGAAAAAATTTGGCTCTGCGCATGGCGATGAATTCATAGCATATCTGTTGCCTGCATAGCAAGATGCATCAATCAGGTAAGGAGTTACAGATGAAGTCGTATCGGAAGGAACTCTGGTTTGAAATCAAAGGCCGACGCGGCATGGTCAATATCACCCGCGATGTCGATAATTGCCTGGCCGAGAGTGGCATTCAGGAAGGGCTGTGCCTGGTCAACGCCATGCACATCACTGCCTCAGTGTTTATCAACGATGACGAGCGCGGTCTGCACGCTGATTTCGAGCGCTGGCTGGAGCGTCTGGCCCCACACGATCCAATCAGTCAGTACAATCACAATCGAACCGGTGAAGATAATGGCGATGCCCATCTCAAACGCTCGGTGATGGGGCGGGAGGTGGTGGTGGCGGTGACTGGTGGACAACTAGATTTCGGTCCTTGGGAAAAAATATTTTACGGTGAGTTTGATGGGGATCGGCGCAAGCGGGTTCTGGTGAAGATTATCGGCGAGTGATTTCTTCTCATGACTGGAGCGTTGACATCGTCATTTGGTCTGTTGGCAACTCCCGGATTAACGGGTATAATCATCACAGTTAAGCATTTTGGAGGCAGCGATGAACACCTATGTTGCCATGGGAATATTCTCTTTTGTTGTCGCCCTGATTTCACTGGTCAGGTTGTTGTCTGATCGCGAGTTTTTCCGGGTACGGCTGATGAAGCGCGCATTTGGTCGCAAGGCTGGTCTGGCCCTGCATTTTACCGCAAACGTTGTTGCCCCCTTGATTGTTGGCCTGATTTTTTTCTGCGGTGGACTTTCTGCCCGCAGCTCCATTCCATCTCTGATCGTTGAAAATCCTCTGCCTGATTATTACCAGTTCACGGCCCCGATACAAGAAAACGACTGGAGTAACGAGGCCTTTGCCTTTATCTCCTGACGGTTCGCTGTTGTTCAGGCCCATCAACTCCTTCTGATAATAATTTCCCCTCGTTCCTGTTTTTGACGTATCCAACCCAGCAGTCCATTTCTTATCAGACAGCGACTCCATGGCGTCAGGATGATAAAGCCGGTCAGGTCGGTCAGGAATCCAGGGGTGAGCAACAGGACACCACCCACCAATATAAGTGCCGCATCCATCAATTCTGAGGCGGGCATTTGTCCTTGTGCCAGGGCTGTCTGGATTCTTGTCAGAACGTTGAACCCTTCCTGGCGCATCATGATCGTCCCGGCTATTCCGGTCAGAATCACCAATCCGATGGTCCAGAGTGTGCCAATCGTGTTGTTGGCTTGTAATAGTATGAATATCTCGCAAATTGGCACGATAATTAACAGCATGGCAAGCTTTATGAACACGAGCTACTCCTTGATTGTTGAAATTTTTAACATATGTGATTGAAAAGTAATTTTACTGGTATAGAATCAGTCTGTATTCGTAAGTATCCGAATTATAAAGCTTTTATAAATTGTGTAAAAAATAGGCAATCCGACAAGGTTCGTGCTGGGACGCTGTCGTTCTGTGTTGCCAACAGGTTTTTTAACAGCTTATCAACACATTTTGTGGACAATCGAATTGGGCCCTTGCAACGGTCCGGTTTTGCGTGTTTTTTTGATTAATGTGCATTTTTTGCTTCATTCCAGAGGGCGTTAAGTTCGTCTGATGTGACGTCGACCGGGGCGAGATTTTCTTCGGCCAGGGATCGTTCTATATGCTGGAAGCGATGCATAAATCGGTTGACAGTTTGTTGCAGGGCCGATTCGGCATCGATGTTGAGGTGGCGGGCGAGGTTGACTACGGTAAATAATAAATCACCCAGCTCTTCTTCGATTTGCTGTGCAGTCCCATCGATCAGCGCTGCTTCCAGTTCACCTTTTTCTTCAAGCAGTTTCTCGAAAACACCGGCAATGTTTTGCCAGTCAAAACCGACCTGGGCAGCCTTGGTCCCTACTTTCTGCGCCAGTTGCAGGGCAGGAAGTCCTTTTGGCAGGGTAGCGAACAGTGAGTTGTCAGCGTTTTGTCTCTCGGCTTGTTTAATCGCATTCCACTGTTGGTTCAGTGAGGGGCGATCTGCAATCTCCGTATCAGCAAAGACATGGGGGTGGCGTCTGATCATTTTTTGGCAGATGGCGTCCGCCGCCTGATCGAGGTCAAACGCGTCCTGCTCGGAGTATAATTGTGCGAAGAAGACGACTTGTAGGAGTAAATCACCCAACTCATCAATGATGTCATCGGTTTTGCCAGACTCGATGGCGGCAAGAAACTCATGACACTCTTCGATTAGGTAAGGACGCAGGCTGCGGACGGTCTGCTCGCGATCCCATGGGCAACCATCCGCGCTTCGCAGGTGAGAGACAATGGCAACCAGTCTTCGGATCGGATCGTGTAACCTGTCGGGCATGATTTGACCTCGTTCATCAGTTATGGTCGATTATCACATCGTTTGCTTGCTGTATGCTACGGTCTAATAAACATCTTGCAAAATTAAGGGGATTGGGCTAATAAAGTCATGCCGAAGCCACCCGATATGCGCCGCAATTCTCACTTGACATCGCAGTGGCGATCTTTATACTAAGCGCTTTTGATTGCGTCAAGGCCGGAGGAAACGTGCTGACCATTGGTCTCGACACGATCAGGGATGAAGGACTGCTGCTGACCGGCGAGGTTGATTCTGATCTGCGCACGGAGTTGGTTGCGCGTATTAATGACCCGCAAATTCAGTTCGTAGGCCCGATCAACTACCAGCTCCGACTTGTCCGTGCACACGACATGGTTGAGGTTGATGCCTCTATAGACGCTGAGATTGAGTTGTCTTGTGGCTATTGTCTCAAGCGTTTTATCGAACCGCTGAGCGAATCGTTTTCGTTAACATTTGCCACCCGATTGCCTTCTGTTGTCGACGAATTTGACGAAGAAGGGGTTGAACTTTCGGCTGAAGAGATGGGGATTGACCTGCTGGAGGGTGATGAGCTCAATTTAGCCGAACCCCTGCTGGAAAATATCCTGGTTGCCATGCCGCTGCACCCCCTTTGCAATGATGACTGCAAAGGCTTGTGCCCGAATTGTGGTATTGACCGTAATGTCGGGACGTGCCAATGTGCACAACCTCAGTTTGATACGCGATTTGCTGCTTTGAAAAATCTCAAGCTTGGCCCTGCCGGCAGCAAAAAAGATTCATAAGCTATATAAGGGACGGATGCTCCGTCTCTATGCTATATAGAATAGTGAAAATGTGTTTGTTGGTATTTACAGGATCCCCGTTTAAACGGGTTTGAAAGGAGTTTCAACTCATGGCTGTACCGAAGAAAAAGACCTCTAAATCGAAACGTGACATGCGTCGCGCACACGACTTCTTGACCCCGACCGGGCTGTCGACCTGCCCACAGTGCAACGAGTCCAAGCTGCCCCATCGTGCCTGCGCCAGTTGCGGTACCTACAAGGGTCAGAACGTCACCGGTAGCGACGAATAAGAATACCGGATAACGTTCTTGAGCGAACAAATCATCATTGCCGTCGATGCGATGGGTGGAGATCATGGCCCGGGAGTCATTGTTGACGGTGCCATTGCCGCAGCCAGGCGCTGGGGGAGCTCTCTCATTCTCGTTGGTGCTGCAGATGCGGTGGCTGCCGAGCTGACCCGCCACGATACCAGCGGGCTCAACGTGGAGATTGAGCATGCCGCAGATGTTGTCGGTATGCACGATGCCGCTTCGGACGCTGTTCGTAAAAAACGCAATTCCTCCATTCGCATTGCCTTTGATCTGGTGAAAGCCGGTCGCGCACATGCCGTTGTTTCCGCTGGTAACTCCGGTGCGACGATGGCGGCTGGTATGTTTGTTCTTAAACGTATTCCTGGCATTGACCGACCGGCTATTGCTACGGTGCTGCCGAATGTTAACGGTCAGACCTTGCTCCTTGATGCCGGTGGTAACGTCGACTGCAAACCGTTACATCTTCTGCAGTTTGCAACCATGGGCAATGTTTACTCCCGGGAGTTGCTGGGCGTGAAAAAACCGCGCGTCGGGCTGCTCTCCAACGGTGAGGAAGAGGGGAAGGGGAATGACCTGACCCGTGAAACCCATGCGTTGCTGACCTCTGCTGCGTTTCATTACATCGGAAGCGTTGAAGGGCGGGACATTTTCAACGGTTCAGTTGACGTTGTTGTTTGCGATGGTTTTGTTGGCAATGTTGTGCTGAAAACGTGCGAGGGGACGGCTGAGGCGATCGGCCAGATATTGCGCGATGAAATCAGCAAGAGCCTGATCGCTAAAATCGGTTATCTGCTCGCGCGGCCGGCATTTCAGGCCTTTAAGAAACGTGTCGATTATGCCGAATACGGTGGCGCACCCCTTTTGGGTATTCAGGGAGCGGGTGTGATCTGTCATGGCGGATCGAATGCCAAGGCCATCATGAATGCTGTCAATCTGGCCTGTCTGGCGGTGCGCCAGAAGATCAATGATAAGCTGGCCGCACAACTGTAACCCTGCAGAGAATGAGGTGGCTGTTTTGCAAATGAGAGCCCGCATTACCGGTACAGGTTCCTGTCTGCCTGAAAAGATCCTGACCAACAAGGATCTTGAAAAGATCATCGATACCAATGACGAATGGATCGTTACGCGAACCGGTATCCGTGAGCGTCGTATTGTTGCCGAAGGCCAGTTCACTTCTGATCTGGCGACGACCGCAGCGCGCAACGCTCTTGAAATGGCCGGTGTTCAGGCATCCGAGATCGACCTGATTATTCTGGGTACGATCTCTGCTGATTATCCCTGGCCTTCAACCGCCTGCATCGTCCAGCAGAACCTTGGTGCAAAAAATGCGACGGCTTTTGACTTGTCGGCCGCCTGCAGTGGTTTTGTCTATGCCCTGAGCATGGCCACCGCCCAGATCGAAAGCGGCCGAATCAAAAAGGCACTGGTTATTGGCGCTGAGACGTTGTCGCGCATCATCGACTGGGAAGATCGTAATACCTGTGTTCTGTTTGGTGACGCTGCCGGAGCGGTCGTGCTGGAAGCCAAGCCCGGTGATCAGGGTATCCTCTCCACCCACACCCATTCCGATGGGTCCTATTTTAACCTGCTCTACCAACCAGGTTTCGGTACGCGTCACATGCCGACCCCGGAAGGCCTGCAGGAACGCAGTTATTTTCTCAAAATGCAGGGAAATGAAGTTTTTAAAGTGGCGGTACGCATGCTGACCGAGGTCGCGCTGGAAGCGGTCACCCACAACGGTATGACGATGGCGGATGTCGACCTTTTCATCCCACATCAGGCGAACATCCGGATTCTTGAAGCGACGGCAAAACGTCTTTCCTTGCCCGACAGTAAGGTTTATATCAACGTCGACCGCTTCGGTAACACCTCCGCCGCGACCATTCCTGTCGCTCTTGATGAGGCGAACCGGGCTGGACGGATTAAAGCGAATGATATCCTTTTGTTTGATGCTTTTGGCGGCGGCTTCACCTGGGGTTCGGCGCTGGTTCGCTGGTAATCACGACAGGAGTTGATTTGCATGATTGCTTTTATTTTTCCCGGACAAGGCTCCCAGTTTGCTGGCATGGGGAAAGATCTCGCTGATAACTTTCCCGTGGCGCGGGCTGTTTTTGAAGAAGCCAATGATGCGATCGGTTTTAATCTATCCGGCCTCTGTTTCAATGGTCCGGAAGATGAGCTGAAGCTGACAACCAATACGCAGCCTGCGATTTTAACGACCAGCATTGCTGCCTTGCGGGTGCTGGAGCAGGAGACTGGTCTTGCGCCTGATTATGCTGCGGGACATTCACTCGGTGAGTATTCGGCTCTGGTGTGTGCCGGAACCATGGCTTTTGCCGATGCGGTGCGTACCGTTCGCCAACGTGGTGCTTTTATGCAACAGGCAGTTCCGGTTGGTGTCGGTTCAATGGCGGCGATTCTCGGTCTTGACGGTGCTGACCTTGAGGCTGTCTGTCAGGCTGCCGCGCAGGGTGAGGTCGTTGCACCCGCTAATTTCAACAGCCCTGGCCAGGTGGTCATCGCCGGCCATACCTCTGCCGTTGAGCGCGCCATGGCTCTGGCCAAGGAGAGAGGGGCCAAACGTGCTCTGCCCTTGCCGGTCAGTGCTCCGTTCCATTGTTCATTGATGGTGCCGGCCGGAGAGCGTCTGGCCGCTGTTCTTAACGCACTGGTCCTGACGCCGATGGTCGTGCCGGTGGTCAGTAATGCTGAAGCAGAGCCCAATCAGGATGCTGGACGGGTCCGTGATTTGTTGGTCCGTCAGGTCAGTGCACCGGTTCTTTGGGACGCGTCAGTCGAGCGGATGGCGGCTCTGGGGGTAGAGCGGTTTATTGAAATCGGCCCGGGTAAGGTCCTTGCTGGTCTGGTCAAGCGCATTGTTAAAACGGCTGAAACCCAGAACATGGAAGATACGGCCTCTCTGCAGAAGTTGCAGTAGCGATCAAACGGAGCTTTACATGCTTAAAGATAAGATTGCAGTCATTACCGGAGCATCGCGTGGCATTGGACGCACTATTTCTCTTGAATTAGCCCGCAATGGCGCTACAGTTGTGGTCTCGGCGCGCAATGCCGAGCTTCTTGGCCAACTGGTTGATGAGATCGCTGCGGGTGGCGGTAAAGCTTTGGCTGTTGTCGGGGATGTTGCGAATACATCTGATGCCGATCGCTTGATTGAGGCAGCGTTTACAGCATTCGGGAGGGTCGATATCCTGGTCAATAATGCCGGGATCACCCGTGATGGCATTTTGTTGCGCATGCGCGACGAGGATTGGGACGCGGTACTCGATACCAATCTTAAGGGGGCTTTTGTACTGACGCGCGCCGCGGCGAAGATTATGGCTAAACAACGCTCAGGACGGATTATCAACATCTCCTCGGTCGTTGGCGAGATGGGGAATGCCGGTCAAGCGAACTACTGTGCCAGCAAAGCCGGCCTGATCGGTTTAACCAAATCGAATGCCCGCGAACTGTCGAAACGAAATGTGACGGTTAATGCGATTACTCCGGGTTTCATTTCGACTGAGATGACCGATGAACTCCCGGAAAAAGTGCGCAACGAACTTCTGGCACAGATTCCACTGGGCCGTTTTGGTTCTGCGGCGGACATTGCTCACGCAGTTCTTTTTCTGGCCGCAGATCAATCAGGATACATTACCGGGCAGGTGCTCGGTATTAATGGCGGTATGTACATGTAAGACCGGAGAAGTCTCCATAGACCCACCAATTCAAGGAGGAAAGAACAATGGCTATTGAAGAAAAAGTGAAGCAGATCGTTGCTGAGCAGTTGGGTGTTGATGAGGATCAAGTCACTGAAGATGCTTCTTTTATGGATGATCTCGGTGCTGACTCTCTCGATACTGTCGAGTTGGTCATGGCGCTTGAAGAGGAGTTCGATATCGAAATCCCCGACGAAGACGCTGAGAAGATTCAAACGGTTCGTGATGCGGTGACTTACATCAAGGAAAATGCCTGATGTGATGATCGGGAGGAGGTTCGCCTCCTCCCGGTTAGCGGCATAAACAAGACAGAAGAGGGGCAACCCTTTCGAGTATGATTGCGTAGCCGACGGAGGATTTTGCTGCAATGCGAAGAGTCGTTGTAACGGGTGTTGGAGTTGTCTCACCGCTTGGAATCGGGGTGGAACAGAACTGGGCTGCCTTGACACAAGGGAAGTCGGGGATCGCCAGGATTACTCGCTTCGACGCGTCGGAACTGCCGACCCAGATCGCAGGGGAGGTCAAGGACTTCAACCCGGAAGATTACATGGATAAGAAAGAGGTCAAGAAGATGGACCTCTTTATCCAGTATGCCCTGGCGGCGGCGGAGCTGGCGATGACCGACTCGGGTCTGGTGATCAATGACGAGAATGCCGAGAATGTCGGCGTGCTGGTCGGCGCCGGACTCGGTGGACTGCCGGCTATCGAACGTTATCACGAGGCGATGATGGAAGGGGGCTACAAGAAGGTTTCGCCCTTCTTTATCCCGATGCTGATCATCAACCTCGCCCCCGGCCACATTTCCATTCGTCATGGTGCCAAGGGCCCCAATATCTCTTCGGTATCGGCTTGCGCCACCGGAACTCATTCCATCGGTGACGCTTATCACATGATTAAACGTGGTGACGCCGATGCGATGATCGCCGGCGGGACTGAATCGACAATTACGCCGTTGGGAATTGCCGGGTTCAATGTCATGAGAGCACTTTCGACCCGTAACGACGATCCGACTACCGCCAGTCGCCCGTTCGACAAAGGCCGTGACGGCTTCGTCATGGGTGAAGGGGCTGGCATCGTCATTCTCGAAGAATACGAGGCGGCCAAAAAGCGCGGAGCCAAAATCTATGCCGAAGTTGCCGGTTACGGCGCCACCGGCGATGCCTATCATCTTACTGCTCCGGCGCCAAACGGCGAGGGGGCGGCACGCTGCATGAAGATGGCCCTGCGTGGTATCAACCCGGATGAAGTCGATTACATCAATGCCCATGGCACCTCGACACCGTTCAACGACCTGTATGAAACCATGGCGATCAAGTCGGCGCTTGGTGATCGTGCGCGCAAGGTCATGGTCAGCTCGACCAAGAGTATGACCGGTCATGCCCTCGGTGCTGCCGGCGGTCTGGAAGCGGTCTACACCCTGCTGGCTATGGAACGCGGAGTCGTGCCGCCGACCATTAATTTGACTGACCCTGATCCGGAGTGCGATCTCGATTATGTGCCGAATACGGCGCGTGACGCAAAAATCCGCGTTGCCATGAGCAATTCGCTCGGTTTCGGCGGGACCAACGCGACGATTCTGTTCCGGAAAGTTTAAAATGGCCGAGACGATTGTTATTGCCAGTGATCATGGTGGGCTGGAGCTGAAATCGGCACTGGTCGAATTCCTTGCCGCTGCCGACCAGGTTGTTCAGGATCTCGGGACGATGTCAGACGATTCTGTCGATTATCCTGATTTTGCTGCCCGGCTGGCCAAGGCGTTGTCGCGCGGGGAAGCGACACGGGGCATCCTGATCTGCGGCACCGGTATCGGCATGTCGATCACTGCCAACAAGTTTCCCGGTGTGCGTGCAGCTCTGGTTCATGACGAATTTACGGCGCAGATGGCCAAGGAACATAACGACGCCAATATTCTGGTCATGGGTGGTCGCGTGCTGAAGGTTGAGTCAGCGCAACGTATGGTGAAAATCTGGCTCGAGACCCCTTTCGAGGGGGGGCGACACCAGCGACGGCTTGACAAGATTGCCAGCCTGGAAGACGATATCCGGGCTGGTCGCATTTAACGCATCACGAAGGGCAGGCCGGTTTTGCCTGCCCTTTAAACTTTGACTCAAGACAATGACGAGGGATATTACGATGTCGCAAGGGCTCGCCGCATTCGATCCGCAAATTGCCGAAATCATCCTCCGGGAGACCGGACGCCAGGAATACAATCTCGAATTCATCGCTTCGGAGAACTTTGTCAGTGAAAGTATTCTCGAGGCTCAGGGATCAGTCCTGACCAACAAGTATGCTGAAGGTTACCCGGGCAAGCGTTATTACGGCGGTTGTGAGTTTGTTGACCAGGCTGAGCAGCTGGCGATCGATCGGGCCCTGGAACTGTTTGGTGCTGAACATGCCAACGTCCAGCCCCATTCCGGTTCTCAGGCCAATATGGCGGTCTATTTCACCGTCTGCGAGCCGGGCGACACCATTCTGGGCATGAATCTGGCTCACGGTGGGCACTTGACCCACGGGTCGCCGGTCAACTTCTCCGGCAAACTGTTCAATATCGTCCCTTACGGTGTCGATCCGCAAACCGGCCATATCGACTACGATGAAGTCGAGCGCCTTGCCGTTGAGCATAAGCCGAAGATGATTGTTGTCGGTGCCAGCGCTTATCCGCGCACCATCGATTTCCCGGCGTTTCGGCGCATTGCCGACAAGGTCGGCGCTGTTGTTATGGTCGATATGGCTCACATCGCCGGTCTGGTCGCCGCCGGTGTGCATCCCAATCCGGTCCCTTACGCTGAATTCGTTACCACCACCACCCACAAGACCCTGCGCGGGCCGCGTGGTGGCATGATTCTTTGTCGGGAAGAGTATGCCAAGAAACTGAACAGCAATATCTTCCCCGGGATCCAGGGCGGACCGCTGATGCATGTCATCGCTGCCAAGGCAGTCGCCTTCAAGGAGGCGTTGGCTCCTGAGTTCAAGCTCTATGCCCGGCAGGTGGTCAAGAATGCTGCCGCTTTGGCTGAAGGCCTGGTTGGTCACGGTTTCCGTCTGGTTTCCGGCGGTACTGACAATCATCTTATGCTGCTCGATTTTACCGGCACCGATCTGACCGGGAAAACAGCCGAAGCCGCACTGGAAAAAGCCGGTATTACGGTGAACAAGAATGCAGTTCCTTTTGATACCCGGTCGCCGTTTGTGACCAGCGGTGTGCGTATCGGTACGCCGGCGACAACGACCCGTGGTCTCAAGGAAGCCGAGATGAAACAGGTCGCCGACTGGATCGCTCGTGCTCTGGCCGCACCGGAGGACGAGGCTTTGCTGGCTGGTATCAAGGCCGAAGTCAAGGAACTTTGTAAACGTTTCCCGCTCTACGCCCACCGGTTGCCGTGATGATCGAGTCACGCCCCAGCTGGGAAGAATACTTCATGGGTATTGCACAGCTGGTGGCAAAACGCTCAACCTGCCTGCGCCGTCAGGTCGGGGCGGTTATCGTCAAGCACAACAATATCCTAGCGACCGGTTACAACGGTACCCCTTCGGGCATCCGCCATTGTTCCGAGGTCGGCTGCCTGCGCGACCAGTTGAAGATCCCTTCCGGTGAGCGGCATGAGCTCTGCCGCGGGCTGCATGCCGAGCAGAATGTCATCATTCAGGCGGCCAAACATGGGGTCAATATTGATGGTGCAGTCCTTTACTGCACCACGTCCCCCTGCATCATCTGTGCCAAAATGATTATCAATTCCGGTATCCGCGAAATTGTTTATCTCGACGGGTATCCCGATATCCTGGCCAAGGATATGCTGGACGAGTCGGGGATCGATTTTCGCGTTTATGCCGGGAAATCACTCAGTGCGGTAGCGGGGGATGACGAATGAAATGCCCATTCTGCAGTTTTGTCGACACCAAAGTGGTCGATTCCCGCATGGGAAAAGAGGGGAATAACATTCGGCGTCGGCGCGAATGTACCGAGTGTGAGCGCCGTTTCACGACTTACGAGCGCGTCGAGGAGACTCTCCCTCTGGTGGTCAAGAAAGATGGCCGCCGCGAAGCGTTCGACCGGATGAAAATTATCTCCGGTATGCAGCGAGCCTGCGAAAAAAGACCGGTCTCCATCGCCACCATCGAGCGCTTTGTTGACAGTCTGGAACTGTCATTGCAGGAGAGTGGCGAAAAGGAAGTCGATGCGCGTCGCATCGGCAATTCGGTCATGGAAGGGTTGCATGCCATGGACGAAGTGGCTTATGTCCGTTTTGCCTCGGTCTATCGTCAGTTCAAGGATATTAACGAATTCATGTCCGAGCTCAAGGATATCCTGGCTCAGGGGGATAAGAAACTCAGAAGCTGATCCCTTTGGCCATCAAGAAAGATGTGATGCCGGAACGTTTTCTCCAACGCGCTTTAGACCTTGCCCGATGCGGTGAGGGACGCACCAGCCCCAACCCTCCGGTCGGGGCCGTTGTCGTTTCCGGGGGGGAGATTGTCGGTGAAGGGTTCCATCCGCGCGCCGGAGATCCGCATGCTGAAATTATTGCGCTGGCTGCAGCCGGTGCTGCGGCGCGTGGCGCTGATCTGTATGTGACTCTCGAGCCCTGTTCGCATCAGGGCCGGACCGGCCCCTGCGCCGATGCGGTGATCGCTGCCGGCATCCGGCGCGTTTTTGTCGGTACTCTCGATCCAAACCCGCAGGTCTCCGGGCGGGGGATCGCCCGCTTGCGTGACAACGGCGTCGAGGTTGTCTGCGGATTGCTTGAGTCGCCTTGCCGTTGGTTGATCGCCCCGTTTGCCCGCCACATCACCACCGGTCTCCCTTTTGTCACCTTGAAAGCGGCCATGACTCTTGATGGGCAGACCGCGACCTCGACCGGCACCTCGCAATGGATTACCGGTCCGTTGAGCCGCGAGCATGTCCACCGGTTACGTGATCGCTGTGATGCCGTGTTAACCGGTATCGGCACGGTGCTGGCCGACGACGCCCGCTTGACCACCCGTCTGTCGGATGGTGGCCGCGATCCGGTGCGGATTGTCGTCGACTCAAAGTTACGGATTCCGGATGATGCGCAGATTTTGTCGCAGTGCTCATCCGCCCCGACGGTACTAGCGACAACTGCCGCAGCTTCACCTGGCAGGATTTCAGCGTTGCGTACCCGCGGCATCGAGGTGCTGGTCTGTCGCGACGAACAGGGGCGGGTCGCTCTTACCGATTTAATGGTCATGCTGGGGCAGCGTAACCTGCAGAGTATTCTGCTTGAGGCTGGAGCCGAGCTCAACGGGTGTGCCCTGCGGGCCGGGATTGTTAGCCGGTTGGCAATTTTTGTCGCACCAAAACTGTTTGGCGGCGGCGATGGCTATCCGCTGTTCGGCGGTGCCGGTGTATTGACGCCGGATGCGGCCTGGCAATTGACCGATGTGCGCACCCGGATGTTTGCTGACGATATACTGATCGAAGGGGAGGTGCAGCCATGTTCACCGGCTTGATTGAGGATTGCGGTCATGTGCGCTCTATCCGTCGCAGTGGTGAGGCGGCAGTACTCTCTGTTGTCACCGCCTTGCCGGTGCGGGAGATTCTCCTCGGTGAGAGCATCGCTGTAAATGGCGCCTGTTTGACCGTGACGGCGATCGGTGCCGAGGGTTTTGACGCTGATGTGTCACCGGAAACCTTTTCGAGGACGACCCTTGGTCGCTTGCGCCCCGGCCAACCGGTCAACCTCGAACGCGCCCTGCGCCTTGGCGACCGTCTTGGCGGACATCTGGTGACCGGTCATATCGATGCCGTCGGTCGGATTATCTCGCGACACAGCGAGCAAAATGCCGTTGTTCTCGAGATCGAAGTTCCCCCGGCCTGTAGTCGTTACCTGGTGGAGAAAGGTTCGGTCGCCGTCGACGGCATCAGCCTGACCGTCAACGCCATCGATGGAGTTCGTTTTCGTTTAAGTATCATCCCGCACACCATCGCGATGACAACCCTCAAGAGCTGTGTTGCCGGCAGTGATGTTAATATCGAAACTGATCTGCTCGGCAAGTATGTCGAGCGATTGTTATCCCCCGCTTCCGGGGCCGAAGTAAAGCCGACGCTGTCACGTGAACTCCTTGCCAAGCATGGTTTTCTGTGAGATATATAGCGGTCTGCGAAAGGAACCACCCATGCCTATAGCATCAATTGAAGCAGCCCTCGACGACTTGCGTCAGGGTAAAATGATCATTCTGGTCGATGATGAAGATCGCGAGAATGAAGGCGATCTCGTTGTCGCCGCCGAGAAAGTGACTCCTGCAATTGTCAATTTTATGGCTCGTGAAGGCCGTGGTCTGATCTGTCTCTCCATGACCGAGGATCGCGCTGATCAGCTTGATTTGCCGTTGATGGTCCAGCAGAATTCATCGTCTTTCGGTACCGCCTTTACCATCTCTATCGAAGCCCGCACCGGCGTCTCCACCGGGATTTCCGCCGCCGACCGGTCTCGTACCATTCAGGTGGCGATTGCTGATGATACCCGCCCGTTTGATCTGGCGCGCCCCGGGCATGTTTTTCCCCTGCGCGCCAAACGTGGCGGTGTTCTGGTGCGTGCCGGCCAGACCGAAGGGTCGGTCGATCTGTCGCGGCTGGCAGGGCTTAACCCGTCCGGCGTCATTTGTGAAATTATGAATGAAGATGGCACCATGGCCCGGATGCCTGAGCTTCAGGTCTTTGCCAAAAAACATGGGTTGCGTATTGTCACGATTGCCGATCTTGTTGCTTACCGTATGCGTAAAGAATGTCTGGTCCGGCGTGCGGCTGAAACCGTTCTGCCGACCCCTTTTGGCGGATCTTTTCGGGCCATCGCTTATGAAAATGACGTTGATGGCGCCAATCATCTGGCTCTGGTCAAAGGGGTCATCGATCCCGATAAGCCTGTGCTGGTGCGGGTCCATTCCGAGTGCCTGACCGGTGATGTCTTTGGGTCGCAGCGCTGTGATTGTGGCGACCAGCTTCATGTCGCCATGCAGCAGATCGAGAAGGCTGGTTCGGGAGTGCTGCTCTACATGCGTCAGGAAGGGCGTGGTATCGGCCTGGTCAACAAACTCCGGGCTTACGCGCTACAGGATACCGGTCATGATACGGTCGAGGCGAATGAGGCACTTGGTTTCAAAGCCGATTTGCGCGATTATGGTATTGGCGCTCAAATCCTTTCTGAACTTGGTGTTCGCGATATCCGTTTGATGACCAATAACCCGAAGAAGATCGTCGGACTCGAAGGTTATGGACTGAGTATTGTTGAGCGTATCCCCCTCGAAATTGCGTCGACCGGCGACAACATTGCCTATTTGACTACCAAGCGCGAGAAGATGGGCCATCTTCTCGAAAATATCTGAACAAGTCAGGAGAGAAACCATGGCAAACCAGATTGATGGAAAACTGGATGCAACCGGTTTAAAAGTTGGGTTGGCGGTCAGTCGTTTCAATAGTTTTATTGCCGAGCGCTTGCTTGAAGGGGCGCTTGATGCTCTGCTCCGGCATGGCGCGACCGATACCGACCTGACCGTTGTGCGGGTTCCCGGTGCTTTTGAACTTCCGCTGATTACGAAGAAAATGGCTGAATCGAAGAAGTATGATGCCATTGTCTGTCTTGGTGCGGTTATTCGCGGTGCAACACCGCATTTTGATTATGTCAGCGCCGAGGTTTCCAAAGGGATTGCATCGGTCAGCCTTGACAGCGGTGTCCCGGTGGCGTTTGGCGTCCTGACAACTGACAATATCGAGCAGGCGGTAGAGCGTGCCGGAACCAAGGCTGGCAATAAAGGTTTTGAAGCCGCTGTGACCGCTATTGAGATGGTCAACCTTCTGCGCTCCATGGAGGGTTGATGGGTCAGGGCACACGGCGAGCCGGGCGCGAACTTGCCCTTAAGGTTCTTTACAGTCTGTACGATCACGATACCGAAATTGACGGCATTCTCGACGATTTCTGGGCGAACTTCCGTTTTAGTAATGATGTCCTTGGCGAACCGATGGAAGAGACCCAGGTCCCATTACCGGGTCATGTCCGTCTCTTTGCCGAAGCTCTGGTACGTGGTGTTGTCGATGATCTTGATCACATTGACAATGTCATCGCCGAAAGTTCGACCAATTGGGCTCTTGATCGTATGGCACGGGTTGATTTGTCGTTGCTCCGCCTGGCAACACACGAGCTCATGCACGATCCGGATGTGCCGGCAAATGTCGTCATCAATGAAGCGATTGAAATAGGCAAACGCTACGGTACCAAAGACACGCCGCCCTTTATCAACGGGATCCTCGACAAAATTTCCCGGCGTTTACGAGTTGAGAAATAATGACCGAACGGCTCCTTGATCTGCCGCCGGATCGCATGGATGGCGAAGTGGTTGCGGCCCTGTTTTTCGAGGATGACCGCCCTTTGCGCGGTGCGGCGTCGTTTATCGATTGGCGTTTGAACGGCCATTTAACGAATCTGTTATTGCAAAATCAGGTGTCCGGTGCGGCGGTCGATTCCGTTATCTTCTCCAATAATGGCAAGTTGCAGTCGGCCTGGGCTCTGTTGGTTGGCGGCGGTCAACGCCGGCGCCTGAATCGAACCTCCTGGCAGCGGCTGATAAAGCGTTTGCTCGATGTCTGTTCCACCGCGGGTTTTACCCGTCTGGCCCTGTGCCTGGACGATGACGGGAGTTTGCCGATAGCTGAACTGTCTGAACTGGTTCATTTGGCCCGCAGTGAGCAGCGCTTCAGCCATCTTGAATGTTTATTGACCCTTGTTCCTGTTGCTTCTTCTGAAAGTCTTATGGCTCTGCAGCAGGATGATCACTCTTTGGATTCCTGAGGTTTACATGAAAGAAATTCGCGTCGGATTATTGGGTTTTGGCACCATTGGTACCGGGGTCATTAAGGTCTTTCAGCAGAATGCCGATCTGCTGGCGGCCCGTCTCGGCGCCCCTCTGCGGCTTGCGCGGGTCGTCGATCTTGATATCGTGTCCGATCGTGGGGTGTGTGTCGAGCCGCAACTGCTGAGCACTCAGGCGGCGGATGTTCTCGATAATCCTGAAATCGATGTTGTCATCGAATTGATCGGTGGCTATGAGCCGGCGCGATCCTTTGTGCTGCGTGCCATTGAAAATGGTAAACATGTGGTGACCGCCAACAAGGCGCTTCTGGCCCTGCATGGGCCGGAAATTTTCGCCGCCGCCTCCCACAAAGGGGTGGAGGTGATGTTTGAAGCTGCAGTCGCCGGGGGCATACCGATTATCTCCTCAATCAAGGAGAACCTTTGTGCCAATCGCTTCCGGACCGTTTTCGGTATTTTGAACGGAACCTGCAACTACATCCTCACCCGGATGACCAATGAAGGGGCTGAGTTTGCCGAGGTGCTACGCGATGCCCAGGCCAAGGGGTATGCCGAGGCTGACCCGACTTTTGATATTGAGGGGGTCGATACGGCGCACAAGCTGGCTTTGCTTATTGGCCTTTGTTTCGGTACCCGGATCAATTTTAAATCAGTTCACACGGAAGGGATCAGCCAGATCTCGCCCCTTGATATTCAGTATGCTCAACAATTCGGCTACAAAATAAAATTGCTGGCGATCGGTAAGATGGTCGATGGCCAGATCGAGGCACGCGTCCACCCAACCATGATTCCGCTACACTATCCGCTGTCTGATGTCGACGGTGTGTTTAATGCTGTGCGTCTGTTTGGTGATTTTGTTGGTCCGGTCATGCAGTATGGCCGTGGGGCAGGGATGGAAGCGACTGCCAGCGCCGTTATGGGTGATGTCATGTCTATTGCCCGCGGGATCAAATCGGGTGCCGGCCCACGGACTCCGGCCATGGCTTATGTCCCTGAGGCGATTACCGACATCCCGATCAAATCGATGGATGCCATCGTCACCCACTATTATCTGCGGGTCAGTGTTCTTGACAAGCCCGGTGTGTTGGCCAAGATCGCCGGCATTCTCGGTGAGCATCGTATCAGTATCGCCTCAATGATTCAGCCCGAGCGCCAGATTGGCGGTTCGGTTCCCCTCGTCTTTATGACTCACGAAGCCTGTGAGGCCGATGTGCGTAAGGCCATCGCCGAAATTGACCGACTTGATGTGGTCAAGGAGCAGACCCGGTTTATTCGAATTGAAAGTGAAATGGATTAGTTCGCCAGTCTGATACGTTTTTGCTTGTGACTTTTGTGGGCAGCCCAGCCGGGTTGCCCACTTTTTGTTTAAAATTCAAAACAGGATTCTATTTTCTTGAAAAAACAATCGATTCTGGGTAACGTTCTCGAAATGTTATGCCTTTCCCACTCTATGGAGGAAATGCCCGATGAAAACTCGTATGACGTTGTTGCTGGCTGTTGTTGCTCTTTCACTGTCCGGACAGGCCTATGCTGCCGGTTTTGCTTTGATTGAGCAGAGTGTCAAGGGTCTCGGAACCGCTTACTCTGGCGGTGCCGCTGTTGCCGAAGATGCGACCACCATTTTTTTTAACCCAGCGGGGATGTCTCGCTTAGAAGGGACGCAGGCAACTGCAGGTTTGCATGTAATTATGCCTTCGGCTAAATTCACTCAAACTTCTTCGTCGGTTCCTGTTGCATTAGGGGGAGGGATACCACAGAGTGGTGGCGATGGTGGTGAAGGTGGAGAAGTAGCTGTAGTGCCGAACTTTTATTTTAGTGCTAAAGCCGGTGCGAACTGCAACTATGGCATTGGTGTTAATACGCCCTTCGGAATGGCGACAGAATATGACGAGAACTGGGTTGGACGTTTTCACGGTATTGAATCTAATCTGATGACGATCAATATCAATCCGTCAGCTTCCTACAAGATTAACGACAATCTCAGTCTTGGTTTTGGTTTTAGCGCTCAGTATCTTGATGTGACACTTTCTCAAGAATCAGTTCTCGGAGCAGGAGTCTCTTCATATACCGAGATGACTGGTGACTCTTGGGGCTATGGCTATAATTTTGGTGCTTTGTATGAATTTAACGATGATACCCGTGTAGGCGCCTCCTACCGTTCGAGTGTTTTTCATTCGCTTGAAGGGGATATGGATATTCGTCTTAGTGGCTCATCTGTACCTATTACTGCTAAAATCACTTTGCCAGCCAGTGCTCAGGTGAGTGTTTATCATCGTATCAATGATAAGTTTGATGTGATGGCCGATGTGATGTGGACTGATTGGAGCGTTTTTGAGGATTTGACGGTTCAATTGCCCACTAGTACAAATGTTACGGAAGAAAACTGGAAAGACAACATGCGCTATTCACTGGGCGGGACTTACCATGCCAGTGAAGCATTAACCCTGCGCGCTGGTGTTGCCTTTGATGAGACGCCAATTCCTGACAATTATCGTACGCCACGTATTCCAGGAAACGATCGTACTTGGGTCGCCTTCGGGGCCGGTTACACCTTTGAATCCATGAGTTTTGATTTTGGTTATGCCCATCTATTTGTCGCTGACGGAACCATTAATCTGGTCGATACAACGAACACCCGTGGTGACCTTTCGGGTTCTTTTGACAACTCGGTCGATATCATCAGTGCCGAAATGTCCTACAAGTTCTGATCTTGACCCAGCGACTCCACCTTGCGTGAAAAGGTGGAGTCTTTTTTTTCACTGACAGTTGTAAATGGGTGAAAGTGCTTGACACCACTTCAACTATTCTGCTATTCATACCGGCGCTGATGACGTAGGCACGTAGCTCAGTGGGAGAGCACTACCCTGACACGGTAGGGGTCCCCGGTTCAATCCCGGGCGTGCCTACCAGATTTTTTACGTCGTTGCGATAGAGAGGCATCAGTCGATGCCTCTTTTCATTCATGGAGCAGGCAATGGAATCGATTCGCATCGAATTACCCGACGGCTCGATTAAAGAGATGGCGAAAGGGGCCACCCCCCTTGACGTCGCGCGCTCAATTGGTGAACGTCTGGCTAAGGATTCCGTCGCCGCACGTGTCGACGGCAATCTGATTGATGTCTCCGCTCCTATTGATGCTGATGCCCGTCTGGCCCTGATCACCCTCAAATCGACGGATGGTCTTGACGTCTACCGCCACTCTACCGCTCACCTCATGGCACATGCCGTCAAGGAACTGTTTGGTGGTAAAGTCCAGGTGACCATCGGCCCGTCGATTGACAACGGCTTCTACTACGATTTCTACAGTCCGAATCATACCTTCTCGCCGGATGACTTTCCGGCTATTGAGGAGAAGATGGCTGCGCTGGCTGCTGCTGATCTGCCCATAACCCGTGAAGTGGTGACCCGCGACGTCGCAATCAAGCTGTTCCGCGACATGGGTGAGACCTACAAGGTCGAGCTGATAAAAGATCTGGATGTGGAGACTGTCTCGCTCTACCATCAGGGTCCGTTTGTTGATCTCTGCCGCGGCCCTCATCTGCCGTCAACCGGTTACATCAAGGCGTTCAAGCTGACCAGCGTTGCCGGGGCCTACTGGCGTGGCAGTGAAAAAAACGCCATGCTGCAGCGGCTTTACGCAACGGCTTTTCCGGATAAAAAAGAGCTGACCAAATATCTGGAGCGGCTCGAAGAGGCGCGCAAGCGCGACCATCGCAAGTTAGGCCGTGAGCTTGACCTGTTCTCTTTCAGTGACGAGGCCGGTGCCGGTCTGGTCATCTGGCATCCGCGCGGCGCGATGTTGCGGACGTTGATCGAAGATTTTGAACGCCGTGAGCATCTCAAGCGCGGTTACGATATCGTTATGGGACCACAGCTTCTGCGTACCGAGCTCTGGAAGACGTCTGGTCATTACGAAAACTACCGTGAAAATATGTATTTCACGGAGATCGACGAGCAGAGTTACGGCGTCAAGCCGATGAACTGCCTGGCCCACATGTTGATCTACAAGTCGCAGATGCGTTCTTATCGTGATCTGCCCTTGCGCTATTTTGAACTCGGTACGGTCCATCGTCACGAGAAGTCCGGTGTTCTGCATGGTCTGCTGCGGGTGCGCGGTTTTACTCAGGATGATGCTCATATCTTGTGTATGCCCGAGCAGCTTGATGGTGAAATCAAGGGTGTGCTTGGCTTTGTCCGCGATGTCATGGCGATTTTCGGCTTTGAATATGAGTTGGAAATCTCCACCCGTCCGGAAAAGTCGATCGGTTCTGATGTCGATTGGGAGCGCGCGACCAAAGCTTTGATCAGCGCTCTGGATGACACCGCGCTCCCCTATGAAATCAATGAAGGAGACGGCGCTTTCTACGGGCCGAAGATCGATATCAAGCTCAAGGACGCACTTGACAGAAAGTGGCAGTGTGCTACAATCCAGTGCGATTTTACCCTGCCCGAGCGTTTCGATCTCACCTACGTGGGGGCTGACGGCGAGAAACACCGGCCGGTCATGGTGCACCGGGTTATTCTTGGTGCCATTGAACGGTTTATCGGTGTTTTGATTGAGCACTACGCTGGAAACTTCCCGCTCTGGATTTCTCCGGTTCAGGCAGTTGTTGTCAATGTGACAGATAACCAGCAGGCTTACGCCGAGCAGGTATTCAATAAGCTGCGTGCGGCAGGTGTTCGTGTGCAGAAGGATTTCCGTAACGAAAAGCTTGGATTCAAGATCCGCGAAGCACAGATGGCGAAAACGCCTTATATGCTGGTGATCGGGGATCGTGAAATGGAAGAGGGGACGGTGGCGCCGCGTCATCGTTCTGGCAGAAACCTCGACAGCATGACGCCAGAGGCGTTTGTCGCGCATGTCGCGGATGAAAGCAGCCGTTATCAGTAGGGAGGTGTGCCATAGCTAAGGAAGAAACGACCCGGATTAACGAAGAGATCCGTGCGCGCGAACTGCGCGTAGTCGACGATGAGGGGACACAACACGGTATTCTTGGTCTCAACGAGGCACTGGCCTTGGCCGAAGCACGGGGGCTTGATCTGGTTGAAGTTTCGCCGAACGCTACGCCGCCGGTTTGCCGAATCATGGATTACGGCAAATATAAATATCAGGCCAGCAAGCGTACTGCTGAAGCAAAAAAGAAGACCGCTCGGGTTGAACTTAAAGAAGTCAAGATGCGCCCCAAAACCGAGGAGCATGACTTCAATTTTAAATTGAAAAATGTTCAGCGTTTTTTGGAAGACGGCAATAAAGTTAAAATAACGATTATGTTCCGCGGCCGTGAAGTCACTCATCCTGAGTATGGCCGTCATCTGCTGGAAAAAGTCGTTGCAGAGATCAAGGACATTGCCTTGATCGAAATGTCACCCAGAATGGCAGGGCGCTTCATGACCATGGTCGTCGCCCCGCTGAAAAAATAATCGCTGCAAGGAGAGTTTTATGCCGAAAATTAAAACCAATCGTGGCGCTGCCAAGCGCTTCCGCAAGACCGGCACAGGCAAGATTCGTCGTAACAAGGCCTTTACCAGTCACATCCTGACCAAGAAGACGACCAAGCGTAAGCGTGATCTGCGCCAGGGGACGTTAGTGGCTGATGTTGATGCCAAAAACATTGCCCGCCTGATCCCTTATCTTTGATCCACCGCATCTGTTCGGTGGCCGCCGAGAGCTGTGGGGCACTGTCTCCCCCTGCAGGTCCGGCTATGGAAGGCCGCCATTTTAACGTAAGAAGGAGCTAGAAGATGCCAAGAGTAAAAAGAGGTTTTAAAGCGAGACGCCGCCGGAACAAAGTTCTTAAGCTTGCTAAAGGTTTCCGGGGTGCCCGGGGCAAGTTGTTTCGGAGCGCGACAGAAGCTGTCAATCGCGCCCTGGCGTATGCATTTCGCGATCGTAAAGTTAAGAAGCGGGATTTCCGGGCGTTGTGGATTGCCCGTATCAATGCTGCAGCACGCGACAATGGTGTTTCCTACAGTCGGTTGATCCATGGCTTGAAAAAAGCTGAGATCGCACTTGATCGTAAGATTCTGGCCCAGCTTGCGGCGACTGAGCCTTCGGCGTTTACCGTAATCGTCGATAAGGCCAAGGCGCAGCTTCAGTAGGTTTTTGCTGAAAAGAGATGAGGCTGCGGCCTCATCTCTTTTTTTTACGGGTTTTGCACGGGAACGATGCGGGGTGCGCCCTGTCATCGTCCTTTTTTCATTGATTACCCCCTTCTTTGGGATGACTGTATGAAACAACGTCTGGAACAGTTGCTTGAAAGCGGGCGGCAGGCCATCCTGCTGACCCAAAGTGATGCCGCTTTGCAGGAAGTACGGGTCCAACTGCTCGGTCGTAAAGGGGAGTTGACTGCCCTGATGAAAGGGATGGGTGCCCTGTCGGCTGATGAACGACCGGTCATCGGTGCCTTGGTCAATACGGTTAAGGATAGTCTGGATGATCTGATTACCGAGCGCTCTGCTGTGTTGCGCGAAGAAGAGATCGCCCGGAAGATCGAAGGGGAGCGGATTGATGTGACCCTGCCCGGACGGCGCGTTTCCCTTGGCAGTCGTCATCCGATTACCCAAGTCACTCAGGATGTCTCGGCTATCTTTGCCTCGCTCGGTTTTGGTATTGAGGAGGGGCCGGAAATTGAAAAAGATTTCTATAATTTTGAAGCTCTGAATATGCCGAAGGATCATCCGGCCCGTGATATGCAGGACACCTTCTATATCAGTGAAGATGTTGTGTTGCGGACACACACCTCGCCAGTGCAGATCCGAACCATGCTCAAGCATCAACCGCCGGTTCGCGTTATCGCCCCCGGTACGGTCTACCGCCGGGATTCCGATATTACGCACAGCCCGATGTTCCATCAGATTGAAGGCTTTCTCGTCGATCGTAACGTCACTTTCGGCGACCTTAAAGGGGTCCTGTCTGCTTTCGTGACCCGCTATTTTGGTGACGAGATCGGGATCCGTTTTCGCCCGTCATTCTTCCCGTTTACGGAACCAAGCGCCGAAGTTGATATGCAATGCGTGATCTGTGGCGGCAAGGGGTGTCGCGTCTGCAAGGATTCCGGCTGGCTGGAAATCCTTGGCAGTGGCATGATCGATCCTGAGGTGTTTAAGTCGGTCGGTTATGACAGCGCCATCTACAGTGGGTTCGCCTTCGGTATGGGCGTTGAGCGTATTGCCATGCTTAAATATGGCGTCAGCGATCTGCGTCTGTTCTTCGGTAATGATGTCCGTTTCCTGCAGCAGTTTGTTTGAAATCAGTCTCTGTCTCTACCTTTTTTCGCCAAAGGCTTGAATGATGGTTGTCACCTGGAATTGGTTGAAAGAATTCGTCGCATTTGATTTGACGCCCGAGGAACTGTCGCACCGTTTGACCATGGCCGGACTTGAAGTCGATGTCATGGAAAAATTAGGTGCCGGCCTCGAAAGTGTCATTGTCGCCAGACTGCTGGACGTTGCGCCGCACCCGGATGCTGATCGTTTGACGCTCTGTCGTGTCGATACCGGCAACGGTGAAGTTCAGGTCGTTTGTGGTGCGACCAACCACCGCACTGGCGACCTTATCGCCCTGGCAACGGTGGGGACAGTCCTGCCAGGTGATTTTAAAATCAAAGAATCAAAAATCCGTGGCCAACTCTCGCAGGGGATGCTCTGTTCCGAGAAGGAGCTTGCTCTGGCTGAAGAAGCCGCCGGGATCTTGATCCTGCCGCCCGGACTTCCTCTTGGGATGCCGGTCTTTCAGGCTCTGGGCCTGACCGATATTCGCTTCGAGCTTGGCCTGACTCCGAATCGAGCCGACTGTTTAAGCGTCGTCGGCGTTGCCCGTGAAGTCGCGGCCATGGTCGGTGGCACCTTGCAGCTTCCGGTTGCCAAATTGAAGGAGACGGGCGCGGATATCCGGACGGAGACTTCGGTTGAGATTCTTGATGCGGAGAAGTGCCCGCGTTATGCCGCCCGCCTGATTCGTCAGGTGAAGGTCGGCCCGTCGCCACAGTGGCTGGTCCGCAGGCTGGAAGCGGTCGGTATGCGCTCGATTAATAATGTCGTCGATGTGACCAATTATGTGATGATGGAACTTGGCCATCCGCTGCACGCGTTCGATTTCAGTCTGCTGCGTGGTGGCAAAATTGTGGTCCGTTGCCCCGGTGCCGGCGATTTCACCACCCTCGATAGTCAGGTGCGTCAGCTTTCCGTTGCCGATCTTGCAATCTGTGATGGGGAGGGGCCAGTGGCCCTGGCCGGGGTCATGGGGGGCGAAAACTCGGAAATCCGTCCTGAAACCACCGATGTTTTGCTTGAAAGTGCCTGGTTTGAGCCGTTTGCCATTCGCCGGACCAGCAAACGTCTGGGGATCCACACCGATTCGTCACATCGCTTTGAGCGTGGTGCTGATATCAATATGGTGCCGGTCGCTCTTGATCGCGCAGCGGCGTTGATTTCCGAACTGGCTGATGGTGTGGTCAGCGCAGGGATGATTGATGCTTATCCACGCAAAATCGACAACCGCTCACTGAGCATCAGCACCAGACGCACGAACGCCATCCTCGGTCTGACTCTGCCTACCGACCGGATTGCACAATTGCTGGCTTCTATTGGTCTTGATGTGACAACAACCGACGGCGATCTGCTTGCAGTCGGTGTCCCGACCTTTCGTCCCGACCTTGAACGGGAAATCGATCTGGTCGAAGAGGTTGCGCGACTGAATGGCTATGATCATATTCCGGTCACCATGCCAGCAGGCTGTGCGACGGGTCATAGTGAACCGACGGGGCAGGGCGTCGTGCGTCGTCTTCGTGACCTGATGGTTGCATCAGGGTTTGCCGAAGTTATCAATTATGCGTTTGTGCATCCCGATGTGGATGATCGGGTTTTGCTCGCCGCAGACGATGCACGACGGACGCACACCGTGGTCTGTAATCCGCTGACTGAAGACCAGTCCGTTATGCGTACCCTTTTAATCCCGAGTCTGCTGGACAATGCCGCGCGTAATCTGGCTTATCGCTCCACAGATTTGTCGCTGTTTGAGTTGCGGCCGGTTTTTCTGCCGGTCAGTGGGGAAGAGTTGCCGAATGAGCCGCTGCATCTGGCTGCGGTGATGTGTGGCCGGAAGGCGCCACTTGGTTGGTGTCAATCGGAAGCATTGGTTGATTTTTACGATCTTAAAGGGGCCGTCGAGCAAATTCTTACGGTGCTTCGGATTGAAGGTGCGACCTGGTCCAATGAAGCTCGTGAGCCTTACCTGCATGCTGGCAAGTCTTGTGCTCTGATGCAGGGTGATGTGCGTCTTGGTGTGCTTGGTGAGGTGCACCCAAAAGTTTTGGCAAATTATGATGTTGCAACCCCAATCTTCATGTTTGAGCTAAATGTTCCGGCTCTGATTTATGCATCGAAAGAGCAGCACGGCGTCCGGCCGCTTTCACGTTATCCCGACGTTTACCGCGATAGCGCCTTCCTGTTGGAGGCCACGGTCAGTGCCGCAACGATTACCGAAACCATTGAAAGCGTTCGCTCTAATCTCATAGAAAGTTCTGTTATTTTCGATGTTTACAGTGGTACGGGTATCCCTGAAGGGATGAAGAGTGTCGCTGTACGGGTGCGTTATCGTTCGATAGAGCGGACCTTGACCGATGAAGAGATCGGTAAGGTCCATGACCGTATTGTCAGGTCGATGGAAAACCGTCTTGGGGCAAGACTGCGCTAAGATGAAAAAACAGGTTGTGTGTTGTCATTTGTTGTGATATAAAACCGTGTAAATTCAATGGCCTGTGCGTACTCAGGAGGTGTGGGCTATGACCAAGGCTGACTTGGTAGAGAGCATTTACCAAAAAACAGGTTTTTCCAAGAAGGATTCCGCCGAGATTGTCGAGACGGTATTCGATCTGATCAAATCGACACTTGAAGACGGCGAGAAGATCAAGATCGCCGGTTTCGGTAATTTTGTCGTTAAGGAAAAATCGACAAGGCGGGGCCGCAATCCCCAAACGGGTGAGGAGATTGAAATCTCATCACGCCGTATTTTAACCTTTAAACCGAGCCAGGTTCTCAAAAGCGCCATTAACGGAGGTTAGGCCTGTGGCCGCCATCCCTATGGACGTTCAGATCCCGGACAAACTCTATTTTAAAATTGGGGAAGTTGCCGATCTCGCCGGAGTGAAGCCGCATGTGCTGCGCTACTGGGAATCCGAGTTCGGCAATTTTCGTCCCGGCAAGAGTCGAAGTCAGCAGCGTAAATATACGCGTAAGGACATCGAACTTGTTCTGAAGTTGAAAGACCTGCTGCACAATCAGGGGTTTACGATTGCCGGTGCGCGTAAAAAACTTCGCGAAGAGAGTCGGCGTAAAGTTGTTCTTAACCCTGAGCTCTCACCTGTACTGTCACCGATTGCCGCTGTATCGACAACACCTGTCGATGAAGATCCAAACCAGCTGTCGTTACCTCTGGTTTCCGGTTTCGACAGCCGCCTGCTGAACGAAATTCACAACGATCTCGAGTTGCTTCGTAACTCCCTGTCCAAAACCCCGTCTGGCGAGTGAGGATTCCTTTTTGCTGATCCTGGTGACCAATGATGACGGGATCCATTCTCCGGGAATCGTTGCCCTTGCACAATCACTGTCGACCGTTGGTGATGTTGTTGTTGTCGCTCCGGATCGTGAACGGAGTGCGATTGGTCACTCCCTGACCCTGCATGCACCCTTACGTGCCGATGAAATCAGGCCCGGTTTTTTTGCTATATCGGGAACACCGACAGATTGTGTCAATCTCGGGATTCATGGTCTGTTGTCCGTTAAGCCTGATCTGGTGGTCTCCGGCATTAACCGTGGTGGTAACATGGGGGACGATCTGACCTACTCCGGCACGGTGGCTGCAGCGATGGAGGCCACCTTGATGGGGGTGCCGGCGTTCGCGATTTCCCTCGAATCTCCGACTTTCCGTCTTGAGGATTTTACCGTAGCCGCTCAATTTGCTGCCGGTCTCGCCCAGACTGTCCACTCCCGTGGGTTACCCCTTGATACTTTTCTAAATGTCAATGTTCCGGTCGGCAAGCTCGCCGCTGTCCAATTGACCCGTCAAGGCAAGCGTCGTTACAGTGACAAGGTAGAGAAAAAAATCGACCCACGCGGCCGGGCCTATTACTGGATAGGCGTCGGTGAATTAGGTTTTGAAGATGTTCCCGGCACCGACTTTCACGCCGTAAGCAACGGTTCTGTTTCCATTACACCGTTGCACCTCGATCTGACTAACTTCCGTTCATTTGATGAGCTCTCGACCTGGGACTTTAATCTCCAGCAGGCGGAATAATTTATGGCCTACGCAATTGCCCGACGGCGTATGGTTGAACAACAACTCAAGCGACGGGGGATCACTGACGATTCGACTCTGGCCGCAATGCTTGCCGTTCCGCGCGAGCGCTTCGTCGATCCCGGACTCTTTGATCAGGCTTATAGCGATTTCCCCCTGCCAATCGGACACAAACAGACCATTTCGCAACCGTTCATTGTTGCCTATATGACGGCCGCCCTGCAGTTGCAAGGTGGCGAGCGCGTTTTGGAAATCGGTACCGGTTCCGGTTATCAGGCGGCCATTCTCGGCCGGATTGCTCGTCAGGTCTATTCAGTCGAGCGAATTTCAGACTTGGCGCGCGGTGCCCGCCGTGTATTGGACAGCATCGGCGCCTACAATGTTCACATTCGTGTCAGTGACGGGACCTTCGGTTGGGAAGATGAAGCCCCCTTTGATGCAATCATTACCACCGCCGGGGCGCCGAATGTTCCTGAAAACCTGCGACGGCAACTGGCCATTGGCGGTCGGCTGGTCATTCCGGTCGGGGATCGCAATGTCCAGGTCCTGCACCGGATAACCCGTCGCAGTGAACAGCAGTTTGATGATGAAACCCTTCTCGATTGTCGTTTTGTACCGTTGATTGGAGCGCACGGCTGGGCCGGGGAGGGCGAATGAAGATTTTGCGGCGCCTGTATGACTGGGTTCTTGGTTGGGCGAATTATCGCTATGCCGGTGCCGCCCTGTTCCTGCTGGCATTCATTGAATCATCTGTTTTTCCTATCCCGCCAGATGTTTTACTGATTGCCTTGACCATGGCGCAGCCACTGTCTGCCATGCGCTATGCCCTACTTGCTTCAATCGGCTCGGTGTTCGGCGGTGTGCTCGGTTACGCTATCGGTTATTTGCTTTGGCAACTTCTGGCTGATTTTTTCTTTGCCTATGTCCCCGGGTTTTCACCTCATAGCTTTGCCACGGCTCAGGACCTGTTTGCGCGTTATGATTTTCTGGTTGTTTTTACCGCTGGCTTTACGCCGATTCCTTATAAACTGATTACCATCGGCGCCGGGGTGTTTCATCTTTCGTTTCCGGTCTTTGTCCTTGCTTCACTGGTTGGTCGCAGCGGTCGTTTTTTTCTTGTCGCCTGGTTGCTGCAACGTTACGGGAGCCCGATGCGGGAGTTTATTGATCGTTATTTCGACTGGTTGGCGATTGGTGCGACGATGCTCTTAATTGCCGGCTTCTTAGTGATCAAACTTCTCTAAAGTTGACGTTTTCGACTTTTTTTCGCTAGAGTAGCGATGCACTTGTAAAAATGAATAAGATGGCGTCGCTATAGTGATCTGTCTATTAGTCTTGAAGGATCGATGCGTAGAAACCTGTTGCTAGTGCTTTTGTTGCTTATGCTTGCACTCCCGTCGTGTGTTGGATCCCGTTCGTCTGGTGTTTATCACACGGTGAGCAAGGGGCAGACCCTCTACAGCATCAGTAAAACATATGATGTTGATGAGCAGTACCTTGCGCGGATCAACCAGATCAGCGATCCGACCCGGTTACGGGTTGGCGAGCGGATCTATATTCCCGGTGCCAATCAGGTGCTTTCTGTCCCGGTGACGGTCGTGCCCGATATCGTCGATCCGACACCGGTTAAAAAACAGCCCCTTTCACAACCATCTGTATCTCGGCCGATTGTGAGCAAACCTGCGTCCAAGCCGGTTATTATCGCAAATAAACCGCCGGTGATTCCGCCCGTTGCCCCGACATCCCGTCCCGCAGCGACAATCGATAAAGGCAAACTGATCTGGCCGGTACGTGGTTCTGTCGTCAAAAAATTCGACAGCCGCACCGGTGGCAGCAAAGGGGTGGAGATTGCCATTGCCGCTGATACCCCTGTCGCCTCAGCTGCTGCCGGCAAGGTCATTTACAGCGGTGATGGAATTGCCGGTTACGGTAACCTGATTATTATTCGTCATGATGACACCATGTTTACTGTTTATGGCTATAACCGAAAAAACCTGGTGGATGTCGGTGCTTTTGTCAGCAAAGGAGAGAAGATCGCTCTGGCTGGAGCGCCGCCGTCCGGGGGTAAAGTACGGCTCTACTTTGAAATCCGTCTGGGGAAAAAACCGGTTGATCCTATTATTTACTTGCCATGACACCGGCAGCTTTTTAGAATCCAGCTCCTTAACCGACAGGGGGAGGTATGACCGAAGACGATCATGATGTTGAATCCGAATCAAGTGAAGAAACAGAGCTTGATGTTGAGTTTGATGCCGCCGCAGAAGAGGACGCCTTTGCCGATGATGACGCGGATGACACCGCAGAAATCGAAGTTTCGGAGAGCGAGGAGAGCCATTACGGTGACGCCATAAAGCTCTATCTGAAAGAGATTCAGAAAGGGACTCTGCTGACGGCTCAGGAAGAACGTGACCTGGCTACGTTGATTGCCACCGGTGATGAAGCCGCCCGGGCACGCATGATCGAATCAAATTTGCGGCTCGTGGTCAAGATTGCCAAGCGTTATATGAATCGTGGCCTGCCTTTTCTCGATCTGATCGAAGAAGGGAATGTCGGTTTAATTAAAGCGGTTGAGCGGTTTCAAATCAGCAAGGAATGTCGCTTCTCTACCTATGCAACCTGGTGGATCCGGCAGTCTATCGAGCGCGCGCTGGTCAATCAGAGCCGCACCATCCGTTTGCCGGTGCATGTTTCCGACGAGATCAATAAATGCCTGAAGATTGTCCGGGAACTGGTGACCAGACTCAATCGCGATCCGGAACCGGAAGAGGTCGCCGCAGTCATGGGAGTCGATGCACAGCACGTCGGTCGCCTGATGACACTGGTCAAAAAGACCTATTCCATCGAACACCCGATGGGAGAAAATAGCGATTATTCCCTGATCGATACCATAGAAGACAATAATGCCACCAATCCGGCGTCTTTGATTGAAGAGTTAAACAAATACGCCCATGTGTCTGACTGGTTATCCACCTTGCCGGCAAATGAGCAGGAAATTCTCGAATTGCGTTTTGGTCTCAACGATCGTGAACCGCAAACACTGGATACCATTGGTCGTAAATTTGGAGTCACCCGCGAACGGATTCGGCAGATCGAGTCGAAAAGTATTGAAAAGCTGCGACGTATGATCGACGAGCGGCAGGATTGATAACAGATTTCATCCCTTCTCCTGGAGGTCTTTGTGGAAGAACTGAAAAGCAAGATCCGTAACATTCCTGATTTTCCGAAAGAAGGGATAGTTTTTAAGGACATTACGACTCTTCTCTCCGACAGTCGCAGCTTTCACCGCATGGTCGATTTGATTGCTCATCGCTATTTCAATCAGAAGATTGATCAAGTTGTCGGGGTTGAGGCGCGTGGCTTTATCCTTGGAGCGGCCCTGGCATACAAACTCGGTGCCGGTATTACTCTGGTGCGAAAACCGGGCAAACTCCCTTACCGCACCAAGTCGAAAACCTATGCCCTCGAATACGGCACGGATACTCTCGAAATTCATGAAGATGCCCTGAAACCAGGTGATCGGGTGATCATTGCCGATGATCTGCTGGCAACCGGTGGTACAGTCAGTGCGGTTGTTGAGCTGGTCGAAGGGTTGGGGGCCGAGTTGGTCGAATGTGCATTTATGACCGAATTGATGTTTCTGGACGGTCGTAAGCGTCTGCCCGAGGGGAAGGTCTATAGTTTACTGCAATTTGACTAACCTTAATCTAGGGCCCCGTAGCTCAGCAGGATAGAGCAACCGCCTCCTAAGCGGTAGGTCGTGCGTTCGAATCGCGCCGGGGCCGCCAATTCGATTTTAACTGCCATTTTTATCAAGGATGGCAGTTTTTTATTTTTTAATCACCCTTTGGATGTACGCCCATACATTTTTGATAAAAAATATTAAATAGAGTTTATTTTTCCCTGAAATGTGTTAGCATTCTCCAATCATAGCCGCTTACAGAGAAGGAGGCCGTCATGTCGGAACTGTTCGCTATCGCGGGTGCTTTTCTGCTTTACAGTCTGCTCTTGCCGTTGTTCGGGGTTCTGGTTGGGTTGGTGGTGAGGATTGTTTTCCCCTATAGCCTCGGAGCCTTGATCGGGTACCTGTTGATCGACGCGCTGTTTGGCTGGAGCGGCAGCCAGTGGCTGTTTATCCTGATGTCCTTTACCTGGGTATTGGCCGTGTTGCATAGTCGCTTGCAGCTTAAACAACTGCAGCGTAATCTCGCCTGGTATGAGGGGCACTATTTTGGAGCAATCAATACCCTGACTTTATCGCAACCTTTGCGCATGAAGCGTGCAGCAGGGTCGTAAGGGGGAAGGGTGATGATTGGAACAGATGCTGGCAGCGAGTTGCCATTGTCAGAGTGTGGTTATCTCAGCAAATGTGAATTTTTTACCGAATTCTCCAACCCGGAGTTAAGTGGTGTTCTCGATGAGCTGAAGCGGATCTATTGCCTTGGCCCGTTTGCCGGGGTTTGTCTGCGCAGACGCCATGTGATGCGGGAAGGGCGTATGCCGGCTGCGTCATATTCTCCAACCGGTGTTCGCTACGATTTTTAGATCGTCAGCGCATAAACGACTCAAAGCCGGCAATTTGCCGGCTTTTTCGTTGCCATCGGTCGAGTTTACCGGTGTGCGTTAACGCAGGTAAGCCTCGGTGACATAGCGGCGCATCATGACGTGTGTGTTGAAGTAGGATGCGTTCATGCTGATGGCGTTCTTCATCACCCGAATCCAGGCCGGCCGGTTTTCGTAGTAGAGCGGCAGGATGACCTTCTCCAGCTTTTCATAAAGATCCATCACATCGACCCCCGAAGAGTTGGGGTCGGAAGTTGTCCCATCCGGTGCCGGTCCAATCGCCCATCCGGTAATCCCTTCCATATGCCCTTCAATCCACCAGCCGTCGAGAACACTGAAATTCGGTACACCGTTCAAGGTCGCTTTCATTCCGCTGGTTCCCGAAGCCTCCAGAGGGCGTAACGGGTTGTTGAGCCACAGGTCAACACCCGGGATCAGACGTGCAGCAACCTCCATGTTGTAGTTTTCCAGATAAACCGCATTGATCTGACCGCGCAACGATTCGATGTGCTGGACAATACGCTGAATCACTTCCTTGCCTGGAATATCCTGCGGGTGGGCCTTGCCACCAAAGACCAGCTGGATTTTTCCTTTGCCGATCTCCAGCATCCGCTCAATGTCGGAAAAGATCAGATCGCCGCGTTTGTAAGCAGCCGCGCGGCGGGCGAAACCGATGGTCAGGATGTCGGGGTCAAGTTGAACCCCGGTGGTCTCTTCAATGTACTGAAACAGGTAGGCTTTGGCGCCGGCATGGGCTTCCCAGATCTCCTCATCGGGGATGGTTTCGACCCGGACCAGTAACTCGGGCTCATTGGCCCAGCCTGGCAGATAGCGGTCGTATAGATCGACGAAATAGAGGGAGGTCCAGGTAAAGGGATGCACACCGTTGGTAATCGCGTGAATCTGAAAGCCGGGGAAGAGGGATTTGGAGACCTCTCCGTGTTTCTTGGCAACGCCATTAACATAACTGCTCAAATTCAGCGCCAGCATGGTCATGTTCATTTCGTCAGCCCCGGCGATTTTTTTCAGCTGCGGGTAGGGGATGACCTCGCCGAGGATCTGCTCAACCACAGGGTAGGGGAAGCGGTCGTGACCGGCTTCTACCGGGGTGTGGGTGGTGAAGACGCATTGTTCAGCGGCCCGGTGAACCCGGTCTTCCCAGTCTTCCTCAAGTGGATGCTTCGGCCGGTTGAGCAGTTCCAGGGTCAACAGGCTGGCGTGCCCCTCGTTCATATGGTATTTGCGGATGGTGAAGCCAAGGACATCAAGGATGCGCGCACCACCGATGCCGAGGATGATCTCCTGCTTCAGTCGGTAATTCTTGTCGCCGCCGTAAAGATAATCGGTGAGATGCCGGTCTTCTTCCAGATTGCCAGGGATATCGGTATCGAGAAACAGGACCGGAATTTCACCGCCGGTTGGGCTTTTTACCCGATAGACCCAGGCCTGGATCTTGACATCACGGCCATCAATGGTGACCAGCGTCTTGATCGGCAGCAGCGACATGAACTGTTCCGGTTGCCAGGGACGTGGCGATTCAATTTGCCACCCTTTCGGGTTCAGACTCTGGCGGAAATAGCCCATCCGATAGATCAGGGTGATTGCAACGATCGGCAGTTTAAGATCGGCCGCGCTTTTGATGGTATCACCGGCCAGTACGCCTAGTCCGCCACTGAAGGTTGGAATGTCATTGGAGATACCGATCTCCATGGAAAAATAGGCAATGCGCGGTTCTGTGAGATATTTTCGCCAGTCACTCATCGTTGGCTCCTGATTGTCATGATTTAGGTTGCTATATTAACAGGTTTCTAACGGCTGGCTGGAAAAATTGATGATCAGAAATTGATAATTACATCCTTGCGCAATTGCTGCCTGTCCTGAATAATGCAGTTTCAGCTTTTATGATGGGAAATCACATGTACCTGCGTTATTTCGGGTTGCAGGAAAAACCGTTTAATATCACTCCAAATCCGCGCTTCGTCTTTTTGAGCCGACAGCACCGCGAGGTTTTCGCACACCTGCTTTATGGTTTGCAAAATCGTTGTGGCTTCATCGAAATCACCGGTGAAGTTGGCGCGGGTAAAACGACCATGCTGCGCACCTTGTTTGCGCAGCTGGCACATGAGGATTTTCGGCTGGCATTGATCTTTAACCCCAGTCTGTCGTCAGAGGAACTTCTCGCCGCCATCTGTCGCGAATACGGTTTGGAGGCAGAAGCGACAGAACGGCGTGATCTGCTCGATCGTCTTAACCGTTTTCTACTGGCTGAAAACAGTGCCGGGCGCACTGTCGTTCTGGTGATTGACGAAGCACAGAACCTGACGGCTCCGGTTCTTGAACAGATCCGTTTGTTGTCGAATCTGGAAACCGAGACCGATAAGCTGATTCAGATCGTTCTGGTCGGTCAACCCGAACTGGGTGAACTGCTCGCGCAGCCCAATCTGCGCCAACTCAGTCAACGTATCGCCGTTCGTTATCATTTACGGCCCATGGACCGTCGCGACACGGCGGCTTATGTGTTGCACCGGTTGCGGATTGCTGGTGCCGCACACCCTGAAACCCTGGTCACTTCGTCTGCTCAAAGAGCACTTTATCGGGCGTCTGGTGGCTTGCCCCGCCTGGTGAATGTGTTGGCTGATCGGGCTCTCCTCGCAGCCTACAGCGCCGACCGCCGTCAGGTCAGTCGCTCTGATTTACAACTGGCAGTGCGCGAGTTGCGCCGGCCGATGAAGCATGACCGTCATCGTTGGGCTTTTGTCACCGGAACGGTCTTGATTGCGCTGATAACGGTTGTCGGTCTGGCCGCCTATCTTGTTCGCAACCAACAGCCCCTTCTACTGACTCCTCAACCGGTTACCGCGTTGTCTATCCCTGTGCCGGCACCTGCATCAGTCGCACCACAACCGGACCAGCAACGGCTTGGGCAATTACGATCCGGCTTGGCTGATTTTGGCGAGCAGGAGTCCTTTTCCGCTGCAGTACAGTCGCTTGCAGTGATCTGTGGTGCTGAAAAGGGAGATTTTCCCCGGACGCGTCAGGCGCTTGAACAGGGCAGTGCCATCACGAGCTGGCGTTGGCTCGCCTATAACGGTGACCCGGAAGCATTATTGACTTTTGATACCCCTTTTCTGCTTGAGCTGCGGTTGCCGGCGGTCAGTGGCCGTCGCTATGTTGCTGTCACCGGTTCACAACTGTCGGGTTTGACCATTTCTCCCGACCCGGGCGATACCGGGTTGACTGTCCCTGAGTTGCAGGCACTGTATAGTGGTCGTGCCTGGCTTCCGTGGCAGAATTATCTCGACCTTTCATCTGTGTCGGTTGCCGGAATGCAGAGTATTGACGTGCGGACTGTACAGACTCTTCTGCAACAAGCCGGTTTTTCCCGGTTAACCCCCACCGGTATCTACGACGGACCGACGATCGATGCGGTCCTGCGCTTTCAGGCTGAAGTCGGCATTACTCAGGATGGCCGGGTCGGGCCTTTAACCTTGATGCTGCTCTATCGGCAGGGCGATCAATTTCACCCGCCTCGCTTGACTGCGGTGACCACCGGGGGGCGTTCATGAGTTCAATCCTTGATGCATTACGTAAGTTGGAGAAGGAGAAGACTGAACGTGGTGAAGTGCTGTCG
>Ga0209231_1000221_pt1 | contig 39476 bp, 29 predicted proteins | sample Deesub45470m_DNA_FD_188086 | JGI IMG/M metagenome (GOLD analysis project Ga0209231, IMG submission 188086) | Deep subsurface microbial communities from North Pacific Ocean - 450_OLKR46/470m Metagenome (SPAdes) (version 2) | ecosystem: Environmental > Terrestrial > Deep subsurface > Unclassified ... | reverse complement strand
CGCCCCCGCCGCACCGACGAGGGCATGAACAGATGGGCCGGAATTTCCGGATTGGCGGTATAGCGCAATAAGCGCTGCAGGTCTCCCCGCAGGTCGAACTCGTAGTAAGCGGCAGTGGCTCCGCCCCGTTTTTCCGGCACATAGAGCTGACCGGTCGCCTTGGCGGAGAGGACAAAGTTGAGCAATCCTTCGATTTTGGCCGGATCGAATCCCTGCTGGCCCCCTGGGCCAACCTGGGCGAGCAGATGGTCGATGCCGGGGGTCAATTCCGCCAGCAGTGGAGTTTCCTTGAGGGTAGCGGCGGCGACCGGCTGCAGTGCGAAAAAAAACAGCCCGAGGAGCAGCGGAAAGACTTGGAATTTCAACACGAAAGAAACCTCAACGAGGGGAAATTGAACGCTGCCAGTGTAACCGCACGCGACGGAAAGTGAAAATCACTATAGCCTGGAAAAGCACCAAAATTCAACGAGTTTTACCGGATGGGCGGGCAACTTCAAAGCAGGAAGTTCTTCAGTCCGGTGAAGAAAATCTGGGCTGCGATCGCCGAAACGAACAAACCGGTGAGCTTGGTCAGAATGACCAGACCACGGGCACCCAGCAGGCGCTCGAAACGACCGGCCATGAACAGCATTGCGCCGACGGTCAGCACCGCCGCTAACAGCGCCAGGCTGGCCACCAGACGCTCGGTCAAGGTTTCCAGCCCTGCGCCCATGACCAGCAGGGCGCCGATGGTCCCCGGACCGACGGTAATCGGTATCGCCAGCGGCACCACCGCCACATCCCCCTCGGCATCGCCTGGAGAGACCGTGGTCCGCCCCTGAATCATCGAAATAGCGGAAAGAAACAGCACCGCCCCGGCACCGATGCGAAAGGCATCGAGGGTGATGCCGAAGAGGGCGAAAATATGCTTGCCGAACAGATAAAGCACGAAGGTGCTCACCACCACCGCCAAGGTCACCTTGACCGCAATCCGTTGCCGCTCGCCGGCACTGCAACCCCGGGTGAGGGAAAGAAACGCCGACATGACGAAAAATGGCGTCAGAATCATGAACAATTTCAGATAAACATTGATGAAAAGCGTCCCCATCACTCGACCTCCGCTGGCAAGGATCGGCAATCTAGCACGGTTTTTATCGCAAAGCCAGTAGCTTGGCGCAGTCTTTGCTGTTGACAGAAGCGTGTTCGCCGGTTAGTTTTATTCCATCTGCAGCTCTTTTTCATAAGCCCACCACCAACAATTGCCCGAGGAGGTTGCCGTGAACGCCAGCATGAGCCAGCAGATGACCATTCTCGGCCTGGTCGCCACCATCTTTTACGGCGTCATGATCGGCACCGGCCAGTTCTCCCTCGACCTGATGCCCCAGTTCATCATCTCCGCCATGATTTTCCTGACCTCGGGGCGGATCATGCGCAAAGCCTCCCGCCAGGTTGCCCGCACCAAGCAGGACGAGGACTCTGCCGAGCGCAAACCGCTCGACCTCAGCTGGCTGCGCTACCTGAACCGGATCGCCGCTTTTTTCGCCTTCGTGCTGCTGGCGGTCCTGCTGGTCAAACCGATCGGCGTTCCTCTCGATGAGTTCGTGATTCACGTCACCGCCGCCGACCACTTCTTCGCCGGGGCGGTCCCCTGATCTGACCCACATCTTATCCAAAACCAAAGGCCCCGCCGAATCGGCAGGGCCTTTGGTTTTTCTGCAATAAACCGAATGGTTTAGTCGAGTTTCACCGCCAACTCATCTTCGTCAAATTCCTGGACCGTAGCAGGCTTGAGAACCAGAACCGGCTTGCGCTCGCGCAAGGTCATGGTCAGCATCGCCCCGGCAATCAACAGGACTCCGGCGGCCAGGAAGGAGGAGGTGAAACTGCCGCTGCTGGCCTTGAGCATTTCGGAGACCCGCACCAGGACAAAAGCGCCGACGCCCCAGGCCGAAAAGAGGATGCCATAGTTCATGCCGAAGTTCTGCAGACCCCAGAGATCCTTGGTCAGCGAAGGGAACAGGGAGAGGTTGGTGCCGTAGTTGAAGCCGATGAAGGTCGCCAGGACCACCAGCATCACGGCGCTGGAATTGCCGCCGACCACGAACATGGCAGCGAACATCAGCGCCGCCTGGAACAGCAGCATGATGGTCAGGGTGTTGGCGCGGCCGATCTTATCGGAGACGATACCGGCGACGATACGCCCGGCGGCGTTACCGACGGCCATGATCGCCACCGCCAGAAAGGCGAGCTCGCCCAGACTCTGCTTGGCCATACCGGCTACGCTGCCGATGACCATCAGGCCGGCGCCGGCACCGATGAAGAAGATGGCCCAAAGGGTGTAGAACTTGCCGGTGCCCAGCACTTGCATCGGAGTCAGGTTGACCGCGGCCGCGCTCTTGGCCTTGGCAGCGCCAGCGCTAGCGCCAGCCACATAACCGGCCGGCGGGTTGCGAATAAACATGGCCAGGGCCGAGACCAGAATGGCGAAGGCGATACCGAACAGCATCATCGACTGCTGCAGACCGCGAGTCACCAGCAGGTACTTGGCCAGCGGGGCAATGTAGACCGAGGCCAGACCGAAACCGGAGACCACGATACCGGCGACCAGGCCGGTTTTGGCCGGCGGGAACCACTTAAGCGCAGGCGGGGTGGCGGCGCTGTAACCGAATCCGATACCGGCCCCGGAGAGCACACCGAAACCGAGCACCCAGCTCCAATACTCGGTGCTCTGGGCCGAAACAATAAAGCCAGCGCCGACCAGAAGGCCACCGAGCATACAGGTCAGACGGGGGCCGAACTTGTCCTGAATTTTACCGGCCACAATCATCGCCACTGCAAACACCAGACAGGCCACGGCGTAAGGATCATTGACCGAGGCCGGATCCCAATTGAAGGCCCCTTCGCCGCCCTTGGCGATAGAATCGGTAATCGCTCCCTTGAAAATACTCCAGGCATAGAGAACGCCCAGTGCCAGATTGATGCCGGTCCCGGCCAGCACGACACTCCAGCCCTGCTGTTTGCTGCTCTGAGTCGATTTCATGGTCCGTTCCTCCTTGAGGTGAATGGGTGATCCGGTGTACTGCATGGCGATGTAGCGCATTTGGAAGGGAAGCGGCCAGCGCGCCTTAAAAGGGCGCACCAGAGGTTTTCCCGGTTTTGGGCTCATAGCCGCTCGGGGCGCTGCCGGGGTCCGCTCCGAACGGGAGTTAACGCCGGCAGCCCGTTGCGGCCAGGGATTACGGGCCGCCAAGGACTGATACTGGGAGCAGCCTTCAAAACGACAGCGGCAGAAGGCCACCATGGTCCGCACATCGTGCGGCGAGATGTGGCCGAAGCCGACGTCACAGACATCTTCATCGAGGCGGTAATAGGGGCAGATCTGGTCGTCCGACATAAGCACCTCTGGCTGAGGGAGCGGTTTCGACTGGCGTCATTGCGTATACAACAGAGCAACGCCCATACCAATGTTTTAAACTTTTCTTCATAAATTTTTTTCTCCTGTAATTTCGGCTATTTGTTTTAGTTTTTTCTGGATTAAATCGTCCCACAGGCGAACCGGGTTTTTCGCGCCACTGCAAATCTGCGGCCCAAGTTGAGCCGCATCTGAGATCCTTCGGGATGGTCCACATGGAGCACAGACGACCGAGAACAATAGGCTTTTCCCTCGAACCTGGGCTCGTCAGAACAGCGGTTTGCGTCGCTGCAACCCCGGGGAGGACGGTTTTTGCACAAATGCAAATCGCCCTTGTCCTTGACCAGGGTCAAGGACAAGGGCGATGCTGTTGTGCGATGCTGCTTTGCAGCGTTCTGGCGAAAACCTGAAATCCCGCGGCAACTGGTTCCAACCCGGCCCGGGATTCTTTTATCACACCCCATTTAACCCAAGGACTGGACCCTTTTCATGCCCGCAATCACCACTTTTCGCCGGCCCCATCGCTGGCGTCAACTCAGCCAGCTGCTGTTTCTGGCCTGGACCGCCTGGGCCGGGATTCAATTCGGCCTGTTCGTTCGCCACTTCGAAACCGCCGGGACGACCCCGCTCTACCTGCGGCCACCGAGCATCGAAGCCTTTCTTCCCATCGGCGCCCTGGTCAGTCTCAAACACTGGCTGGCCAGCGGCAATATTCACCCGGTTCATCCGGCGGCGCTGGTGCTGTTTCTGACCTTTGTCGGCATGAGCGTCCTGGCCAAAAAATCCTTCTGCTCCTGGCTCTGCCCGGTCGGCACCCTCTCCGATTGGGCCTGGAAGGCCGGCCGAGGACTGTTGGGACGCAATTTTCTCCCCTGGAAACCCCTGGACCTGATGCTACGCAGCCTCAAGTACCTGCTGTTGCTGTTTTTCGTCAAACTGATTCTGATCGACATGCCGGCAGCGGCCCTCGGCGGCTTTCTCGACGCCCCCTACTGGGCGATCAGCGACGTGAAAATGCTGCACTTTTTTACTGGCCCCTCCACCACCACCCTGGTCGTGGTCGGAGCCCTGCTGCTGGCCAGCCTGGCGATCAAAAACGCCTGGTGCCGCTACCTCTGCCCCTACGGCGCCTTGCTCGGCCTGGCCAGCCTGCTCAGCCCTTTCAAAATCCGCCGCCAGGCCGCTGCCTGCAACGGCTGCAAACGCTGCAGCCGAGCCTGCCCGGCCTCTCTGCCGGTCGATCAAAAGTCGGTAATCCGCTCCGCCGAGTGCACTGGCTGCCTCTCCTGCATCAGTCAATGCCGCAGCGACGCCCTGGCCATGACCCCTCCGGGCCGCCGCTGGCCTCAGTTCGCCTTTCCTTTGACAGTGCTCGGCCTGTTCGCCATCGGGGTGCTGTCGGGAATGCTCAGTGGCCACTGGCAGACCAACCTCGACTATGCCGATTATCTTCGTCTGATCCCCCTCGCCTCCCGCCTCGGCCACTAAAAACAACAAGCCCCGCAGCGCCAGTGCGCTGCGGGGCTTGTTGTTTATGCCAAGCTGGTTTTTCCCTGCCTTCTATTTATTCGCTCTGCAGCGGCGCCACCGGATCGAGCTTCCAGATCTCGGCATTGTACTCCTGCATGGTGCGGTCGGTGGAGAAGTGCCCACTGGCCGCGCTGTTGCGAATACTCAGAGTCAACCAGCGCTCCTGGTCCCGGAACGCCGCCGCGGCCTGGCGTTGGGCCTGGCAAAAGCTGCTGAAGTCGGCCAGGGTCAGCCAGGGGTCGTGGGGATTGGTCAGGGAACCGAGGATGCCATCGAAAATCCCCGGCTCGAACTGGTTAAAGTGGCCGCTGGCCAGCAGATCCATCACCCGGGCCAGATCCTCGTCAGCAGCGATCAACCCTTGCGGATCATAGTGCTTGCGCCGCTCGGCCACCTCGGCGGCGGTGAGACCGAAGAGGAAGAAATTCGCCTCCCCCACCTCGTCGCGGATTTCGATATTGGCGCCATCGAGGGTGCCGATGGTCACCGCACCGTTCATCATGAACTTCATGTTGCCGGTCCCCGAGGCTTCCTTGCCGGCAGTGGAGATCTGCTCCGAGAGGTCGGTGCCGGGGCAGATCACCTCCATGGCAGTGACCCGGTAGTTGGGGAAATAAGCAACCTTGAGCCGCTCGCCGATCTCCGGGTCGGTGTTGATCACCTTGGCGACATTGCAGATCAGCTTGATGATCCGCTTGGCCATGACGTAGCCGGGTGCGGCCTTGCCGCCGATCAGCACGCAGCGATCGGTCCAGGCGGCGGTATCGCCGCGCTTGATCCGATCATAAAGGTGGATGACGTGGAGAATGTTGAGCAGTTGGCGCTTGTACTCGTGAATCCGTTTGACCTGGACATCGAACAGGGCGCTGGTGGCGAAACGCACCCCGCACTCCTGCTCCACCAGTTCGGCCAGCCGCTGTTTGTTGGCCAGTCGCACCTCCTGCCAGCGTTTGCGGAAGGCTGCATCCTCGGCCAGCGGAGCCAGCCGGCTCAGCTGCCCCAGGTCGGCGACCCAGCCCTCGCCGAGGGTGTCGCTGAGCAGATCGCGCAGCTCCGGGTTGCACCAGGCCAGCCAGCGCCGGGGGGTGACGCCGTTGGTCTTGTTGTTGAACTTCTCCGGCCAGAGCTCGAAAAAATCCCGGAACAGCCCCTGCTGCAACAGTTGGGAATGCAGCGCCGCGACGCCGTTGACCGAAAAACTGCCGACAATGGCCAGGTAGGCCATCCGCACCATCGGTTCCGGTCCTTCGGCGATCAGCGACATCCGCCGCAGCCGCTCGCTGTCGCCGGGCCAGGCCCGGGCCACATCGGTGAGGAAGCGGGCATTGATTTCGTAAATGATTTCCAGCAGCCGCGGCAGCAGGTTGCGGAACAGCCGCACCGACCAGGTCTCCAGCGCTTCGGGGAGCAGGGTGTGGTTGGTGTAGGCCATGGTTTTGCGGGTGATGTTCCAGGCCGCGTCCCAGCCGAGGCCGTGCTCATCCATCAGCAGCCGCATCAGTTCGGCGACGCTGATCGAGGGATGGGTGTCGTTGAGCTGGAAACAGTTCTTGTCGGCGAAGCTCTGCAGGCTTTTCCCTTCGACTTCGACCCAGCGCCCGAGCACATCCTGCAGGCTGGCGGAGGCGAGGAAATACTGCTGGCGCAGCCGCAGCTCCTTGCCATTTTCGCTGGCATCGTTGGGATAAAGCACCATGGAGATATGCTCGGCAGCGTTCTTGGCCGCCACCGATTCGGTATAGCTGCCGGCGTTGAAGTCGGCCAGATCGAACTCGTCGGTGGCCGCGGCGCTCCAGAGCCGCAGGGTATTGACGGTGCCGTTGCGGTAGCCGGGAACCGGAATATCGTGGGGAACCGCCAGCACATCCTGGGTATTGGCCCAGCGTACCCGCTGGACTCCCTGGTCGTCGCGGTAAAATTCACTGTGGCCGCCGAAATGGATCCGCTGGGTGTACTCGGGCCGCTTGAGTTCCCAGGGGCTCCCCCCCCGCAACCAGTGGTCGGGATCTTCGATCTGCTCGCCGTTGACGATGCTCTGGCGGAACATGCCGTATTCGTAGCGAATGCCGTAGCCCATCACCGGCAACTGCAGGGTGGCGCAGCTGTCGAGGAAACAGGCCGCCAGCCGGCCGAGGCCGCCGTTGCCGAGCCCGGCATCGAGTTCGCTATCGACCAGTTCCTCGAGTTCCAGCCCGAGGCCATGCAGGGCGCGGGTCACCTCCTCCTCGGCACCGAGATTGAGCATGGCGTTGCCGAGGGCCCGACCCATGAGAAATTCCATGGAGAGGTAATAGGCCCGCCGGCCATGGCTTTCGTCATAGGCGTAGCGGGTCTGCTTCCAGCGCTCCATCAGCCGATCGCGCAGGGTCAGGGCCAAGGCCTCGTAGGCATAGTGGACCGAGCGGCAATGCTTGTCCCGACCGAGGTTAAGGGTGTAGTAACGGCGAAAATCTTCGGCCAGGTTTTCGGCGCCAAGGCCGAGAGGGGGGAGCTCGGTTAATTCAGGAATCGGGTGACTCAGGCGCAGGTCCTTGGCATACATCATTGGGACATCCTCCGGGTAAAACAATAGATCGAGCAAAGGTTAGGAAGCAAATTTAACAGGGCGAAGCCTGAGGTCAAGACGGCCCACCGGCCGCAACCCCGCTCACAGCTTGAAAGCGAGCAAATTCCCCAGACCGATCAGGAAGCCGAGCAGGGCGCCGAACAGGTTGATGTACTTGAACTGCTCCTGCATGATTCCCATCAGCAGCCCTTCGACCTGGAGCAGGTCGAGGGAGTTGACCTTGGCGGCCACCATTTTCTGCACATTGAGGGTATCGACCAGGGGGGGCACCTCTTTTTTAAGGATTTCCGCCAACTGCAAGAACAGCCCGGATTCGAGCTCGGCGCGGACGTCGGCCGGCAGGCGGGCGGAGAGCCGGCCCAGCGGCCGGCGGAAAATCCAGCTTTCGCTCTGCTCGGCCAGCACCGTGGCCAGAGCCTGACGGGCCGCCGGCGAACGCAGGGCCGCCAGCAACCGCTCGGCCAGCAGCTCCCGTGCCTGCTCCAGGCCACCCTCGGGCAACACCTGTTCGAGCAAGGAACCAAAGGAGCGGTCCTTGATCCGCTCCACCCCCCGCTCGGCCAGGGTCAGGGCGGTTTCGGCGGCGCGGCGGCTCTGCACCAGCTCCACCGCCTTGTGCCGGACGAAGCGGCGCACTCCGGCGACCTTTTCGTAGGGGACTTTTTCCAGGTAGCTGCGCAAGGGGCGATCGAGCAGGGCGTCGATACGCTCCCGCAGCATCTTCGCCACCTGGGCTTGGGTCTTCTCCTCCCGCAGCCAACGGGAGATCTCCTCGCCGGCCTGGTCGAGGAACTCGGGGATGCGGCCGTAGACCTTCTCCATATTGACAAAGCCGGCCAGCAGGCCGGAGAGTCCGCCGAGAGAATCGAGAAAACTTTCGATCCCTTTCTTGCCCCGCACCGCCAGGCGGGCGCGAAACTCCGGATCATAGAGCATGCCGCCGAATTTTTCCAGCAGCGGCGGGACTTCCTTCTCCAGTTGAACCAGCAGCAGCTCCACCAGATCGGCGGGGAGCAGCTCGCGCAGGGACTGCTCCGAGCTGACCCAGGATTCGGTCTTACCGTCGACAAAGGCCGCCACCGCCCGTCCCAACCCTTCCGAGCGCAGCCCTTGGGAAATGCGCTGATCCAAGTGGTCGCGCAGCGCTGCGTAGCGGGGCGGGTCGAGAAAACTTTGCAGATCCCGGGCCAGCCAGCTGTCGCCGGTGTTGCGCAGATAAGCGCGCAGCCGCTGCTCGAACTCGGGGCTCTGCAGGTAGGCGAAGATCGCCTTGACCAGCGACTCCTGCAGCACCGTCACCAGTTCGCGGAAACGGCCGCGGAAATCGTCGGGGATCAGACTCTCCAGGGTTCCCAGCTCGCGATCGAAGAAGCGCCCGAGTTTTTCGGTCACCGCCCCCTGCAGCTCGCGGCGGAAGCTCTCCTGCTCCAGCGCCCGGCCGACATCCTCGGAGGTGAGCAGATGCGAGCCGACCATCTCTCCCATCCGCAGCGCCAGTTCCCCCCGTTTGGAGGGGATGATCCCCGGTGTCAGTGGCAGCCGCAGGCCGAAAATCATCCAGGGCTTCAGAGGGCGGAACAGCATGCGGATGGCGATGTGATTGGTGACGTAACCGATAAAGGCCCCAAGCAAAGGGGGGATGATGTAAGGGAGAGCGGTCTGCAGGGTCGACATGGGTCAAGGATTCCTGAAAGGGGCAAGTGCCTCTGGGCAATCGGAACAAAGGGATGTATGATACCCTTATCGCGCCGCCGTCACAAGTGGTGATGGCCGCGCATTTTTTCCTTTCCCTGCGCCCACCAAGCGCCCAACTGCAATGAGGCTCCGCATGTCCACCCCTTCTGAGGAGAAAAAGCTGCGCATCCGTGAAATGAGCATCGACGATTTCTCCGAAGTCTTTCACATCGGCGAATCGATTTTCACCGCCGAGTATTCCCAAAGCATGTACCGCACCTGGGACGAGTACGAAATCACCACCCTGTTCAACTCCGACAACGATCTCTGCCTGGTGGCCGAGTTCAATGACGAAATTCTCGGCTTTGCCCTCGGCACCACCGTGGAGAAACACAACTCAGCCTGGAAGTATGGCTACCTGGTCTGGCTCGGGGTGCGCAGCGGAATCCAGAAGGGTGGGGTGGGCGATGCCCTGTTCAAAGAGATCCGCCGGCGGATGCAGGAGCAGGGGGTGCGGATGATTATCATCGACACCGACGCCGACAACGAGGCCGGGATCCGCTTTTTCAAGAAGCAGGGGTTCGGCAACCCGCAGGAGCATGTCTACATGACCCTCAATCTCTCCCGGACCAGCCGGAGAAAGGCGGATCGCAAATCATGACCAGCCGCCTTCAGCAACTATTGGACAAGGTCGATGCCGAGCGCCTGCGGCAGACCTTCGGCGATATGCTCGATATCTATTCCCCTTCCGGCAAGGAGGAGGACATCCAACTCTACCTCGAAGAGATCCTGCAGCAGGCCGGCTTTGTGGTCGAGCGCCAGGAGGTGGAGGAGGAGCGTTACAACCTGCGGGTGACCATGGGCCAGGGGCCGCCCCAGCTCTACATGGTCGGACATGTCGATACCGTAGCGACCTGGGATCTGGAAGAGCTCGGCTGGCGGGAAGAGGAGGGGATCATCCACGGCCTCGGCACCGCCGACATGAAGGGGGGCTGCGCCGCCATGGTCGAGGCCTGGCTGGCCCTGGCGACCCTGCCGGAAGAGCAGCGCCCACCGGTGGGGCTGCTGCTGGTGGTGGGGGAAGAAGAGAACGGCGACGGCAGCGCCCGCTTTCTGGAAACGGAAACGCCCCCCTGGGTGGTGATCGGGGAGCCAACCGGACTGGCGGCCTGCTTCGCCCACTTCGGCTACCTGGAGGCGGGCTTTGTCACCCGCGGCCGGCGGATCCACTCGGCGATGCCGGAACTAGGGCACAACGCCATCGAATCGATGCTGCGGGTGCTGCTGCACCTGGGCAAAGACCCTTTGTTCGATCGGGATGAATCCGGGGTGGTCTATTCGATCCGCGAACTGAGTTCGGCCCGCGCCGGCTTCGTGGTTCCCGACCGCTGCGAGGCCTGGATCGATCTGCACCTGCCGCCGGAAACGGCGCCGGAAGATGTCGAAGCGGCGATCCGCACCCGGGTCGCTTCGGCCGGCAATTTCGTCGCCGATCTCGATCTCGAGGTCAGCTTCGATTTCTCCTCCGGCGGCTACGCCCTGGAGAGCGACAACCCCCTCGGCGCCGTCATCGAAAAAACCTACCCCCGGCTCGGCATTCCACTGCGCTACGACGCCTTCCGTTCCCACTCGGACGGCAACCTGTTTCACAAGGCCGGGGTCAATTCCCTGATCCTCGGCCCCGGCAACCTGGAGACCGCCCACACCCCCTACGAACAGACCCCGTTTTTGGAGGTGCTGGCGGCGGCCAAGATCTACGTCGCTCTCTGCTTGGGAATGGGGGAAAAACTGTAACCCCTACCCCTCCATCTCGATCAGCGAATGATCGCCGATGTTCATCCGCCGCGGCGAACCGATCAGCCGCACCGAGTCGCCGAGCAGAGCCGATTCCAGCACCATCGCCCGCACCTCGCTGTTGGCGTTGATGATCGAGTCGCGGATGATGCTCTCCTCGATCACCGTGCCGGAGGCCACCGAAACGTTGGGACCGAGAATGGAGTTGCGCACCACCGCCCCCGCGCCGATATGCACCGGGGCGATCAATACCGAGTTGATCGCCTCGCCGTGGCAGTGGTGGCGCTGCTTGAGCAGGTAGCGGTTGGTTTCCAGCAGGGTCTCCGGTTTGCCGCAATCGAGCCAGGCATCGATCTCCGGGGCGCGGAAGCGCAGACCATCCTCGATCATCCGCATGAAGACCGCCGGCAGGTAATATTCGCCTTTGACCGTCTCGCCGGCGGCGATAGTGCGCTCCAGATAGCCCATGAAACCGGCCCCATCCTTGAGGTAATATAGGCCGACCTGGGCCAGGCGGGAAATGGGGGTGTCGGGTTTTTCCACCATGTCGACGATCAGACCGTCCTCGATCACGTTGACCCCGAAGCGCTGGTAGTCTTCCACCTCCTTGGAATAAATCAGGCCGTCGCAATCGGCACAGAGGGCAGGGATGCGCTCGAGGTCAGAGACGAAGATGGTGTCGTTGAAGACCACCAGCACATCATCGCCAGGGGCGATCCGCGGCGCCGCCAGGGAAACGGCGTGGGCCGGGCCGAGCCGCTCCTTCTGCACGATGTAGCTGCAGCAGAGCTCAGGGAAGGTTTTTTGCATGAAGGCCTCGATCTGGGCGCCATTCTCGTCGGTGATAAAAATATATTCGGCCGACTGCAGCGGCCGCAGCCGATGGATGATGTGTTCAAGCACGGTCTTGCCAGCCACGTAGACCAGCGATTTGGCCTTGGTGTGGGTGTGGGGGCGCAGGCGGGTTCCCTTGCCGGCAACGGGCAGAATGATTTTCATCGGTTCCTCCGGGAAAAGCCCCTTGTCAGGGGATTAAAGTTTCGGTTAGCATCGGCCGGCGCCAGCTGCCCGCACCGGGTCAGTAATAATAAACGCAAATTCATCATGATACAAGGCTCCGGCACCGCTGGAGTCCGAGGAAGGATTTCCCCATGCCCGATCATCTGGTTCGCATTCTCACCGCCGACGGCCACCTGCGGGCCTGTGCTGCGGTCACCACCGAACTGGTGGAACAGGCTCGAAAGCTGCAGCAGACCGACCCCACCGCCAGCGTCGCCCTTGGCCGCCTGGCCAGCGCCGCGGCGCTGCTCGGCAGCCAGCTCAAGGGGGATCAGCGGCTGGCCCTGATGATCGAAGGCAACGGCCCGTTGCAAAAACTCCACGCCGAAACCGACGGCGACGGTCACCTGCGGGCGATGGTCAAGGTCCCGCAGACCGGCCTCCCCCCCCGGGACGGCCGCTACGATGTCGCCGGTGCCATCGGCCGGGCCGGCTTTCTGCACGTCAGCAAAGACCTTGGTCTCAAGGAACCCTATCGCGGCATGGTGCAGCTGGTCAGCAGCGAGATCGCCGAAGATCTGGCCTACTACCTCACCACCTCGGAGCAGATCCCCTCCTCCGTCGGCCTCGGCGTCTGCCTCGGACCCGAGGCCGAGGTGCTGGCCGCCGGCGGTTTTCTACTCCAGGCCATGCCCGGCTGCCCGGAAGAGTTGATCGCCACCCTCGAAGAGCGGCTGAAAGCGCTGCCTCCGGTGACCGAACTGCTGCGCTCGGGGCTCGGCCCGCTGGCGATTTTGCAGCAACTGCTCGAAGGCTTCCCCTTCCGCCTCCAGGGGGAAATCCCCTTAAGTTTTCGCTGCGCCTGCAGCTATCCGCAGATCCTGCAGCTGCTGCGCTCCCTCGGCGCCGAGGAGTTGACTCATCTGGCCGAGCGCGAGGAGCCGACTGTGGTCACCTGCGAATTCTGTCGCCAGAGCTATCCGGTCGATGCCGAAGCCTTGCAAACCCTGGCCGCTCAGGGAACCGACGCCAACTGAAGTTCCAGCGCCGCGCCGGCCCCGGCTTCGGTCTGCCATTGCAACCGCTCGCCGGCCAGGCCGCGGCGCTCGAAATAATCCCGCAGCAATTGCGCCCGGGCCTGGGCCAAAGCCAGGCCGTTCTCTCCCTCGCCCCGCAGCCGCAGTTGCCAGCGGCTGCCACTGGCCTGCCGCAGGAAATCCCCCAGCGGCTGCAACTGCTCGACCCCACCGGCCAGCGGCAAGGCCGCACCGGCAGCAAACAGTTGCGGATAACTCAGCCGCAGCAGCTCCCCGGCCGCCAGCTCCACCCCTGGGAGTTGTTGGGCCTGACTGCGCAGACTGCTCACCGGCGCCGCAGTTGACGTGCCGGTGCCTAGCTGAATCGCACCACCGCCACAACCGCCCAGCATCACCCCCAGCAGCAGCCCCGTGCAGCCCCAAAGTTTCCCCATCCGTGCCTCCTTCATATATCTTCCTCCGATTCCCCGAAGCGCAACTGTTGCAGCCGCCATAGCCGGGCATACAGTCCGCCCAGCGCCAATAACTCCCGGTGCGTCCCCAACTCGGCCACCCGGCCCCGGCGCAGCACCGCGATGCGATCGGCGCTGCGGGCAGTCTGCAGCCGGTGGGCGATCAGCAGCACGCTGCGGCCAATCCCGGCGGTTTTCAGCGCCTGCCCGACCTGGGCCTCGGTGGCCCCATCGAGGCGACTGGTCGCTTCGTCGAGCAGCAGCAAGGCGGGATCGGCCACCAGCGCCCGAGCCAGACAGAGCAACTGGCGCTCGCCGGCGGAGAGATTCTTCCCCCGCTCGCTGAGGTTTCCCTCCACCCCCCCAAGCCGTTGCAGCAAGCTCCCCACCCCTAAGCGCTCGAGCAGGGCGCCGAGGGCGGCATCAGCCATCAGACCGGCCGGATCGAGGTTCTGCCGCAGGCTGCCGGCGAACAGAAACGGTTCCTGGGAGACCCAGCCGATCCGCCGCCGCACCGCCGCCGGATCGATGCCGGCCAGATCGACCCCGTCGAGGAGAATCCTCCCCGCCGTCGGCTGATAGAAACGCAGCAGCAACCGGGAGAGAGTGGTCTTGCCGCTGCCGGTGGCCCCGACCAAGGCCAGGGTCTGGCCCGGGGGGAGCTCCAGATCGACCTCCTGCAGCACCGGGGTGCGGCCATCGTAGCTGAAACTCACCCTCTCCAGCCGCAGCGCCCCGACTCCAGCGGCCAGGGGGGCGCCAGAACCTTCGGTCGGCTGATCGAGCAGTTCGTAGATCCGCTCCAGTGAGGCGTTGCTGGCCTGCACCACCGAATACTTGGCCGAGAGATCCCGCAAGGGGGCGAAAAACTTCTGCACATATTCAATAAAAGCGACCAGGGTGCCGAAACTGGCTACCCCCGCAGCCATTTCGCCGCCGCCATGCCAGAGGATGGCGGCAATCGCCACCGCCCCCAGGGCTTCGACCAGAGCGTAGAGGATGGCGTCCCAGTTGATCACCCGGAAGGTGCTGGCAGCATAATCCTGCTGCAGCACTTCGAATTCCTCCAGGGTGCGGGCCTCCTGGCCGAACAGCCGCACCTCCTGCGCCCCGGCGATGCGCTCGGCGACATAGCCGTTGAGGCCGGCCAGCCGGGCCCGCACCTGCCGCATCGACTGGCGCATGGCGCGGCGAAACAACCAGAGCAGCAGCAGCAGCGGCGGGATCACCCCGAAGGCGGTGAGGGAGAGGGAGACATCGAGCCAGAGCATGGCACCGACGATAGCGACCAGGGTCAGCAGATCGCCCAGGGCCGAGACCACCCCGGCGCCAAACAGTTCGCCGACATTCTCCACGTCGCCGGTCAGGCGGGTGACCAGCCGCCCGGAAGGCTGGCGGTCGAAATAGGCCGCGGGGAGCCGCAGCAGGTGGGCGAATCCCTGCCGGCGCAGATCGGCCATGATCCGCTGCCCAACCATCTGCACCAGGTAGCCCTGGGCGAAGAGCACCAGCGCCTCGGCGCTCAGGGCGAGGAGAAACAGCCCGGAGAGGGAGGCCAGCAGACCGAGATCGCCGGGAAGAATGGCGTCGTCGATGGCCAGCATCAGCAGGTAGGGCTGGATCAGTTTGGTCCCGGCCACTAGCGGTAGCAGCGCCAGGGCGGCGACCGCGCTCCAGCGATAGGGGATCACCAACAGCAGGAAACGCCGGAACAGCTGCCAGTCGAGATGGCGGCCGGTGATTTCGTCACTTTCGGGATGGCCGTGTCTCATGGCAGTCGCTCCAGTTCCCGCTCCAGCGCTTCCTGCTCGGCCATGCGGGCGTAACGGCCGCCGCCGGCCAGCAGCTCGGCATGACTGCCGCTCTCGGCCAGAGCGCCGGCTTCCAGCACCACGATCTGGTCGCACTCCTCGAGCAGACTGACCCGGCCGCTGGCCAACAAGACGGTCTCGCCGGCCAGCAGCGGTCGCATCGCCCCCCAGACCTCCCGGGCGGTGGCGGCATCGAGATGGCTGAAGGGATCATCGAGCAGCCAGAGCCGCCCACCCCGGGCCAGCGCCCGCCCCAGACAGACTCGCTGGCGCTGGCCGCCGGAAAGGGTCAGACCGCCTTCGCCGACCCGGGTGGCAAAACCCTTGGCAAACTCCGTCACTTCCTGGTCCAGCTGCACCGCCGCAGCGATGCGCTGCCGCAGTTCCTCATCCCCTTGCGGGACGGCGTAGAGCAGGTTCTCTTCCAGACTGCCGGAAAACAGCCGCCCTTCCTGGGGGACCACCGCCAGCCGGGCGCGATGGGCGGCACCATCCAGCTCACCGAGATCGACGCCGTCGAGGAGGATCCCCCCGGCCGGCAAGGGATAAAGCCCGCTGAGCAGCTTGAGCAAGGTGCTCTTGCCGCTGCCGGTGGGGCCGGTGAGGCCGATCAGCGCTCCGGCGGGGAGATGCAGATTCAGATCGTGCAGCACCGGGGTGTCACCATAGCTGAAATTCAAGTGCCGCAGTTCCACTGCCGGAGCGGTGGAGAAGGGGAGTAACGGGGAGGAAGCGGTCGCTGCGGCCGGCTCACTCAGCACCTCATCGAGGCGGGTCATGCTGGCGGCGGCGCGCTGCACCAGGGTCAGCACCCAGCCGAGCAGCAAGGTCGGCCAAGCCAGTTGCACCAGGTAGGCCTGAAAAGCGACCAGTTCACCCAGGCTTAAAGACCCTGCGGCCACCCGACCGCCGCCAAAGGCGATCACCAGCAGCGTCCCCACCGGCCCGACCAGAGTCATGATCGGCAACATCATTGAGCGCAACCGGGCAAGCACCAGGTTGCGCTGCAGGTAGTCGGCGTTGAGGGTGTCGAAATGCTCGGCCCGCAGCGCCGCCAGGTTGCCGGCGCGGATCACCGCCTGCCCGGAGACTCCCTCCTCCACCGCCTGACTGACCATCCCGGCCCCTTCCTGCACCCGGGTTGAGTGGTGCAGCAGGTGACGGCTGAGCCATTTGACCAGCGTCAACATCAACAGGTAGGGACCAAGGGCGATCAGGGTCAGGCCGGGGGAGAGATAGAGCAGCACCGAAATGGTCAGCAGGTAGATCAGCGCGGTGTTGAGCAGGGTCAGCAGGCCGAAACCGGCGAACATCCGCACATTGGCCAGATCGCTGGTAAAGCGGGAGAGCAGATCGCCGGTGCGTTGGCGGTCGAAAAAGCCAGCGTCTCGCTGCAGCAAACCGGAGAGCAGATCCCGGCGCAGATCGATTTCGATCAGCCGGGCGGTCTGTAGAAACCGCAACCGAGAGAGGATGCGACTGCCACCGCGCAGCAGCGCAGCACCGGCCAGCAGGGCGGCGGCCGTCCCCACCGCGGCGAAGCGGCCGGCGGCCATGGCGTCGATTCCCTGCTTGAGCGCCCAGGGGATCAGCAGCGCCAGAGCGTCGGTAAGGGCCAGCCAGCAGGTTCCGGCAATTAGCACCCCCCGGTAGGCACGCCAATAAGGGAGCAGTCGGCGCAGGCTGTTCACGATTCCTCCATTTCGGCGAAAGCCGGCTGACGGCGCAGCAGCACCAGCACCCGGTCGGCGACCAGGCCGTTGGCGATGCCGGTGAGCAGGGAGGCGAGCAGAAAGAAAGGGAAAATCCGCCAGATGCCGTCGTGACGCACCAGCAGCAGCCAGGCGATCAGCATCTGCCCTGAGGCATGACCGACAGCGCCGACCACCGAGACCCCCACCGGGCCGATGGCCCGGCCGCCGAGACGGTGGGCAGCGGTCATCAGCGCCGTCGCCAGAGTGCCGCCGCCCAGGGAGAGGAAAAATCCGGGGGAAAAAAGGCTGCCGAGCAGCAGCGAACCCAAACCGATGCGGGCCAGGGTGACACTCCAGGCAGCGGAGCTGCCATAGAGAAACAATGCGCTCAAGGTGAGAATATTGGCAAAGCCGAGACGAAACCAGGGGGCGGGAGCGGGGAGAAGGGCTTCCAGGGTGTGGACGGCCACCGCCAGGGCGGCAAACAGCGCCAGAAAGACCCGGCGGCGGGCCGCCGCCAGAGCGATGGGATCAACGGCTGAGGAGGTCATAACCCGTCTTCCCGGGGGCGGTCCCCTCGATGCGCACCAGCAAACCATTGGGGACGCAGGCGAGCAGATCGCCGCTGCGGGAGACTTCCCCCATGCCGATGCAGACCCGGTTCGGGCAGGGGGCTTGGCGAAAGCAGACCCGCCCGGATTTGATTACCAGCAGTGATTCGCCGAGATTGCCGCTCAAGCCGACCTCGCGATCGACCTTGAGCGGGGCGGTGAAGATGATCTCGCCGTCGCGCTCCACCACCAGCCGGGCTCCCGCCGGACCGCCGCCGAGCAGAGCGAAGCTGGCCAGGGTGGCCGCCAGCAGCAGCGCCACCAGCAGCCGGTCGAGCCAGCTGGTGCGCTCCCAGAGCGCGCTCAGGGCCACTCGATGCGCTCCTGCAGCCCGGGGCTGAGATGGCGGCCGCCTGCGGCATCGATCACCAGCGCCAGGGCTCCGGGGAATTTTTCCACCAGCGCCAGTCCGGCCTCAGGCCCAAGGACGAAGACCGCGGTGGAGAGGGCATCGGCCAGCGCCGCGCTGGGGGCTACCACACTGGCACTCTGACAGCGGTCACCGGGACGGCCGGTTTTGGGGTCGAAGATATGATGATAGCGCACCCCGTCCCGCTCGAAAAAGCGCTCGTAATCCCCCGAAGTGACCACCGCCTGATCGGCCACCAGCAGGGTTGCCGCCACCTGTTGATCGTTTCTGGGGTGCTGGATGCCGATGCGCCAGGGGCGCCCGCCGTGGTCGCCGAGCAGAAAGATATCGCCGCCGGCATTGACCGAGGCCTGGGTCACCCCGGCGGCCCGCAGCACGGCCACCGCCCGGTCGACAGCGTAGCCCTTGGCCACCGCGCCGAGATCGACCGCCAGCTGCGGCGCAGCCTTTCGCACCTGCCGGCCGTCGAGCTGCAGCGCCGCGGGGCCGGTTTCTTCCAGAGCCTCAGCGAGTTCTTCGCTGCTGGGAATCCGCGGGGTCTCGCTCTCGATCGCCCAGAGGGCCTTGACCCGGCCCAGGGTCAAATCGAGGGCGCCATCGCTGGCCGCGGCCACCTGCAGCCCGAGGGCGATCACTTCGGCGGTTTCGCTGGCCACCGTCGCTTCGTCGGACGCAGCGGAAAGCCTTGAGACATCGCTCTGCGGCTGATGGGGGGTCATCAAGGCTTCGATCCGGGCAATTTCAGCAAAAGCGTTGTTAACGGCGGCTTCGAGCCGCGCCTGGTCGGGGCCGAGGGCGGCAATTTCCACCACCGTCCCCAGCAGCAGGCGGCTTTGCCGCAGCTCCTGGGGGGGGGTGGGGGCGCGCAACAGGTAGATGGCCAGCAGGGCCAGCAACACGATCAGGGTCAGGGGGCGGGTCAAGGACACTGCAGCCTCCGTGAAGGCCGTGGGGGAGGGAGGAGCCGGCCTCAGGCCGACTCCTCCTCGACGATTTCGCCGATCAGATCGTATTCGGAGGAATCGGTGATGCGCAGCTCGACGATGTCGCCGACCTGGGCCTGGCCGGCAGTGATGTAGACCAGACCATCGACGTCGGGGGCCTGGCGGACACTGCGACCGCGCAGCAGCAGGTCGGTCTCCTCCGAGAAGCCCTCGACCAGCACCGGCTCGTTGTTGCCAATCAGGGCGCGGTTCTTGCGGAAAGAGACCCGGCTCTGAGCCTTCATCAGCTTCTGCAGCCGGCTTTTCTTGCTGCGTTCCTGAATCTGCCCCGGCAACACCGCCGCGGCCGTCCCCTCCTCCCGGGAGTAGCGAAACACCCCGACCCGCTCGAAATGCCCCTCGTTGACGAAGGCCAGCAGTTTGGCGAACTGCTCCTCGGTCTCGCCGGGAAAACCGACGATGAAGGAGGTGCGCAGGGTCAGGTCGGGAATGCGGCTGCGCAGCCGCTCGATCAGTCTGCGGATGGTCGCCTCGTCGACCCGCCGGTTCATCATCGACAACACCTGATCGTCGATGTGCTGCAGCGGCACGTCGAGGTAGTTGCAAATCTTCTCTTCGCTGGCGATCAGCTCGATCAGCTCATCGCTGATGCCATCGGGATAGGCGTAGAGCAGCCGCAGCCAGCGCAGACCGTCGATCTTCACCAGCTCCCGCAGCAACGGCTCGATGCGGGCGCCATCTTCCCGGTCCTGGCCGTAAGCGGTGATGTCCTGGGCGATCAGGTTGACTTCCTTCACCCCTTGCTCCACCAGGCGCTCGACCTCGGCCACCACCGAGGCGATGCTGCGCGAGCGCAGATTGCCCCGCAACTGCGGGATAATGCAGTAGGAGCAGTGGTTGCCGCAGCCGTCGGCGATCTTGACGTAGGTCGAATAGAAGGGGGAGGACTGCACCCGCGGGGTGGTGTGGTCGTAGAGATAATCGGGGAGGCCGATGGCCTGCATGGGAATCTCGGATTTGAGGGCGGCAGCGATCAGCTCGACGATCCGCGGCGCATCGCCGGTGCCGACGAACAGATCGACCTCAGGCAGATCCTTGGCCAGCTCATCCTGGTAGCGCTGGGGGAGGCAGCCGGAGACCACGAGCAGCTTGCAGTTGCCGGTTTTCTTGTGGTCGGCGACCTCGAGAATGGTCTCCACCGACTCTTCCTTGGCGTCCTGGATAAAGGAGCAGGTGTTGACCACGATGATGTCGGCCTGCGCCTCATCGGTGACGATTTCAAAGCGATCGGCGGGCAGGTGACCAAGCATCACCTCGGCGTCGACCAGGTTTTTCGGGCAACCGAGGCTGACCAGAGAGACTTTGTACTTGTTCAAAGGGATTGTCCTTAGAGAAACCGGCCCGGGGGCTATTGCCGGAAGTTGATATATTGCAGCTCGATGCCGAAGTCCTGGCCCTTGAGCATTGCGATCACCGCCTGCAGATCGTCGAGCTGCTTGCCGGTCACCCGCAACTGGTCCTCCATGATCTGGGCCTGGACCTTGAGCTTGGACTCCTTGATCGCCTTGATGACATCCTTCCCCTTCTCTTTCGAGATCCCCTGAACAATCTCCACCCGCAGCCGCATGGAGCCGCCGGAAGCTGGCTCCTTCTTGCCGAAGTCGAGGCATTTGGGGGAGAGGTTGCGCCGCACCAGCTTGCCCTTGAGCACATCGATCACCGCATCGAGCTTGTAATCGTCGGCGCCGAGGATATTGATGGCGTCTTTTTCCAGGGTGATCTCGTTATGGGTCCCCTTGAAGTCGTAGCGCTGCTCGATCTCTTTGCGGGTCTGATTGATCGCGTTGTCGACCTCCTGCAGATCGACTTTGGAGACAACGTCGAAACTCGGCATGGCCTTACCTCCAGCTTGAAATAGGTCCAGCGAAGGGTTCAAGAGGCTCGCTGGATCGAGGACTTATAACACGGCTCCGCCCCGGATGAAAAGGGTCATTCCGGGGCGGCCGCGCGTTCAGTGATCGGCAGAAGGCCGTTAGTTGCCCAGGCCCATCCCCTGGGGACGGACCACTTCGACGCCGGCGGGAATCATGAAATTGAAGGCCGCGTCACTCTGGCCGCGGTTGACCCGGACGCTGTTGAACTCGATGGTGGTGCTGTTTTCGCTCGGGTCGATCACCGTCGAGGCCAGAATCGGCAGAATCCGCCCGGTTTCGCCGCGGCGGGTAAAGTTGAGCACCGCGTCCCGATCAACCACCATCAGCAGCCGGTGGATCAGCGCCGAAGCCCGCCGGGGGCGAAGCTCCAGGGCGTAGTTGCCGGCGGCGTCGGTGTTGGGCGAGCCCCAGCTGATCAGAAAATCCCGGGAGAGATTGCCAAGACCGGTGAGAAAGGTCATCGGGTCTTCGCTGCGGGACTGGTTGACCAGGTCGACATCGGACTGGATCACCTGACGATTCTCCGGCAGGTAGACCCAGAGGGTGCGGCCGTCGGAGACGATCTCCTGGGTGGACGGTTGGCTGTATTCCCAGCGGAACTTGGTCCGGGAGACCCGGTCGCCGGATTGCGGATCGAATTTGACCGTCACCCGGCCGCGGCCGCGCTGCACCCGGTCGAGGGAGGCGATGCGCGACTCCTGGAAGAAGTCGGCTTCGAAATCCCGGATCGCCCCGGAGCCCGGTGCGCCGGCCTTGAAGGGGGTTTCCAGGGTCTTGATCACATCGCTGAGACCGATCTGCTCTTTGGCCGGAGCGGCCAGCGCCAGGGCGGGAGCGAGCAGCAGGGTCAGCAGCAGCAACAACAACTGTTTCATGAGCATGTCTCCTTCAGACAGTAAGGTCGAAATGCGTCACTATATCACCACCGCGCACAGAACGCACCTGCACAATACCTGTGGCGAGGTCAAACTCCACCGTGCGGCCATGGTGACCGCCGACATCCTCGGAATGCAAGGGGATGCCGAGACCGGCCAGGGTCTCGCGGGCGGCCCGGGTATTGCGTACTCCGATCCCTTCGGCATCGTTGCCGAAGCCTTCGAACATGGTCGCGCCGCCGAAGATCTTGGCCGTCAAGCGGGGGCGTTCGGCACCGCGGGCCAGCAGTTCAGTCAGCATCAGCTCGATGGCGCTGGTAACGAACTTGCCCGGCCGCGCTTCGGTTTGCCCCGGCCGCGGAGCCGGCAGCAGGGTATGGGCCAGACCGCCAAGGCGCTGCTGACCGTCGTAAAGCAAAATGCCGAGGCAGGAGCCGAGACCGTAGGTGATCAGCACCTCGGGAGAGATTCCGGTGGCATATTCGGATATGCCGATGCGGCGTTTTTCGCTCATGCCACCCCTCCGATGGCACCAAAAACCACCTGCAGCGAGGCGGCGTCGGGGAGCAGAAAGAAGTGGCCGCGGATCACCTCATGTCCCGGCACTTCGCCGCAGAATTCGGTCTCTACGGTCAGCGCCAGATCCCCCTCCTGGCTTAGTTCGATCAACACCGCATCGACCACCGCGCCGGCCATATCATGGGCCAGCAGCGGAATCGAGGGGATCATGGTCAAATGCAGCAGGCTCCCAAGGGCATTGAGGTAGGCCGAGGCGAGGATATTGCCGACCTCCTTGAGGGTCGAAATGGCCACCTCATCGAACTCGTCCTTGACTGCCGCCGCCCCAAGCAGGCGGGTCAGCAGTTGGCGGGCGCTCTCCAGCGGGAAGATCAGCAGAATGTTGCCGCGGGCATCGCCGAGAATCCGCAGGGTCACTCCGACCACCACCTGCTCGGCGCCACCGAGCAGCTCGGGGACCGCAGAGATTTCGGTGATGGTGACCCGCGGCACCCGCAACTCCACCCGGTCTCCGGTCAACTGGGAGAGGGCGGTGGCGGCATGGCCCATGCCGATGTTGCTTATTTCCCGCAAGGCATCGAGCTGGCTGGCGCTGAGACGATCGAAGTTCATGCCTTCTCCCCGGCCGGGCGCAGGCGGCTGCCACGGCGTTCTTCCAGCAAATGCTGGGGATCGATAATAAAAACCACCCGACCGTCGCCGAGCACGGTGGCCCCGGTGGCCCCGGCGTGACGGTCGAGGGGGTAGTTCAGAGCTTTGACAAAGACTTCCCGCTGGCCCACCAGGCGGTCGACGGCCAGCCCGACCCGGCGGCCGCGCACTTCGCTGACCACGACCGGCACCGAGCCGGAAAAAGGGGCTCCGGGCAGGCCGAGAATTTTGCTCAGCGACAGCAACGGCACCGCTTCCTGATCGAGCCGCAGCACCAGCTGGCGACCGGAGGATTGAACTTCGTTGCGATCGACCTCCAGGGTCCGCAAGACCCGGGTCACCGGCATGCCGAGGGTGCGACCGGCGCACTCGATGAGCAGAATCTTGATGATCGCCACCGACAGCGGCAATTTCATCAGCATCCGGGTGCCGCGGCCAGGACCTGAATCGACTTCCAGAACGCCGCCAAGATGTTCCACCGCCGACTTGACCACGTCCATACCGACCCCGCGGCCGGAGGTTTCGGTGATCGCCGCCGCGGTGCTGAAGCCGGGCTTGCAGACCAACATCAACACGTCGCGATCGCGCATTCCCCGGGCCTGGGCTTCGCTCACCAGCCCCCGCTCCACCGCCTTACGGCGGATCGTCTCCGGATCCATGCCGCGGCCATTGTCGAGCACCTCGACCATGGCCAGGTCCTTCTCCCGCCAGGCCCGCACGGTGACTGTGCCACATTTTTCTATGCCATGATCGACGGCGTTGCGCACCAGATGCACCAGGGGATCGGCCAACTCCTCGAGAATCGCCCGATCGAGCTCGACCCCTTCGCCGACGATCTGCAGCTCCACCTCTTTGCCGGTGCGCCGGGCCAGATCCCGCACCAACCGGGGAAGGCGGCCGGTAATACTCTCCAGCGGCATCATCCGCACCTGCAACACGTGGTGATGCAGGTCGGCAATCACCCGGTTGTGCTGCTCGAGCTGGGAGCGCAAATCGCTCCAGCTGGCCTGCTGGGCCGCAGTTTGCAACATGTAACGGCTGGTGATCAATTCGCCGGTGAGGTTAATGAAGCGATCGAGCAGATCGGTTCGCACCCGCACCGTGCGGCCGCTCTCACCACGGCCGATCGGGGTCACCTCGCGGGTTTCCTCCGGGATGACTTCGACCCGGGCCACATCGGTCATGGTCGCCACCCCGCGCTCAACCTCCAGCGGTGTCTGGGCAGTCTGCAGTCGCAGCTTCAGGCGATGAGCGCTCTCTCCCTGGCGGATCTGCGCCTCAGTCGGCTCGCAATCGAGGCGTCGCCCGAGCCGGTCAAGGGCTTTAAGAATCAACAGCGCCCGGGCCGCCGGGGCGGCAACACCAACCGCCAGCTCGATGGTCAGCCGCAACACCACCCCCGAACCGGCCTCTGGCGAATCGGCCACCACGGCTGCCGGCGGGGCGGGCTCCGGGACCTTGAGCGCTATTTCAGGGGTTGGCGCCGAGGGCGCCGAGGGCGCAGCAGCCGTCGGGGCAGGACTGGGCAGGGTCGGACGGCTGACGGGGCGAATCGCAGCCGGGTTGACGGGCTTTTTCGCCGCAGCAGCAGCAGCCGGGGCCGCCGGAGTGGCTGCAGACAAAAACGCCGCCACATCCCGTTCGGGGCGATCGGCGGCGAGATCTTCCAGCAACCCTTCTAGCAGATCGAGACCACCGAGTAAAAAGTCGGTCAAAGACGCCGAAACCGAACCGCTCTTGCGGCAGCCATCGAGTTGATCTTCCAGGTGGTGGGCCAGCTTGGCGGTGGCCTGGTAGCCCATGGAGGCAGCCATCCCCTTGACCGAGTGGGCCTCGCGAAACAGGGCGTCGATCCCTTCGGCATCGGCCGGATTTTTCTCCAGAGCCAGAATCAGCCGGCTCATGGTGGCCAGATGCTCCTTGGTCTCGGAGAGAAACATCCCCCGGTACTTGGACATATCCATGGATGCTAGGCTCCCACTCCGCACAACCGCTGGGCAATGGCCAACACCTGAGGCTCGCGAAACGGCTTGATGATGAAGTCCCGCGCGCCGCCTTCCACCGCCTCGAGAATCAGCGCCTCCTGCCCAAGGGCGCTGCACATAACGATGCAGGCCTCCGGGTCGATGGCCATGATCTGCACCAGCGCCTGCAGGCCGCTCACCTTCGGCATCACGATATCCAGGGTCACCAGGTCCGGGCGCAACTCCTGGAATCGGGTCACCGCTTCTTCGCCATCACCGGCCTCGCCGACGACCTCGAAGCCGCCGCGGGTGAAAATATCGCGCAGCATATTGCGCATGAACAAGGCATCGTCGACAATCAGTACCCGTGGTTTCATGGCTCTCCTCAAGCCGCTTCCAACCGCCGCAACAACCGCGGCAGGTCGAGCAGATTAATCATTCGTCCCTGATGATGAAAGACCGCGCGGATGAAACTTTCCCGGCCCGGACTCCCCTGAAACGGCAGCAGCGCTTCGGCCGCCAGCGGCACGATGCGATGCACCGCGGTCGCCGCCAGAGCGAGGGCACAACCCTCGACCGCCAGCACGATTTTGCGGGGATCGTGGGGGCCGGCCGGAAACTCGAGAAAATTGCAGAGATCGAGCACCGGCAGAATCTGGCCGTGAAAATTGATCGCCCCGAGAAAAAAACCCGGCGATTGGGGGATGTAGTGCAGCACCGGCGAATCGGCGACTTCCTGGATATGACCGACCTCCAGACCGTAGCGCTCCTCCCCGAGATCAAATACCAGCACCTGCTCCATTGGACTCAGCTCCGGCCGTCGGAGGCCAGCCGGAAGCGGCTCACCGTTGCCAGCAACTGCTCGGCCAGGGCCGAGAGGTCCTGGGCGGCGTGGGCCATCTCCTCCATCGCCGCCGACTGCTCCTCCGTCGCGGCCGAAACTTCCTCGGTGGCCGCGGCATTGTCGGTAATGACCCGGGAGATTTCGTCGATCGCCTTGACCAGGGCACCGGCCCCGGCGGTCTGCTGGGTGGAGGCTTCGGCAATACCGGTCGCCTTGGCCTGGGCACCGAGGGCCGATTGAATGATCTCTTCAAAAGCCAGGCCTGTGGTGTCGATGGCGGCCCGGCCGGCTTCGAGCTCGCGGCTGTTTTCCTTCATCGAAGCCTGAACCTGCTGGCTCTGATCGCGGATCGTCTCGATCAGAGTGGTGATTTCCCCGGCCGAAAGACTGGTGGAGTCGGCCAGCTTGCTGATCTCCTCGGCGACCACCGCAAAGCCGCGGCCGTACTCGCCGGCCCGAGCCGCTTCGATGGTGGCGTTGAGGGCCAGCAGGTTGGTCTTCTGGGCGATGCCGGTAATCACATCGACGATCTTGCCGATCTTCTGCACCTGGGTGCCGAAGGAGAGGATCTGCTCGCCATTTTTCTCGGTCTCGCCCATGAAGCGGCGCAGGCGGTCCATGGTGGCCCGTGCCTGTTCGCCACCGTTCTTGGCCGAATTCACGGTATTATTGGCGGCCTCGGCGACTTTGCTGGCCGAATGGGCCACCTGCTCGATGGAGAGGGCCATGTCACGGATCAGCTTGGAACCGCGCTCAACCATCTCGGCCTGGGTTTCGGCTCCCCGGCTGATCGCCTCGACGGTATTGGCGACCTCGTGGGAGGAGGCGGTCATCTCCTGCGAGGTGGCCGAGAGCCCCTGGGCCGACTCGGCGACCTTGGCCGAGGAGTTGCGGATAATCCCCACCAGCTCCCGCAGGTTGCCGGTCACCTGGTTCAGCGACGCTGCCAGATCCTGGGTTTCGTCCGGCAGCAGCGGCTGCGGCAACACCACATCCTTGGAGAGGTCACCCTGGCTGAGCCGCCCCGCGCCTTCGTTGAGCACCCGAAAGTTGGCGGTGAAGGCCTTGGAAAAGACCCAGCCCAGCAGCAGGCCGACAAACAGCGCCACTCCGGTGGAAAAGAGCTGCTGCCACTCGGGCGTCACCCCCAGGTGGGGAGTCATCAGGTTGACTAGAACCGTGGATCCCACCACGATGATGAAGCCGATGATGAACTTGTAACTGACCTCGACACGCATCGATCCACTCCTTTGACGATAGCAAAAATAGGGGCAACGCCGATGCGACAGGCGCAGCCAGACCCTTAAAGGTTAAAGTCGGCGATAAATCCGCTCCGCCGGCGACTCGACCCGGAACAGGTTGCGGGCCTCGCCGAGAAGCATTTCGGCTTTCCCAAGCACCAGCACCCCACCTGGGGGGAGGGCTGCGGCAAAACGGGCGAGAATTTTTTCCTGCTCTTCGCGGGAGAAATAGATCAGCACGTTGCGGCAGAGGATCAAATCGGCCCGGGGATAATCCGGCGCGGTCAGCAGATTGTGACAGCTGAAGCGTACCCGCGCCCGCACCTCATCGGCGAGGCGAAAACGCGACTCGGTCAGGGTGAAATAGCGACTGCGCACGGCCGACGGAACTTCGGCCAAGCGCTGGGTGTCGAACAGGCCGGCCCGGGCGACCTCGAGAATCGCCGGGGAAAGGTCGGTGGCGAGAATCTGCACCGGCAGTGCGGTCGGAGCCAGAGCCGCCACCACCAGCGCCAGGGAATAGGGCTCCTCGCCACTGGAACAGCCGGCGCTCCAAAGCCGTACCGCCCCCCGGCCTTCGGCCCGCACCTGCTCGATCAGTGCCGGCAGAATGTTGCGCTCGAGGGTGGCAAACATGCTGGGGTTGCGAAAAAACTGCGAGACGTGAATGGTCAAGGCGGTCATCAGGGCATCGACCTCGGCCGTGTCCCGCTGCAGCACCTGCAAGTAAGCCTGGGGATCGTTCAGCCCCAGGGCCCGCACCCGACTGGCGATCCGGCGCTTGAGGCAGCGATCCTTGTACATGCCGATGTCAAAATGTCGTCGCTCGAGCAGCAGGAGACGCACTTCGGCGAAGGCTTCATCGGGAAATTCGCTGCCGACAAAGGGGCTGGGGCGGAGTTTTCCGCTATAATCTGGCGTCACGCATCCCCCATAAGCGGCAATTGCACCATATCGGCAGCAAAGCATTAACAGAAAGCAAACTTCAGTCCAACTTCTGCCCCACTGAAAATTTTCTCAGGGGGTAAGATTCAACCTCAGCGGTCGGCGCTGCCGAAATGTTTGAAACTCCCGCTTGGCAGCGGCAGCAACGAACCGTCGGCGGCCAGCAGTTTCAGCCCGGGTTCGGACACAATTTCCCCGATCCGCGTCAGCGGCAATCCGGCCGAGGCCAGGGCAGCCAGCCCCCCTTGCTGCGCTGGCGGGACGGTGAACAGCAACTCGTAATCCTCCCCCCCGGTCAGGGCCAGCTCCTGCTGCGCCAGGAGCTCAGGCAGAACCCAGCGCAACGGTTCGGAGAGCGGCAGTGAATCGGGGAAGAGCCGGGCCCCGACCCCTGAGGCGGTCAGAATGTGGCCGAGATCCCCGAGCAGGCCGTCGGAGAGGTCGATCATCGCCGAGGCCAGATGGCCGGCGGCCAACTGGCGGCCGAGAGTGACCCGGGCCTGAGGGTCGTGATGGCGGCGGGCTAGCGCTGACTGCGGCAGAGTGCCGGCCTGCAGCTGGCGCAGGGCCAGAGCGCTGTCGCCGAGGGTTCCGGAGACGTAGATGGCGTCGCCGGGACGGGCGCCGCCGCGGGTCAACAACTCCTGCGGCGGAACCGAACCTTGAGCGGTAACGGAAATGAACAGCGGCCCGGGGGAGCGGCAGGTATCGCCGCCGGCCAGGGCTGCGCCATACTCGCCAGCAGCCTCCAGAACCCCGTCGAGGAACCCTTCGATTTCCGTCAGGGGAAAGTCGGCGGGAAGACCGACGCCGAGGAAAATCTGCCGCGGGGTGCCGCCCATGGCAGCGATATCACTGATATTGACCGCGACACTCTTGCGCCCCAAATCCCGCACTGTGGTCCAGTCACGGCGGAAATGCACCCCTTCGATCAGCAGATCGGTGGTGGTCAGCAGCAACTCCCCGGCCGGAACCAGGGCGGCGGCGCAGTCGTCACCGATTCCCAAGGGCAGGTCGGCCGGGTCGGAGACCGCCTGACGGATGCGGGCGATCAGGCCGAACTCACCGAGACCGGCCAGGCTCATTTGACATCGTCCAGGGCAGCGGCCAACACGTCCTGCATGGTCCCGGCGAGGACAAAACGTACCTTTTTTGCCAGGTGGGGAGGGATTTCGACGATATCCTTCTCGTTCTGACGGGGGATGATCAGGGTGGTGACATGGGCCCGCACCGCGGCCAGCACCTTCTCCTTCAGACCGCCGATGGGAAGCACCTTGCCGCGCAGAGTAATCTCGCCGGTCATCGCCACGTCTTTACTCACCGGCCGCCCGGAAAGGGCCGAGATCAGCGCCGTTGCCATGGTCACCCCGGCGCTGGGGCCATCCTTGGGAATCGCCCCGGCGGGGACATGGATATGGATATCGATCCCCTCGAACAGCTCGGCCTTGATGCCAAACTCCTCAGCATGGGCGCGGGCGTAGGAGAGGGCGGCCTGGGCACTCTCCTTCATCACATCGCCGAGATGGCCGGTGAGGGTCAAGCCCCCCTTGCCCTTCATGGTACTGACTTCGATGTTGAGAATTTCGCCGCCGACCTCGGTCCAGGCCAGTCCGGTGGCGACCCCGATTTCGTGATCCAAGCGCTCCTCTTCGGGGAGGAAGTGGGGCGGACCGAGGAATTTGCCAACCGCAGTTTCCGAGACCTGCACTGGATTTTTCTTCCCCTCGGCAAAGCGCCGCGCCACCTTGCGGCAGATGCTGCCGATCTCCCGCTCCAGATTACGCAACCCGGCTTCGGCGGTGTAGCCGGTGATCAGTTTGAGCAGCGCCTTGTCGGAAAAGCGGATGTCCTTGGCCTTGAGGCCGTTGGCTTCGAGCTGGCGGGGGACCAGGTACTGGCGGGCGATGGAGAGCTTCTCCTCGGCGCTGTAACCGGAGAGTCGGATCACCTCCAGCCGGTCTTTGAGGGCCGAGGGGATCGGGTCGAGGATGTTGGCGGTGGCGATGAACAACACCTTGGAGAGATCGAAGGGCTGGTTGATGTAGTGATCGCTGAAGGCGTGGTTCTGCTCGGGGTCGAGCAGTTCCAACAGCGCCGCCGAAGGGTCGCCGCGAAAGTCGGCACCGACCTTGTCGAGCTCGTCGAGCATGAACACCGGGTTGTTGGTGCCGGCCTGCTTCAGCCCCTGGATGACCCGCCCCGGCAGAGCGCCAACGTAGGTGCGACGGTGGCCGCGGATCTCCGCCTCATCCCGCACCCCACCCAGGGAGATGCGGACGAACTTGCGGCCCAGGGCCCGGGCGATCGATTTTCCGAGGCTGGTTTTGCCGACCCCGGGGGGACCGACGAAACAGAGCACCGGCCCCTTCATATCCTTTTTCAGCTTGCGCACCGCCAGGTATTCGAGGATCCGCTCCTTGATCTTCTCCAGATTGTAGTGATCGACGTCGAGGACTTTTCGGGCTTTTTTCAGGTCGAGATTATCCCGGGTGGTGACGCTCCAGGGGAGCTCCACCAGCCAGTCCATGTAGGTACGCAGCATGGAATATTCCGCCGCTTCCGGATGCATCGACTCCAGCCGCCGCAGCTGTTTCTCGGCCTCGATCCGCGCCTCCTTGGGGAGCTTGGCCTCTTCGAGTTTTTTGCGCAGTTCGGCCACATCCTCGGCGCGGGCATCGGCCTCCCCCAACTCCCCTTGAATGGCCCGCAGCTGCTCACGGAGGAAATACTCCCGCTGCGATTTGCTCATCTCCTCCTTGGCCTGGCTCTGGATGCGATTCTGCACCGCCAGCACCTCCAGCTCCTTGGCCAGCAGATCCTTGACCCGCTGCAGCCGCTCCAGGGGATCGAGCACCTCGATCAACTCCTGGGCCTCGACCACCTTGAGACCGATGTTGCTCGCCACCAGGTCGGCCAGACTCCCCGGGTCCTCCATGTTCTCAACCACCACCATCACTTCGGGGGAGAGATTGCGCCCCAGGCTCACCAGCTGCCCCATCTGATCGCGCACGGTGCGCATCAGCGCCTCGTTCTCCAGGGTCGCCTCGCCGCTGAGCGGCTCGTGCAGACGCTCGATCTGGGCCAGGAAATGCGGCTCCTCTTCGACGAAATTCAGCAGCCGGGCCTTGGCCAGCCCCTGCACCAGGATTTTCACCCGGCCGTCGGGAAGCTTGAGCATGCGCATGATCATCGCCACCGTGCCAACGGTATAGATATCGGCCGGCTCCGGCTCTTCCTCCCCCAACTCTTTCTGCGCCGCCAGGAAGATCAAGCGATCTCTGGAGAGGGCGGTCTCGACGGCGGCAATCGATTTCTCGCGGCCGACAAACAGCGGCAGAATCATATAGGGGAAGATGACCACGTCCCGCACCGGCAGCAGCGGCAGCTCCTCGGGGATCGGCACATCCTTCTTTTCGATTTTACGTTCCAAGGGGTCTCCTGTAACTCTGGTAAGGGCGCGGCACGCTCAATGCGACCGGCGCCGGTCTTGGGCAACGATACCTAATGCCTGGGTCGATTGTCCAGAAACTTAAGGGCTTCCCGGAACTTGGCGAGCCTCCCCAGAAACCGGCTTGGCCTGGCGCCGCTGCATGGCGTGGATCTGGGTCAACAACCAGCCCCCTTTCTGGCGCTGGTTGAGTTCCTGCAACTCCTGCGCGGCGCGAGCATGGCTGATCCGCTCGTGAACCAGATCCCGGTAGATGCGATTGGCAATCTTGCGACGCTTGACCGCGTCGCCAGCATCAAGGAAAGATTCCAGGGCCCCCAGTAAAGCCACCAGCAGGCCGTTGGAGCCCTGGGGACCCGACCGCCCCCGCAACCGGCCAAGGGCGGTCTCCAGGTTGGCGAGAATCAGAGTCAGTTCGGCCTGAAAGATTTCCCGCTGAGCCAGGGGGCTTTTCCGCACCGTCGCAACGGTCTGCCGTACCATCTCCTCACTGAGAAGACCGTAATCCCTGAATGCCGCCAGCTGCCGCAGACCCGCCTCGGCGTCTGCGGCATCGCGGCTGCACAACTGTTGGCAGGCTTGATGGCAACGCTCCCAGGCCTGCCAGGCATAGACAAAACCGAGCCCCGGCCCTTTGATATTCTGCAGCCCCATGACCCGATTGTGCAGCCCCGGCGGGGTTTCAGCGCAGATGCGCCCCAGGATGGCGTCGCCGCTGGCATGCAGGTCATCGATGAGCACAAACTTGGCTTCGAACCAGCGCCCCAGCAACGCCCTAAACTCGTTGTTGCAGGCCTCGGCCGCCGCCCCAGTCGGGCTCTTGGGCAGGCGCTCGAGCAGCCCCTGGTACTCGGTCAGCTGGCGTCGCCCCAACTGCAGATTAGCGGCGATGGCCGCAGCGTGGCGGGCAGCCCCCCCGTCCTCCAGAATCTTTGCCAACGCCGGGCCATCGGTGAGCAAGGCGGCAACCGCTGCCCCATCCACACTCAGCCCCAGCCCCTGCAACTGAGCCTCCAACCGCCCCGTCAAGGCCGCTTCGCTGCAGGGAATCCTCAACCTGCGGACGGCAGCGGCCAGAATCTGTTCGGGGGTCCTTGGGGTGGCGCCCCCGGGCCAAAGGGTCAAGCTCTGGGCATGATCCTCCCAGGCCCGCTGGAGATAGCCGGAGAGACCCTTCAGGTTGGAACCAATCAGGAAATGTCGGTCGGCCTGCAGATCCTCGACCAGAATACGGGCAAAAACCTGGGAGCGGGGGACGCGATCAGCACGGTTGTTGACCACGGTGCTGATCCAGACCCCCGGCTCGAGTTCCGGGTCCTGGCGATCGAATCCCATTCGCTCCCAGTTGGCCAAGGTGGCATAGCGCTCGTTGGCCGACATGCCGTTGACAAACTCCAGCTTGCGCCCATCAATCGCCGCAGCGGGAAAACTCTTGAGAACGCCAATATCGGGAACCACCCGGTCGGCCATCTCCTTGAGGGCAAAATCCGCAGGAATTCCCAGTTCGGCCGCCAGGGAGAGGAGCAGGGCGATGTTATGGGGATGCTCCTGATAGGGGAAGCGATCGAGGATGTCAGGGGTGAGCAGCCCGACCTCGCGCCAACCCACGGCGTGCAGCCGCGTCCCCTGAGCGGCTGCCCCCTGGGCCAGCACCGGCAGCATCTGCTCCTCGCTGGTGCAGAGCACTCCCGCGTCGGGAATGAATTCGGTCATGACTTCGGGAACATTGATCCCCGCCGGACCCATCAGATCCTCATGGTCCGGATAGCTGTTGGTGATGGTGGTGAAATCATCCCGCATCCAGCGTTGCAGAATCCGTACAAAGGCCGGGGTCAGAGCCATGCATTCGTAGAGAAAAACATCGGCCCCCAACTGTGCCGAGAGCCGCACCAATTGGTGATGCTCCCAGATGCTCGCCTTGTCGTAGGAACGGAACAGGAACATCTCCCGGGTCGCGCCGTAGGGGGTGGCATGCAAAAACATCGCCTCGCAGCCGGTGGTCTTGGCCACCACCCCGTAGCCAAGGGCATTGAACAGCGCTGCCTTCAGCCGCTCACTGCCGGATTTGCCCCGGGTCCCCCAGCCCCCGATCACCAGTGGCAGGCGCTTGCGGGCCTGGCGCAGGGCCTGCTGCAGATAGAGGCTGCGGCCGAGGAACAGGACCAGAGCCCCGCCAGTGAAGAGCACCAGGTGATAGAGGGTATTCTCGTAAAGAGAGAAAAAATAGTTCTGCAACCGGGGCCAGAACTCCCCCCCCAGCAGCGGCAAGGCCGCCGGGAAAAACCGCGCCACCGCCGGATCGACACAGGGCGCCCCTCCAGCATGCTCCGGGTGTCCGCTCAGACGCACCTTGAAGCCGAGCTTTTCCAACGCTTCGAGGTAGGCCGATGGGGCGGTGGCGTCCTGCTCCCGCCAGTTACGCAACCGGGCATAGCGGGAAAAGCGGGCGGTTAAAGCCGTTCTGGCGGCGAGCCTTGCCGCCAGGGAGGAGGGCGGCAGCAGTTCGGTCACCCCCTCGGCGGTATAGAAGCGTACCGGTTGAGCCCTGACCCCCTGATCGAGGCTGGAGATGACCTCGTCGACCAGGGGAAGATAGGGGCGCCACCCCCCTTCTTCGGCCAGGAACAACGGTTCGCCAGGAACCTTGGTCTGCGCCAACTCAGCCAGAACGGCGGAAGGGGCGCGCAAGTGGCCGCGGAAAACCCGGCCGACGGTATGACTGAAGGCCTGGCGCTTGTCCGGTGAGGGGTGGGTCAGTTCGTGCAACAGACGCCAGAGACGGAAACGAAAAACCGAGCCGCGGGTCAGGTGGCGGCCAAAAAATCCGGCCTCCAGATCGAAGCCAAAATCGCTGCGGCTGAGTTCGGAGAGGACCCGGCCCAGGACCGGCTCCGAGGCGCTCCCCAACAGCGCCGCCGGAAGCCGCCTGCGGCGGCCAGGACGCTGTTTTTGCAGATGGTTTTCGAGCCGCTGTTTAAGTTCCCGGGCCTGGGGTTCGCCGGCGCACCAGAGGGTTTCACGGCTCTCTGCGGCCCAGCGCCGCACCGCCAGGTCGGCAGCTCCGCGGTGCAGGGTGGCGAGAGGGCGCAACAGCCGCTCACGCCAGTCGTCCGCCGCCGGCATTTGAGCGCCAGCCTGCAGCGCGTCCTGACCGCTGGTCGCCACCTGGCAGGCAAGCCGCAGGACGAAGGAGTTCTGCTCCTGCTCCAGCACCCGCACCAGCAATGCCTGCAATTCGGTGACCAGCTCCGGGCGCTGCAGAAGCGCGGGAATTTCCAACAAGCTTGCCCCGCGAACCGCCGCCACCGGATCCTGCAGCGCCAGTGGCGGCAGCAACCGGAGGACATCTGCGCTGGTCGCCTGCAGCAGCGCCGCCGCCAGTCCCTGGCGTACGAAGGGGCTCGGATCGGCCGCTGCCAGGGGGAGCAGCCGGGCCAGAGCCGGGCGCTCCGAGAGGGTCTCGCTGAGAATGCCCAGAGCCCGCCGGCGCAGGAAGAGGTCGTCTCCCCCGCGAGGTTCGCCGAGACGTTTCTCCAGAGCGGTCTCCAGCGAATCAAGGGAGAGGCTTTGCAGCAGTCGCAATGCCTCGCACTGGATCCAGACCTGTTGCCCCGGTTCCATGGCGGAGCGATAGATATATTGCAGGGTATTGCCAGCCACGCTCCCTTCTTGGTCCGGCCGCGGCATGGCCCGCAAGGCGCCGGCCAGGCAGTCGAAGGCCGCGATCCGCACCCGACTGTCCCCCTCGTAGGTCAGCAGCTGCTGCAGGGTCCGCTCCAGATCGAGCCGTCGCCAGAGGTTGCGATATCCGAGCGCGTCTCCCTCGGCCGCCAACACCCACCCAGCCACCGCGCCGAGACGCTGCAGAATGAAGGCCAGTCGCCGTTCCCCCCCGGAAAAGCGCTTAAGGTAGCGATCGCCCAGGGCATCGGCACCGAACCAGCGGCTAAAGGCCGCCGCATCCCCGCGCAGGGTTGACCGATCGGCACCCAGATCGACGGCGTGATCGAGGATATGCTGACGACGCTCCCGGTCGCTGGCGGCGACACCGAAGCGTTTGACGAACTCGAGGTGACGCTGCTGCAGCCGAAGCAACTCATTTCGTGCCCCCTCGACAGCCCCCAGCAGGTAGGCCGCCAGCGCCTCGGCCTCGGAGGCCGGCCGTACCCCATCGGCATAGACCGGCTGGCGACCGGCGGCGGAGAGCTGGTTGGCCCGCGCCGAAAAGCCGGCCGCCAACTCCGTCAGCAGCGGCGCCTCCACCCGGATCCAGGCCGGGGCGAGCCCGACCTCCAGCAGTTGACGCGCCGAGCGCGGCGTCTCCCCTTTCGAAGGATGATATGTCTTGGCTCTCCTGGTCATCGTCAGTCACAACTCCTCAAGCCGGGGATGGTACAGCTGCGATCCTCGGCATGCCGATCACTCCTCAGGACCATTATTCTCCAGCAGGGTCAAGTCCCGCTGTTTCAAATCATCGAAATCGATCTCGCCCGGCCAGAAATCCCGGTACCCGCGACCGTTGCCCAGATGCCAGAACAAGGAGAGCAGAGCCAGGGTCTCGTTACGATCGAGATCCTGAGTCAGCTCCAGCTCCAGAGCCAACCGTTGCTGGCGAATCCGCCAGCGGTCCCAGAGCAGCTCCAGAGTGAGGAAGTTGCGGGTACTGTCGGAGCTGCGATCACCATCATCGAAATAATAGGCGCCACGGTAGCCGGCGTTGAGTTGCAGCGGCCCCAACAGCTGCTTCCACCCCAGTCGCCAGCCGAGATGATCGGGGCGCAGCAGGTTGAAATCTTCGTTACTGGTCAGGGAAAACCCGGCACTCCAAAGGGTGTCGAGCCAGGGGCGATGCTCCAGGCTGTCGGACAGGGTCAGGCCGAAGCGGTGATCAGCCTTGTAGCGGGAAAAAACATCCTGATCGAGCCGCTCCGGCTGGTAGCGGTAGAGTGAATTCCGTACCGCGGCCAGACTCTGGGGGGAAAGCAGCGGCCCGAGAATTGTAGTCGCCTGCTCGGCATGCAACTGGGCGTTGCGCTCCAGGCTCAAAAACCTGGCGAACAGAGCCAATCGGGGCAGATGAGAGGTCTTGGTTCCCAGCCGGCGTTGCTGCGAAACAGCGCCCCGCAACTGCGCCGCCCATTCGAGCCCCTGATCCTGGGAGGCCAGGGCCGTCAGTGCCCCGGGAGCGAGCTCCGGCACCTGAGGCCCCACCGCTTCCAGCCCGGTCGGTCCCCCCGGATGCTGCAGCCAGCCTCCCCCTTCGACCTCAAGGGTGAGGGGCAGAGAGCGCGGGCGATGGCGCAGGGTTTCCTGCAGCCCCAGGGTTGGGCCGCCGTCTTCCCGCAGGCGGCCGAAAAAGCTGGTTTTGAACCAGCTGCGCCAATCTTCGGCATAGTAGCGATGCGTCGCTCCCAACTCCAGAAAGTGCTCGGGATTGCGACTGCCATCGCTGTCTTCGGTGACTGTGCGCCGGCGCACCAGGCTGGCCTGCAGGGTCCAGGTGCCATCCTCCTGCCCCCCCAGGGGGAGGCGGTCGATAAAATTGACCTGGTGAGCAGGCGATGCGAGGGGCAGTTGCAGCAGCGGTTCCGGCACCGGCTCGATGGCGACGGTAAACGGCCGCGACGGCCGCGGCGGAGCCCCGGGAGCGACCAGCTTCTGCTGCACCCGGTAAAGCCCTTCCGCCTCGCCAGCGCGGGGAGGAAGGTCCACATCCTGCCAACCGTTCTCGACCAGACGGTAGCTGCTATAAATGCGCCCCTGGCGCAGCTCATCGACACGCAACCAGGCCGGACCGGCGATCAGCAGTCGGAGCGGTTCGCTGACGCTGGCGACCTGCCAGACCCGCTCCACCTGGCGAACCAGAGCGGGGAGAGGGCCGGCATGGCGCTCGCGGATGCGCAGCCGCAGATATTGATCGGCGTAGGGATTCTCGAGGGTAAACCGCAGACTGTGGCGACCGGCGCCGACCGGCAGGCTCAGGCGACGGCTGGGCTCGGTCGGGGACAGGTCGAGCTGCCGGGAGGGAGCGCCGTCGAGGGCGAAGCTGATCCGGAGAGGGGCCGGAGGCAGCAATTCCGGCTCATCGGCGGTCAAATCCAGCTCCAATGTGATCGGCTGGAGGTTGAGCATGCCCACCACCAGAGCGCCGGAACCGTAGACCAGCTCTTCTTCGTCGCCCAGCGGATTCATCAATGTCCGGCGCACCCGCAGGCTGGGGCTCTCGGGATCCCATCCCGCCACCGGCAGCAACCGCACCCCGGCGCTCGACTCGATGGCACTGACCGGGGCCCAGCGACTCTGCCGGGTCAGACGCACCAGCTCGCCCCGCAGCCCCGCCACCTCGGGATGAGCGGCACAAAGCGCCTCGGCCTGCGCCAGAGCCGAGGGCAAACGCTCCGGTTGCCGCTCGGCCAACCAGACCAGCAAAATCAGCTGCTGGCGTAGCGATTCGGGATCCTGACCGGGATAAAGCTCCAGAGCCGCCTCGATCCGGCCCGCCGCCAGCAGCGACTCCGGGGTGGGGGCGGGCTGCGCAGCACCGCCGGCCGCACGGCGCAGCTCGAGGCGCTGCGCCAGCTGATCCAGCGAAACAGCCCTCGCCCCTTGATCAGCGGCGGCGAAGCCGAGCAGGGTCTCCGGGGTCAAGGGGGGGAGGATGCCGAGGGGGAGCTCCGGGCGCTCAACCCAGGAGCGCACCAGCACCGCTCCCTCCTCACTGGCCAGCTCCAGCTGGTGAAGACCCGGACCGAAGCTGAATTCCCCACGGGCGGCAATCCCTGGCCGCAGCTCCTGATTTCCAGCTATCTCCAGCCCCTGCGACGGGATATTGCCGCTCAAGGGGAGCAGCCGCAAGGTTCCCGGCTGCCGCAGCTGCAGCCAGCCATCGAAGGGGACGACCGGACCCGGGCGATGCAGGGGGCGAGCCTCCAGCCGCAACCGCAGCGGCCCGACAAACCGCAGCTGCAACGGCTGGCCGGGTGCAGCGCGCCAAGCCCGGGAATAACGGTCGGTCGCGATGCTGTAAAGGGTTTCCGCCCCGGCGTAATCGGTCACCAGGGTCGGCTCCTCCTGCCAACGACTGGGCCCAGAAAGAGCGCCCTGCCACTGCTCCCAGTCCAGGATCGCCTGCTCGCGGTCGACGGCCTCCGGGGCCAGCAGACGACCGTGAATGGCCAGCGCTTGGGCCAGGGAAACGGCAACAGCCTGGGCCGCGGCATCCCCCTTCAACAGTTCGCTGCGAGCGGTCCCGTAGTCACCCTGATCCAGAGCCCGCAGAGCGCGCCAGAAGGGTTGCTGTGGCGCGGGAAGACGGATCAGAAGGTCATCAAAAACCTGCCACCAGCCGAGCCGCCAGGCCGCCCGCAACAGCTGTTCCAGCGGCTGATCGGCCGCGGGGAGGGCCAGCGCCGCCATCAGCACCAACTCCTCATCCCCGGTCTGGGCTAAATTCTCGGCCAGGGCGCGCAAATGCTCCGGAGTCGGATCGCTCAAGACCTGCACCGCCAGCAGCGTCTGCAAACCCTCCGGATTGTCACTTTGCCGCTCCCGTTCTAACAACAAGGCAAACGCTTGCCGTTGCAGCTGCGGATCGCGGCCATGCAGAAACAGACTGCGCAGCAGGCGCTCAGCCAGCGGCTCTTCGCCAAGGGCCCATAGAGCCCGGGCGCGGCCGAGTTGGGTTTCGCCCCAGACACCGGCGTTGGCGGGGGTGAGCCCTTGCAGCAGACGGCTCCAGGATTCAAGGGCCAGCAGAGGGTCGCCCGCGTCTGCGGCCGCCTGGGCCTGCTGCCGCAGACGGCTCTGTTCAGCCTCCGACAAGGAGAGAGACGGAGGGGTCAGCTCGGCGGCCGGGGGAACCGACGCCACAAACTGCGCCTGCCGGGCCCGCAGAAACCGCCGAAAGGGGAGCCAGTGGTTGACCAGTTCCTGACCGGCCGGATCCTCGGGGAGTGCATCGGTGCTCAAAGCCTGGCGCAGCCCCTGCAACGGGCTGACTCCGACCAGCCGGCGGGTCATCTCCAGATATCCCGATTCGGCAAGCTGGTACGGCTTGGCGGCCCGATATTGCAGCGCGACAAAGAGCCCTGGGCCATCCCCCTCTCCCCGCCACAACCGCACCTCGCCGATAGAGGCGGGGAGAGGGGGATGGCCCAGGGCTCTTTGTCGCGCTGCAATATCG
>Ga0209231_1000220_pt1 | contig 39478 bp, 39 predicted proteins | sample Deesub45470m_DNA_FD_188086 | JGI IMG/M metagenome (GOLD analysis project Ga0209231, IMG submission 188086) | Deep subsurface microbial communities from North Pacific Ocean - 450_OLKR46/470m Metagenome (SPAdes) (version 2) | ecosystem: Environmental > Terrestrial > Deep subsurface > Unclassified ... | reverse complement strand
GGAAGCGGACGTTCTCAAGTAGCAGTACATCCCCATCATGCATCGCCGTAACGAGTTGTTCAACGTCGCTGCCGATACAGTCGTTGGCCATGCCGACCGGTTGACCGAGTAATTTGGACAGATATGGTGCCACCGGGGCGAGGGAGTATTTGGCTTCAGGCTTGTCTTTCGGCCGGCCGAGATGTGATGCGAGAATCAGGCGGCCACCGGCGGCAATAATGTGGCGGATGGTCGGCAGGGCAGCAACGATACGGGTGTCGTCGCTGATCCGGCCATCAGCATCGATCGGGACATTAAAATCGACCCGGCAGAAAACCCGGCGGCCTTTAAGCTCTAGATTGCGAATCGTCAGCTTGGTCTGCATAACGGCATCAAACTCCGGAAGATAGAAGAAATGGCAAGAATACGGCCAGAACAGTTCACCACTATTCTGGCCGATGTTGCGGTTCGATTGTCAGCGCTTGGCGATATAGTCGACGAGATCACACAGGCGATTGGAATAGCCCCACTCGTTGTCATACCAGGCGATGACTTTGACCATGTTGCCGCCAATCACGGTCGTGGTTGGGGCATCGACGGTGGAGGAAGCCGGGTTGCCATTAAAGTCGATGGAGACCAGTTCTTCTTCACAAAAATCGAGGATCCCCTTCAGCGGCCCGTTGGCAGCGCGCTTAAGGGCGGCGTTCACCGTTGCCGCGTCGGTATTTTTCTCTGTCTGGACCACCAGGTCGACCAGGGAGACATTCGGGGTCGGCACGCGTACCGCCATGCCATCCAGTTTCCCTTTCAACATCGGCAGGACCAGAGCCACCGCCTTGGCGGCGCCGGTGGTGGTCGGAATCATCGACAGCGCGGCGGCGCGGGCGCGGCGCATATCGTCATGCGGCAGATCGAGGATGCGCTGGTCATTGGTGTAGGAGTGGATCGTGGTCATTAATCCTTTAACGATGCCGAATTCTTCCAGCAGAACTTTGGCCACCGGAGCCAGACAGTTGGTGGTGCAGGAGGCGTTAGAGATGATGTGATGCTGCTTGGCGTCATACTCGTTTTCGTTAACCCCCATGCAGATAGTCAGATCGACTTCCTTGCCCGGAGCGCTGATAATGACTTTTTTCGCCCCGGCATCGAGGTGCTTGGCGGCTGCGGCACGGTTGGTAAACAGTCCGGTCGATTCGATGACAATATCAACGCCGAGCTGTTTCCAGGGCAGGGCAGCGGGATCCCGCTCCTTGCAGACGCGAATGGTTTTGCCATTCACAATCAGGTTGTCCCCCTCAGTGCTGACACTGGCGGCAAAAATCCCGTGCACCGAGTCGTATTTGAGCAGGTGGGCAAGGGTGGTGGCATCGGTAAGATCGTTGACGGCTACAACCTCGAATCGACCGGTTGCGGTTGCAGCACGCAGTACGTTGCGGCCGATGCGGCCAAACCCGTTGATAGCAACTTTGACTGACATAAAAAGGCTCCTTGTTTTGTGCAGTGAGTTTAAGCGATTTTCATGCGCGAGATCATATCGAATAGACCCGTCGCCGTCAACACCTGCGGCGCTTAATCAGTCGAAAAAACGGATCCCTGCCAATGCCACGACATGCCGGTTTTTCCTTGCGACCGTTATCCATCCTGCGGTATATATGCAACGCCTTTTGACCGATGAGGAGTTGTCTTTTTTTGCGTGTCTGTCTTCTGGCCAGTGGTAGTAAGGGAAATGCGGTTTTTATCGAAAGTGGCGACAGTCGCATTCTGATCGATGCCGGTCTGTCGGCCCGTGAGATAGAGCGCCGTCTGGCAGTTATTGGCGTCGAACCTGCTGATCTTCACGCCATTCTGGTCACCCATGAACATCACGATCATGTTGGCGCAGTCGGCCCTCTGGCCCGCCGTTATCGCCTGCCGGTCTGCCTGCATCCACGCACCCATGCGGCAGCAAAGCTTGGCCGTCTTGACGATATTCGTGAATTTGATACCGGCAGCGCTTTTTTGCTGCGTGGTCTGCAGGTGACTCCGTTTCCGGTCACCCATGATGCGGTGGAGACGGTCGGTTTTGTCATCGAATCGCCGGCCGGGCGCATCGGCGTCGCCACTGATCTGGGGATTGCGACGCGGCTGGTCGCCGATTGCCTGCAGGGCTGTCGGGTGCTGGTGCTGGAATCGAATCACGATGAAGCCATGCTGCGCGACAGCCCTTATCCGTGGCATTTGAAACAGCGCATCGCCGGCCGGCATGGCCACCTGTCGAACACGGCAGCCGGAGATCTGCTCACTGGTCTGCTCTGGGAAGGGACCGAAGCGGTCTTTCTTGCCCATCTGAGTGAAACAAACAATGATCCGCAATTGGCCCACCGCAGTGCCCGCGTTATTCTCGATCGCCAGAACCGTTGTGCCCCACAACTGGTTGTCGGCACGCAAAGCAGCGTCAGCAGCTGTTTCGATGGTCGCAAGACCTGAACCTTTGCTGTAGAGTTGCTTTTGAAAAAGACTGTAATTTAAGGAGTTTTGTCGATGATTGAACGTTACACCCGCAAAGAGATGGCCCAGATCTGGGAGCCGCAGAACCGTTTTCGCATCTGGCTGGAGATTGAAACCCTGGCCTGCGAGAAGCAGTCGGAACTCGGCGTGATTCCCAAAGAATCGGTCAAGATCATCCGTGAGAAGGGAAACTTCGATATCGCCCGGATCGACGCCATCGAGGCAGAGACCAAGCACGATGTTATCGCCTTTCTCACCTCGGTGGCGGAATATGTCGGCCCTGAGGCGCGCTTCATCCATCAGGGGATGACCTCATCCGACGTCCTTGATACCTGCCTCGCAGTGCAGATGGTGCAGGCTGTCGATGAGCTGATCAAGGATCTCGATCAGTTGCTGGAGTCGATCAAGCTGCGGGCTTATGAGCACAAGGATACGGTCTGCATGGGGCGCTCACACGGTATTCACGCCGAACCGGTGACCTTCGGCCTCAAACTGGCTGGCTGGTACGCCGAAATGTCCCGTGGCCGCCGCCGCCTGCTCGCCGCCCGTGAGAACATCGCCACCGGCGCTATCTCCGGTGCCGTCGGCACCTTTGCCAACATCGATCCGCGGGTTGAGGAATATGTCTGCGAGAAACTCGGTCTGAAACCGGAGCCGGTCTCGACCCAGGTCATCCCGCGCGACCGCCACGCCGAATACTTCTGCGCGCTGGCCATTGTCGCTTCTTCCATGGAGCGCATCGCCGTCGAAGTCCGGCATCTGCAGCGCACCGAGGTGCTGGAGGCGGAGGAGTTTTTCAGCAAGGGGCAAAAAGGCTCCTCGGCCATGCCGCACAAACGCAATCCGATTCTGTCCGAGAACCTTACTGGTCAGGCGCGTTATATCCGCGGTATGTGTATGCCGGCGCTGGAGAATGTCGCCCTGTGGCACGAGCGCGACATCTCGCACAGCTCGGTTGAGCGTTACATCGCTCCCGATGCGACCGTCGCCCTCGACTTCTCTTTACGACGCATGAACGGTCTGGTCAAGAATCTGGTCGTCTACCCGAAGAACATGCTGCGCAACCTTAACCAGATGCAGGGGCTGGTCTTCTCACAGAAGATTCTCCTCGATCTGACCCAGGCCGGCGTCTCCCGCGAGGATTCCTACCGTCTGGTGCAGAAGAATGCGATGAAGGTCTGGGAGCAGGGGAAGGATTTCCTCACCGAGCTGTTGGCCGATGCTGAAGTGGTCGGGGCACTGGGCGAGAAGAAGATACGCGAGTCCTTCGATCTCAATTATCATCTCAAGCACGTTGATACGATCTTCAAGCGGGTGTTTGAGGCGGATTGTTCGTACTGATTTTTTCACAAAGAAGACGAAGGATACGAAGATAAACCGTTATCTCGTCAGTCCTTTATTCCTTGTCCGAAAAGACAAGAGCTAGATGGAGTCACTTATGCCCTGGCGCATAGAAGTAGCCCTGAAAGATGGCGTTCGCGACCCACGCGGTGAGCGGGTCAAGCACGAGATTCTTAAGCATCTTGGCATCGATCTGCTCAGTGTGCGGACCCTCGATGTCTACACCATCGACACCGTCCTGTCTGCGGATGAGCTGCAGCAGGCCGCTAACGGTCCGTTGTGCGATCCGATCGTCCAGCACGTTGCCATCGACCAGCCGCTGGCGTCTGATTTCGACGTGTTGATCGAAGTCGGCTATCGTCCCGGCGTCACCGACAACGCTGGTCGTACGGCGCGCGAGGCGATCCAGTACATCACTGGCCGGCGCTTTGCCCCATCCGAGGCGGTCTATACATCGGTGCAGTACCTGCTGAAAGGTGCAGTCGATGTCGCGACGGCCGAGCGCATTACCGCCGGCTTTCTCGCCAACGGCCTGATCCAGCGCTGGACGATTGTTCCGGCGGCACAATTTGATGAGCAAAAGGGTTTACCGGTGACGGTGCCGAAGGTTGATGTCGGCAGCCATCAGGTTGCAGTGCAGGAGATCGACCTGCAGGTTTCTGATGCGGCACTGATGGAGATCAGCAAGGCCGGTATGCTCGCTTTGACCCTGGAGGAGATGAAGATCATCCAGGCTTACGCTGCCGATCTGGCGGTGCAGAAGGATCGACTCAAGGCCGGCCTCGGCGCGAAACTGACCGACTGTGAGCTGGAAGCCCTGGCCCAGACCTGGAGCGAACACTGCAAACACAAGATTTTCGCTGCCGCCATCGATTACGAGGATACGGTCACCGGTGAAAAACGGCAGATCAACTCCCTGTTCAAGAGCTACATCGTCCGCGCCACGACTGATATCCGCAAAAAAGCCGGGAAAAACGATATCTGCCTGTCGGTGTTCAAAGACAACGCCGGCGTCATCCGCTTTACGAACGATTTGAGCCTGGTGTTCAAGGTCGAAACCCACAACTCCCCCAGCGCCCTCGATCCCTATGGGGGGGCTTTGACCGGTATTGTTGGCGTCAATCGCGACTCCTTCGGCACCGGACAAGGGGCGCATCTGCTGTTCAATACCGACGTCTTTTGCTTTGCTTCGCCCTTTTATGACAAACCGCTGCCGCCGCGCCTGCTGCATCCGCGACGGATCTTCGACGGTGTCGTCGAGGGGGTCGAGCACGGTGGCAACAAAAGCGGCATCCCGACCGTCAACGGTTCCATCGTCTTTGACGACCGTTTCGCTGGCAAGCCGCTGGTCTACTGCGGCACCGGCGCCATCATGCCGAGTGTGATTCATGGCAAGCCGAGTCACGAAAAGTGCGCCCGGATCGGCGACCGTATCGTTATGGTCGGGGGACGCATCGGCAAGGACGGCATCCACGGCGCGACCTTCTCCTCCGAGGAGTTAAACGAAGGCTCCCCGGTCACTGCGGTGCAGATTGGCGACCCGATCACCCAGAAACGGATGTTCGATTTTCTGATCATCGCCCGCGATCGTGGCCTTTACCGCTCCATCACCGACAATGGCGCCGGAGGGCTGTCGTCTTCGGTCGGCGAGATGTCGCAGGATACCGGTGGTTTTGAGATGCATCTTGATCGGACCCCGCTCAAATATCCTGGCCTGCAGCCATGGGAGATTCTGATCTCCGAGGCGCAGGAGCGGATGACGCTGGCGGTGCCGCCGGAAAATCTCGACGCCTTTATGACTCTGTCACGCGAGATGGAGGTCGAATCGACCGATCTTGGTTGTTTCACGGACAGTGGCTACTATCACTGCCTGTACAACGGCAAGACCGTAACCTGGCTGCCGATGGCCTTTCTCCATGATGGTGGACCGCAACTCAAAATCCCGGCCCGCTGGGTACCGCCGGTCACCAGTGAACCGCAGCTGGCTGCGCCGGCTGACTTTAGTGTCGCCTTGCAAGAACTCCTCGGCAGTCTCAATATCTGCTCCAAGGAGAGTGTGGTCCGCCGCTATGATCACGAGGTCCAGGCCGGTACCGTGGTCAAACCGCTGACCGGGGTGGTCAATGATGGCCCCTCCGACGCCGCAGTGGTGCGTCCGTTGGCCGATCGCAATGAAGGGGTGGTCGTGGCCCACGGCATCTGTCCACGCTACTCCGATATCGACACCTACCACATGACCGCCAATGCCATCGACGAGGCGCTGCGCAACTATGTCGCCGTCGGCGGCAATATCGAGCACGTGGCCGGTCTCGACAACTTCTGCTGGTGTGATCCGGTGCAGAGCGATAAGACGCCGGATGGCGCCTACAAGGCCGCCCAGCTGGTCCGTTCCAATCAGGCGCTTTACGATTATTGTCTGGCCTTCGGCGTGCCGCTGATTTCGGGCAAGGACTCGATGAAGAACGATTACCAGATCGGCGATACCAAGATCTCCATTCCGCCGACACTTCTGTTCTCTGTGATCGGCAAGATCGATGACGTGCGCACGGCGACAACCATGGACGCCAAACGCTCCGGCGACCAGGTCTACCTGCTCGGTGTCACCGCCGACGAGCTCGGGGCTTCCGAGTATTACACCCAGCGCGGCGTCCTCGGCGCCAACGTGCCGCAGGTCGATGCTGCAAGCGCCATGGTGCGCTATCGCACGGTCAATGCCGCACAGAAACAGGGGCTGATTGCCTCCTGCCATGATCTGTCTGATGGTGGCCTGGCCGTCGCTCTGGCCGAAACCGCTTTTGCCGGCGGTTTTGGCATCGACGCTGACCTTGCCCGTATCGACGCTGCGACCGGACTCAGCGATGAGAAACGCCTCTTTTCTGAATCGGCCAGTCGGTTGCTGGTCACGGTGCATCCGGAACAACAGGCGGCTTTCGAGGCACTGTTTGCCGGTCAGAGCTGCGCCCGCATCGGCAGCGTTACCGCCGAACCGAAACTGCGGATAGCCGGACAGGCTGGCAAGATCCTGGTCGATACCGACATCGCTGACCTGAAGGCTGCCTGGCAGGCGCCGCTGAAGGAGCTTTAAAGATGAGTCGAAACGTCAAAGCCATCGTCATCACCGGCAACGGCACCAACTGCGAGCGCGAAGTGGCGACCGCCTGCCGTCTTGCCGGGGCCGATTGTGACATCGTTCATATCGCCGAACTGCTCGCCGGACGGGTTCGTCTCGACAGCTATCACTTTCTCAACCTCGCCGGCGGCTTTCTTGACGGCGACGATCTCGGCAGCGCCAAGGCTGGCGCCAACCGCCTGCGGCATGCCGCCGTTCGCGGCAGCAGCGAGACCCTTGCTGATCAACTGCAGCAGTTCATTGCCGCCGGCAAGCTGGTGATGGGGGTGTGCAACGGTTTCCAGTTGATGGTCAAGCTTGGCCTGTTGCCGGCCCTTGGTGGCGACTATCTCACCCAGAGTGCAACCTTGACCCACAACGACAGCGGCCGTTTTGAAGATCGCTGGTGTGAGCTGGCAGTCGACCCGGAGTCTCCCTGTGTCTACACCCGTGGGTTGGATCGTCTCTACCTGCCGGTGCGCCACGGCGAAGGCAAGTTTATCGCTGATTCCGCCACATTGGCGGCTATTGATGACGACCATCTGGCACCTTTGCGCTATATCGATGCTGCTGGCCGGCCGACCCAGAACTACCCGCAAAACCCTAACGGGGCCTTAAACGCCATTGCCGGTGTCTGTGATGCCAGTGGCCGTCTGTTCGGGCTGATGCCGCACCCTGAAGCCTACGTGCAGCGGACACATCATCCGCGCTGGACCCGTGAGCCGCAACTGCCGGAAGAGGGGATGGGGCTCTGGCTTTATCGCAACGCCGTCAATTTTCTGCGCGAAGCGGAGCTCTGAAACTGTACATTCACCCGGCAGGCATGCTATAAGTCTGCCCCAAATCAACGAAAATCACCCCCACGGTGCTTTGCACCAGGAGTTGTAGTGATGTTCGATAAATTCAATGACGAATGCGGCGTTTTCGGTATTTTCGGTCAACCGGAAGCTGCCAATCTGACCTATCTTGGTCTCTATGCCCTGCAGCACCGTGGGCAGGAGAGCTGCGGCATCGTCGCTTCAGACGGCACCAACTTACGCGGCCATCGTAGTTACGGTCTGGTCGCTGATGTGTTCAAGAAAGACGAAATCTTCGCTGGTCTGCCCGGGAACTCGGCGATTGGCCATGTCCGCTACTCCACTGCCGGCGGTTCCGACGTCCGCAACTGCCAACCGATCAGTGTCGATTACCATCGCGGCGCCATCGCCGTCGCCCATAACGGTAATCTGGTCAATGCCAGTGAACTGCGCAACGCTCTGGAACAGAGCGGGTCGATTTTCTCCACCACGGCTGATACTGAAGTTATCGTCCACCTGTTGGCCCGTGCCCAGTGTGATTCCCTCGGTGATCGCATTGTCGAGGCGTTACGCCAGGTGCGCGGTGCCTACAGTCTGGTGTTTTTGACTGAAACCCGCCTGGTTGCGGTCCGCGATCCCAACGGCTTTCGCCCTTTATGTCTGGGGAAGCTCGATGGGGCCTATGTTGTTGCCTCCGAGACCTGCGCCTTCGACCTCATCGAAGCCGAGTTCATCCGCGAGATCGAACCAGGCGAGATGGTTGTTATCGACAAACACGGCCTGAAGTCCTTCACCCCCTTTGACAAAAAGACGCCGTCTCCCTGCATCTTCGAGTTTATCTACTTTGCCCGCCCCGACAGCACCATCTTCGGTCGCGAGGTTTACAATGTGCGTAAGGAATTCGGCCGCCAGTTGGCGCGCGAACATGCCGTCGAAGCCGATGTGGTCATGGCTGTCCCCGACTCCGGCATGCCGGCGGCCATCGGCTACGCCGAGGAATCAGGTATTCCGTTCCAGCTGGGCCTGATCCGCAACCATTATATCGGCCGTACCTTCATCGAACCTTCGCAGTCGATCCGCCATTTCGGGGTTAAAATCAAACTTAACCCGGTTCGTGAAGTCATCGAAGGGAAGCGGGTGATTGTGGTTGATGACTCCATTGTCCGTGGGACCACATCGCGCAAGATTATCAAGATGATCCGCGCCGCCGGGGCCGCCGAAGTTCACATGCGTGTCTCCAGCCCACCGACCGCTTTCCCCTGCTACTACGGTATCGACACTCCGAGTCGCAAGGAGTTGATCGCTTCATCGCATTCGACAGAAGAGATCAATCGCTATATTACTTCCGACACCCTGGGTTACCTCTCTCCGGAAGGTCTGCGTGCAGCGACCGGTTGCCGGGTTGGCGAGACGTTCAGTTTCTGTGATGCCTGCTTTACCGGCCAGTATCCGGTCCGCTTTCCACGCTTGAAAGCCGACAGTCAGCTTGGCCTGTTTTAGCATCAGGTAGATTCTAGAAAGAATTGACAAATTGTTGTTTTATATAGACTTTAAGGAGAGGTGAGATGACAAAAGAAGAGCGCAATGAACTGATGCAGATTATTCGCGAACTGTCGTACGAGGAGCGTGACGTCACCCTCGCATCCGGTCGCAAGAGCAATTTTTATTTTGACGGCAAACAGACCTGCCTCAATGCTCGTGGTGGGTTGTTGGTTGGCAAAGCTTTCTGGGAAGTGGCCAAGACCTTTCCCGGACCGATTGACGGGGTCGGCGGACTGACCTTGGGTGCGGACCCGATTGCGACGGCCACCTCTATTGCGGCTGCCCTCGATGGGCAACCGACCCATGCTTTTATCATCCGCAAAGAACCGAAGGGGCATGGTACCGGCCAGTGGCTGGAAGGGCGCAAAAACCTCCCTGCCGGATCAAGGGTAGTGATCGTTGAAGATGTGACCACCACCGGGGATTCGTCGATGAAGGCGGTGACCCGTGCGCAGGAAGAGGGATTGGTCGTACTCGGCATCATTACTCTGGTCGACCGTGAAGAAGGGGCGCAGGAGAACATCACGGCTGCCGGGCAGGTTCTCAAGCCGGTCTTCACCCGCACCGAGGTTGTCGGTAAATAGGTAGCCTTAACCCATCCCCCGTTTCTATTCATCGCTTCGATGGTTCTGCTGTCGGAGCGATTTTTATTTCAGGCAACATTTGACATCGTTAATTTATCTGGCATTGTTTGAACACGAATTGCCGAGCGAATAGGGGTTGTCATGGTGCTGATACAAACGTTCCGCTGTCAACATCACCAGATTGAAGCTATTGTCCATCAAGTTGATGAACGTCTGTCAGAGCAGGGTTTGGTCGAAGCCGAGGCTGATATTCGCGGCTTGATTCGGGGCCTGCTGACCAGAATGAAAATTCATCACCTTCTGGAAGAGGATATCCTGCATCCCAAGATGCTTCAGCACCATGACCGCAGGGTTGCTGCCATAGCTCAGCGCCGTGCGATCGATGCCGAACGCCTGCTCGACGTGATCCACCGTCACCGGGAAAGATGGGCGCCGGTTGAATCTGTTGGTTGCCTTGCCCCAAGTTATGTTGTTGAAACAAGGCGACTACTGCATGAACTGATTCGGTTATTGCATCAGGAGAACGATGAGTTTGATCTGATAGAAAGAGGGCAGGTTAATTAGGTGTTTATCAACAAAAAAGCCCCGGCGTTGCACCGGGGCTTTTTTTTAATTTTACAAACTTTGCTGCCCTCGTCGTGAGGGAAGAGAACCGAATGAACGGTTAGGTGGAAACTTCAAAGTTCGCTATCCTTCAGTATTTGACCCGGCGGCTCAGAGACTATCATCGTATCTTCCTCCTCTTCACAGGTTGATTAAAACTTACCACGTAACAGCCGAATGTAAAGGGGCTATCATAAATTAAGGTGATACCCCTTCAAGCGGCCGCAGACTGATTTCTATGCGTCGGTTCAAGGCGCGTCCCGCCGCATCTGTATTGTCGGCCACAGGGCTGTTCTCACCATAGGAGGTCGCGACCATGCGAGCCGCCGGCACGCCTTCTTTCTCAAGAAGTCGGACAACACTGGCGGACCGTGCGCCGGCGAGTTCCCAGTTACTCGGATAACGCTCGATGAGATTAGCACTGATGGCCACATTGTCCGTGAACCCGGCAACATTGATCTGATAAGCACCTTGTTTCAATTCCGAGACAATTTTGCGAATGATCCCCTCACCGGAGGCATTTAATTGTGCCGAACCGGAAGGGAAGAGCACTTCCTGGGCCAGATTGACCTTGATACCGTTCTTGAGCAGTTCAATCTTGACCTGTTTTGACTCCATTTCTGAAGAAAACTGGGTCCGTAAGTTGTCGAAAGTTGCCTGCTGCCGGGCGGACTCCACACGGGCGGTTTCGACCGCAGCGGCCATCCGGGCTTTTTCTGCTTCGGTTTGCTGGGTCTGTTGGATCAACGCGACTTTTTCTGCTTCCAGAGCCGAGTTGTCTGTCGTTAACTGGGCAACCGTCGCCTGTGAGCCGGCCAGCTCTTTTTCGAGTTGGGCTTTCTGCTCTTCTACCGCTGTTTTCTCCTGCTGGAGTGTTTTATAGGTACCCGACCGGACACATCCGGAGACGAGAAGCAGGGAGAGGACAATAGAAAACAGCAGCATTTTGCGTTCAGTAGGTGCTACTATTCTTTTTTCGGTACTGATCATGTTATTTCTCCTTCGGGCAACTGATTTTAGAAGTTCAAAAAACTTATCTATGCGTTAATGCTAATCGTCTTTTCAACCATGTCAAACATTGAGTCGTGTGAACTGAATACGACTGGTTGATATTATCTTCACTTTGCTCCGAACTGGGTAACCCATGGCTCTGTCTGCAACGATTTTTAAAGTGTCACTCCAGATCGCCGATATGGATCGCGGTTATTATGCTGACCACGCATTGACCCTGGCGCGGCATCCGTCTGAGACTGATGAGCGGATGATGGTGCGCCTGATCGCTTTTGCTCTTCATGCCAGCGACTCGCTGGCTTTTACCAAAGGTCTTTGTGTTGATGATGAACCTGATCTCTGGCAAAAAGGGTTAACCGGAGAGATTGAGCTCTGGATCGATGTTGGGCTGCCCGATGAGCGTCGGATCCGCAAAGCGTGTAACCGTGCTGACCAGGTTGTTCTCTATACTTATGGCGGTCGGGGAGTCCGGAACTGGTGGGATCGAAATGTTAACATCCTGCAGCGCCACCGTAATCTCACAGTACTGGAGTTGCCGGATGAAACGACAACGGCTCTCTCCTCATTGGTCCAGCGGACCATGCAGTTGAACTGCAACATTCAGGATGGGCAACTCTGGATCGGCGATGCATCCCGAGGGTTGAGTGTGATGCCGGTCAGCCTGATGGCACCGGCTTGATCTTAAAAAAACGGACAATTAATTCATCTGTTAAAAAAAGACGGGGCAGCGCTCACAGCGACTGCCCCGTTTCCTTACTGTTCGACCCGCATCAGCGGGTCAGTTGCCGGTACTTGATCCGATGTGGACGCAGGGCGTCGGCACCGAGGCGGCGCTTTTTATCTTCTTCGTAATCGGAGAAGTTGCCCTCGAACCAGACCACCTGACTATCCCCCTCAAACGCGAGGATGTGGGTGGCGATACGGTCGAGAAACCAGCGATCATGGCTGATGACCACCGCGCAGCCGGCAAAGTTTTCCAGGGCCTCTTCCAGCGCCCGCATGGTGTTGATATCGAGATCGTTGGTCGGTTCGTCAAGGAGGATGACGTTGGCCCCCTCTTTGAGCATTTTTGCCAGATGTACCCGATTACGCTGGCCACCCGAGAGGGTGCTGACTCTCTTTTGTTGATCAGATCCGGAAAAGTTGAAGCGGGAGACGTAAGCTCTGGAATTGATCAGACTCTTGCCGAGTTCGATCTGCTCCTGTCCACCGGTAATCTCCTCCCAGATCGTCTTGTTCCCATCGAGTTCCCGGCTCTGGTCGACATAAGCCAGTTTCACCGTCTCGCCAACCTTGAAACTGCCGGCATCGGCCTTCTCCTGACCGGTAATCAGGCGAAAGAGGGTTGTCTTGCCGGCACCGTTTGGCCCGATGATGCCGACGATACCGCCGGGCGGCAGGCGAAAATTAAGGTTTTCGTAAAGCAGACGATCGCCATACCCCTTACTCACTCCCTGGGCTTCAATCACAATCCCCCCCAGACGCGGGCCGGGCGGGATAAACAGCTCGAGTTCTTTCTCCTGCTTTTGTACTTCCTGGTTCAGCAACTTTTCGTAAGCGCTGATGCGGGATTGGCTCTTGGCATGACGCCCTTTCGGGCTCATGCGAATCCAGTCCAGCTCGCGCTCCAGGGTCTTTTGCCGACTCCCTTCTGACTTCTCTTCCCGCCGCAGTCGTTCCTGTTTCTGCTCAAGCCAGGAGGTGTAGTTCCCTTTCCATGGGATCCCTTCGCCCCGGTCCAGCTCCAGAATCCAGCCGGCGACATTGTCGAGGAAGTAGCGGTCATGGGTGACGGCGATGATGGTGCCGGCATACTGCTGCAGATGCTGTTCCAGCCAGCCGACCGACTCGGCGTCGAGATGATTGGTCGGCTCGTCAAGGAGCAGGATGTCCGGTTTTTGCAACAGCAGACGGCAGAGGGCGACGCGGCGGCGTTCACCACCGGAGAGGACTGCGACTTTGGCCTCTCCCGGCGGACAACGGAGGGCATCCATCGCCATATCGAGGCGTGAGTCGAGGTCCCAGGCATCAAGAGCATCAAGTTTCTCCTGCACCTGTGCCTGTCGGTCGCAGAGTTTCTCCATATCCGCATCAGGGTCAGCAAACGCGGCATTGATCTCTTCGAACTCCTGCAGCAGGTTGACCGTCTCTTGAACCCCTTCTTCGACCACTTCACGTACGGTCTTGGTGCAGTCGACCAACGGTTCCTGCTCAAGAAAACCGACGGTATAACCGGAGGAGAGGACCGCTTCGCCGTTAAAGTCTTTGTCGACTCCGGCCATAATCCTTAGCAGCGAACTTTTCCCTGAACCGTTAAGGCCAAGGACACCAATCTTGGCGCCATAAAAATAGGAGAGGGAGATGTCCTTGATCACCGGCTTTTTATCATAAAGCTTGGACACTCTCATCATGCTGTAGATTATTTTTTTGTCGTCGACACTCATGGGGGTCACTCCTTACAAAATGTTGTGATCAAGAAAATAAAGCCGCCGCAGAAGCGGCGGCGCGTATTTTAGCAATTTTACCGGAACAGAGGCAGAATAAAATCAGGATTCATCCGGAATCCGGTAGACGACATGAACACCGGGCAGGGATTCAAGAGCGGGGATATCGATGCTGGCCGTATCGCCGATAACACCGACAATAACCCGGTTGGCGCCGGTCGATTGATGGAAGTCGAAATCCCGATCGACCAGATACTGTTTGACCCGGCGCAGGGTCTCTTCATCAGCGTTTTTTTTCATAATGATCAGCATGACGGCTCAGATTCCTTTCGTGCGAATGCGCTCAAGGCGCCGTGATTCGTCGATAACACGCTCAAATAATCGGACAATGGCGCTGTCTTCAAGGGGGCCGGGGTTCGCGGCGGTCATGGCCACAAAAATCCGTTTTTCACGTTCAGGATCGTAAACCGGCATCTGGTGCTGTTTCTTGATCTCGCCAATCTTCAGGGCCAGGCTGGCGCGCTCATTAAAGATGCGCAGCAGCTCGCGGTCGAGGCGATCGATCTCGATACGCAAATCGTTAATGTCCAAGGCAGCCTCTCTTGTGATGATGTGCGGTTAGGTTTAAAACCTTTTGCGCAGGATGGTGTCATGCTTGAAGTGGATGTCATCGGTGTCGGGATAGTCAAGAGTATAGTGCAGTCCGCGGCTCTCCTTGCGTTCGAGGGCACTGCGGATAATCAGCTCGGCGACGGTGGCAATATTGCGCAGTTCAATCAGGTCCGATGTGATGTAGAAATCCCAGTAATAGTCATCAATCTCTTCCTGAATCATGCGAATGCGGCGCAGGGCGCGGGTCAAACGTCGGGTGGAGCGGACAATGCCGACATAATTCCACATGCAAAGACGGATCTCGTGCCAGTTGTGGGCAACGACAACCTCCTCATCGCTGTTGGTGGCGCTGCCGTAATCCCATGGGGCAATGGCCGGCAACGATGGTTGGTCGTCTGTCAGCCGTTCAATGGATCGAACTGCAGCCCGGGCGCCATAAACCGCCCCCTCAAGCAAGCTGTTGCTGGCCAGTCGATTGGCCCCATGTAAACCGGTACAGGAGACTTCGCCGATGGCAAACAGGTTGCGGATGTTTGATTCGCCAGAGCTGTCAACCTTGACCCCGCCGCACAGGTAGTGGGCGGCCGGCACAACCGGGATCGGATCAGTCGTCATGTCGATACCATAATCGAGACAGGTTTCATGAATTTTCGGGAAACGGTCGCGAATATAGTCGGCGTCTTTGTGGGTCATATCGAGATAGACACATTCATCGCCATGGACCTTCATCTCGTTATCGATGGCGCGAGCGACAATATCGCGTGGCGCCAGATCCTTGAGCTCATGATAAGCGTGCATGAAAGCGCTACCATCGGCCCGACGCAGGATCGCACCCTCACCGCGTACCGCTTCGGAGATCAGAAACGATTTGGCGAGGGGGTGGAAGAGGGTGGTCGGGTGGAATTGCATGAACTCCATGTTGGCGATGGCGGCACCGGCCCGGTAAGCCATGGCGACCCCGTCGCCGGAGGCGACATCGGGATTGCAGGTATACAAATAAACTTTGCCGGCTCCGCCGGTGGCGAGCACGGTCACCCTGGCGCCAAAGGTCAGCACTTTGTCACCGCTGCGATCAAGGACATAGGCGCCAATGCAGCGATCTGGTTTGACCCGGCGCTGGCGAATTTTGCTTTCGGTGATCAGATCGATAGCGACATGCTGTTCGTAGCAGGTGATATTGGGGTGGGCAAGGGTGGCAGCGACCAGTGCGCGCTCGATTTCGTGTCCAGTCATATCCTTGCTATGCAGTATGCGCCGCTGGCTATGGCCCCCTTCACGGGTCAGGTCATAGCTGTCATCGCTGCTGCGACAAAATTTAACTCCACGATTGACCAGATCGTGGATCGCCTGAGGGCCGCCTTCGACCACCATCCGCACAACCACTTCGTCGGAGAGCCAGGCCCCGGCGACCATGGTGTCCTGTACATGGGCATCAAATGAATCGACATCTGAAGTGACTGCAGCAATCCCGCCTTGAGCGAGAGCGGTGGCGGTTTCTGCTATCTCACGTTTGGTGATCAGTGCAACCGTGCCGTGTTCAGCCACTTGCAAGGCATAAGAGAGCCCGGCGATACCGCTGCCAATAACAAGAAAGTCAGAGACAATTTTCATGGATTGCACCACACAATTTAAAGAGTTGCGAACCGCCGGTTATTAAAGGTGGTCTATTATGGTGAGGGGTGGGCATACTGTCAAGTGTGGTGTCAGAAACCAAAGAAAAGGGCTTGACAGTGAATCGACGGCCTGCTATTTAATGACTCCTTTAATGGTTCCGTCGCCAAGCGGTAAGGCAGAGCTCTGCAAAAGCTCCATCGCCGGTTCAAATCCGGCCGGAACCTCCATCGACAATAACAGCCAGCCTTTACGGCTGGCTGTTTTGTTCGCAGGGAGATGGTATGTACACCCCCACTTTTCTCCTGCTGTTAGCAACCAGTGGCTGCTTTGCCGGCCTGCTTGCCGGTCTGCTTGGGATCGGCGGTGGTGTGCTGCTCGTCCCGCTGTTTCTGTTTGTTTTTCCCGCTTACGGTATGCCGCCGGAAGCTGTCGTCCATGCCGCTCTTGGCACCAGTCTCGCCATTATTATCCCCCCCGCATTCAGCAGCACTCTCGGTCACCGCCGACATGGAAATGTCGATTGGCATCAGGTCTGGTTTCTCTCGGCCGGTGGTATAGTTGGTGCTTTTTCAGGGGCGGCGGTTGCGGCCATTTTACCTGGAACGACCCTGAAGGCTCTTTTCGGTTTGATGCAGATTTTTATTGCCATGCGCATGCTCGGCAGCGGTGTCGCGCCTCCATCAGATTTATCACGCCGGGTCGCACCATCCCCACTCATTGCTGTCGGTTTTGCTGCCGGTGCATTTTCGGCATTTTTTGGTGTCGGCGGCGGCGTTGTCGCCGTGCCGTTGATGCTGTTCGTCCTCAAACTGCCGATGCATCGGGCCGTCGGTAACTCCAGTGCATTGATCGTCCTTTCAGCCACTACCGGTGCGCTCTCTTATGTCTGGCATGGCTGGGGATTGCCCGGGTTGCCCCCCGGAGCACTTGGTTATGTGCTGCTCCCGGTAGCGTTGATCGTTACACCATTCTCCATGCTTTTTGCCCGTCTTGGCGTCCGGCTTGCGACCCGACTGTCACGCGATAAACTCATTCGTATCTTCGCTTTGCTGCTCATCCTTGTCGGGCTGAAGATTCTTTATCCGGTTCTTGCCCCGTTTTTTTAACGCAGGAGGTTGCCATGCAGCGCCCCGCGCAATTCGCCGGCAGTTTCTATCCTGCTCAGCCGGCCCCCCTGATGGAATCACTGGCGTTACTTTGCCCCCGTGCGCCTGTCCCACAGTCGGTTCTTGGCATTATGGTGCCGCATGCCGGCTATGTTTATTCTGGCCGTTTTGCCGGCCAGGTGTTTGGCGCTATCAACGTTCCTGACCAGGTTATTCTTCTCGGGCCCAACCATACCGGTCTTGGTGCTGCCGCTGCCGTTTATGCCGACGGAGCCTGGGACACCCCCCTCGGACCGGTTCCGATTGCCACTGATCTGGCGCAAGCACTGCTCAAGGCAACTCCTTTGTTCACCGCCGACACCCTGGCTCACAGTCAGGAGCATTCATTGGAGGTGCAACTGCCGTTTTTACGCCACTGTAATCGGCAGGTCACGATTGTTCCGGTCTGTGTCGGCCGACAGCCGCTGGATCATCTGCTGCAACTCGGTGTCGCCATCGCTGGAGTGATAGCGGCCAGTTCGGTTCCGGTGCTGCTCGTCGTCAGCACCGATATGACCCATTTTAAATCCGCCCGTCAGGCGTTTGTCCAGGATAAACAAGCTCTTGAGCAGGTTGCCGCGATCGATGCCACTGCCCTCTATCGCACGGTAACGAGTCAGAATATCAGCATGTGTGGAGTTCTGCCGGTGACGGTATTACTGGCTGCGGTTCATGCCCTTGGTGCCCGGCATGGTGACATCGTTGCCTATGGGCACTCCGGCGAAGTCACCGGGGACGACAACGACGTTGTTGCCTACGCCAGCGCCATCATCCCGCTTCCGTCTGGATAAAGAACTTGTCTTAACCGCAGGCCGCAAGGTATAAGTTCTGCTCGTTTTCGAAACTCAAAAATATCAATTCAATAATCGAGAATATGGACGAGCTGACTGTCAAGCTACTGAGGCGCGAATGACGTGATTGACTCAGAGACGCAGAGCCGCAGAGAAAAGCGAGTTTTCGGTGAGTCAAGAAACCAGAAAAGCATCGGCATATAAAAAAAGTCTTGAGTTCTTCTCCGCGCCTCCGCGTCCCTGCGTGAATAAGGTTTTCTTGGTGGCTTAGTGGACAACCTTTGTTGGGGATATAAGTCCGAAAAATAGAAATCTGTTCATTGAAGGAGATTTTTCCGCATGTCGAACCTGCGCGTCCGTTTCGCTCCGAGCCCGACCGGTTATCTGCATATCGGTGGTGCCCGTACAGCCCTGTTTAATTATCTGCTGGCCCGTAAGGAGCAGGGGACCTTTATCCTGCGGGTTGAAGATACCGACGTTGCCCGTTCAACCCAGGAGTCGGTCGATGCTATTCTGCAGGCGATGGAATGGCTTGGTCTTTCTTATGACGAAGGGCCGATCTATCAATCTGACCGCTTTGACCTCTACCGTGAAAAAGTTCAACAGCTCCTTGATAATGGCAAGGCGTATCGTTGCTACTGCACTCAGGAGGAGCTTGAAGCGCGTCGGGAGCAGGCGCTGGCCGCAGGGCGAAAGCCAAAGTATGACGGCACCTGCCGCCACCGTCAGGATCAACCGGTTGACCAGCCCTTTGTCGTCCGTTTTTCATCTCCCATCGGCGGTGACACTACCTTTATCGATCGCATCAAGGGCCCGATTACCTTCGCCAACGAAGAACTGGATGATGTCATCATCCAGCGCACGGATGGCACTCCGACGTACAACTTTGTTGTTGTCGTTGATGACGCCACGATGAATGTCAATCTGGTGATCCGCGGCGACGACCACGTGAACAATACGCCGCGGCAAATTGTCATGTATCAGGCCCTTGGCTATCCTGTGCCGGAGTTTGCCCATGTGCCGATGATTCTGGGTGCCGACAAGACCCGTCTGTCGAAACGCCACGGTGCGACCTCGGTGATGGCTTACCGCGACATGGGTTATCTGCCTGAGGCGATGGTTAATTATCTGGTCCGCCTCGGCTGGTCCTGCGGTGATGAGGAGATTTTCTCCCTGCCGGAACTGGTCGAAAAGTTCAGTCTGGAGAGTGTCGGTCGCTCGGCCGGTGTTTTCAATCCCGACAAGTTGCTCTGGTTGAATGCTCATTACATTAAAACTAGTGATCCGCAGCGATTGGCCGTTTTACTTGACCGCCATCTCAAGGATGAGGGGATTGATCCAAACGGCGGCCCCGACCTGGTCGCGGTGATCAAAACGCTGCAGGAGCGGGCCCGCACTTTGATTGAAATGGCACAGGGGGCACGGTTTTATTTTGCACCTGAGGTTGTCGTTGATGCTGACGCCAGAGAAAAGTTTTTGACCCCGGACAAAAAACCTGTTCTGGAAGCGGTCATCGCCGCTTTGGATTCGTTATCCGAAACCACGGAAGTGACAGTTAATGCTGCCTTTAATCGGGTGATGGAGCAGACCGGCCTTAAACTTGGCAAGGTTGGTCCCGCGGTGCGCGTCGCCCTGACCGGCAGCACCAGCAGCCCGGGAATTTTTGAGGTTATCTCGGTTCTTGGCGCGTCAGAAAGCTGCCGTCGATTGCAACGGGCAATAGATTCGCTTTAATTTGAAAAATTTCCTTGACGCAGCGGCCGAACTTTGTTAATTCTTTGCGGCCCGATTGGGGTGTCGCCAAGCGGTAAGGCAGCGGACTCTGACTCCGCCATTCGGGGGTTCAAATCCTCCCACCCCAGCCATACTCGCAACGGCGGCAAGATAGCGTCGTTTTCAGTTTGTGCGCTCATCGTCTAGCCTGGTCCAGGACACCGCCCTTTCACGGCGGCGACGGGGGTTCGAATCCCCCTGGGCGTACCATCTTTACCGTCTGCCGCAAGGCAGGAACGAGAGGCGTGGCCATTGGCTGCGCCTCTTTTTTTTGTGCGGTGTTGACGCAACACCCTCGACATGTCAAGATTCGAAGCAATTCATTACATGAGTCAATTTATCAGGGATTTTTCACAACACTATGCACCCTTCTTTTGACAACACTTCCCCTCTGGCCGGTCATTTCAGCTTCTGGAAACCCCGGTCCGGGCATATGGTTCACACCGGGGCTGACGAGCGGCCGATTCTGCTGCCAGAAATTCCTTTGCCGCTGCCAAGTGGGACTTTTGATCATAATGACCCAGCCGATGATCTGATCGGCAGCAGCCTTTATGATTATCTGCGCCAATTTCCGGACTGCCCGCATAACATTGAATACGCGACCTTGTTACGGGACGTCTGGCCGCATTACTTGTCTGATCTTGCTTCACAAGCAATTATGCTTGATCACAAGGTGGTTGATGCACCGTATGTCCAACGTAAAATCATCAGCCTGAAAATTTTATTATTACTCAACCCGGGCAACCCCGGGCTCTTATTGCAGCTTGGACTTGCCTGTAACGACTTCGCGTTGATGTTCAGCGAGTTACATCAATGCCGTACGCAGATATTGCAAGCGATGGATTATTTTCTTCGCGTGCAACAATTAGTGCCGGGGGAGGCTGCGAGCCTCAATGGTCTTGCTCAGATTGACTATCTGCTTGGCGACTATCCTTCTGCCTGTAAACGCTGGCAGGAGCTGTTGCCGAACCTGCAGGATCCAGGTGCCAAAATTGCGGTACAAGCTCGACTGGCCCAACTTTCTGGCGACCAGCTTCCCGATCATCCGCTGCTTGATGATCTGGAGGCAACCGGTGTCGCCATGCTTTTACTGGCGAATAATGGTGAGCAGGAAGCACGTGACATTCTTGAGCGACTGGATGAATCAGGTTTGTTCCGTCACGAATTCCCCAGCCCGGAGTTTTTTTGTCTGCTTGCTGCGAGCCGTGAGCGCACGGGTGACCCTGATGCCGCTCGCATTGCCCTCCTTTACGCACTTGAACTTGACCCCGATTTTGCCCTGGCAAATGCCGGGCTTGAACGACTCCTGACAGGAGGTACCCAATGAGTTTTGCCGACGGACTTTTCATTCTTCTCGTTGCCGGGGTTATTTACGGTATCGTTTTGTGGGTTGGCCCTGCCAGCCGTGGGGGCAAAAAAAAACCTGATGCAGGGCCGTCGCCGGAATGAGCTTTCATCGGAGCCTGCACCTTTCTGTTTTGTACGGCGTTTCGGTTGCGATTTTTTTGCTTATCGTTTATGCCGTTCCCGGTTATGCCTCGACTGATTCCAGGCTCATTACAGCTGGTCCATTGTTCGATTACCGCTCATCTGCAGCGGTTGATTACGCCACGCTTCATCTCGCCGGCCCGCTGATTAAATGGGAACGGAAAAAGACCGAGCGCGAGTCCGCATTCCGGCCGATTTTTTATCGGTCCGTCGATCCGGCCCGGGATGCGGCACTGGTTGATGTTCTGTTCCCTTTGTTTCGTTATCGGCGCGATCGGGACATGGTACAGTGGAACCTGTTGGCTCTGTTTCGTTATGAAGGGCAGAGCTATCCCGAGCGTCAGCGAACGGAATACAAGCTGTTTCCGTTTTATGAGTATGGCAGTGGCGACGGTCGACCGACCAGCTACGCTGTGTTCCCTTTCGCCGCACATGTCTACAACTGGTTTGGTCGCGTGGAGACCAAATATCTGCTGTTTCCGCTCTGGTCGCAAACCCGGCATCACAGCGGCATGCAGGTCGATAATGTGCTCTGGCCTTTTTTCGCCCGCATCTCCGGTGCGGACCCCGACGAATGGGGGTTCAAGGCCTGGCCTCTGACTGGTTATGCCGACCGGCCGGGGTATTACGAAAAATTCTTTCTGCTCTGGCCTTTCTGGATCTCCTATGACACCGAATTGAACACGGAGAATCCCCGCCACCGCCGCTATGTCTTTCCGCTCTGGCTTTATAGTGAATCACCACAACGTAGTGAACGAACGGTTATCTGGCCGTTTTTTTCCTACATTGATGATCGGGATAAAGGCTATACTGAATGGAATTTCCCCTGGCCGCTGTTGACTGTTGCCAAAGGTGAGTACCGGCATGGTGTGCGAATCCTTCCGTTCTATAGTGATCTGACCACCGACACCAGTCGAACCCGATGGTACCTCTGGCCGGTCTATAGACAGGAAACAGTCGATCTGGGCACGATCAACCGGGCTCGGGATACGCTCTTTTTTTTGCTTTACACGGATATTGAAGAGACGGCGAAGGATGGAGGAGAGGTGCGGCTGCACCGACGATTGTTGTGGCCACTGTTTGGTTATCGCCAATCGAAAGGGGTTTCCCATTTTTATACCCTGGCGCTTTTAGAGCCGCTCTTTCCGGAATCGGACGGTATCGAGCGCAACTGGTCCCCGTTATGGAGAATTTATCAGGCAAAATGGGATCAAAGCGGAAACCGCGTCGACAATCTGCTTTGGAATCTCTATTGGCGCGAGCGCGGCCCGACCGGGTTAGCCTGGGAGGTCTTCCCCCTGTTCTTTTACTTCAATGAAGTTGAGGGGAAGACCGAGTGGTCGTTTCTTAAAGGGCTGCTCCGCTATCGCAGCACACCCGATCAGGGTAAAAAGCTGCACCTGTTCTATCTGCCCTGGGGGATTCCTCTCGGCACGATCAAGACGCCACCGGTAACGGATTAATATGCTTGCTCGCATCGGGACAATAGCTCTTCAGGCAGCCCATTCAACAGGCGAAATGCTCGCGCTGCTGCTGGAGACACTCTATTATTTTAAGGATGCTCGCCGTAATCGTCGAGAGATCGTTCGTCAGATGTCCGAGATTGGCATCGGCACCTTGCCTATTGCCGGGATGATTTCCCTGTTTATCGGTATGGTCCTCGCTTTGCAGACCGGTTCGCAACTGGCGCTGTTTGGCACTCAGGAAGCGATCGGCGCCATTGTCGGATTGTCGATGGCCAAGGAGTTCGGGCCGGTCATGACCAGTTTGCTGGTTGCCGGACGGGTCGGCTCGGCCATGGCAGCCGAGGTTGGTGCCATGCAGGTTTACGAGGAGATCGATGCCATGCGCACTCTGGAAATCAATCCGGTGCGTTATCTTGCCATGCCACGCCTTTTGGCCTGTCTGACTGTATTGCCGATATTAGCTGTTTTCTCTTTTATTCTCGGAGCCCTTGGCGGCGGGATTGTCAGTTCGGTCAACCCGGTTATCAACGTGCCGCCCACGGTCTATTACGACAATCTTGTGCGCGCGGTCGATATATGGGAAATCCTCAATGGTCTGGTCAAGGCGACAGTTTTCGGGGCCATCGTTGCTCAGGTTGGCTGTTATGTCGGTTTTAAAACCACTGGTGGTGCTCGCGGTATCGGTCAATCGACGACCCGTGCGGTTGTTATGTCGTTTTTGATGATCATTATTGCCGATTATTTTTTAACCCGGCTCATGATGTAATTGTTCAGGAAAGTTTATGCGCAATAAAGCCCGGGTCTTTTCCCGCGAAAATTTCAGCCGATTGGCCCATGCGTTTACGCATATGCCACCGGAGTGCCCGGTCTCTCAGGATGAGTATGAAACCTCGCGGGGGGTTCGCGTTCAAATCGAAAATCTGCACCGTACCTTTGGGAGCCGTGAGGTTCTTAAAGGAATTAATCTGGATATCCGCCCCGGTGAAATTTTTTCCATTCTCGGGCCGTCCGGAACCGGAAAGAGCGTCCTGCTCAAGCATCTGGTACGATTGCAAAAACCGGATGCTGGCCGCGTACTGATTGACGGTATCGACTTGAATCTGCCTCTGACGGAAACCGGTGGGGACACCTTTCGCTACAGTATGGTTTTTCAGACTTCGGCTTTGTTTAATTCACTGACCGTTGGCGAAAATGTTGGACTTTGGCTGCGCGAGAAACAGATTTATCCGGAAAAGCGCATCCGTCGTATCATTCGTGATAAGTTGCGCCTGGTCGGACTCGGAGGGCGTGAGTCGATGCAGGTGTCTGATTTATCGGGCGGGATGAAAAAGCGGGTTGCCATCGCCCGATCGCTGGCGATGAACCCTGATCTTATCCTTTACGACGAGCCAACGGCTGAACTTGATCCGGTGACTACCGATGAACTGGCGCGGGTGATAGAGGAGCTTAAAGGTAAGGTCAACCTGACCACGATCATCGTCAGCCACGATTTGAGTTTTGCTTTATACCTGTCTGACCGGGTCGCCATGATGCATGACGGCGAAGTCATTGCCATCGGCACCCCGGATGAGATAAGACACAGCAAGGATCCACTGGTTCGACGGTTTATCTATACGACAACCAAAGGCTTGAAGGGGATATGATCGATGCAGATGTCAACCGAGCAGAAAGTTGGCTTGTTTTTTATTGTCGGACTGGTGTTGCTGGCTATTGTTATTGAGCTGGTGCAAAGCTGGAATCCGTTCCGTACTGAATATCCATACCATACCCATTTCGTTTCGACGGTCGGTCTCAAGGTCGGCGATCCGGTGCGATTGGCCGGGGTTGAAGTTGGGAAAATTAATGTGATTGCCCTTGACGGGGTTCAGGTTCGGGTCGACTTTACGGTCTACGACGGGACGAATCTACTGACTGGAAGTGTCGCCACCATCCGTCAATTGAATCTCCTTGGCGGCCAGTACCTCGGCCTCGAATTCGGCCCGCCCGATGCACTTCCTCTCCCTCCTGATTCAGAAGTTCGTTCGGTAGAAAGCACCAATATCGATGAACTCATTACCCGTCTCGATAAGAACCAGCAGGTTTTGTTCGACAAATTCACCAGTATTGTCGATAAAGTTAACAATGGACAAGGTCTCATCGGCAAGTTAGTCAACGACGATTCTTTATATGGTGAATTACAAAAAACGATTACATCGCTGGCCAAAATAACCGGTGTTCTGGAGAAGTCCGGGGCGGCTGACAACCTCTCCGGTACTCTGGCTAATCTTCAGGCGATTACCAAACGCATCAACAATGGTGAAGGGACACTTGGTCAGCTGGTGAATGACGATCAGGTTTATGCTTCCCTTAAAACATCTTTGGCCAACCTCGAGTCCATCACTCAAAAGGCCAATGCGGAAGATAGCCTGCTCAGTAAATTGCTCACTGATACGACATTTTATGATGATTTAAAACAGACGGTGGCTAATCTGCAGAAAATCACTGAGCGGATCGAGCGCGGCGATGGTGCCCTCGGTAAAATGATTAACGATCCAGACCTCTATTACGATGCCAAAACCACCCTGAATAAACTGGAAAAAGCTGCTGATGGGATGAGTAACACCAGTACCATCTCTGCCCTCGGTGTCGTAGCCGGTCAACTGTTTTAATCAGGGAAGCAGGTAAAGCAGAAGGGTCAGACTTGCTGCGCTGAAAAGGGTGGTGACAAAAATGGCGCTGGCGACCAGATCGGGGCGGGTAGAAAAGCGCAGGGCATAGAGCAGGGGAAGGACCGCCGATGGGGTGCTGGTCTGCAGGACAATGACGTTACGGGCCGTACCATCGAATCCGAGCATGGTTGCCAGCCCCCAGCCAACCACCGGTGCAACCACCAGCCGCAGAACCGTAGCCGCGGAGAGAAACCGAAACCCCGCCGCCACCCGTGACCGGGCGAGTTGCATGCCGAGCAGGACCAGCATTAACGGGATGGCGCCCTGACCAAGCAGGTCGAGCGCCCGCATCAGAAATTCCGGTGGTCGAAAAGAGAGGGTCTGACAAGCAAATGCTGCAACGACGGCATAGAAAATTGGAATTTTAAGCGTATTGCCAACCGCCTCCCACAGGGCGGTTTTTTCTTTCTGGGCGATCATAATCGCCAGGGTGCCTAAAGGAATATTAAACAGTACGAACGTCATGACCGATACATCAAGGCCGGCCTCACCATAGGCAAACCAGGCCAGAGGGAGGCCAAAGTTACCGACGTTCATCATCGCTGTCGTCAGGTAGAGTGCCCGCCGGGTTTCGCCGCGAAAATTACAAAGGGCAGCGACAGCGGTGCCAATCAGCATCAAGGCGGTGGTATAGAGCACCATATACAAGGCAATCTGGCCACCAACCGCTGCCGGTAAGGCCCGATTCATCAAAGCTGAAAAGACGAGAGCCGGGGTCATCAGGTAGAGGGAGAGGGCAGTCAGGCTGCGAAAATCGAGAGTAAGCTTCTTCTCCAGGAAAAAGCCCGCCAGAACGATGCAGAAAACGGGTAGAACGACATTTATGAACAGCATGGTTCGAAAAGTAGCACGCAGTTGAAGGACTGGCAACAGCCGTTTTGATACTGACGATACTCCTTTTGTTTCGCGCAAATTGAATTGACAAATCTGCACTTAAGTTGCTTTAATGCGACGCTGTATCGCTCACCAACACCGGACGGAATAACCCGTCGCCAAGGAGGCACAATGAACCCGCTGGCTGTGGAACTGAATGAACAGATTTCGGCACAAAATCCTGCCATTTTTGAAATGCTCTCTGATCTCGGCAAGAACATGTTCTTCCCGAAAGGGATCCTGACCCAATCGGCAGAAGCCAAAGAGAAGGCACATAAATACAATGCAACCATCGGTATCGCCACCGAGGGGAGCGGGCCGATGTACCTGCCGTGCATTCATGAGAAACTTTCTGCTTTTGATCCCAAGGATATTTATCCCTATGCCCCGCCTGCCGGTAAGCCGGAGTTGCGGAAACTCTGGCGGGAAAAGATGTTGCGCGAAAACCCGAGTATGCAGGGGACGCATTTTTCGAACCCGGTAGTGACGAATGCCCTGACTCACGGTCTATCCATCGTCGGTGACCTGTTCGTGGGTCAAGGTGACCATCTGATTCTTCCCGACATGCTCTGGGGGAATTACAATCTGACTTTCGGCACCTGCAATGGTGCTATCGTCAAAAAACATCCGACCTTCACCGCCACCGGTGGCTATAATGTTCCGGCTTTCAAAGCTGTTCTTGAGAAGACTGCCGCCGAAAAAGGTAAGGCGGTGGTGCTGCTCAACTTCCCCAATAATCCCAGCGGTTACACCCCGACGGTTGCAGAAGGGGATGCGATCGTCGCTGCGATTCTTGAGGTCGCCAAAGGTGGCTGTAATGTCGTCGTAGTCGCTGACGATGCCTATTTCGGCCTGTTCTACGAAGACTCCTTGAAAGAATCATTGTTCGGCAAGCTGGCTAATCTCCATCCGCGAATCCTTGCTATCAAACTTGATGGTGCCACCAAGGAGGAGTTTGTCTGGGGTTTTCGCATCGGTTTTATCACCTTTGCGGCCGGTAACGGTGAACCGGTACCGAAAGTACTGGAAGCACTAGAGAAGAAAACCATGGGAATTATCCGGGCAAAAATCTCCAACTGCCCGCATCCGAGTCAGACCTTTGTCATTGAGGCTCTCCAGTCGCCCAAGTTTCTTGAACAGAAGGAACAGAAGTTCCAGATCATGAAGGGGAGAGCACTCAAGGTCAAACAGGTTCTTGACTCGAGTAAATTCAATGCTGCATGGGACTACTATCCGTTTAACTCCGGCTACTTTATGTGCTTGAAGCTGAAGACGGTCGATGCTGAAAAACTCCGTATTCACTTGCTTGATAAGTATGGCGTCGGTGCGATTTCAATCGGCAGCACTGATTTACGAATCGCTTTCTCCTGTATTGCTGAGGAGAATATCCAGGAATTGTTCGAGTTGATCTACCTGGCCGTTCAAGATTTCAAATAGAACAACCTGCTCAAAAGGCGCCCGCATTGACTGCGGGCGCCTTTTTTTAGATGCCATGCAAAGACTCCATGCCCTCCTTGAATCGACCGGAATGCTCTCCTACTTGCGCAAGCATTGTTCGGAGCAGAAGCCTTGTTATATGGTTGGTGGGGCGGTTCGAGATGCAATTTTCGGGCTGGGCTTCGAAGCTGATTTTGATTTTACCCTACCTGAAGAACCAACTGAATTTGCACAGGAATTCGCCGGCGCATTCTCTGGCACCTGGTTTATGTTGGATGCTCAGCGTCAATACAGCCGGGTGGTGTTTAACTGTCGTCGCGAACGTATTGTTTGTGATTTTTCCCCTTTTCGTGCTCCGGATCTGGAAGCTGATCTGCGCAAGAGGGATTTTACGATTAATGCCATCGCCTGGCCCTGTCATCTGCCCCTTGTTGTCGATCAGTTTATTGACCCGATGGGCGGGGTCCGTGATATCCACAAGCGGTTACTGCGGGTTTGTAGTTCCAAAGCATTTTTGGATGACCCACTGCGGACGCTGAAGGGTGTCCGTCATGCTGCGACTTTGAATTTTGACTTTGAACCGGTTTCTGCCGCCTTGTTACGTGACGCCGTCGCCCAGATTGATCAAGTGGCGCCGGAGCGACTGCGTGCCGAGCTGGCCAAAACCCTCTCGGCTGACAACGCCTGGCGCGGCATCTCCCTGTTACAGGAGACTGGCCTGCTGGTGGAGATTTTTGGTCAACCGACACATAAAGGGGGGTTACAAACCGCTCTTGCCGGGATGCAACGTTTAGACCGTCTACTGCACGGCCTTGATGCTGAGAAACATGTCGATCTGCTGGCGTCTCTGAGTGGCGAAAGTGAGGAATTCCTCAGCCTGCTCAGTTTGCTCAGGTTTGCGGTCTTTTGTCAGGGATACCGGCCGATTGCCTTGCAAAATGTTTTGCGGTCACTGCGTTTCAGTAACCGTAGCATCGATTTCATCATGGTATGCCAACAGCTCGATATCCCTGTGCGGCTGAACGAACTGGCTTCCCTGCCTGATACTCCGCGTGCGCGTGCCCGTTGGGTGTCCGGTTTTGGCCGCGACCCTTTGGCGGTTTTGCTTCTACTGCTGCTTCAGTTGCCGCCGGAAGCCGATCTACTTTCGCTAGTGGAAGCTTTTTCCAGCGCTTTTCTAGCCTACGCTGAAAACGATCGATTACCCGATTTGCTCGATGGCGACTGGTTACGCACAACGTTTAATCTCTCAGAAGGGCCGGTTGTCGGGCGCCTGCTGGAGCTTTTGCGCCAGGCTGAAATTAAAGGTGAAATCACGACCTCTGCAGAGGCGCGTCGCTGGCTGCATGACCAGCAAAAAACGATTGACAAGATTTTACTTGAGCACCTATAATCCGGTCTCTTTGAGCGGGAATAACTCAGTGGTAGAGTGTCAGCTTCCCAAGCTGAAGGTCGCGAGTTCGAATCTCGTTTCCCGCTCCAGTCATTTCCGGCCCGGCGTCTTTTGATGCCGGGCTTTTTGTTGCAGTCTCGTTGGTTGTCGCCTGAAAGGGCCTGTGGTAGGATGATGACCAGGAATGGAGAGTCTTTGTGACCACGCTAAATGTTCATTGTCCACACTGTCGTCAGAAGACCCCATGGGAGGGTAACCCCCATCGTCCATTTTGTTCGGAACGCTGCCGTATGATCGATCTGGGTGCCTGGGCAAATGAAGATTACCGGATTCCGGTTGCGCCCGCCGACAACGTCATCCCGTTCCCGGAAACCGAACCTGATAAGGAGTAGATTTCATGTATCACCTGACCATTCACACTGATTTTGCTGCAGCACATAACCTGATCAACTATCAAGGCGATTGTGAAAATTTACACGGGCACAACTGGAAAGTCGAAGTAACAGTTGCTGCTCGCGAACTGAACAATGCTGGTCTCGGCATCGATTTTAAAGTCCTTAAACGCGAAACCAAGGCACTTCTTGATCGTCTCGATCATAAATATCTCAATGATCTGGTTATGTTCAAGGACATCAGCCCATCTTCAGAGCATATTGCTCATTATCTTTTCGTCGAGTTGACCTCAATCCTGAACAGCGACAATGTCACCGTTGACCGCGTTAACGTTTGGGAGTCGGATCGTGCCTGTGCCAGCTATTCACGCGACTAAAGCGGATCTGGTTGAGCTGTTTTCGTCGATCCAGGGGGAAGGTCCTCTCGCCGGATTCCGGCAGGTGTTTGTCCGTTTTTCCGGCTGTAATCTGGTCTGTGCTTATTGTGATACTGAATTCCGGCCGCAGGCAACCTGCAAGGTTGAGCAGGGACCTGCCTCAGGGACCTGGGCCAACTGGCCTAATCCTGTTCGCCTTGATACGGTACTGTCGCAGATCGATGCCTGGCTGACCGCGTCGCCGGGTGTCCACCACTCTATCAGTCTCACCGGTGGTGAACCGCTGCACAGCATCGCCAGCTTGCGCCCCTGGCTGGGGCCCTTACGCCAACGACTGCCACTGCATCTGGAGACCAATGGCACCTTACCTGAAGCTCTGTCGGAGGTCGTAGATCAGATTGATCTGATCTCGGCCGACATTAAACTCACCTCGGTTTGCGGTGTACAGACCCCGTGGGAGACGCACCAGCGCTTTCTTGCTGTGGCTGGCCGTCGTCTACTCTGCGTTAAAGCGGTGGTTGACGAACACTCCACTCTGGATGAAGTGCGTCGTGCCGCGACGTTATTGCAGGCTGGCTGCCACGATGTCGACTTCATCCTGCAACCGAGAACAACGGACCGGGGTGTGACTTTGCCGGCGACCTTGTTGTTTGCTCTGCAGTCCGCCGCGGCACAAATCCACCCCCGGGTGCGCGTCCTTCCGCAGATGCACCGCTTTCTCAACCTGGCCTGAAATCTCCTGCCATGCGCCTTGAAGAATTGACAACGCCCGAATTTGTTGCGGCTCTTGCGACCTGTCGCACGGTGGTGATCCCGTTCGGGACGATTGAGGAGCACGGCCTCCATCTACCACTGGGGACCGATACCTTTCAGGCCCTTGATGTTGCGTTGCGCGTTGCGGCCAGGCGCCCGCTGTTTGTTGCTCCACCGATTCATTACGGTGTCTGTCGATCCACTGCCAATCACCCCGGAACGTTGACCCTGCGTACCGAAACGCTGAAGGCTCTTGCCATCGATCTGGTCAACTCGTTACACCAGCAAGGGTTACTTCACATTGTTCTGCTCAGTGGTCACGCCGGCGGTACCCATAATGCTGCGCTGCTTGATGCCGGTGAACAACTGATCGCAATGCATCCAAAGTTAAATCTGGCTGTGGTCACCGAATATGATCTGGCGAGTCGGACGGGGCGGCATCTGATTGAGACTCTAAACGATGCCCATGCCGGGGAGATTGAAACGTCAAGGCTGCTGCATAGTCGTCCGCAGCTGGTCAAAGGAACCTCCCCCGCAGAGATGCCGCAGTTCCCCCTGGGCATTCTGGTGCGCGACAAATGTCGATTCTGGCCGGGTGGGGTGGCGGGAGATCCAGGCAAAGCTTCGGCGGCCAAGGGGGAGGCGATTGAAGCTCTGGTCGCAGATGCCCTGGAAGAACTGATTGATCGACTGGAGCAGTGGCGGGAAAACAGTTAACCGGTAACGCGTCAGGGCAGGGCGGCGTTCAATCGGGTCAGAAGCTGTTTGAGGTCAACCTTGTGGACAGACGCCGCATGCGCCAGATCTTCATAGGCTGCGATGGAACATGCATTACAATCGAGGCCAAACTCTTTGAGAACGGCACCGCTCGTCGGGTAGCGACGAAGAATCTCATCTATTTTTAACTCGGCCGTAATCATTTTTACACTCCGTTCTCCCGGTTTTCCCGGAATTTTCTGGTTAGGGCTTCTTTAACCACGTTCGGGACGAATTCGTCAATCGGCCCATTGTGCGAAGCCACCTCCTTAACGATGGATGAGCTGAGATAGCCGTAAGGGACCGAGGTCATCATGAACAGAGTCTCGACCGCAGGCTTAACCGTGTGATTCATTTGTGCCAGCTGAAATTCGTATTCAAAGTCAGAGACTGCCCGCAGTCCACGCAGGATGACCTTGGCGTTTTGCTGCACAGCATAGTCTACCAGCAACCCTTTAAACGTATCAACCCGAACCCGTGGATTATCGCCAAGCAGCGTTTTAAGGATATCGATGCGTTCATCCACACTGAACAGGGCGTTTTTCTCCGAGTTACGAGCGACAGCAATGATAAGTTGCTCAAAGACTTCCAGCCCGCGCGTGATAATATCGAGATGGCCGTAGGTTATCGGATCGAAAGAGCCGGGATAAACAGCAATTTGGCGCTTCATGGTTGGGTCTCTTTCTGCACGGAGTTGACATAAAGGCTGATTGATGTCGATCCGTAGGTCCGCTGGTCACAGCGCAGCAACGAACCGATGGTCTCCGGCAATGCGACATTGGTGGCTGTCTCCAGACAAAGGATGCCGCCCGGGCGAAGCAGTCTGGCCGCTGAAACCCGGTCAATCACCGTCGCTATGGCTTTATCAGCGTAGGGCGGATCGATAAAAATGAGGTCAAAGGCGTCGGCCGCCAGTCGGGGGATCAGCGTTTCGACCCGATCGGTGCGAACTTCAGCCCGGGAGGAGAGGGCGACAGTCTCGAGATTCTTGCGAATCAAGTCGACTGCAGTTCGCGCTTGATCGACAAACAGACAGTTGGCTGCGCCACGACTTAATGCTTCGATGCCGAGGGCACCGGTTCCGGCATAAAGATCGAGTACCCGCTTCTCTTGAAAGCTGTTCAGGCGACTGAACAGGATACTGAATAGAGCCTCACGAACGCGATCGGCGGTGGGCCGAATAGCGGAACCGGAAAAGGTGGCCAGTTTTCGGCCCTTGGCACTGCCACTGATAATACGCAGAAATCACCTGTTATTTTCGCTAGGTAGAGAACTCTACGCGTGAAAAATACCATGCCGTAGAAACGGACGTCAAGCTGTTCAGATCATGTGACATTATCTGTCATGGCGACGGTTAAAGCTAAGACAAAGAGGCCCTTGACGAAAGAGAAGAGACCATGGAACGTAATGATCTGGCCCCCTATGCCGCTCACAGTCGCAACAGCCGCGGCCGCCGCTATTGTGAGCCACATAAAGATGATCGACCAGCTTTTGAACGGGATCGCGACCGTATTATTCATTGCGCCGCTTTTCGCCGTCTGGAGTATAAAACCCAGGTTTTCATCAATCATGAAGGCGACTATTACCGGACACGCCTGACGCACTCCCTTGAGGTGGCGCAGATTGCTCGCGGAATTGCCCGCAGATTGCATCTGAATGAGGATCTGGCCGAAGCCCTTGCCCTGGCGCACGACCTTGGCCATACCCCTTTCGGTCACACCGGTGAACAGGTTCTTAATCGGTTGATGCAGGATCATGGCGGTTTCGAGCATAACCGCCAGTCGTTACGGATTGTCGATGAGTTGGAGGAGCGCTATCCGGAAATGAATGGCCTGAATCTGACCTTCGAAACCCGTGAAGGGATCATCAAACATTCCTCTGAATATGACCGGCCCGATGTCGTTGGTCTTGATGAATTTGAGCCCCGCCTTCAACCGACGCTTGAAGCACAGATCATCGATCTTGCCGATGAAATTGCCTACAATAACCACGATATTGATGATGGGTTAAAGGCCGGATATCTCAATCTTGAAGAACTGGCGACAGTACCGCTTTGGCATGAGACGTCACAGCTGGTGGTGGCGAAATTTCCTGGACTGGATATGCAACGGCAGATTTGTCAAACGATCAGCCATCTTATCGGCCGGTTAATCGATAATCTGGTGCAGACGACTGCTGCTGCGGTTGTGCAGGCAAAGGTGACGAGTCAAGATGATGTTCGGAACCATGAACAGCGGCTGGTCGCATTTAGTCCCGAGATGGCGGCAATGAATCGCAATCTGAAGTCGTTTCTCTGGCGACGGCTTTATTCGCACTACAAGGTGGAGCGGATGCGGGTTAAGTCAGAGCGCTTTATCACTTTGCTGTTTGAAAGTTACGCAACCCACCCGACGCTATTGCCACCGGCCTATCAGGAAAAATTTGCCAGCTGCGGGCAGATGCGCGTGATCTGTGATTACATTGCCGGGATGACCGATCGCTATGCCCTGGATGAATACCGGCGGCTGTTTGATCCGTACGTTCGGGTCTGATTGCGGATCAGGGCAACTTGATTTTTGGCTCGTCTGCCGTACGGTAGAGTAAAAAAGTGCGGCCGAGTACCTGAACCAGCGCTGCATCGGCAAGTTGGGCCAACTCGGCTGCCGCCTGACGCCGGTCGAGAAGACATCCCTCCTGAACTTTGCACTTGATCAGCTCGTGGGTGGCCAATGCGGCCGCGGTCGCTGCAACAACCCGCTCAGTCAAGCCCTCCCGTCCAAGCATGATCACCGGTTGCAGGTGATGACCAAGACCTCTCAGGTATCGGACTTGTTTCCCTTTAAGTTCATTCATGTTATTGTCCCTTGGCGTTAACCGCCTGTTTTTTCGGGGGGAGAACCCCTTCTTATTATCACGTAACAACCGCTGAGGGTACTTGTCAGCGCGCTGCATCATAGTGCAGCAGGAAAACAAAGGCAACGCGCTTTTACACGATCTACATCGTGGAGATTTGATGCCGACCCGATTGACTATCCTCTGTGAAAACACCGTCGGTAAACCGCTGCAGGCCCTCGGTGAACATGGTTTTTCCTGTTTGATAGAATCGCCTGCCGGCCGCTTTTTATTTGATACCGGGCAAGGGCTCAGTATTTTGCATAACGCAGACCTGCTGCAGGCCAAAATCGATCACCTGGACGGGATTATCCTCAGTCACGGTCACTTTGATCATGGTGGTGGTTTGTTACCGGTCCTCTCACGCACCGGACCAACAAACGTTTATGCTCATCCCGATATCTTCACCACGCGCTATTGGGTCGGACGCTATGAACGCCGTGCCAACGGTCTGCCCTTTTCCCGCAGTGAGGCAGAGGCTGCCGGTGCCCGGTTTCAACTTGATTCCTCATTTCGTCAGTTGGCGCCGGGAATCTGGCTCAGTGGTGCGGTTGGGCGGCTTGATCCGACCCATGCCGGCGACGGCGCATTGCAGGCAGAGGCTCCTGGCGGCAGCTTGCATCCCGATGCACTGAACGACGACCTTTCACTGCTGCTTGATAGCCCGCGTGGACTGCTGATTCTCACCGGGTGTGCTCACGCTGGTCTGCCAAATATTCTGGATCATGTCCGGTTGAAAACCGGTCGCAAACAGATCTACGCCGTCATCGGTGGTCTGCATCTGGGTCCGGCGGGTGACGATCACTTTCAGGCCGCTGTTGTCGCCCTGCATGACGCCCGGGTTCAACGTATCGGTGTCGCCCATTGTACCGGTGCCCGTCGTTCGGCAGAACTGCTCAAGCACTTTCCAGAAGCAGTTTTCTTTGCAAGTGTCGGATCGACCTTTGACCTGTGATTCCCGAATGTGATAAAAACAGACAATTTTTCACAACTGTGGACGGATGCATGGATAACAACAAAACCATTCTTATTGTCGATGATGTCGATTTCTTTCGTGATCTGATGCAGCGTTACCTGCAAAAGACCCCGGTCAATACCATCGTTGCCAATGGTGGCCGTCAAGCGATCGACCTTGCCCTGCAACACACGCCAGATGTTATCTGCATGGATGTTGCCATGCCGGAGCTGAATGGCGTTTTGGCTTGCCGGGAGATAAAAGCACACCCCAAGTTGAAGAATATCCCGATTATCCTGCTTTACAATCCAACTCATCCGGAGGAGGTGGCAATGATTGAGACTGCCGCCTGTAACGACACTCTGGCCAAGCCTTTGTCGCGCGAGGACTTTCTCAACCTGACCCATCGACACCTGTTTCATGTCGACCGCCGCGAACGGCGCGTTGCCTGTCAGATGACAGTTGAGTGTCGGGGTGAAAAAAAGTCAATTCAAGGCCTTGGTATCGACATCAGTCGGAGCGGACTCTACATTGAATATCGGGGTGAAGTTCCCGCTGAGCGCACCGTTGATGTCAGTTTCTATCTAGCCTCGATCACTCCGGAAAAAGTCGAGGTTCGCGCCAATATCGCCTGGGTCAATCAGGGGCATCCCCGACCGAACCTAAGTATGCCATCTGGTCTAGGCATCGCATTTGAAGAGATGTCGCCAGTGGCAAAAGCGGTTATTGACCGCTTCATTGCCGATAATTGACGGGATTTCAGTCATGACGAACACAGTGTATATCCTGCATGGGCGTGATAGCAGTCCCCGTAGTCAAAAATGTGAGCTGCTGTCAGCTGCCTGTCGCCATCGCGGCTGGAAAGCAGTGGTCCCTGACTACAGTGGGATTTCCTCAGCGGACGATCGTGCCCGACTTTTCATTGAAGAGCATGTTGATGACGAACGCCCGGGGAAAGTGCTGATTGTCGGCTCCAGCATGGGGGCCTATGTTGCTTTGGCGGCGTCGAGAAAGCTGAAGCCGGATGCTTTGCTGCTTTTGGCTCCGGCGGTTTATCTTCCCGGTTATGCCCTGCACGATCCGATGCCGCATGCGGCGCGCTCGGTTATTATTCATGGCTGGTGCGACGATACGGTTCCGCCTTCGTATGTTGTCCGGTTTGCCGATCGTTACAAGTGTGAGTTACACCTGCTTGATGATCGGCATGATCTGAGTGGGTCTTTGCCGTTCATCGAGACCTTGTTCAACGCTATGCTTGACCAATTGCAACCGGTTTCGCGTTTACGCCGTTTAACTCCCACCCTTTGACCTATCAGCAGTCATGCAAACGGACCGCCCCGGTCTATCCGGGGTGGTCCGCCTTATTTCTCTTCGCATGACAACAATCAAGAGATTATCGACCGATACCGACGTCTCCGGGATGAAGTGAAGGGATGAGTTTTTGCTCGCCCGAAATCATACTGATAAACAGCCGGGCGATAAGATCGTGCATGATGATGGTTTTTTTGTTGTCTGTATTGTGCAGATAGTCCTTAATCACTTTTTTAAGCGCAACGTCTCCGGACACCTCAATTAGTATATCGATCTGTCGTCCCTTGCGGATTAATTCAATCGGGTCGGTGGTTGCAAAAACGCCATTGTCTGCTGCCAGCTTCATCCCCTCCGCGTTGGCATTGAGGTCGGCAACGCCGATGATGTTAACATAGGAATACTTCAGCATCTCTTTAAGCAACGGCGTGCCGGTTCGACCAGCCCCAATCAGGGCAACATTTACCTTTTCTGACATGATGAAATCCTTTCGCAAAAGATTTATTTTGATGATTCTAACGATATGGGTACAATTGGTCAATGTCCATACCGTCACTCGATGATTTGGTTCTCATTTATCAATTAGTCGCACCTTGCGTTCCCAGCACATACACTTACGAAATGACCTTTTAAATTCATTCCTAAGTGGCGGGAGATCAATGCCAGTGTTATCATCCACGTTCCATAGTTCAATCATTTGCACTCAATATAAAAAGCACATTTTGTCAATATTTACGGAAAGACAATCAGGTCAATGTCGTCTCTGACAGGAAGGACACTTTATGCGTTTTGAAATGATTCATGTTTGCTTGCGGGTTCTTGATCTCGATGCTTCAGAGCGTTTTTACCGTGAAGCTTTTGGTTTTCAAGTCACCAGACGCAAGGAATTTCCAGGTGATTTCACACTCTGTTATCTGGCCGCGCCAGGGGCCCCCTTTGAATTGGAGTTGACATGGAATGTCGGTCGTACTGAACCATACGAGCCCGGTACCGGTTTTTCTCACGTCGCGGTCAGCGTTGCTGATCTGGAAGCTGCGCACCATCGGCACATTGAACAAGGATTGAAGACCGGACCATTAAAGGGGCTTCCGGGCTCACCCCCACGTTTTTATTTTGTGACCGATCCCGACGGTTACATGGTCGAAGTGGTTCGGGCAAACTAAGTCTGTGAACACGATCCTTTCAATTCAATGCGAGCAAAGAATCTGTTTTTTTGAATCAGGCCATTACTAATGTTCTTTACGCCAGTTTTTCACCGCTAATCGCTTTACAAATCCCCAATATGGCTATATCTTGCAGCGTTACGCTCTAGCCATGGGAAATGAACATATGGACCAGAACCGAATCCGAAATTTCAGTATTATCGCTCATATTGATCACGGCAAATCGACCTTGGCGGATCGCCTGCTGGAAGCCACTGGTGCCATCACAGATCGGGAGAAATCCGACCAGTTTCTCGACAAGATGGAACTTGAGCGTGAACGCGGCATCACCATCAAGGCGCAATCTGTTCGCCTGACCTATCGCGCAGACGATGGTAAAGACTATATTCTCAATCTGATCGACACTCCCGGACATGTTGATTTTAATTATGAAGTCAGTCGCTCCCTCTCAGCGTGTGAAGGGGCTCTTCTGGTTGTCGATGCAACGCAGGGCGTTGAAGCGCAAACCCTCGCCAATGTCTATCTTGCTATCGACCAGAATCTGGAAGTCTTTCCGGTTCTGAATAAAATTGATTTACCGAGTGCTGATCCGGAGATGGTCAAGGGCGAAATCGAGGAGATTATCGGTCTTGACGCCAGTGATGCCGTCCTTGCCAGTGCCAAGGAGGGCGTCGGTATTCATGACATCCTCGAGCAGATTGTCCGGAAAATACCGGTACCGACCGGCGATCAGTCCGCGCCGCTAAAAGCCCTGATTTTTGACTCCTGGTACGATTCCTATCAAGGGGTGGTTGTCCTTGCTCGGATCAAAGAGGGGACACTGCGCAAAGGGGACCGGATCCGCCTCATGGCCCATAGCCGCTGCTATGAAGTGCTTAAAATCGGTGTCTTCACCCCGCATGCAGTTGAAATGCCGATGCTGGCAGCCGGCGAAGTCGGATTTGTTATCGCCGGGATCAAGACGGTGCACGACGCCAAGGTTGGCGACACCATCACTCACGAACGTAATGGCGCGACGGAACCGCTTCCCGGTTTCAAAGTGGTTAAGCCGATGGTTTTCTCCGGTCTGTTCCCCATCGATACCGGTGACTACGATGCCTTGCGTGATGCGATGGAAAAACTGCGACTGAATGATGCTGCTTTCTCGTTTGAACCGGAAAACTCCGTCGCCCTCGGTTTTGGTTTTCGTTGTGGTTTTCTCGGCTTGCTGCATATGGAGATCGTTCAGGAGCGCCTGGAGCGCGAATTCGGTATCGATCTCATCACAACCGCACCGACTGTTGTCTATCGGGTCACGGATGTCAAAGGGGTAACCTTTGAAGTTGACAGTGCCAATAAACTGCCCGAAGTCCAGCATATAGACAAGATTGAAGAGCCGTTCATTCTGGCGACAATTCATGTCCCTAATGAGTTCGTCGGCGGCGTTTTTGCCCTGTGTGAGGAGAAGAGGGGAGTGCAGCGGGAGTTGCGCTATCTGACTGCGAACCGGGTCATGGTCATTTATGAACTGCCACTCAACGAGATCGTTCTCGATTTTTACGATCGGCTGAAATCCTGTACCCGCGGCTACGGCTCCCTCGATTATGAACACCTCGATTATCGCCCGAGTGACCTGGTCCGGCTTAATGTCCTGATTAATGGCGACCTGGTCGACGCCCTGTCGCTGATTGTCCATCGGGAAAAGTCGGTCTACCGCGGCCGTGAAC
>Ga0209231_1000219_pt1 | contig 40059 bp, 39 predicted proteins | sample Deesub45470m_DNA_FD_188086 | JGI IMG/M metagenome (GOLD analysis project Ga0209231, IMG submission 188086) | Deep subsurface microbial communities from North Pacific Ocean - 450_OLKR46/470m Metagenome (SPAdes) (version 2) | ecosystem: Environmental > Terrestrial > Deep subsurface > Unclassified ... | reverse complement strand
CTGAAAATTACACCAATGCCGGGGGGAGTGGCCCTCGGGCTACGCCCTCACGCCACTCCCCCCGGCATGTAACACGATGGCCTGGTTTTACGCCGCCGAATGGCCGACTTTTGCTCCGCCGTTGACAGTCATGTCCCTTGCAGCTGGCCCGTACCGACAGATTGTGTCCGGACGCAAGGCGGTATACCGATTTTGCTAATCGTCGGCAGCAGGTGACCCTCGCCTTTGCTGGGCGCACGTGCGCCGCAAATTATACGAGCTGGCCGACACCTTGCCCGTCGCGACCGATAAGGTTCTGAACGACGACAATGTCGACTGGCGCGAAGCCTGGGCTCTGTTTCCCGGCGATGTCGCCTACGTCTGGCACGCAGGCCTGTTTGCTGGCGTCGTCGGCGATAGTCTCGCTGCCGGCGATCTCCAGCTCCGCTCGCAGATTATCTGGGACAAGGGCCAGCTGGTCTTGAGCCGCGGCGACTATCACTGGGAACATGAGCCCTGCTGGTATGCGGTTCGGAAGGGCACCAAAGGCCACTGGGCAGGTGATCGCAAGCAGACGACCATCTGGCACATCCCGATGCCGAGGAAGAGCGAGACCGGACACGGCACGCAAAAGCCTGTCGAGTGCATGAAGCGCCCGATCGAGATCAACTCCGGCCCGGGGCAGGCCATCTACGAGCCTTTCTCAGGGTCCGGCACCACGATCATTGCGGGCGAGATGACCGGTCGCAGCGTCCACGCCATCGAGTTGAACCCCGCCTACGTCGATGTGGCGGTGAAGAGATGGCAGGATTTCAGCGGGCACGAAGCGATCCGAGAGGCGGATCGATGCTGTTTCGCAACATTAACCGGATCCGCAAACTAAACCAGCGAGGATCTGCCTCCTTTTGGCTCACGGAATGAGGTCTACCTTTTCGCATTTTTCGGTGAATGCTTGGAGAGCGCGGTCGATCTTTGGCATGATCTCGGCTGGGGCTATGGTGAAAAAGAGCAGGTTCGGCGCCACTCTCCCTCGGATAACCGGTAGCTCTGCCGACCTTCCGCACAACGCGACCAGCTTTTGGCGCACCTCCACTGCGCGCTGAACTGGATCACACTGCCTTGCAAACTGAATGGCGATCACCGCCTTTCCAGCCGCGTGATAGCTCACGGCCTCGTCATAAAGCGCGTACTTTGGCCGCGTTCTGGCCGTCATGGATTTAACTTCGAAACCGTTGTCAGGGTCCAAGAACACCACATCACTCGGTCCCAGTGCATCTACGCCGCTGGTGTGCCAGCCGAGGCGATCAGAGGCGCTCACAGGATCGTTGTAATAAAGCGTATCTCCGGGCAATATCCCTAACTCGGCTACCATGCCTAATGACCGGTTTTCCGGCGCATCGAGCAGATGGATTTGCGCGAAAAGATCAGGGTCAGCCTCCTGCCAAACCCCGCCCTTCAGATGATGCCGCTTTTCTCCGTCACTGTTGCCCGGTCGATCGACCTGCTCGGGCATCGTCAGGTACCAATTGATACCCAAGCGAAGGCCGGTGCTTTCCCGCATGTGACGTAGGAGAGCGTACTTTAGGAAGTCATGCGAGTCGCCAAGGTACCGTTCTTGCATTCTTTTCCTTTCAGACCGAGCGTCGGAGATCCCAGAGTGGGGAGCTTGTCAGCACCGGTGCTGCTTCCAATACCGCTCCCACCGCAGCGCCCAGCCCCCTCGGACCATCGCACAGGATAGATCGCCGGAAGTAGGCGATACGCACCATGCCGCGGTTCGCGATCCACCGGCACTGCCTTCGGACCGACAGCGCAGAGCTGGTCCGCTTACCAGTATGTGGCCTTCGCGGGAAACACCAACCGGGCGGCCGATCAGCCTGACCAGCGCATCACGCGCCCGCTGTGCCGATGCCTTCGGGCATGGGTGATTGGGACGGCAGGTGCCATCCATTTCTCGGGCCGCGATACCAGACAGACGGATATGCGGCCCTTCGGCACACCAGATCGGCCCATCGCCGTCCCAGACCCGGGTGGGCGTACAGGTGAAGGTTTCTCCAGAGGGCAAGAGGGCCGCAGCAGCAAACAGCAGAAAACTGAAAATCGTCATGGCCTCGGCGTTGGCGGTGGGGAGCAGGCTGGTCACGACGCATAGTTGAAGGACCGCCCCAGTGGAACCCGGCACCAAACCGATTCAGCTGAAGCTGATCGAGGGCAACCGCGGCAAGCGGCCGCTCAATCGAAAGGAGCCTCGCACCGTAACGGCATTGCCGACGGCGCCGGCACACCTGACTGCTGACGCGCTGGAAGAATGGAACCGGGTCGCGCACTGGCTCCACCGTATCGGTCTCCTGTCCGAGGTCGATCGGGCTGCGCTCGCCGCATACGCCCAGTCCTACGGCCGCTGGGTCCAGGCCGAACGCGCGATCGCCAAGATGGCCGAGAAGGACCAGTTGACCGGCGGCCTGATGATCAAGACCAGCAACGGCAATGCGATCCAGAACCCGCTTGTCGGCACCGCCAACAAGGCTGCGGCGGACATGATGCGCTACGCCGCAGAATTCGGGATGACGCCCAGTGCCAGAACCCGCATCGCCGCAGAAACCCCGCAAGAAAGCGAAGATCCCGCCGACCGCTTCTTCGCCTGATCGCACCACCGATTACGCCCGGGCCGTTATTGCCGGTGAGATTGTTGCCGGTCCGCATGTCCGCAATGCCTGCCGCCGGTACCTTGATGACCTGAAACGCAGCGACGGCATCCGGTTTGACATAGATGCGGCAGCCCATGCTTTCGGCTTTTTCGAGGAGGTGCTCAAACTCTCCGAAGGTCAGTTCGATGGGCAGCCCTTCCGGCTCGAACCGAGCCAGGCGTTCATCATCGGCTCGGTCTTTGGCTGGAAGCGCAAGGATGGCCGCAGGCGTTTCCGCCGGGCCTATATCGAACAGGGCAAAGGCAACGGCAAAAGCCCGGTCGCCGGCGGCATCGGCCTTTACGGCATGACCGCCTGCAATGAGGCTGGCGCGCAGATCTATGCCGCAGCGGCGAAACGCGAACAGGCGGGTATCCTGTTTGCAGACGCGGTCAAGATGGTGCGGCAATCACCCGCGCTGGCAAAGCGGCTAGAGTTTTCCGGCGGCGCCGGCCGCGAGTTCAACATCGCGCACCACGGGTCGGGCTCTTTCTTTCGTGCGGTGTCGCGCGATACCGGCAGGACGGGGTCGGGGCCGCGGCCCTATTTCGTGCTGGCCGATGAAATCCACGAGCTGCCCGACCGCTCGATCATCGAGATGCTGGAGCGCGGCTTCAAGTTCCGCCGCGATCCGCTGCTGTTCATGATCACCAACTCGGGCTCCAACCGCAATTCGGTAGCGTGGGAAGAGCATGAGCACGCCATCAAGGTCGCGGCCGGCAATATCGATGCCGTGACTGAGGCCCGCAAGCTCTACGGCACCTTCGAGGTGGCCGGGCCCGCCGACAATCCCGTGATCCTCGGATGGGCCAAACGACATGGAAGAACTGAAACCCTGGTGGGCGTCCAAGGCTATCTGGACCGGCGTTATCGGCAGCCTTTGGGGCGTAGCCGCGGCACTTGGTATCCTGCCCGATGGGCTGACCCAGACCGACGTCCTGACCGTTGTGCTGGCGCTGACCGGCATCGGTAGCGTGGTGTTTCGGAAGACGGCCAGAGCCCGGATTGGGTTAAACCGAATCCGGCGGTAGGCTTTGTTGTCATAGCCCTTGGCGATGCCAATAGCTCATCCAATTACCCGTCGTAACCGGTTATCGACAATGTCCGGCAATGCCCCGGCGACCCGGACGATTTCCCGCGACAACGGGCTCGACAAGTCGCCAAGCGTGATCACGAGCGTGTCCAGTGGCCGGGTGAGGGCAATAAAGACCCATCGCCACGCTTCGCGCGATGCGAGGTCTTCGAGAGACTGCATCGAATCCCTCTCGGCATCGGAGAGCCCACGCTCGAGCTTGTCTTTCCTCCGCTCTTCCCAGAAGGCATCGAGGCGCTCGAGGATGACGTTCCAACCCTCTAGCCCCCTGCACGAGTGGTAGTTCACGACGCGGAACTGGCTGGTCGAACGGGGGAAATCTTGGCGGACGCCTTCGTCAACCCCGTCCCAAGTCTCGTAACCCCAGCTGTCCAGAGCCCTTGCGATGTCGCTCTGCGCATGTCCGCCTTTCCAGGATACGGCGTCGCTCGGGACACAAAACAGCGAGTCGATCGGCTCGTTATTTGCGTCGGCTGCGTCACGGGCCAGCTCGTCGTGCAAGGCTCGCTGCGCTGACCACGCGCCCTCGACGACGATCACTCGGCCGCCTCCTGCCTTGTCGTTCGGGGCGATGTCGAGGTTGAGACCGACGCAGTCGGCGAGCTCGGCTCCGAAGACCGCGAGATTGCGCTTCATCCGCAGGCAACGGACCTCGCTCAGGACGAGACGCTTGTCACGGGTTATGCCCGCGAACCAGTCTGCCCTCTCGCCTCGGACCAACTGGTCAAGACCGTCCGAGATGACGATCGACTGGGGCGCGTAAAGACGCTTTAGGAGCGCGACTTCGCCAGCAGGCGAGTCCTGCGCCTCATCGATCATGACCCGATCAAAGTCGAATTGCCCCGGCCAGTCCTGCTTGATCTTCAAGATGTCGGCCGCACCAATTGCCCCGCCGTCGATCAGCGCCACCGCCGCCCGGCAAAGCTCGTCGTATTGTTCCAACGAGTCTTGTCCCGGTTCGGTCACCCCAAGCCTGTTCAACCAGCCGAAGAAAAACGACATCGCGGTCTGGACCTTGATCCCGCCCTCGTCGCCGGACGGGACGCCCATCAGAGCAAGTAGGCGGCGGATGTCCGCGGCAAGCGCGTGGTTATAGGTGAGGACGAGCGTCCGCTCAGCGTGGTCGTGGAACGCTCGCCAAGCCGCTTGGAGGCAGGTGACCGTCTTGCCCGTCCCGCCGTGGCCTCGCAGGCACGTGAACGCCTGGCCGTTGCTCGCCAAGAGCTGGTCGACCCGGCTGCCCTTTTGCAGCAGCCGGTCCATGCGCTTGCGGTCGAGCGAGGTCGGGACCAGCGGTTCGAACAGGCGAGAGGCGACGGCGCCCCTCGCGATGTCTTGGCCGCACGAGGAAAGCGTGTACTTGCCGTGCCACGCCCCGAGGGGAGAAGCCGCGCACACGGCGGTCAAGAAGTCGGCCAAGGTGAAGCCGGACGCTATCGCCGTCTCGACTTCCACGGAATCCAGGCCTTGCATCACCAAGCACCGGTGGACGTAGGGCCTCCCGCCGCGATCCGCGAAGTAGTCCTTTAGCGCGTGTGCCTGCTCGACATTCTGGTCCGTCGCGCTGTGCCAGCCCTTCGAGGCTCCGCGGCTATAGTAGACTTCCACCTTGTCGCCGATGAAGCGGACAGCTTTCGGGCCCCAAAGGTTACTTGCGAACGCTCCGTCCCGGCGACACTGGCATCGGCTTCACGCTTGAGACCATGCTCGGGATCTCCGCGAATTCGAAGCAAGCACCCGATTACAAAGGGATCGAACTCAAGGCCAAGCGCAGCCGGATTGGTGGCGACAGGAATCGCTCTACCTTGTTTTCAAAGGTCCCGAACTGGAAGTTGAGCCCGGTCGGAAATGCACTCGGCCTTCTCAATGCCCGTGGCTACGTCGATGGTGATGGACGACTTTCGCTTTATCACACGCTCTCCGCACGTGGGCCGAACTCGCTCCGTCTCGCCCTCGACATCGACGCGGAAAATGACTGGTTGCGCCAGGTCTACCACGACCCGTCAACGCGCCGAGTGGTCCATGACGTAACTTGGGAAATCCCTATTTTGAAGAACGACTTGGCAGCGAAGCATCGCCAGACGTTCTGGGTTCGGGCGATGTGCCGTGGAGCAGGTCGCGACGAGGAGTTCCATTACGTCGAGGTCCAGCGTACCCGCCGACCAATGACTGCAAACTTCGTTGCGCTAGTCGAAGCGGGCATCATCACGGTCGACTACGCGCTTCACAAGAAGTCCGAGACGCGTGCGCGTGATCACGGGTACCTATTCAAGATCCACCCCGACAACCTAGGGGCACTTTTCCCACCACCAGAAGTCCATGCTCTCTCCTGACCCCGTTACGCCTGGCGAGAAGCGCAAGCTGACTAGGCTGGCAAAGGACCTCAAGGACTGGGCGAAGATTAACAGCAGGGATTTCCCCTGGCGCTCGAGCGATGCAGGCACATACCAGCAGGTCATCGTCGAGGTCCTCCTCCAGCGCACGACAGCTACGGCTGTGGCAGGATTCTTCGGGGCCTTCGTTGCAAAGTATCCCAGCTGGTCCCAGCTTGCCTCGGCCAAGGTCGAAGACCTTGAGGGATTCCTGAGACCTCTTGGGTTGTGGCGTCGCCGTGCCCAGTCCCTCCTCGGTATCGCGAAATATGCTGCCGAGAACGAAGGACAATTCCCATCTGATCCTCGGGAACATCGCCAGATCCCCGCGGTCGGGCAATACGTTTCCAATGCGATCCTGCAATTCCAACACGGGCACGCTGCACCTTTGCTTGACGTGAACATGGCCCGCGTGATCGAGCGGTTCGTTCGTCCACGCAAGCTCGCTGATATTCGCTATGACCGATGGCTGCAGGAAGCCGCCCACTGGCTCGTGCGCCAAGATCCGCGAGAGGTGAACTGGGCCGTACTGGATTTTGCAGCCCTCGTATGCCGCGCGCGCAATCCGCTCTGCGTTACCTGCCCAGTGAGTGCTCGGTGCAGTTTTTTCAAGCGAGACGGAAATGCACAGGCTGGTAGGCAGCCGGGCGGGCCCCCGTGGTCTAGCCACTCCGAGCGAGTTTGTTTTTAGAATCTCTCCCACCGCCATTATCACTTTCGCCTCGTTTTCGTCCTGTAAAACCTTGAAATATAAGGACAATTAGGCGGTTCGAACACCTTAATTCCAGGCTCATACCAGATGCGATGCCAAGGTGAGATTCAGCACTGTTCTCTTCTCTGCCAAACATCTAATTTTCAAATATTTCAAGGGTTTGCGATAAAATCAAACGCGGTTCGAAAAGTTGCGTCGGAGCTGCCAAGAGCAGTGCCGCAACGCGCAGTCTTTTCGATCAGAACCAGCTTCTCCCGCTCTAGATCTTCGACCTTGCGCTGGTAGGCGCTGATCACTGACTCGTTGCTGGTCTCGACAATCCGCTCCAGCAGATGTCCGATCTTCTTCTCGGTCGCAGCGATTTGTATCTTGAGAGACGGGCGTTCTTCCTTGGTGCGGGATTCGCTCTCGCTCCAGCGTTTCTTGAACAGCAACATGAGGGCGTTGAACATTTCCTCGGTCGGAATGATGGCACGAAGCAGCGCCTCATAAGCTTCTTCGATTTTCGTCCGGGCAACGGACTTGCCCCACATCTCGCAGCTGCGATGACGACAGAGGTAGTAAGGGTATTTACCGCTGCGTCCCTTGGTCCAGTTGGCCGTCAAGGAACGGCAGCAACCCCCGCACACCACATACCCACGAAGTGGGAAATCCTCACCGACATCGGCCCGCGCTGGCGCATAAGCGCAAAGTCGAGCGGAATGTCGGGCCACACCAAACTTACTCAGAAGCTTAAGCCTCCGGCAAATCCGGGTCGGCTCACTACGCAACTTCCTGTTTACCTGCTTGAACCGACCTAGCGAACGCCTGACGGGACGTTGCGCCCGATCATCAGCTGCATCGATTCAAGCCGGAGATTTTCCCGCTAGCGCTGGTTTATAGAGCCGTCGGCGCACCATCGAGCAAGATCGTCTTGCTCTCCAGATAGGCTGCAAGCCCCTCGACGCCACCCTCTCGGCCAATGCCGGATTGCTTGAACCCGCCAAAAGGCAGGCCGAATTCCAGCTTCATGCCATTCTGGCCAAAGCCGCCTGCCCGAACACGCCGGGCAATGCGATAGGCCGCATCGACATCATTGGTCAGGACCGAACCATTGAGGCCATAGCTGCTTTCATTGGCGATGCGGATCGCATCTTCTTCATCTTCCGCCGGGATCAGGCACAGCACCGGCCCGAAAATCTCTTCCTGCGCAATGCGGCTCTGATTATCGACATTGGCGAATAAGGTCGGCTCCATGAAATAACCCTTGTTCATATGCGCAGGCCGGGCGCCCCCTGTAACGAGGTCCGCACTGCCCTTGCCGATCGCCACATAGTCTTCGACGCGCTCCAACTGTCGCTTCATGGCGAGTGGCCCAAGCTGCGTTGCCACATCCTCGCTATGGCCGATGCGGATGCCCTGCATCACGGCCTTGATCGCATCGGCCAGTTCGTCATGGCGCTTCCTAGGGACGATTGCGCGGCTCAGCATCGCACAGACCTGGCCGCTCATGATCGTTATGGTATTGCCCAAAATGGCGGCTGCGACCTCGATTGGGAAATCGTCGCGCACGATCGCGGCAGACTTGCCCCCCAGTTCCAGCGTGCAGCGCGCAATACGGCTCGCACAGACCTCGCCGATGCGCTTTCCCGCACCGGTGGAGCCTGTGAAGGTCACCTTGTCGATGCCGGGATTATTGACCAGATGGTCGGACGCATCGCGCCCGCCACAAACCAGGTTCACCACGCCGGCCGGGATGCCAGCAGCCTGCGCCGCCTCAGCCATGATATAGGCTTCCAGCGGCGTCTCCGGCGACGGCTTCATGATCACGGTACAGCCCGCCACCAGTGCATAAGCAACTTTGCTCGCCATGATACCATAGGGCGCATTCCACGGTGCGATCGCCGCCACGACGCCTGTGGGTTCATAGGCGACGATGGCGGTGTCCACCTGAAAGGACGGGCGCCGCTCGACGAACGTGAAGCTGTCGGCATAGCCCGCAATCTGCATGAAGCTGGCGGTCGCGCCGCCAGTCATGATCGGCGCGAAGCTTGCCAGGCCGCCCACCTGCAGCGTCCACGCGCGCGCCAGCTCCGGCTCCCGCTTTTGCAATTCCTCACCCATTCGGCGCACCAGCGCACCGCGCTCGGCAGGGCTGAGCGTTGGCCATGCCCCCTCATCGAACGCCTTGCGCGCAGCCGCGACCGCACGATCCATATCCGCCTCGACCGCCTCGGCCACGCGGGCGATCACATCCTCACTATTGGGGGAGACGATCTCGATCGACTTTCCACCTGCGGACTCCACCCATTGCCCGCCGATATAGAGCTTGTCGGGGTGCGCGATGCGGATGTCGTGGGGTATCATCTTGCTGTCCTCTCCTCGATTCTGCGCATAACAATAACGAACGTTATTATTATTTCAACCGCATTGACGTGCCATTCGGTGCTTGACAGTGGAGATATGGCATGGCGTAATCATATCATTCGTTATCATTAACCGCCCAAAGAGCGGCATCGGCACATCCCATCGGGAGAGGATAATGCGAAACGCCTTGATCGCGGCCTGGACGCGCGAGCGCCTCTACGCGGTACTGGATCACTATCTCGCCGCGCTTGTGGCCCGCGATCCCACCAAGGTCGATTGGGCGCCGATGGTGCGGGCCACCGAGAATAACGTCGAACTGGCGATCGGCGACGGCCTGTGGGGCACGATCACTGGGCGCGGTGATTATGATCTGCGCTTTGCCGACTGCACGACCGGCCAGGTCGGCCTGTTCACCACTGTGCAGGAAACCCAGCATGTTTCAGCGATGGCATTGCGCATCGGCGTGAACGGGCAAGACGCGATTACGGAAGTGGAAATGCTGATCGTCCGCCAGGTCGATGAAGCGCTGGTTTTCCCCAACCCGCGCTTCGAACCCAAGCCCGCCTTCGACGGCGCAATCCCGATCGACAAGCGTATGACGGGCGAGCGGCTGAGGGCGATCGCCGACGGCTATTTTTCGACGCTGGAACAGAATGACGGGCAGCTTTTCACCCGCTTCCATCCCGATTGCGAGCGTGTCGAAAATGGCGTGCAGACCACGAACAACCCCGATTTCCCGCTCGTAAATGCCCATCTCGGCTGCGAAGAGCAGTTCCGCATGGGCTATTATCGCTATGATGATCGCCTGCGTGGCCGCCGCTTCCCGCTGATCGACGAGGAGCGCGGCCTCGTCTTCGCCCATGGCTTCATCGATCATTGCGGCCGCCTCGCCCATTACAAGCTGACAGACGGCACCGAGATCGAATCCCACATCCGCCGTCCGCACAGTTTTTACATGTCCGAATTGTTCCGCATTGAGGAAGACGCCATCCGCCAGATCGAGGCCAATTTCATCACCGTCCCCTATCATATGCCCTCCCCGTGGGACGGCATCACAGGCCATCGGCCATGACGGCCCCAAGGTTGCAGGGTGAAGTCGCCTTCATCACCGGCGGAGGGCGGGGCCTCGGACAAGCCATTGCCGAGGCGCTGGCTGGTGCTGGCGCGGCCGTGGCGGTCGCCGCACGGTCGGAACGGGAGATCGCCAAGGTGGCGGCCGATCTGAACGCGCGCGGCGGCCGCGCCATCGCAGTCGCCTGCGACGTGACCAATAGCGCCAGCGTGGATGCAGCCTTCGCGTGCGCAGAACAGCAACTTGGCCCCATCAGCATCCTTGTAAACAATGCCGGCGTGCAGGGTCCAATCGGTCCGATCGGTCATATCGATGTTGCCGACTGGTGGAGCGCGCAGAGCGTCCATCTTCTTGGCGCGCTGCTCTGCACGACGCGCGCCTTGCCGGGCATGGAGGCGGCAAATCATGGCCGCATCATCAATATTGCCTCTCAAGCCGGAACCTTCGTTGCGCCCAACGCCTCAGCCTATGCCGTCGCCAAGGCCAGCCTCATCCGCCTGACCGAGCATCTGGATGCCGAGCAGGCAGGCCGGGCCATCCGCGCCTTTGCCATTCAGCCCGGCACGATCCTGACCGAGATGTCGAGCCAGACACTCGCCTCGCCCAATGCCCGCGCGCATGCTGCGCCGCTTGTCGCGCTGCTGGAGAGCATCACGCCACAAGACAGTGCCGCCGCGCGCAAAAAGCTGCAATCGCTGGCTGTCGATCTCGCGTCAGGGCGTTTCGATGCGCTTTCGGGCCGCTATCTCGATATCGACTGGGATCTGCCCGCCATGCTCGCTGAACAGGTGCAAAGCGCATGACCGCAAAAAGCGCCGCTGCCTTGCCTATGGTCGAACCAGCCCGTGTCTTTGGTGCAAGGCTGCTCCTCGGCCTCATCCTGAGCGCGATGATCCTGTTCGTCGATGGCTATGATCTGGCCGCCCTGCCACTCGCGCTCCCCCATATCGTGCGCGAGCTGGACATTCCCGCTGCCAATTTCGGCTTCGCGCTCTCCGCCGTCCTCGTCGGGCTGGGTACTGGCGCGGTTCTGCTCGCGCCCATTGGCGATCGCTATGGCCGTCGCCCAACAATCATCGTCACCGTCGCGCTGATCGGGCTGGCAACCATGGGCACGGCCACCGCGACCAGCGTGACCGGCTTCTCGGTCTGGCGGCTGCTGACCGGACTGATGCTCGGTGCCTGCCTCCCAAACGTCACCGCACAAGTCGCGCTTTGGGCGCCGGAAGGCAAGCGAGCGAGCACGATCACGATCGTATCGCTGGGCATCGCCATTGGCGGCATTACATCCGGCCTTGTCGTGCCGCTGCTGGTGTCGTTCGGCGGCTGGCGCGCCATCTTTTTGCTGCCCGGCATCGCCACGGTCCTGCTTGCGGTAACGCTGTTCTTCCTGTTCCCGCGCAAGGGCATGTTACCCGAACGGCAGGATGAACCGGCAACCGCCATGCCCGCGCGCAAGGGTGGCCAGTTGCTGGACATATTGCGCCCACCGCTACTCGTCGCGACCGCCATCTTCGTGCTGATCTACGGCCTCAACGCCTTCGCCATCTACCTGACCAGCAGTTGGATACCAACACTGCTGCCCCAGGCCGGCTTCTCGGTCGATCTCTCCGCCCGCTTCATGTCGATCGTCAATCTCGGTGGCCTTGTCGCTGGCCTGCTGATCGCCAAATTGGTGGATAAGAGCCGGGTGACCTTCGTGCTGAGCGCGGCCTATACGACCATCGTTCTGGCATTTCTTGGCCTCTCCTTTGTAAAGCCGGACCCTTGGATCTGGGGCATATTGCTGTTCCTGTCCGCAGGGGCCATCGCGGGCGTTCACCTCGCCCTCATCGCGATCGCGACCGATTTCTTCCCCGCCCGCTATATGGCGACAGCCATCGGCTTTGGCGTCGCGGTAGCGCGCATTGGCGCGATCGGCGGGCCGATGGTCGGCGGATGGCTGATCGCTTCGGGCATCAGCGTTGGCGGCTTCTTCCTCTTCGCGGCCCTAGCGCCCGCCGCGTGCCTCGCCGCAACCTGGCTAGTGCCAGCCGCGCAGCGCGCACGGCACAAGATCCTGTCATGACGGAGCAGATCATGTCCCTCTTCGATCAGATCGAGACCGTCCCCGACATGCCGGGCATGGAATTTGCGCTGGAAGTGCGCCTGCGCTTTCATCCCTTGCCCCGCCTGAAAGACCTGCCCACCGGCCCCGACAAGAGGATGGTCACCGTCTCGGCGGGCGAATTTCGCGGGCCGACCCTCAATGGCACAGTGCTGCCCGCAAGTGGCGGGGACTATGCCACCTTCCGCAGCGACGGCGTCGTGCAGCTCGACGCGCGCTATCTGCTGCAAGAGGCCGATGGCACGCCGATCATGCTCCACAACCGAGGCTTCATCTGGGGTCGCACGCCCGATGTGATGCCGCGCTTCAGCCGCATCGCCAATGGCGCCAGCGATGAGCGTGTCGATCCATCCGAATATTATTTCCGCACTTTGACGAGCTTCGACGTGCCCAAGGGCAAGCATGATTGGCTCGCCCGCCACGCCTTCATCGGCGCAGGAGCGCGGCTGACGGATGGCAATGTCGTGCGCTATTACAAGATCCTTTGAATGACGCCGTTCGATGGCAAAGTCGCGGTCGTCACCGGCGGGGCAAGCGGCATCGGCCTTGGTATCACGAGGGCACTGCTCGGCGCGGGCGCGCAAGTCGCCATGCTTGATCTTCGCGCCGATTATATTGCGCAGGCGCGAGCCGGGCTTTGCGACCATGAAAGCCGCCTCGCTTTTATCCAGACCGACGTCAGCGACCGGGCGGCCATGGCACAGGCAGCGCAGGGGGTGGTCGATCAGTTCGGGCGGGTCGATATTCTGGTCAATAACGCCGGCGTCGGCATCCAGCGTAGTTGGGATCAGGTGACTTATGCCGACTGGGATTTCGGGCTGCAGGTCAATCTGGGCGGCGTCATCAACGGCATCATGACGTTCGAACCGCTGCTGCGCGCCAATCCATCGGGCGGTCACATCGTCAACACCGCCTCCCTCGCCGGGCTTGCAACCGTGCCCGCGGCAATGGCGATTTATGGCACCACCAAAACCGCGATCGTCGCGCTGAGTGAGGCGCTCGCGCCGGAATTTGCTGCGGCTGGCATCGGTGTGAGCGTTCTGTGCCCAGGCCTTGTCCGCAGCAATATCTTGGATATCGACGGCAACAGACCGGTGCGCTTCAAGGGCAGTGTGGCAGATCGCGCAGTGACGCCGGAAGATCGCGAACGCAGCACATCCGATGGCTGGATGGACCCGGATGAGGTCGGCCAGATGGTGCTGGAGGGCATCGTCGCAAAAAGGCTCTACATCATCACCCATCCCACCCATCGCGACAAGTTCGAGGCGCGGGTTGCAGCGGTGCGCGAAGCCTGGCCTTCAGCCTAGCGTGGTTGGTGGCAAGGGCTGTTCGACCAGCCCGTCCGCCGTCATCATCCAGCACATGTCTTGCTGCGGCAGTGATCCAAGCGCCTGCTCCAGCGCACTGATCGTCCACGGTGCGCCCCCATTGTCGATGCGATAATCCGCTGACCAGGGCCGGTAGAGATAGACCTCATCGCCCCGACATCCCAGCAACCGCCCCGTGAAGCGCGCATCAGGCAGGCACAGGCATAAGAGCAGCCGCGCGGCATGGTCGGGCGCGAACGGATCATACCCCTCGCGCGCCGCCATCACCTCCTGGATATCCTGCGGCGCCTTCTCGATCAGCCTTGTTCTAGCGATGGGCGACAAGGCATTTACCCGCACGCCAAGCGGCGCCAGTTCCTGCGCTGCACTCATCGTCAGCGCCGCCATCGCCGCTTTGGTCGCGCTATAAAGGCCGATGGGCGGGATCGGGTGCGGCCCGGCGGGCGAGGAAATATTGACGATCGCGCGCGGCGCGGGCGCTTGCGTGCGCCACTGGCGCGCAGCGGCGTCGATCAGCGCCGTCGCCCCTTTCACATTGACGCCGAACTGCCTGTCCCAATCCGCTTCGCCCAAATCCCCCAGCAGCCCCGAACGGCTGATCCCGGCATTGTTCACAAGGATATCAAGCCTGCCATGCTGGACGCAGATGCCGCTCACCAGCGCCTGCGCTGCCGACCAGTCGGATATGTCGCTCATGTCGGCGGACGCCATGCCCCCCGCCGCCATGATCTCCGCGACGACAGCCTGCGCAGGCCGATCATCGCCGCCCTCGCCAAGGCTGTTGCCGCCGAGATCATTGACGATGACCTGCGCGCCTTCCGCCGCCAGCGCGCGCGCATAGGCCCGGCCTAAACCGCGCCCCGCGCCCGTGACGAGCGCGACCTTGCCCGCCAGCCGCATGGTTCAGGCCACACGCTCTGCCTGTTGCACCCGCGCGCCATCAAGCTGCGCGCGGGATACCCAACTGCCATGCACCTGCGCCCGCATCGGCAATGGCATCGGCACGCGGGCGATCGCCCCCTTGGCGATATCCTCGGCTTCGACGATCCACAGTTCGGACTGGAACATATCGTCCCCGCTCTGGCGGTCGACCACCGCTAGCAGCCAGCCGTCATGATCGGGCGTGGCCGAGGGGACATGGACCGGCTCGCTGATCGCCATGCCGAAATCCAGCGGCATCATGTCGATCCGGCCATTGCCCGGCTCGATGCGCAACATCGCGTTGAAGGCCGCGCCCACAGGACCACCCGGCAGCGGTGGTCCGCCTTGGGGGTTCATGCTCATATACCAGGCCGCGCGATAAGGCCGGCCCTGATCGACATCGCGCAGGCGCGGCATGTCGCCGGGCGGCCCCATCACCCGCTCCGCATAGCTTTCGCCATCCTTGCTCATGTCAAAGGTCCAGCGCGTAAGCCCGCCGCCAATCTCCCGCTGATCGCGCTGGATGCCCCCCGCCTCGCGCATGAAGCCGAACGCATTGGTGTCCGAAAGGCACAGGTCGAGGTGGACCAGATCGCCATCGTCAAAGGCGTTGACCAGATGAAAAGCGGAGATGCCGGGGCGTCCGCGGAACCAGCGCATCTCCTCCACCTTGCCATAGCGCGGCATGATGCCGACCCAGCTCTCCAACTCCTGCTGATGCGCCCAATGCGCGCCGCCAGCCTTGAGCCTCTCAAGATCGGCGGTTGTCGGGAAGATCGGGAAGATCGCGTATTTTTCACTGATCGCGAAGTCGTGAATGGTCGAGCAATAGGGCTGCTCAAACCATTGCTCGCTCGTCAGATTGCCGTCCTTGTCCGCGATGCAATAGGCCACATCCTTGGTACATAGGCCACCCGCCTCATAGCCGAAGAAGAACATCTCGCCGGTCTGCGGATCGATGCGCGGGTGCGCCGTGAAGGTTTGCGAGCGCAGCGCGCCGTAATAATTCCAGCGCCCGATCGTCTCCAGCGTATGCGGATTGATCTCATAGCCAAGCCCATCCTCCTTGGTCATGAACAGCCGCCCCGCGTGCCAGACCGGCGTGGTATTGGCGACGGTGCGGTCCTTGCCCTGGGCGGCGGGATCATCCGTGAACGGATTGCGATATTGGCCGAACAACGCCCGCCGCGCCTCGCGCTCCAGCTTGTAACGCTCGGTCTCGACATAGCGGATCGCATAATCGACCTTGCCGCCGCTTATGGCGAAGCGGGCAACCATGCCATCGCCCGACAGCACGATATCATCCGCAAACATGGGCGGCACGGCAGGATCTGGCACCGCGCGGAAAAACGCGCCATCCACCTCGGCGGGAATGTCCCCGATCACATCGAGATTGCGCGCCGACCATTCGATGCCGACCGGTGTATTCAATCCGGTAAAGTGGATGGTTTTCGGGAAGTTCGCCACTATCATCCTCCTATATGTTCGTTCTTGCGCAGCGTGCGGATCACATGATCCGAGCCCTTGTCGCCAATCATGATCGCGGTCGCATTGGTGTTGCCCTGCGGTAGCGTCGGCATGATAGATGCGTCGGCAACCCACAGCCCCTCCACGCCGATCAGCTTGAGGTCGCTATCGACCACCGCCATCGGATCGTCGCGGCGCCCCATCTTTGCCGTGCCGACGGGATGGTAGAGCGGGATCGAGGCCATCCGCACATAATCGCGCAACTGCGCCGGGTCGGTCATCGCAGCACCGGGCCGCAGCTCACCCTTGATGAAGGACGCCACGGCCGACTGGCACAATATATCCCGCGCAATGCCAATGCCCTCGACGATCTGGTCGATATCATCCGTGCTGCTCAACTGCTGATGCGCGATGACTGGCGGCGCCAACGGATCGGCAGAGCGCAGCGTGATCCGCCCGCGGTTCCTGGGCCGCATCAGGCCGACCAGCGTCGAGATTGACGGGTTCGGGCGCAGCATGAGCCGACCCTGTTCGTCAAAATCAAAGGCAAAGGCCGCAAAGGAAATCTGGAGATTGGGCGCGGGCAAATCCGCCCGGCTCTTCACGAACGCCTGCGCATGGCCGATCGCCGTGGTCAGCGCGCCCTTGCGGGCCAGCGCGAACTTCATGACTTGCCACGCGCCGCGCAGTCCCTTCGCATCACTGTTGAGCGTCACCGCATCGACATCATTCACGATATGCGTGCCGACATGATCCTGCAGATTGCTCCCCACGCCGGGTCGGTCGCAAACCACATCGATGCCCATCGCGCGCAGATGATCGGCCGGGCCGATGCCAGACAGCATCAGCAGGCGCGGCGTGTTCATCGCGCCTGCGCTCAGCACCACGCCATGCCGCGCCGTCAGCCGCTTCTCCTGCCCATCCTGCCAATAGACGATGCCGGTCGCCCGGCCATGTTCCACGATGATGCGCAGCACTTGCGCCTCAAGCAGAATGTGCGGTGCATTGCCGCCCTTGCGCTCATGCAGATAGCCACGCGCGGCCGAGCAGCGCGTGCCACTGCGCTGCGACACCTGCACATAATCCACGCCCTCGGCCTGCTCGCCATTCAGATCGGACGAACGCGCGATACCAGCCTGCTGCGCCGCCGCGATCCACGCATCGGTAATGGGATAGCGCGCCCGCCCCTCCGACACCGCAATCGGCCCGCCAGTGCCGCGCCAGGCATCTGCGCCACGCTCATTATCTTCCAACCGGCGGAAATAAGGGAGGACGGAGGCATAATCCCAGCCCAGCGCCCCTTCCCGCGCCCATTCGTCATAATCCCAGCGATGGCCGCGAATGAACATCATCCCGTTGAGCGCGCTGCCGCCGCCCAGCAGCTTGCCCGCTGGCCATATGTCGGCGCGGCCGCCCAAGGTCGGGTCCGGCTCCACTTGATAGCACCAGTCGAACTCCGGGTTCTGCACCACCGCGCTGGTGAGCGCAGGAATGCGCGAGCGATAATGTCGATCGGTGCGCCCAGCCTCGACCAGCGTCACCGTCAGGCCGCCATCGGCAAGCCGCCCGGCCATCGCAGCACCGCCCGATCCGCCGCCGACGACGATGATGTCCGGTTCTTGCATCATACGGCCTTCATTCCCTTAAAAGCTGGACATGATCGCCGCACTGGGCGCGTCGAGCGGTTTGCCTGCCGCCTTGAGTTTCAACTCGGCCGCGCGCGTCTTGCCCTGCTCGGCGATCAGCCAGGCATGGATGGCCGCTGTGTCCTGGTCGGTGAGAATATCGTCCCACCGTGGCATGCCATTGGGCAGCAGCAGCCCTTCCCGCACGATCTGCTGGAAGGCATCATGCACCCCCGGCTGCATCCGGCGCAGGTCCGGCACATTGGCGCGCAGTTGGTTGGAATGGCAGATCGCGCAATTCTCGAAGAACAGCCCCTGCCCTCGTGCCAGCACCGCAGGCGTGACGCCCGCCGCCTGCGCAGGCGGCTGCGACGCAACCTCCGTGGGTGGCAGCGGCTCAGGTTGCGGCACCGGGCCGCCATCGATGCGGAAGACCAGAATGCGATTGGCATTGCCATTGCGATAAGCGGCTGAATAATTCGGCACATAGGACCAGCCACCGCCGCCAAAGCCGGTCGCCACCGCGACATATTGCACGCCTTTCACCCGATAGGTCATCGGCGCCGCCATGATCGAACTGCCAGTCTGGATTTCCTTCAACAGCTTGCCGCTGTCGGCATCGCGCACCATCAACTTGCCGCCAATCGTGCCATGAAAGATCAGGCCGGAGGCTGTCGACAACACGCCGGAACGGTCCTGCCATCCCTCCATCTGCACCGTCCAGCGGGACTTGCCCGTCAGCGGATCGATCGCGCGCAGCTCGGACGAGAAGGGCTTTTCCTTCACCCATTTCCAGGCAGGCAGTGCCTCGACCTGCGCGCGCAGCGGCGGCGGCAGCGTCGGCAACACATCCTGCAATTGCGGCGTGAAGATCAGGCTCGTGCCGACGTTCAACGCTCGCGGGCGTCGGGGGTCATTCGCCTTGTCCGGCGGAACCGTGAACATCAGATTGCCCATATCGAGCACGGCCGCGAAATAGAGCTTTCGCGCCGGATCATAAGCAGGCGGATACCAATTGCGCGCGCCTGCCGACGCCGGGAAGATGATCTTGGGCCCCTTCCAATATTCGGACTCGTCCGGGGTCAGGTTGGGCTTGCCGGTCTTGAGGTCAAAGCCCTTCGCCCAATTGGTGCGCACCAACGCATTGATCCGCAGCGGCTTGCCAGTCTCCCGGTCCAGCACGAACAGATAGCCATTTTTGGGCGCATGCAGGATGACGGGGCGGACCTTGCCGTCAATCTCCATATCCGTCAGCACCATCGGCTGGGTCGCGGTATAGTCCCAGCTATCACCGGGCGTTTCCTGATAATGCCATTTTACCCGGCCCGTCTTGCGGTCCAGCGCGACGATCGAGGAGAGGTAAAGATTGGTGCCGCCTGCGGGCGAGCGACGGCTGATCGCATAAGGACCGCCATTGCCCACGCCGATATAGACGGTGTCAAATTGGGGATCATAATTGATCGCATCCCAAACCGTGCCGCCGCCGCCAATGTCCCAGCGGCTCTTCGGATCCCAAGTCTTGAGCGCTTCTTCGAGTTCAGGATTTTCCTGCGGCCCGCTTTCGGGGTCGCGCGGCACGGTGAAGAAGCGCCAGGCCTGCGTCCCATCGCTCACGCGATAGGCCGTCACATAGCCGCGCACATCATATTCCGCCCCGGCATTGCCGATCACCACCACATCGCCCGCCACATCGGGCGCGCCGGTAATGGTGTAGCCACGGTCATGATCGACAATGGTATCGACCGACCAGAGCGTCTGACCGGTCTTGGAGTCGAGCGCATACAGCTTGCCATCAAGCGACCCGACGAAAACCTTGCCGGCTGAGACGGCGACGCCGCGATTGGCCTGATCGCAGCAAGCGGCGCGATTGGCCTGCATGTCCACCTCTGGCTCGAAGGTCCAAAGCGGTTTGCCGGTGGCAGCATCCAGCGCATAGACGCGGCCCAGATTGCCGCTGGTGTACATCACCCCATCGATGACGACGGGCGTCGCCTCCTGCACGCGATTGGTGCCAAGGTCATAGCTCCAGGCCAGGCCAAGCTTGGCGACATTGCCAGGCTCGATATCGGTCAGGCGCGAAAAATGGCTGTCATGCACGTCGCCGCCGGGGAAGGCCCAGTCATCACCCGCACCATATTCCGACGAGGCACCGCCCGCACAGGCCGACACCAGCGCAACCCCCACCAGCGCGGACAAGCCACGCAGCGACTTGACGATCGCAAGCATCAGACGGGCCACGCTGCCTGATGCGCGATCATCACCTCGCGCAGAGATTTGGGCTTGCGACCCGTGATGCGCTCGACCGTGTCGCTCAGTCGGCCGAAATAGCCCTCGCGGATCGACTGGCCGAATGTCACCATATCATCGCTCGACCAGGGGATCGGCCCCTCCGGCATGATGTCGGAGGCATGGCGCGGCACGCCGAGCGAATCGAAATAGGCAAACATCGCTTCGTCATCGACTTGCTCGACGGTGATGGGCTTGCCGGAGAGTTCCGTCACCATCGCCATCGCTTCGGGGATCGAGATCAGGTCCGGGCCGGTGATGTCATAGGCGCAATTGCCATGCCCATCCTGCGTCAGCACGCCCGCAGCCGTTGCCACGCAATCATCCCGGCTGACGAAGCCCACCTTGCCGTCGCCGCAATTGTCCGGCTTGTGCCCGGCCAGCAACGCGGGGATGGCCATCGCCGTCGCCACCGCCTCGGCATATTGGCTATCGCGCAGGTGCGTCCATTGCGCGCCCGATGCCTCGATAATCTCTTCCGTCGCGCGATGATCATTCTTCACGATCGCCGGATTGTCCGGCTGGTCCGCCGAAATGAGCGAGGTGTAGACGATATGCCGCACGCCCTGCGCGACGGCTGCCTCTACCGCATTGCGATGTTGGCCGACGCGCGATCCCACGCGCGCCGTGCTGATGAGCAGCATCCGCTCGCCGCCCCGCATCGCGGCAGCAAGCGTCGCAGGATCATCGAAATCCGCATGGCGCACATCCGCGCCGCGCTGCGCAAAATGCGCGAGCTTGGCCGGTGTGCGGGAGAGCAATATGAGGTCTTCCGGTGCACAGGCCGCCAGTAATAGCTCTGCCGCAGCGCCGCCAAAGGAGCCGGACGCTCCGGTTACGATGATCTTGCCCATGGCCATCCCCTCACTGACTTTTGCAATGTCGTTGCATTTGATAGTAACGATTGTTAGTATCGCGTCAACATGTGCTGAAGTGGAGAGGAAAGAAAATTGCCATCGCTAGCAATCGAGGACCGCATTGCCCTGCAGGATCTGATCGCCGCCTATAGCTGGGCGCTCGATACGGGCGATGTGGAGGGGCTGGTCGCCTGCTTCACGCCGGACGCGCGCATGAGCGAGGAAGTGTTCGACGAGCCCGATGTGTGGGAAGGCCATGATGGCATTCGCGGCATCGCCGAACATTATCGCAACGCCGCTGGCTTTCCCGGTCGCCAGCATCATGTGACGCAGGTGCAATATATGCCGCAGGAGGACGGCAGCTGCAAAATGCGCAGCTTCGCCTTCGTGACAGAGTGCAACGGCGAGCCGCCTTATCTGCTGCGCTTTGCAGGCTGGTATGATGATCTGGCTGTGCGGGACACCGACGGCCAGTGGCGCTTCCAGCAGCGCACCGTGCGCCTGTGGGATGGCGAAGTGCTCAAGAATTTCCCCGGTCGTGGGCAATGGGTGCCGCGCAAGCGCCCCGACTCGCTCATCATCAAGCGCTGAGCGAGCGACGACAAACAACATAAGACGGCGGGGAATATAGGATGACGATCATCAGGAGCGGCGGCGCATCGAGCGCCGCAGCCGGACCCTCCTTGCTCATGGGACTGGCATTTGGATTGCTCTCCGCGCTCGGCCCGTTCGCGATCGATCTCTATCTGCCCGCCATGCCCGACATGGCGCAGGCGATGGCGGCCGATAGTGGCGCGGTGCAGCGCTCGCTCTCCGCCTTCTTTCTGGGGCTGGCCATCGCCCAAATCCCGCTCGGCTGGCTCGGTGATCGCTTCGGTCGGCGCAGGCCTTTGATCTGTGGCCTTGCCCTCTTCGCGGCGGCCTCCCTGGGCTGCGCTCTGGCAAACGACATCGACCAGTTGATCGCGCTGCGCTTTCTGCAAGGCATGGGCGCCTGCGCAGGCACCTCCAGCGTGCGGGCGATGATCCGCGATCAGCATAGTGGCCACCACGCCGCGCGGCTCATGGCCTTCACCTTCCTCATCATCGGCATATCGCCCGTGCTTGCGCCGCTGGCGGGCAGCTATTTGCTCCGGGCGACTTCCTGGCAGGGACTGTTCGTCATTCTGGCGAGCGCCGGATCAGTCGCGCTGCTCTGCGTGGCGTTGTTCCTGCCTGAGACATTGCCGCCCGCCCGCCGCGTCGCTTCCCGATCGATCGTGCAAGCCTGCGCTTACCTGTTGGCAAAGCGTGCCTTCGTCGCCTGGGCTTTCGTCGCGGGCATGGCGACGACGATTCCCTTCGCCTTCGTGACTGCCGCGCCCTTCCTCTTCTCGCAGGGCTATGGGCTGACACCGCATCAATACAGCCTGCTGCTGGCACTGAACGCTATCGTCTCGATCATCGCGACACAGTTTGCGCCCGGCCTCATGCGGCGGCTCGGCGTGCGGCGGCTGGTCACGATCGTCGTGCTGATCGCAACCATGGCGACGGGGGCCATCGCGCTCGCGGCACTTACGAGCGGGGACGTACCGCTCGCTATGGTGCAAAGCTATTCGATGCTGATCTTCGCCGCATCAGGCCTGATGCTGACGCCTGCCGCTATTTCCGCGCTCGATGCATCCGATCAAGGCGCCGGTGCCGCCGCAGGCCTGCTCGGCACGCTCCAGCTTGGGGTTACGGCAGCCGGGAGTGGCGCGGTCTCGCTCTTCCCCTCCTTCACCATCCTCCCGCTCGTCAGCATATTGGCGGGGGGCTTCCTGCTGGTGCTGGCGGCAATGGCTATGCTGCGCCCCTGCCAGGAATGAACACGTCTATTCCTCAGGCGGCCTGGTCCGCTCCAGGAACAGCGAAACCCCATTTTCGTCACGCGCTTCCAGCGTGTCGATCAGCTTGCCGAGCATCGCGTTGAAGTTCGCGATTTCCGCCGGTTTCAGAGCCGACACAAGATAGTCGGCAACGGAATCGGTTTGCGGCCGCATGGCCTTGTACAGCCGCTCGCCCTCCGCCGTCAGGCTCAACGTCTTGCGGCGTCGGTTCGTCTCGTCCCTGTCCACCATGATGCGGCCATGCTTCTGCAACGCCGCTACCGCACGCGAAACGCTCATGGGGTTCACGCCCGTCAACTCGACCAGTTCATGGCTCGCAGAATGGGGGAAGCGGCCAATCAGCATCAGCAGGCGAAACTCGTTGAGGCTGATCTTGTGCCGATGTTCCAGATAGGTCGAAAAGGGGGCCATCAACTTGTTGGCGAGCTTCAGCACGCCGTGCAGCGCGTCGGCCGAAGCGCTTTCGCGCGCTTGCGGCGTCGGTGGTTTATCCATGGCGTCGGATGCTTTGCGTCCAATATTCTTCGACATATGTCTCGCCTAACACATCTGGGTGTTCATGAGTCAACCACCCGCCATCATGCCATCGTACAACCGACGCTGGTGAATTTTCCATCCGCAAGATGATAGTGAATATATTGCCGCATGTTCTGAACCTCGCCTTTGGCGATGGGCATGAACTGCTCCAATCCTTGGGCTTTTAGCACATCGGCAGTCAGGTCGCGCAAGCCTTCGACGCGGATGATCCCTTCCAGCGCGACAAGTTCGTCGCTGCTGGCGAACCTTTCTATGAAAACGCTCTCCTTCACATAGCTGTGCAGGAAGCTGTAGAAACGCTTGAAGGCATCCCGATCGCTCAGATCGATGCCGAAGAAGCCGATCCGGGCGCCTGGCGCATAAAAATCCAGGACTTTGTCATAGTCCCGATCATTGAATGCCTGCACATAGTGTTCATACTCTGCGCGTTCCATCACCCTCTCCTCACCCCATTTTGATCTTGCACGATTTAATAACGATCGTTACCGTTTAAGCAAGAGGCCGCACAGACGCGCCGTGAGAGGATGGTGCAATGAGCAGAACGCTGCAGGAAGAGCGCAACCTGAAGCTGGTCCAGGACATGTTCGATCATGTGCTGATCCCCTTCGATGCCGACGCTGCCGATCGTTACATCGCGGCCGATTACATCCAGCACAATCAGTTGGTCGATACCGGCATCGAACCGCTCAAAGCCTTTCTGCGCAAGGTGCGGGCCGAAAGCCCCAACGCCACCCACGACATCAAGCGGCGCTTTGTCGATGGCGATCATGTGATCGTCCATTATCATGTCTGTCGGTGGCCGGGCGACGCCGGTTTCGCGGTGATGGATATCTTCCGCATCGCGGGCGACAAGATCGTCGAACATTGGGACGTGATGCAGGATGTGCCTGCGGACAGCCCCAACCCCCACTCGCCATTCTGACCCCAAACAGGAGAAGACCCATGCGCTTTACCGACAAGGTCATACTGGTCGTCGGCGGCAATAGCGGCATAGGGCTGGCGAGCGCCCAGGCCTTCGCGGCGGAGGGCGGCATCGTCCACCTCACCGGGCGCGATCAGGCGACGATCGACAGCGCCGTCGCCAGCATCGCGGGCGCGACGGGCTACCGAGCGGATGTCGCGGATCTGGCGAGCCTGGACCCGATGATCGCCGCCATCAAGGCGCGACATGGGCGGCTCGATATCCTCTTCGCCAATGCGGGCGTTGGCGGTTTCGCGCCCGTGCGCGAAATTACGCCGCAGGATTGGGACGCGGTTCACGCCGTCAATCTGCGCGGCTGCATCTTCACGATCCAGAAGGCGCTGCCGCTGATGAGCGCTGGCGGATCCATCGTGGTTACAGGGTCGATCGGCGGCCATGCCTTCGTGCCCGGCAACACCACCTATGCCGCTGCCAAGGGTGGCCTTGCGGCGGCGCTCAAGGTGATCGCCGGCGAACTGGTGCGCGAGGGCATCCGCGTCAATCTGGTAAGTCCCGGCCCCATCGAAACGCCCCTGCTCTATCGCAACCCTGGCCTGACCGGAGATGCGGTGGACAGGCTGCGCGAACAGATGATCGATGCGATACCGATGCGCCGCATGGGCAGGCCCGAAGAGGTTGCCCGCGCCGTGCTGTTCTTCGCATCGGATGATGCAAGCTTCATCACTGCCGCCAATCTGTTCGTCGATGGCGGCACACTGGAACTGGGTTGAGGGATATAGCGCAATGGACAATATTTTTTCGACGATCGACAACCCCAAGCTGGAATTTGCGATGGAAGTGCGGCTGCAATTCCCGCGCGTCCAGACCATCGCGAACAGTCCCTGGGGCGGCACGCGCAGCGCGGTCTATGTGGAAAGCGGTACCTTTGAGGGGCCACGGTTGCGCGGCAAGGCCGTGCCGGGGTCCGGCGGCGACTATGCCTATTTCCGGCCCGACGATGTGGCGGTGTTCGATGCGCGCTACATGCTGGAGGAGGAGGATGGCACTCTGATCCTCCTCAACAATCGTGGCTTCCTGTGGGGCCGTAAGCCCGACACGATGGAGAAATTGCGCGACTGGGCCTTTCGCGAGGGCGAGCCAGTCGAGCAGCAGGACTATTATCTGCGCGGCAACCCCAGTTTCGAATGTTCGGTCGGCAAGCATGATTGGCTGACCAAACATGTATTCGTGGGCGTCGGCGAGCGCCGCGCCGACGGCAATGTGCTGCGCTACTACGCGCTCACCTGACGGGAGATCGCCATGACCGCCGCCGAGGAAACGCTCGAAGAACGCAACAGCCGCATCGTCATCGACATGTGGCAAAAGGTGATCCGCGAAGAGAGCCGCGAGGCGGTTCTGCGCTACATCGCGCCCGGCTATATCCAGCATAATGTCAACATGCCTTCGGGCCGGGAGCATCTGTTGCGGCTGGTCGACATCATCAAGGATACGCCAGCCGACTTCAATCCGCCCCGCCACAAGGAACTGGTCCGCACTGTGGCACAGGGCGATCATGTGGTGCTGATCTGGGAGCAGGAGCAGGACGATCCAAACGTGCCGGGCGCGACCTATACAGGCCATGCCTTCGATATGTTCCGGCTGGAAGATGGCATAATCGTCGAACATTGGGACGACACCCGCAAATGGCCAAAGCCCTGGTGATCGCAATATAACAGGGGAGCATGACATGAGCGAACGCATCACGAGTTTGAAGCCGGCCATCGACGCGCCTGACGGCCAGACCGCGCCCGTCATCGCGGCCGATCACGCGCAATTGCTGCACAGCGACGATCCCGTTCTCGCCGCCAACAAGCGGCTATGCTACGATATGTATCGCACCGTGCTGCAAGCGGGCCATGCCGACCGCGCACCGGATTTCATCGGCCCGCACTACATCCAGCATAATCCCAATGTGGTGAGCGGCGTCGAAACCTTGCAGGCCTTCATTCGCGGATCACGCCCACAGCGCGAGATTTTGCCGCACATCGAACTGCCGCTGGTGTCGATCATCGCCGAGCGGGACATGGTGAACTTCACCTTCGTGCGCACCGAGAAAGACGGTGACGGCAACAGCTATCACACCAGCTGGTTCGATCTGTTCCGCATCGAAAATGGCAGGATCGTCGAACATTGGGATCCCGCGATGAAGAGCGCGGACATGCTGAAACTCGACCCCAACGACAATAAGATCGGGCGTTAGCTTTTGCCCCCTGGGGCATTCCGAGCCTCGCATCCATCACGATCGTCAGTCTCGAAGTGCGAACCGCGCATACAGAATCGATACAACCAATAATAACGAACGATATTATTATCATTCTTGCTCTTGCTCATATTGATAACGTTCGTTATGGTTATTGCATGACCAGCAAGCGGTTCCGCGGGCTAGAGTCGAGTGAAGGAGAGGTCTGCCATAGGGTGTCCGACCTTACCCGCGTGCAGCGATGACGGTGGCAATAAGCCCTGATCCGCGGCATGATGGTAGTCGGCAATGCAGGCACTCCCTTGAGGCATTGGGGAGGAAATATGTCTAAAAATCAGCTGCTCTCGGTCCGGTTCGGCGTTGCCTTTGGTGCGATGGCCTGGTCGATCGCCACGCCTGTCCTGGCTCAGGAAACAAATGCGGCCGCATCCGCGCGCGATGATCAGGGTATCAGCGATATCATCGTCACCGCACAGTTCCGCAATCAAAGCGTGCAGGAAGCGCCGCTTGCCATTACGGCCGTGGACGCATCGCTCATGGAAGCACGCAGCCAGACCAGCGTCGAGTCCGTCGCGCAGCGCGCGCCGAGCGTCACCTTCTCCGCTGGTGGTCAGGGCGGCGGCGCGCAGACCGCAGCCGTCAACATCCGGGGTATCGGCGCCACCGATTTCCAGTTCCCGAATGAACCTGGCGTCGGCATTTATATCGATGACGTCTATTACGGCATCAGTTCGGGTGCGGCGTTCGATCTGGTGGATCTGGACCGCATCGAGATTTTGCGGGGGCCACAAGGCACGCTGTCTGGCAAAAACTCCATCGGCGGGTCGATCAAACTCTTCTCCCGCCGTCCCGATGATGATTCCGACGCCTATGTCGAAGCCTTGTACGGCTCCTTCAACCGCGTGGGCCTGCGCGGCGCAACGAACATCACCCTGGCGCAAGACAAGCTCTATGCGCGCATCTCCGGCCTTGCCCGTCATGTCGACGGCTTCTTCAAACGGTTGGACTATGGCTGCGTTACCGGGGTTGCGGCCCCCGGCGGCACCTTCGCCTCGCCTGCCGATGATTGCGTGATCGGCACGGAGGGCGGCCAGAATATCTATGCCGTGCGCGGCGCCTTGCGCTGGATCGCATCCGACAGGATCGAGAATAACCTGATTGCCGATTTCACGCAGGACAGTTCGGAAGCATCGCCGGGCAAGGCGCTCTTCCTTCCCCCCGTCAATGGGCGCAATTATCTCACCGCGCCAAACAGCTACACAAGCTATGCCAATTACACCGGCCTTCCCGGCACAGCCAATCAATATACGAACAAGGGTCAGAGCAATCTGCGCAGTTGGGGCGTTTCCAACACGCTCGATATCACTTTGTCCGACATGTTTTCGTTAAAGTCGATCACGGCCTATCGTTACGCCAAGGGTGCCAGCTCCTGGGATGCGGACAATTCGCCCGAAGATATCTCGAACAATGCGAGCGGCTTCCTGCACGAACAGTTCACGCAGGAACTCCGCCTGTCCGCCGAATTCGGCGATATGCTCGAAGTCACGACGGGCGTCTATTATTATAAGGGCGACAGCAACCAGAGCGGACGCATCCAGGTCGGCGTCGCGGGTCTCGATTTCTTCTATGACGACCCGTTCGAACAGACGTCCAAATCCGCCTTTCTGCACGGCGTCCTTCATGCCACGGATAAGCTCAACATCACGGGCGGCATTCGCTATACCGACGAAGATAAAAGCTACACATTCCGTCGCATGAGCCCCATCCCCGGCCTGCCGACCGATCCCCGCGTCGCCTCGCTGGATGGTCTTGTCGGTGAATTTGCCGGCAAACGCTGGGACTATCGCGTCGCTGTGGATTATGAGGTCGCGCCGGACGTGCGCTTCTATGCGCAGGTCGCGACGGGCTTCAAGGGCGGCGGCGTCAATCCGCGCCCCTATCTCGCACAACAGCTGGTTCCGTTCGAACAGGAAACCTCGACCAGCTATGAAGCCGGCTTCAAGAGCATGTGGCTTGATCGGAAACTGCGCCTGAACGGCGCCTATTATCACAATAGCTACAAAAATTATCAGGGGCTCACGTCGAGCTGCCCCGACATCAGCCCGCCCGGTTTCCCCTTCTGTTCGGCCACCCGGAACATCGGCGACGCCAAGATCGACGGTCTGGAACTGGAATTCGACGCGCGGCCCGTGCCTGGCCTCTCGATCGACGGCTCCGTCAGCTACACCGATTTCCGCTTCACAAGCGCGGCGTTGGGCAGCGGCATCATCCCCGGAACCACCGAGGCACCATTCGTCTCGAAGTGGAAATATGCGGCCGGCGTGCAATATGAGGTGGAACTGGGCAAGCATGGTTCGCTCACGCCGCGCCTCGACTATACCTGGCAATCGAAGTTCGAAACCACGATCCCCAACAATATCCCGAACTTCGAATTCGGCCGCGTGGAATCGCGCGGGCTGCTCAATGCGCGCCTGACCTACCGCACGCCCGACGATGCATGGGAAGCGGCGCTGGCCGCTACCAACCTCACCGACGAATTCTACTTCGTGAACAAATATGACCGCTTCGCCCAATCAGGCAATGCCTATGGACAGCCCGGTCGTCCGCGCGAAATCATCTTCAGCGTGAAGCGCAAATTCTGACACGCCGCTCGGCGAATGAAGAGCGCCCCGTCCACATTGGCCGGGGCGCTCTCTTTGTTGGCCGGGGACCGTCAGGCGGCAGGGCTAGAGAAACTGCACCAATTCGATCTCATGCCCCTCCGGGTCATCGATCAACGCGACGCGCGTGCCTGGAATGTCGAAGGGCGCGCGCTTGATCCTCGCCCCGGCCTTGATCGCCCGCGCGACAGCAGCATCGGCATCCTGCGTGACGAAGCCGATGACGCCCGCCGCTGGCCGCTCATCCCCATTTCCACCGGTCTTCCAGTTCAGCAGGCCCAGCATGAAGCCATGGCCCTCTTGCCGCAGCAGGACTTCCTCGAAATCGGCCTCATCGATGCGGATATGAACCGCCATATCGAAAACGGCCGTGTAGAAGGCGATCATGGAATCGAGATCGGCGACGTACAGCTTGATGAAGCTGAACTGCCCCGCGCTCATCGCAGCGTCAGCACCCAGCTGAAGGCCGGCTCGGCGGCACTGGCATAGGATAGCGGCTCGCATCGCTCGATCCCACCGATGGCCAATTCCGCAAACGCCTCCGGCCAGCGCCCGCCAGCCAGCCGCGCCAAGGTTGCAAGCGATGTCGCTTCGGGCACGCAGATCGGCACCATATCGCCTGCGACGCGATGCTGGATCAGCGAAATCCGGCGATAGCCCGCCTCCTGTGCAACCTCGCTCACCATCACCGCATCGGCCTGACGGGATACGCCGAAGAAGGCGGCGGGCCGGGTTTGAACCAAGGCCTGCACCTGGCGCACGCGGTCACCGTCCATCGGCTGAGCCGACCCGCCCAGCCTGCGGGCATGGTCGGCAAAGCGCGCGCTTGCAGCGAGACTCGTATCATAGAGCAGCACCGGCTGCCCTTCATGGGCCAGCACGGGCGAACGCAGCGTCGCAGCGGCGGCCGCAGCAATGGCGGCACCCGCAACCAGGCCGCGCCTCGACACCGGCATCATTGCCCGCTCTCCTTTTCGGCCGACAGATAATCGGCGATCTGCTTGAGTTCCGCATCGCTCGCCTCACCGCGCGAGATTGCGGGCATATTGCCGATGCCCATACGCGCCGCTTGCATGACGAACTCGGACGTCAGGTCCGTGCGCTTTTCAAGCAGTGGCTGCTCCGTCCGCCGCGCCAGCAGGCCAGTGCCCATGCCTGCGGGGCCATGACACATGGCGCATTTGTCCAGATATAGCCGCTCACCCGGCCCGGCGTTGGGCCGGGATGATATCGTCTCTGGCGCCGGCATGGGTGGTGGCCCCTTGCTCTGCTCGGTCGCGACAGCCTTGTTGTCCGCGCCGCTGCTGCACGCGCTGAACCCCAGCAGCATCAGTATCCCTGCCCGCCGCATTGCGCCCACGCCCATGCCGGTCATGCCTTCGCTCCCATCATCGACGTGGGCCAGATGCCGCTCTTGCCCGGCGCGATGATGCCCTGTGGATCGAGCGCATCCTTCACCGTGCGATTGAGCTTGGCGAGCGCGCCCCGATTGAAGTCATAGGTGTCCGCGACGGCATCCATATAATCGAGATGGGTGCGATACTCGCCATAGCCTTGCGCCTTGGCATCCGCGATCAGCCGCTTGAGGAAAGGATCGACCCGCTTCATCATCGCCGGATCATCCTTGTCCAGCAGCACCGCGTTCACATTGATGAGGTGGCGCTCGCCAAAGGCGAAGCTCGCCTGATAATCCATGCCAAACTCCTTGTAACAGGCATAGGTGCGCTGAAACTGCGCCAGTGCCGCCTTGCCTGATTGGGGCAGGATCGGCGAAAAGCCGATATGGCCGCCGCGCCCGCCATGCCAATTGGCATTCTGCATCGGAAAGGTCAGCGGCGTGCCGGTCCAGCCGGTCGCCTCGATCGGCTCTCCGGTTTTCCAGGTGGTGGGGCGCAGGCTCATCGGCTTGAGCTTGCCCATCTCCCGCTCCAGCACCGCATAGGCGGCCTTGTTCATATCCTCGCGGCCATACAGCCGCAGGCTCACGCCCCACCAGCCGACGTTGAACTTCTTGCGGATCGCCGCAATGACCTCGTCAGACAGGGCGCCGGGCTTGTCCGTCCACTCGCCACGCGTGGTAAGGGTGGCCGCCGCGCGCAGCCAGTTGCCGATGGTCGGCGATTGCTGGAGCAGGCCTTCACGCCGCAAGGGCGCAAGCGCATCGACCAACGGACCCAGATCCTCCGGCCGCTCGAACTCGATATCCATACCCATCAGCGATTCCGGCGCAGGCATCAGCCACAGGCCCATCTTGGTCACGATGCCGAAGTTCGACTGTACGAACATCTGGTCCCATGATGGGCCAAAGCCGAATTTGTAGAGCTGCCATGTCGGCGCGCCATCGAGCGCGCCCATGCCGGTCCGCACAACCATCCCATCGGCCATCACCGCCTCGATGCCGCAAATCTTGGTCGTATGCTCGCCATAGGGCGTGTAGCCAACGCCGCGATCCAGCGCATTGCCCAGCACCGACCCCCAGCTATTGCCCGGCACCGACAGCCAGTGCTTCATGCCTTTCGATTTCAGGAAATCATACAGATCGTAGAAGCTGACCCCCGGCTCCAGCAAAACGGTGCCATTGGCCTCGTCATAGTCGATCTTCCGCATGCGCGAGAGATCGAGAATGACCGATCCCGCCAGCAAGGGCGCGCTGCCGCCATAGCCCAGATTTTTGCCGCGACTGATCGGCCAGAGCGGCAATTTGCGCTCCCTTGCCACCTTCAGGATCGCCTGGATTTCCTCGACGGTCGCAGGCGCGACAGCACCGGCGGGATGATGCAGGGCATCATCGACCGCGAACTTGTCCTGATAGGAGAGCTGATCCTCCTCGTTGAAAAACACATGGTCCGCGCCGACGATCGCAGCGAAGGCTTGGCGTGCGGCGGCGGCTATGGCGGGGTCGAGCGGTTGCATGTCGGAACTGCCTTTCAGGTCAAATCAGGCCGGAGCCGTCCAGCGCGTGCGCGCCGGTGGCCGCGCGCCGCCATCGAGACGCAGCACCTCGGCATTGATGTAAGGATTGCGGATCAGGAACAGCGCCGCGTCTGCAAACTCTTCGGCACGCCCGGCGCGCTTGGGGAATTCCGCGCCATCGACCAGTTCCTCCACCAGATCGGGCGGCAAATGGGCCGTCATCGGCGTATCGAAAAAGCCGGGCGCAACGCCGACGCACCGAATGGCGTACCGGGAAAGATCGCGCGACCAGACAAGCGTGAGCGCCGCCAACGCTGCCTTGGACGCGGTATAGCTGCCCATGGCCTCCTGCCCCTCGAACGACGCGATCGAGCAGGCGTTCACTATGACGCCCCGCTCGCCGTCCGCGCTGTCAGGCGCGTTGCCGATCATGCGGTGCGCCACCACGCGCGTCACATGCATGGCCCCCATCAGGTTGACGTCCAGCACCCTACGGAAATCGGCGGCATTGCCCGGTGCATCCGGCGTCGCAATCAGACCGAGGCCGCCGATCCCGGCGCAATTAGCCAGAATGCCGATCGCGCCGTCCAGGCCGTCCAGCGCTTTTTCGACAGCCTGCGCGTCCGTAATATCACAGGCCAGAAATTGCGAACCGGCATCGGCCGGTGGGTGAACGTCCATCACGACCGTCCGCGCGCCCTCCGCCTGGAGTTTCGCAGCCAGCGCCGCGCCTAATCCAGACGCCCCTCCAGTAATGACCGCAAGCTTGCCCCTGGGATCCATCTCGCCTCGTTCCTTCGGTCATCGCCGACTCTTTTTTGATAACGATCGTTAGTATGTGAAAGGGCGCATGTGTGTCAAGGCGAGGTGGCCGGTCAGGATCAGACATGACCTCATGGAGAGATTTTCTGCCTGATCCACAAGGCGCAGTGGCCGAGAAGAAACGCTCATCTGATCTGCCCCCACCAAGCAGACCGGCTAGTTGGTAGCGAATATTACGCTCATCACTGCCATATCGGTGGAGCTTGAGCAAAGCGAAGCTGGAGGCTGCAGATGGAGTGAGGTGATTTCCACTCGTCACAGAAAGTGATCCGGCTGGAGGTGCTGATGTATGTCCGCTACCCGCTTAGCCTGCGGTGCGTAGAAGACCTGATCTTCGAGCGCGGCATCGATATCTGCAGACGCAATGGCTGCTTGCCGACAGGGGCCATGACGCCGACGAGTTCAATGATGCTTTGCGTCAAAGGGCATCAAGCCACGCATTCCTGGCCGAAGATCCCCGAACCGCCCGACCACACCACAAACGCCTCAAGGCATCTTGATCTTCTGGCTCTTATCAACGAGCCTTGACCTGAATGAATAGCAATATCTTGAGAAGTGGGCATAATGAGCGAGAAGGTGCCGTTAAGGCCGCAGCGGTGGCCGGTTCCGCTCGCTATCTAGATCGAGGCGCGCTCCGCCGTTGCTTTGCGCGAGGAGCTTCGTTACCCCCGGCGGAGCACGAGGCGATCGACCGAGCGCTCAATTTAAGGAATAGGGATGTTGCGCGGTACAATGCCTGTTGAAAATAATAATCGAACAGCGATTTTCACGATCAGCTCAAATAATTACATGCCATATACTCGCACGCTGATAAATTCATCAGTCGCGGCACATCCTGACGCTGATCACTTTCTCTGCCTCGCCGATGCCAAGGTAGGGGCAAAAGACTTCTACCCTGAGAAGTGCCAGATTTTGGAAGCATCCGAGTTAGGAATACCGGATTTTCCCGGTTTTGCTTTTCGGTACGATATTATGGAGATGAACACGGCGGCCAAGCCGTATATGTTTCTGCATCTGTTTGAGCAGAACTATGATCGGGTTGTCTATTTCGATCCAGATATCAAAGTATATCGCGAAATCACGCCTGTTTTCGACGCTCTCGATGCCGGAGCGCGGGCGGTGTTCACGCCTCATCTGACGGAACCTGCCGAGACAACAACGCCGCCTGATGACATTACCATTATGCGCGCCGGGATCTACAATTTGGGCTTCGCCGCGTTTCGCCGCAGCGAAGGCGTCGAAGAGGTACTGCGCTGGTGGGCGCGCCGTCTGCGATACCAGTGCATCAATGCCCAAAATGACGGCATCTTCGTGGACCAGAAGTTCATGGATTTGGTTCCTGGCTTCCTTCCTGATGTCGCTATTTTGCGTAATACGACGCTTAATGCTGCCTATTGGAACCTCTTCCAAAGATATCTCGAAGAAGATGGCGACGAAGATTGGCTGATGGATGGAGAGCCACTTATATTTTTCCACTTTAGTGGATATGATCCTCGTAATTCTCAACAGCTTTCCAAGCATACGACGATGTTTTCTGAAAATAATGGCGATGCGTTAATAAGCCTGTTGCATGACTATAAGAACGACCTGAAAACAAACGGATTATATTCAACTCCAAAGGCAAATTATGTCTACGATTGCTTCAAAAGTGGAGCGAAGATACCAACGTTCGTACGTCACTATTTTCGAAATCAGCATCTTACATGGGACGGAAATCCATTTGAAAATTTCCAAAGCTATTTGGAGCAGCCCTCTCTAGGTACAGCGGAGGCTCCCGACGGGCTAGTATGTACTAATCTCATGCACGCCCTTTGGCAGACATCAGACTATCTGCGAGCCACGTACGATCTCACCACGGCGCCGGGCGTAACTGGCCTTTCTCAATGGTTCGTTCGGCATAGCCACCAATCGGGCATTGATCCTCGCCTTACGCACGCAATCGTAGAGCGGGTCAGCAATGCACGCAGATGGAAGCAGAAGAATCGTCCTCCCGCGGTCCACTCTTCAGACACTGACATATCCGTTGTTGGTTACCTCACGGCCAACACCGGGGTGGGTGAGGTTGGAAGACTGACCCTTAAATCTCTTGCCGGTTCCGGTCGTCGGGTTGATGGCATGGACATTGATCTGAATGTCGCCTCTTCCCGCACTAATATGGAGGTGGAGGCCTTCTTGAGCGATAAGCCGGGCGGTCGTTTGCACATATTTAATATTAATGCCGATCAACTGCCGTTGGTGCAGAGCAGCTATAATGACCGCTTAGGGAACGACGCATATCGCGTTGCAATGCCATTTTGGGAACTTGCCGACTTTCCCGATGCCTGGATTAGCTCTTTCGATCATGTCGACGAGATATGGGCTCCTTCCCGATTCATCCAATCGGGCCTTGTCATGAAGACAAATAAGCCGGTGATCCACATGCCTGTCTCGCTTGATTTTACGACCGACCAAATCTTTGATCGTAAATCCTTGAGGTTGCCGGAGGAACGCTTCATTTTCCTCTTCTCCTTCGACTTCCTTTCATTCAGAAGTCGGAAAAACCCTGAAGCTGTCATCGCTGCTTTCAGCGCGGCCTTTAAGGGAACATATTATAGCGACCATGTTTCGCTGGTCATAAAATGCGTGAACTCGCATCATGTACCGGACGAATTGAAGCGTATCCGCGATTCAATAGACAATAGCCTAGACGTGCATATCCTGGAAGCGGAACTAACCCGCGCCGAGATGCTCGGATTGGTGCAGGCTGCCGATTGCGTTGTGTCCCTGCACCGAAGCGAAGGGTTGGGGCTGCTTATTGCCGAAGCTATGGCACTTGGCACGCCCGTCATCGCGACGGACTACTCGGCCACGACCGACCTAGTGACAACCGCCACCGGCTATCCGGTCGAATATAAGCTCAAAGAACTAAAGGCCGGCGATTATCCGTTCGCGGCAGGCCAGGTATGGGCAGACCCGGACATCTCCCACGCTGCCTGGCAGATGAGGAAGGCCGTAGATGACGCGAACGACAATGATGAGATGTTGGAACGCGCACGAGCCAAAATCATTGCCAACCATGGAACTGAAGCGGTGATCCGCGCCCAAGAGCGTCGTTTGCAAGAGCTGGGATTGTAAGACAGATGACTAACGGCACAGGTCGATTGAACGATGGGAACAATGAAATTATGGATGAAGGCGAACGTAAAGGCGTGACCGTGCGCAGCGATACGTCAGATAAAAGCGCGACTATCTCGAAAGTCAAACAGGTGGGAGTAGACACACGCAGTCGGGAAGCGTTCGAGTTGCTTAAGCTTGGCGAAGCAATTTGCAACCTCCAGGTAGATCAGCGCAAGATGCGGCTGAACGCCGAGGACATGCGGTTTGAACGGGATCGTTACAAGGCATCGGCGGCGGCGTTTCAGGATAAGTTGGCGGCCGCTTTGAATGAAAATGGTAGATTGCGTGATTTGCGTGAAGTGCTTGCGACCTTGTCAATCGAGACCAGTGCAGCCTTGGCGGAACGAGAGAATGAACGTGCCCGCCTGATCGCTGCTTTGGATGAAAGTGAAATGCGCCTTGCTATGATGCAGCAGGAGAATGAGCGTCTGCAAAGCGAGTTGATCGACTCCAGAGATAAAGCCGAAGTCATGCGCCAAAAATATATAGAAATGACAATCAATATTATAAAAGAAGCAAATTCAGGCGAAGTCGATAGCTCTGATGACCATGCCTCAAATTAGATTTCTGCGGGTATAAAATCTACCGCCAAAAAGGCAAATATCGTTATAAATATGAGGGCAGTGATATGGCCATGAGCCGTGAAGATGTGATTTGGATCTACAAAATTTTTCTCGGTCGCGAGCCTGAGAGTGAGGATGCAATCGCGCATCAATTGAATATCGGGACATCCCGTATTGAGATGATTGCGCAAATAATCGAAAGCGAAGAATTTGCAGGAAAACATATAGTACGGTGACCCTGACGGTAGATCTGTCGCACTAGGCTGTCGCTAGTGAAGGTTAATCACGCCTTCAAAATATCTAGCAGATACTCCAGGATCGTGGTCATCATTGATTGCGCCGTGTGACAGGTCATACACCGTAATAGGATTCATTAGTGCTGTATAGGGGTTTGCACTGGTAACAGAAATGGATTGCTGCGCCAGATGCGGCAGCCCTATTCCCACAAGGCTTTTTAGCAGTGCCGTAGATGATAATTCACATCGCACTCGACGGTTTTGTCAAAAAGATCTCCGTTGATAAATTATGCAGTTCGCAAAAATTTATCAATTTGGCTGATTAAAGGCTCTATAAGAAAAAATAACAAATTGATAATATTATATCTTATTTTAATATTTTTATCCGATTAAATCTTTTAATTGATATTGCCGTATAAATATTTCTATCTGCTAATTGATTATCAGGAAAATCAATGACAGTTCGCGAACATAATGATGAAATTTTCAAGCCGATATTTTTGCATTCATCATTTCGAACTGGAAGCACTTGGCTTTGGTCTAAGTTCAGAGAAAATTCTGAATGTTATTGCTACTATGAAATATTCAACGAAATTCTTGAAGATATAAATTTCAAGAATATTCTGCAATCTCCTTCGACTTGGAATTCCCACCATCCGGCGGGTGCGCCCTATTTTTCAGAATTCAGCCCGCTTCTCAAGAAAGTCAAAGGCATAGAGGGCTTTGACCAAGAAATGGCGTTTTCAGATTTTTTTCTGGAATTAAATGGCGACCGTGACCGGGTTAATAAAACAAGCGCCTATCTTGCTTCTCTTGTGAATCTGGCACAGCAGAATCGTCGAGTGCCCGTTCTATCTTGTACGCGAAGCATCGCACGCGTTGAGATGATAAAGAGCCAAATTGGCGGCACACACATTTTTATCAAGAGAAGCCTTCTTAACCAATGGTTTTCTTACTCAAATCAATCACAAAATTGTAATCCATATTTTTTTAATACAATTTTGAAAACAGTAAATTCAAAAAATCAAAAAGATTTTCTATTAAACATCAGAAGCTTTTTGGCGGAAAATATTTCCGTTGAAGTTTATTCAAAAGACGATCATGATATCCTACTTATCGGGTTTTTATGTATTCATATTTATATGAATTTTAGATATAAAGATCATTTTGATATAAAAATGGACTTCAGTAAGTCCCCATCAAAATCTGATTTGGAAATAGCCGAGCGTATGATCATGGATCATACATCTTTAAAGGTCGATTTGTCTGACTACAGCGATATCATTTCAGCACCGCAAAGACTGATAGGGGACATAGATCGCGTCGTTAGCATGGTGCGCTCACTGTTTGCACAAGGTATCGATGGCACCAATGACGATATGCTTCGCCTCGCCGTAGATAGCGAACTTGCAGCCTTTCGGGAAGGGTATGAGCAATATCGTCGCATAGCGGGATCAGCGCATCTTCAACTGGAAATGGATGACGTTGCTCACAGGCATTTGCAGGAGCGTTTTAATGCCGTTACCGATGAACTGAATGAGACTCAGTCCGCCGCCGACCGACAAGCGGAGGAATTGGCGGCGCGGATAAAGACCGCATCAGACGATCTGGAAAATAGCGTCTTGCGCCTACAAGAAGCAGAACGGGATTTGCAGGCAGAGCGTGCGCTCCATCAATCGCTGACCGATCAATTGGCACAGGCCATGGGGCGGATTGAAACGCTGGAGCAAGAGTTGGCGCAAAGCCGGGCCTATTATGGCAAGCTTGATCGCCGATATGTGGAGAGCGAACAGGGCCGCATATCCGTCGCGGCAGAAATGCAGGCCGCCCAGGAAAAATGCGCTGCCCTCGAACACGATGTTCAGCAGGCAGCGAATAGAGCGCGGGCGCTCAGCGAACAGCTCGAAGCGGCAGAGGCTGATAAGCAGGCGCATCATCAATCGCTGACCGGTCAATTGGCACAGGCCATGGGGCGGATTGAAACGCTGGAGCAAGAGTTGGCGCAAAGCCGGGCCTATTATGGCGCGCTTGAACGCCGATATGCGGAGAGCGAACAGGGCCGCATATCCGTTGCGGCTAAAATGCAGGCAGCCTTGGAAAGATGTTCCGCTCTTGAACATGATGTTCAGCAGGCAAACCATGCGCTCGAACAGCAACGCGGAGAAATGCATCAGGCTCTCGCCGAAATTGAGTTTATTTCTAGCGGAAGGGCAGAAGAGTATGATGCCTTTGATCGCCGATGGTCTACTATGATGAATAGAATTAATAATAATTCATCTAAATAATAATAATTATGAATATTTTTGGTTAAATTTTCAACATTCTATATAATAATATAAATATATGACGGACGAAAAAAATATGTCATTTTGACGAAACACTTGATCCACTGGTGTACGGCAGAGAGGTTGTGGACGCTCTCGAACGAGAGGGCAGTCTTGTTATAGCGGGTAGCGATACAACGCTATTGATTGAGCACGCCAAACATTCGATTGACGCTATTTCAGTCCTTTTAGCGCCGATATTTGAGATGTTCAGGCAGCTTGCGGTTCAAGCGTGGTCGAGACATCTTTCCAATCAAGCGCAGCCCGTCTCAGCGAAAATCTGTGCTTCCAACCGGCGTCGAACTTTCAGCGCGCCATTGTCGATCCGCGCGCTGATCTCGGTCGGCAGCGTCGCACCCGATTGCAGCACGGCTTCGATTGTTTCGATGGCATCGATGTCTTCGGGCTGGATGCGCGTACCCATTCCCAGGTTCATCGTGGCCAAGGCGGGATTGTCGAGGCCAAAATTGCGTGCGGTATTGACGAAATAGTGCAGCCGGGTCGGCGATGCAGGTGTGATCATGTGCAGAAAATTCTGAATGCCCAGCACGGTGCCACTAGCGGCGTCGCTTATAGCGCCACCGGTGCGGATCAGGCAGGGGCCGAGATATTCTGCATCAAATTGCTGATGGACCGGCCCTTTCTGATGGGGGAATTGCATCTGGATCAGCGGATTGAGTGGCAGGTTCTGACCGTTGCGCTGGACGGTAAGGCTGCGCTCGGTCTCGGCCAGCGTGACCGGAATTTCGACCACCTTGCTCCCGCCCGGAATGGTGTTGGCGTGAATGAAGGTGACATGGCTGAGATCGAGCAGATTTTCGATCAAGAGCGTATAACGCGTGAGAACGGCGGAGCAATATTCGACCACGGTAGCGGCGGGATAGTCCTGCTGCGGGCGGCGTAAAAGTCGTCCACCTTGAAGCCTTTCTGCCGAGTCAGGGAGGTGTGGGGATCTACAGCGTGGAAC
>Ga0209231_1000218_pt1 | contig 40137 bp, 30 predicted proteins | sample Deesub45470m_DNA_FD_188086 | JGI IMG/M metagenome (GOLD analysis project Ga0209231, IMG submission 188086) | Deep subsurface microbial communities from North Pacific Ocean - 450_OLKR46/470m Metagenome (SPAdes) (version 2) | ecosystem: Environmental > Terrestrial > Deep subsurface > Unclassified ... | reverse complement strand
AGGCTTGTGCCTGTGCCACATTGGTTGCCTGACGAATTCGAGGGGCAGGTTTATGGGGTGGCGGTGCGGGTTTTTGGTGGGGGTGGCGGTGATGCTGCCGCAGGTGGCTATGGCGGCGGCGGACCCGGTGGTGGCCAAGGACATCTTGATGCGCTCTGTTGCCTTTCGCACGGTCGAGGGGGCGGGGGAGGTGCCCAAGCTCGCGGCTTATTATGCGTCGGTGCTGAAGGCGGCGGGCTTTGCCGATGCGGACATCGTCATCACGCCGATGGGCGAGACGGCGACCTTTGCCGCGACGATCCGGGGACGGGATGCGGCGCTCAAGCCCCTGTTGATGATCGGCCATATGGACGTGGTGGCGGCGGACCCGAAAGATTGGACCCGCGACCCGTTCGTGCCGGTGGAGGAGAAGGGCTATATTTTCGGGCGAGGCGCGGAGGATAATAAATATGATGTCGCGATGATGGTCGCGACGCTGGCGCAGTTGAAGAAGGACGGCTGGACGCCGCGCCGCACCGTGACGCTGCTATTGTCGGGGGACGAAGAGACCGCGATGGTGACGACGCGGGCGCTGGCGGCCAAATATCGCGACGCGGAGCTGTTGCTGAACGGCGATGGCGGCGGCGGGCTGCTCAACGAGGCGGGCGAGCCGGTGCTGTATCAGCTGCAGGCGGGCGAGAAGACCTATGCCGATTTCGAGATCGGCTTTACCGATCCGGGTGGGCATTCGAGCGCGCCGACGGCGGGCAATCCGCTCTATCGGCTGGCGCGGGCGATCGACAAGATTGCCGCGTACCAGTTTCCGCCGATGCGCAACGAACTGACCAAGGCGTCGCTGGCGCTATCGGCCGACCGGATCGGCGGGGACGTGGGCGCGGCGATGAAGCGCTATGCGCAGACGGGCGATGCGGCGGCGGCGGACCTGCTGTCGGGCCGCCCGGAATTTTTAGGCCAGGTGCGCACGACCTGCGTCGCGACCATGGCGCAGGCGGGGCATGCGCTCAACGCGTTGCCGCAGAGCGCCAAGGTGCAGGTCAATTGCCGAATCTTTCCGGGCGTCGCGATCGACGTGGTGAAGGCGGAACTGGTGCGGGTGGTGGCGGACGAGAGCGCGACTGTGACGACGCTGGGCGATCCGCTGGCCAGCGATGCCTCGCCGCTGCGCGCGGATGTGATGCAGGCGGTGGTCGCGGCGGTTTCCGCGCGGGCACCGGGCATCCCGATCATGCCGAGCATGTCCGGCGGGGCGACCGACAGCGTGCATTTCCGCGCGCTGGGCGTGCCAAGCTATGGCGTGTCGAGCCTGTTCATGAAGGCCGAGGATGGCTTTGCCCATGGGCTGAACGAGCGAGTGCCGGTCGCGGGGATCGGCGCGGCGCTGGTGCAGTGGGAGGCGGTGGTAAGGGCGTTGGCGAAGTAGACCATCCGTTCGCCCTGAGCGAAGTCGAAGGGCTCGCCCGACCAACGGGAGGGTACTTCGCTTCGCTCAGTAGAGGGCTTCGACTTCGCTCAGCCCGAACGGATAAATAGGCTTTACCCTCGCGCCACAGCATTCGCCGCCGACAAGACCGCCTGCACCGAAGCCGTCGCGACGTCTGCGTCCGTCCCCACGCCGAACACGGTCCGCCCGTCCGGCGTGCGGCATTCGACATAGGCGGCGGCGTTGACGTTGCTGCCTGCGCCGATGGCATGTTCGCTATAGTCGGCGATTTCCAGCTCGACGCCCAGTTCGTCGCGCAGCGCAGCCAACACTGACGAAAGCAGGCCGTTTCCGCGCCCGGAGATGCTGCGTTCGCCGCCCTTATAGGCGATCTTGCCGGTGAAGATGCGGTCGCCCGCTGCGCCGCTTTCATGATAGTCGATCAGCGCATAGGCTTGATCGCCGGTCAGGCGATAATGGTCCTGGAAGGCGGCCCAGATGTCGGCGGCGTTGAGTTCGCGGCTCGACTGGTCGGCCAGCCCCTGCACCACGCGGGAGAAGTCGGCCTGCATCCGCTTGGGCAGTTTGAAGCCCTTATCCTGTTGCAACACCCAGGCGACGCCGCCCTTGCCCGATTGCGAATTGACGCGGATCACCGCTTCATAGTCGCGGCCCAGATCCTTGGGGTCGATCGGCAGATAGGGCACGTCCCAGATGAGGTCGTTGCGCGCTTCCTGCGCGGCAAAGCCCTTCTTGATCGCGTCCTGATGGCTTCCCGAAAAGGCGGTGAACACCAGTTCGCCAGCATAAGGGTGGCGCGGGTGGACGGGGAGTTGGTTGCAATATTCGACCGTCTGAATGACCGTGTCGATGTCGCTGAAATCGAGGCCGGGGTTGATCCCCTGCGTGTACATGTTGAGCGCGACCGTCACGAGATCGCAATTGCCGGTGCGCTCGCCATTGCCGAACAGACAGCCTTCGACCCGGTCGGCACCCGCCATCAGGCCCAGTTCCGCCGCGGCGACGCCGGTGCCGCGATCATTATGCGGATGCAGCGAGATGACCACGCTGTCGCGCTTGCTGATATGGCGGCACATCCATTCGATCTGGTCGGCATAGATGTTGGGCGTGGCGCATTCGACCGTCGCGGGCAGGTTCAGGATCAGCGGCCGCTCCGGCGTGGGCTGGAGAATGTCCATCACCGCCTCGCAACATTCCAGGCTGAAATCCAGCTCGGCAGTGGAGAAGGTTTCCGGGCTATATTCGAAATGCCAGTCGGTATCGGGCTGCTTGGCGGCATTGTCGCGCAACAGCTTGGCGGCATGGACCGCGATGTCCTTGACCTGCGCCCGGTCCATGCCGAACACGATGCGGCGCCAGGCGGGCGAGACCGCGTTATAGACATGGACGATCGCCCGCTCCGCGCCGCGCAGCGATTCGAAGGTGGTGGCGATCAGGTCTTCGCGGGCTTGCGTGAGCACCTGGACCATCACATCGTCGGGGATGCGGCCTTCCTTCACCAGGCTGGAGATGAAGTCGAACTCGGTCGCGCCGGCAGACGGGAAGCCGACCTCGATCTCCTTGACGCCGACCTGGACCAGCAGGTCGAAGAAGCGGCTCTTCTTCTCCGCGTTCATCGGGTCGATCAGCGCCTGATTGCCGTCACGCAGGTCGGTCGAGAGCCAGCGCGGGGGCGACGTGATGACTTGCGAGGGCCATTGGCGATTGGGCAGGTCGACTTGCGGAAAGGCGCGATATTTCTGGGCAGGATCGGTCAGCATCATGGGACAGCTACTTCTTTATGCGAACGGGCGTGCAGGAGCGGCCCGGTTAACGACTATCAGCGAAAAGGAAGCCCTTAGGCGTATCGTCGCTGCCCATAATCGAAAGGCAGCACAAAAACCACGCCTAAGGGCGTGTAAGTCGTAGCAGGGGAAGAAGCGTCGCGCTCTGCATGATGGCGCGGGCATAGCGGCTTTGGGGGCGGGGCGTCTAGTCGTTTTTGAGCCTTTGCCTGGGTGGGGGCAGAAGGGAGACCGGGACGGCGTGAAAGGGAAACGCCGAAAAGCCCCGCTTGTGCGACGGGCCGCTTCCTCCTAAATCGCCTCCATGACCTCGACCAACGACATTCGCCGCTCTTTCCTCGACTATTTCGGGGCTAACGGCCACACCATCGTCCCGTCCGCGCCTTTGGTGCCGCACAACGACCCGACGCTTATGTTCGTCAATGCGGGCATGGTGCCGTTCAAAAATGTCTTCACCGGGCTTGAAACCCGCCCCTACAAGACCGCGACGTCGAGCCAGAAATCGGTCCGTGCAGGCGGCAAGCATAATGACCTCGACAATGTCGGCTATACGGCGCGCCATCACACCTTCTTTGAAATGCTGGGCAATTTCAGCTTCGGCGATTATTTCAAGGAACAGGCGATTACCCATGCCTGGACTTTGCTGACCAGGGAATGGGGGCTGCCTGCCGACAAGCTGACCGTCACCGTCTATCATACCGATGACGAGGCGTTCGCGCTGTGGAAGAAGATTGCGGGCCTACCCGATCACCGCATCATCCGCATCCCGACCAAGGATAATTTCTGGGCGATGGGCGACAGTGGCCCGTGCGGTCCCTGTTCGGAAATCTTCTACGACCATGGCGACCATATCTGGGGCGGCCCTCCCGGTAGCCCGGAAGAAGATGGCGATCGCTTCGTCGAAATCTGGAACCTCGTGTTCATGCAATATGAACAGGAGGCCAATGAGATCGTCAGCGAATTGCCCAAGCCGTCGATCGACACCGGCATGGGCCTGGAACGCATCGCCGCCGTCATGCAGGGCGTGCACAATAATTATGACATCGACACGTTCAAGGCGCTGATCGAAGCATCGGGCGCGATCACCCGCACCGCGACCGACGGCGATCATCAGGCCAGCCATCGCGTCATCGCCGATCATCTGCGTTCGACCAGTTTCCTGATCGCCGATGGCGTGCTGCCCGCCAATGAAGGGCGCGGCTATGTGCTGCGCCGGATCATGCGCCGCGCTATGCGCCACGCGCATATCATCGGTGCGAAAGACCCGTTGATGTATCGCCTGGTCGGCAGCCTCGTGTCCGAAATGGGCGCGGCTTATCCTGAACTGGTGCGCGCCCAGCCGCTGATCGAGGAAACCTTGCTGCGCGAGGAAACCCGCTTCCGCAAGACGCTGGAAAACGGCCTGCGCCTGCTCGATGAAGCAACGGTCGATCTGGCCGAAGGCGGCACGCTGCCCGGCGAAACTGCGTTCAAGCTCTACGACACGTTCGGCTTCCCCTATGACCTGACCGAAGATGCGCTGCGTTCGCGCGGGCTGGGTGTCGATCGCGCCGGTTTCGACAGCGCGATGGCGGAACAGAAGGCCGCTGCCCGCGCCGCCTGGAAGGGGTCGGGCGACAAGGCATCGGACGAAATCTGGTTCGATATCGCGGAGAAGGCGGGCAATACCGAGTTTATCGGCTATAGCTCGACCGTGGGCGAGGGCGAGGTGCAGGCCATCGTCAAGGACGGTGCGAATGTCGATTCCGCGACCGTTGGCGACAGCGTCATCATCCTCACCAATCAGACGCCCTTCTATGGCGAAAGCGGCGGGCAGATGGGCGATACCGGCCGTATCAGCACGCAGGGCGGCCTGATCGCCCATGTCGAGGATACCGCCAAACCGCTCGGCCGCCTCCATGCGCATCGCGCGACGATCGAGGCAGGCAGCATCAAGGTCGGCGACACCGTGCAACTGTCGGTCGATGTCGATCATCGCGACCGCGTGCGTGCCAACCATAGCGCCACCCACCTGCTCCATGCCGCGCTGCGTCATCGCTTGGGCGGCCATGTCACGCAAAAGGGCAGCCTGGTCGCACCCGACCGGCTGCGCTTCGACTTCTCGCATCCCGAATCGCTGACCCACGCGCAAATCGCGCAGGTCGAGGCGGACGTGAACGCGCAGATCCGCCATAATGAGGAGGTCACCACCCGGTTGATGACCCCCGACGATGCGATTGGCGCGGGCGCGATGGCGCTGTTCGGCGAGAAATATGGCGACGAGGTTCGCGTCCTGTCCATGGGGCGCGGCGATGACGCCAACTACTCGGTCGAACTGTGCGGCGGCACCCATGTCCGCGCGACCGGTGACATCGCTTTGTTCAAGATCGTGTCGGAAAGCGCCGTGTCGAGCGGCGTCCGCCGGATCGAGGCGCTGACCGGCGAGGCCGCGCGCCTGTGGCTGGCCGACCGCGACGACAAATTGCGCCAGTCCGCCGCCGCGCTCAAGACGACGCCCGAAGATGTGCCGACGCGCATCGCCGCGCTGGTCGAGCAGAGCCGCCGTCTGGAACGCGAACTCGCCGAAGCGAAGAAGGCGCTGGCGCTGGGCGGCGGCGGGGCTGCGCAGGCGGCGGGGCCGGAGCAGGTCGGCAATGTCAGCTTCTTGGGCCAGGTCATCGACGGCCTCGATCCCAAGGAATTGCGCGGCATCGTCGATGGCAACAAGAAGGCTCTAGGTAGTGGCGTCTCCGCCATCCTCGCCGTGGTCGATGGTCGCGCGACCATCGCCGTGGGCGTCACCGACGACCTGACCGACACGCTGAGCGCTGTCGATCTCGTCCGTATCGGCGTCGAAGCGCTGGGCGGCAAAGGCGGCGGCGGGCGTCCCGACATGGCGCAGGGCGGCGGTCCCGATGGTGACAAGGCGCAGGCGGCACTGGAGGCGGTGAAGGCAGCGCTGGAGCAGGTCGCAGCCTGACGAAAAGCCCATAATTACCGGCTATTCTCGCTGGCGATCCAAGTTGCGCGGAATCGTCACATCGGGCATATAGCGTCGCATTACACCCGAACATGGTCTTAACTGGGGTCGCAAAGCTCATGTTGGGATAACCATTATGTGATTTTGGGGTGGGGTTTTTTGTTGATCGATAGGCTGCCTGGGGGGCGGTCCAACCTGTTTGGCCGGTGGCATAGGGGCATGATGACGCGCATGGCGTTGTTGGCCTGCTGCAGTTGTTCGTCCGCCGCATGGGCGCAGGACAGTCTCATCCTCCCGCCCAATCCGACACCTTTCAGCCATCCGGTGCAGGCCGATCCGTTGATCGACCTGGTCGATCGTGTCGGACCGCCGGACCAGTTTCGCGCGGAAATCGAATCAGCGGTCCAGACCAATGCGCTGATGGACGAGGCCCGCGCGGGCGAGCGCGAGGCGCAGGCGGCGCGGGTGCAGGCGCGTTCGGCGATCTTCCCGACGCTCGACCTGAGCGTCGACGCGCATCGCTCGTTCGCGCGCAATTTCTCCAATGATCCCGGCAATATCGTCGAACGATCCCGCCCCGAAGGGCGCACCGACGCCACGGCTTCGCTACGGCAGCGACTCCTTGATTTCGGCGCGGCGTCGAGCCGCATTAATGCGGGCAATGCGCGGGTCGAAGCGGCGCGGTCCGGCATCATGGGTTATGGCACCGATGTCGCGCTACGCACCGTGACTGCCTGGTATTCCATCCTGGCGCAGCGGCTGATGGAGCGGGCGGCGATCGATTATGGCGTGCGGCAGATGCGCCTGCGGGCCGCGGTCGAGCGCCGCATCGAGCAGGGCTTCTCCGCGCGCGGCGACCTGCCCCGCATCGACAGTTCGATCGCCTCGGTCCAGACCCGGCTCACCATGTATCAGCGTGATCGGGCCAGCGCCGAAGCGCAATATCGCGCGCTCGCCGGGCATGACGCGCCCGTCGACCTGATGCGCGCGCCCGTGCCGCCGATGGACGCCAGCAGCCGCGAATCGCTGGAAACGCTGATCCTGCGCTCGCCGACCGTGCTGAAGGCGGAAGCCGAAGCGCGCGCTGCGCGGCAGGATGCGCGGGCCGTGCGGTCCGACCGACTGCCGACGATTGCCGCCGGGGTGGATGCGGGCCGCTATGGCGTGTTCGAAAATCCCGGCGACTATGACATTCGCGGCCGCTTGATCATCCGTGCCCAGCTTGGCGCGGGAATCAATGCAAAGGCCGATCAGGCGACCGCGCGCGCCGATGCCGCCGACGCCTATGCCGCGCGGGTCCGGCGCGAGGCGCTGCGCGACGCGGAGATGGCCTGGAGCGACATGCGCGGGCTCGACGCGCAGTTAAAGGCAGCGCAGGCGACCTATCTTGCTAGCCGCGATAGCCGCGACGTCTATGCTGCACGCTTCGCATCGTCGGGCGGCACCTTGTTCGATGTCATCACGTCCGAAGACAATTATTTCGCATCCATCGCGACCTATGTGCAGACGTTGGCGGAGCGCGACCTGTCGCGCTTCGTCCTGCTGGCCAGAGCGGGCCAGTTGCTGGACGAACTGTCGATCGCGGTCGATTCCTCCGACGGGGCCGCCAGACCATGAATGAAGAGCCTCTGCTCGCCACCGGCAAGCGCCGCTTCGCCCCCTGGCTGATTGCACCGATGATGCGCAATCGCGGCATCTATATGAAGGTCGCGGTCGCTGCCGCGCTGATCAACATCTTCGCACTCGTGTCGGCGCTCTTTACCATGACCGTCTATGACCGGATCGTCCCGAATGATGGTGCCGCCTCGCTTGTGGGGCTGAGCATCGGCCTGGTCTTCGTGATCATCTTCGATTTCGTGCTGCGGTTGCTGCGCGTCTATTTCGTCGATGTCGCCGGCGCCAATATCGACCATGATGTCGGCGAAACGCTGTTCGCCAAGCTGCTCGCGCTACGGCTCGATCATCGGCGGGGATCGACCGGCGCGCTCACCGGGCTGATGCGCGAACTGGAGACGTTGCGCGACTTCTTCGCCTCAGTCACGCTGACTGCGCTGATCGACGTCCCCTTCATCTTCGTCACCTTGGCGGTGATCGCCATGCTGGGCGGCGTGCTGGTGGTCCTGCCGCTGGCGATGATCCCGCTCGTCATCCTGTCGGGCATCGTCACCACGCCTGCGCTCGACCGCATGTCGTCGCGCAGCCTGGGCGATGGCCTGCTCAAGCAATCGGTGCTGGTCGAAACCATCGGCAGCCTGGAAACGGTCAAGGCGATCGGGGCCGGACCGATGCTGAGCGGGCGCTGGCGCAAGGCACTGATCAGCCATTCGGAAAGCTCGCTTGGCCAGCGACTGATCTCCTCCATCCCGATGACGGTCGCCAACAGCGCATCCACCATCGCCTATTGCGGTATCATCATTGTGGGCGTCGGCCTTCTGCGCAGCAACGAGATTACGACCGGGGCGCTGCTCGCCTGCTCCATCCTGTGTGGCCGTGCGCTTGCGCCGCTGGCGCAGATCGCGACGCTCCTGTCGCGCCTGTCCGCCACGCGCGTCGCCTATCGGCAGATCAACGCGCTGATGGACGCGCCCACCGAAGGGCCGCAGGGCGATGCGCTCCACCCTGGCGTGCTGCGCGGGCAGATAGAATTGCGCAATGTCGGATTCCGCTATCCCGGTTCGCCCGAAAAGGCGTTGGAGCAGGTCAATCTGACGATCGCGCCGGGCGAACGGGTCGGATTTTTGGGGCGTGTCGGGTCCGGCAAGTCCACGCTCGCCCGACTGGTCCTCGGCCTCTACGAACCCGAAGATGGCGTCATCATGATCGATGGTATCGACGTGCGCCAATATGACCCCATCGAATTGCGCCGCCTGATCGGCGCGGGGATGCAGGATAATGTGCTGATCGCCGGAACGGTGCGCCAGAATATCTGCCTGGACCGCGCCGTCGTGGATCAGGAGGAGATGATCCGCGCGACGGAGATCAGCGGCACGCATCGCTTCATGGGGCCGATCACCAACGGCTATGACCTGCGCCTGACCGATCGCGGCGATGGCCTGTCGGGTGGCCAGCGCCAGTCGATCGCGATCGCCCGCGCGCTGGCGGGGCGCCCGCAAATCCTCATCTTCGATGAACCCAGCAGTTCGATGGACGCACAGACCGAAGCGGAACTCATCACCCGCTTGCACCCCGAAGTGCAGGGGCGCACGCTGATGTTGATCACCCATCGCACCTCCCTGCTGGCGCTGGTCGATCGGATCGTCGTGCTCGACAAAGGCCGGATCGTGGCGGATGGTCCGCGCGATGCCGTGCTGCAAAAACTGACCAGAGGAAAAGCGGCATGACCGGCCGGGCGCTGACGCAGGAGCCTGCGACCTATATCAAGCCCCGCGTGCCGGCGAACATCATCCTATGGACCATCGCCGCGTTCGTGCTGATATTTCTGCTCTGGGCCTGGCTCACGGAAATCGACCGGACCGTCCGCGCCAATGGCCGGGTCATCCCCAGCTCGCAATTGCAGATCATCTCCAATCTGGAAGGCGGCGTGGTCGAATCGATCATGGTGCGCACGGGCCAGGATGTGAAGCAGGGCACGGCGCTGGTCCGGCTCAGCCCGATCCAGCCGGGCGCGGAGCTGGAGAGCAATCGATCCAGCAGCGACTCGCTGCAGTTCAAGATCATCCGCCTGGAAGCCGAGATTGCGGGCCGCTCGCCGCGCTTCCCGCAGCCGCGCAACGCCCAGATGGCGAGCCAGATCGAGGTCGAGCAAAGCCTTTACCGATCGCGCATGGCCGAACTCGCCGCCTTGTCCAGCGTCGGCACCGCCCGCATCGCGCAGGCGTCGCGCACCATCGCCGAAGCCAGCGCGGCGCAGGACGCGCGCATCTCCGCCCGCGAAACAGCGCGTGCCGATCTCGACCTGGTGCGGCCACTGGTGCAGGAGGGGATCGAGCCGCGCCGCACCTTGCTGCAGGCGCAAAATGCCTTCAGCATGTCGACCAGCGACGCGCAGGGGGCCGCCGCCGCACTCAGCCGCGCCCATTCGCTGCTGGCCGAGGCGCAGGCCAGCGCGCTCCAGCAAAAGCGAGACTGGCTGGCGCGCGCCGCCGGGGAACTGACCGCCGCGCGCGCGGAAATGTCGGTGCGGCAGGCGACGATGCCGGCCTATAAATACAGGCTCGAACGCACGACGCTCAAGGCGCCGATGGACGGACGCATCAACCGCGTCTTCGTGACGACCGTCGGCGGCAGCGTGCGCCCCGGCGACCCGCTGCTCGAAATGGTGCCCGCGCGCGATACGTTGATTGTCGAGGCGATGGTCGCGGCCAAGGACATCGCGTCGGTCAAGCTCGGCCAGCGGGCGAAGGTCCATATCTCCGCCTATGATAGCGCGGTCTATGGATCGATGCCCGGTGCCGTCATTGCCGTGTCGCCCGACGCGGTGGTGAACGAACGCACGGGCGAAAGTCATTATGTCGTGCGCGTTCGCACCACCGCCACGGGGATGAAGGACTCGGCCGGGCGCGACCTGCCCATCGGTCCCGGCATGGGGGCCGAAGTCAATCTGCTGGGCGACAAGCGTTCGATCCTTGCTTACATCTTCACCCCCATCACCCGCCTGAGCGAGACGGCGTTTCGCGAATAGGGGCGTTCATTGAGCGCGACGTGGAAATCTGGTAAAGCTGCACTCGCTTGTCGAGGGATTTTCCTATGCGTCATCCTATTGCTCGTGTCGTTTTGATAGCGGGGTGCCTGAGCCTGTCCGCTTGCGCCGCAGCGCGACCGGCTGCCCCACGCCAGCAATCTTATGAAGCGCCGCCTGGCACCGGCGGTATCATGCGACCACCCGGCGACCCGGAAGTCGCCGTTCGCGAACAGTTTGAGGACGCACAACGGCGCAATAGCGAGGCAGCCTATCGCCTCTTTGCCGAACGGCACCCCGGCCATGCCTTGGCGCGCGAAGCTGAACGGCGGGCAGAGCGTCTCCGTCAGGACGGGCCGCGTTAGGTCTCGCCACCGCATCGCCCGCGCTTTTCGATCCTGCTTATGGTCCCTTTTCGGAAGTGACCCATCATGGTCCAGTCGCGCCCAACATCTTTGAAATAAATTCTATTTCCGGCGGGTGGAGCTGTTGAAATAATGGGTTTAATTTCAATAGCATAGAAATATTGACTTAGCATCATCTTGTAATGATTGAGAAATCTATCGCTTGGAAGTTACCTATAATGGTGCCATTACGTCGCTCCATAGTGGTCGCCTAAAAAGGCACAGTTAACGTGTCATCCAACGCAATTTTGCAGGAGGATGTATGCTTAGGATCACCGAGGGCGGCCCCCTTATGGCCAAGTTGAGAGACGAAGATGACACGGTGTCGCCATTCGACACGCCGTCCTCTTTCACGGATGTATCGGACATCTGGTCTCTTTCGAACAACGAACAAGTGCGCAGCGAAATCAGGCTGCTTTATCCCCAGGACGTCATGCCCGAACCGGTCAGCACCGGCGCGCCAGGCAATCTCGACGCGCCGCAGGAAAATGGTAATGGCAACACGACGCTGACGCAGGCGGCTACGGGCAACCAGATCATCGACGGGTTGTTCAGCGGCATCAAATGGGATCCGAGCCAGACGGTCTATTATAGCGACACGGATTCTGCCGCTGATTATCAGGCTGGCTATAATTCTGACGCTGACGTTGATGGCATCAGCGCCCAGAATGAAGGCTTTTCACAGTTCACCGCGCAACAGACGCTCGCCTTTCATACTGCGCTAAATTCGACGGCTATCACGCAGTCCAACGCGGCGACCGCTTTTGGCGTCGAATCCTTTACGAATTTGGGCCTCTCCTATGATGGCGCAGGCTCGGCGATTGCGACGATCCGCGGTGCCAACTCCAGCGACCCTGGCACGGCTTATGCTTATTATCCCAGCAACAGCATCTATGGCGGGGACACCTTCTTCGGCAACGGCTATGACGGCACCGTCAATTCGCTGAAGACGCCGACGGCGGGCAACTATGCCTGGCACACCATGTTCCATGAACTCGGCCATTCGCTGGGTCTGGCGCATGGCCAGACCGGCGGAGCCTATGGCGCACTGCCAACGGCTTGGGACTCGATCGAGTTCACGGTCATGACCTATCGCAGCTATATCGGCGATCCGCTGACCGGCGGCTATTCCTATGAACAATGGGGTGCGCCGCAAAGCTATATGATGCTCGACATCCTGGCTTTGCAGACGATGTACGGGGCCGACTATTCGGTCAATTCGGGCAACACCGTCTATACCTGGAGCCAGACCGGCGGCGAAACCCTGATCAACGGGTCTGTCGCGATCGATCCAGGCGGCAACCGCATCTTCGCGACCATCTGGGACGGTGGCGGCATCGATACCTATAATCTGTCCAACTATACCAGCAATCTGACGCTGGATCTCAATCCCGGCGGCCATTCGACGTTCAGCAGCGCGCAGATCGCTTATCTGGGCGATGGCAATTATGCCCGCGGCAACATCTTCAATGCGCTGCTGTTCGGCGGCAACACCGCATCCTTGATCGAAAACGCCAATGGCGGGTCGGGCAACGACACGATCACCGGTAACCAGGCCGATAACGTGCTGAACGGCAATGGCGGCAGCGATGTGCTCAACGGCGGATTGGGCAATGATACGCTATATGGCGGGTCGGGCGATGACGTGCTGGATGGCAGCCAGGGCGACGATACCCTCTATGGCGGCGACGGGAACGACATACTCGATGCTGGCGACGGCACGGACGTTGTCTATGGCGGCAATGGCAATGACACCATCTACGGCGGCTACTTCGGCGATTCGATTTATGGTGAGGCAGGGAACGATGTCTTCATAGTTCGCCAAACGGGGTCGGCGACGGAGTTCGGCGACAATATCGATGGCGGCTCCGGCGTCGATCGGCTGGACCTCAGCCAGATTACGACGATCTATGGCTCGACCGTCAATCTGACGTCGGGTAGCTGGCAGTATAATCCGCTTTATGGCGGTCCCTGGACGATTACGGCTGTCGAAAATGTCGATGGCACGCAATTGGCAGACACCATCACCGGCAATGCGTCCGCCAACGTCATCAACGGCAATGCTGGAGATGATACGCTCTATGGCGAGGCGGGGGATGATACGCTGAACGGCGGCAGCGGCACCGACATGATTTACGGCGGCACCGGCAATGACATCATCAATGGCGGCGACGGCAACGACCTGTTGATAGGTGGCGACGGTAATGATGTCTTTGACGGCGGCAGTGGCATCGATATCATCTATGGTGAGGCAGGTGACGATACGTTCCGGCTCGTGAGCGGCTGGAATGGTGGTTATGGCGAAATCTATGTCGGCGGCGCAGGCTCCGATACGTTCGACATCACCGGCATCAGTTCGACGGCCACTGTCAATCTCACTGACGGCACGTTCACATACACACCGGGCGGGTCGGGGCCTATCAGCCTGTCCAGTATTGAAAATGTCATCGGTAACGCGGCCAATGATACGTTGGTTGGGTCGGGTGAAGCCAATAGACTGGTTGGTAATGCAGGCAATGACGCGCTCTATGGCCTGGGAGACGCAGACACGCTGATCGGTGGCGATGGCGATGACATTCTGGATGGCGGCACGGGCGTCGACATCATGAATGGCGGCGCTGGCAACGACATTTATTATGTCGATACGGCGAGCGACAATGTCATCGAATCGTCGGGTGCCGGTACGGACCTGATCTATTCGTCCGTGACCTACACGCTGGTTGGTCGCGCCGTCGAAAATGCGACCCTGACGGGGACGTCGGGTTCCAGCCTCACGGGGAACGCCCTCGACAATGCGCTCAACGGGAACAGTGGCAACAACAAGCTGACCGGCGAAAACGGCAACGACATCCTGTTCGGCTTCGACGGAGATGACCTGCTCGAAGGGGGCGCTGGCGATGACATCATCAACGGCGGCAATGGCATCGACACGCTCAGCTATGTCAATGCGACCTCGGCCGTCACGGTCAGCCTGTCGATCGCGGCCGCGCAGGTGACCGGCGGTGCCGGTACGGACACCGTGGCGTTGATGGAGAATATCAACGGTTCGGCCTTTAACGACGTGCTGACCGGCAGCTCCGCCAACAATGTGCTTAAGGGTGGCGCTGGCAACGACGAACTGATCGGCGGTGGCGGCAATGATACGCTCGAAGGCGGCGGCGGCAATGATGTGCTGAGCGGTGGGTCGGGGAACGACACGATGGTCGGTGGTGCCGGCAACGACATCTTCGCCTTCATGAATGGTCTGACTGCCAATCTCGACACCATCACTGATTATTCGGTGGCGAACGACCAGTTCCGGCTGAATTCGGCGGCCTTTGGTGGCTTGCCGGTCGGGGTACTGACCGCTGCGGCGTTCCGCATTGGTGCGGGGGCCGCCGATGCCAGTGACCGCATCATCTACAACAGCGCGACCGGCGCGCTGCTGTTCGATGCCGATGGCAATGGGGCGGGGGCTGCGGTGCAGTTCGCCTCCATCTCCACCGGCCTGGCGATGACCAACGCCGAGTTCGTGATCGTCTGATGTAGCAAGGGCAGGGGGCCAACCCCTCCTGCCCATGGGAAACGGCGTCCGGCACCCTGTCGGACGCCGTTTGCCTTTGGCGCTCAGTCCGCCAGCCGCAACGCGACTTCGTTCATGAAGCGGGCATCATCGCCCTTGGCCAGCCATTCCGCCTCGGCTCCGATCGCGCCCAGCATCGCGGCGAGCGCGTCCATCTCGCTCTTGGCGTAATTGCCCAGCACATAGCCATGGACCTTGTCCTTATGGCCCGGATGGCCGATGCCGATCCGCACCCGGCGGAAATCCGCGCCGATATGCGCGTCGGTCGATCGCAGGCCATTATGCCCGGCATTGCCGCCGCCGCGCTTCACCTTCACTTTCATTGGCACCAGGTCGAGTTCGTCGTGAAAGACGGTCACGTCCTGCGGCGTCAGCTTGTAGAAGCGCATCGCCTCGCCCACGGATCGGCCGCTTTCGTTCATGAAGGTTGCGGGTTTGAGCAGCAGGATCTTCTCCGTGCCAATCCGGCCTTCCTGCACCCAGCCCTGAAACTGCTTTTTGGGCGGCGAAAAGCGATGCAGATCGGCGATCAGGTCGGCGACCATGAAGCCGACATTATGCCGGTGCATCGCATATTGCGTGCCCGGATTGCCGAGCCCCACCCAGATTTGCATCTTCACTCTCCAGAAAAAGCAAAACCCCGTTCGCCCTGAGCTTGTCGATCGGCCGATTTTCCTGTTCGACCAGGAAAGGGCTTCGACAAGCTCAGCCCGAACGGGGTTGAGCAAAACCGTCTGAACGACGGCGACAGGCTTATTCGGCCGTGGCTTCCGCCTCGGCGTCGCCTTCGCCACCCTCGGCGCTCTTGAGCGCAGAAGGGGCAACGATCGTCGCGATGGTGAAGTCGCGGTCGTCGATCGCCGCCTTCGCGCCCTTGGGCAGCTTGACCGCGCTGATGTGGATCGAATCGCCGACTTCAAAGCCGGTCAGGTCGACCACGACATCTTCGGGAATGTCGGCGGCATCGACGATCAGTTCGACGTCATGACGAACGATGTTCAGCACGCCGCCCTTTTTCAGGCCCGGCGAAGCGGCTTCATTTTCGAAGCGCACCGGCACCGCGACGGTGACGCTGGCATGTTCCGAAACGCGCAGGAAGTCGGCGTGCAGCGGACGGTCGGAGACGGGGTGGAAGGCCACGTCCTTGGCGAGGGTGCGGATGGACTTGCCACCGACTTCCACCATGACGACCGAATTGAAGAAATGACCGGTACCCAGCAGCTTGTTGAGGAGCTTTTCCTCGACGTGGATCGACTGGGGTTCTTCGTTCATTCCATAGATGACGGCGGGTACGCGGCCCTCACGGCGGAGGGCGCGGGAGGCTCCCTTGCCTGCCCGATCGCGTGCCTCGGCCGACAGCGTAAGCTGCTCGCTCATTGCGTGTCTCCAAAAGCTGGTTTGAGTTACATTTTCCCGCCACGCCTCCAGGGATGACCATCGCGGGAGCGCGCCCTTTAGCAGAAAAGGGCAAGATTGCAAGGTAGGGCGGCTAGGCCAGCCGGATCGGCTGCGTGTGTTTCTCCGCGGGCCTTCAAGCACCACCACCTCCTCAACAAAAAGTCTCCTTCATTGCTCGTATACAATGCTCGTCGAAGAAAGCGCTGCCCTGTCCGGTAGGCATCTTTATATGGGCAGTCTTGGGACTTTGTTCAGACCAACCACACACCAAAGATCGAAGGTCGCCAGTAGTAGCCAACCCTCGCTCTGCTAGTTCTTCGAACCTCTTTGGCCCCGGTTTTTCAGTGGGGTCCAGCCAGATTAAGATACCCTTTCGCATATTCCCTCCATTCTCACCGCAAAATTATAGGGAAGGCGGTCGCCAGATGCGACACCTAACGCATCAAAAATTAAGCTGACATACGAATAGTAAGGTCTGTCGAGACCGACTGGAATTAAAGTCACTGCACCCGCGTCACCGTAAAGCCCTTGGCCTCCAGCAATTCGATCAGATTCTCCCGCCCCGTCAGATGCCCGGCCCCCACAGCGATGAAAGGCCGTCCCGTCATCGGCGCGATCGCCTTCACCCAGTCGCGGTTGCGCGCGACCAGCACCGCTTCCTCGACCACCGGATCGGGCTGCTCGCCATTCTGGTCCTCCTTCGCGATCGCCTCCATATCGCCCTTGCGCCAGGCGGTCAGGATGCGGTCGAACAGGGCCTTCATATCCTTGGTCTCGCGCACCGTCTGCACCAGCAGCTTCGCCTGCGCGGAATCCGGCAATGTGTCGAACGCGGCGAATTGTCGCTCCACCGTTTCCAGCCCGCCAATCGGCTTGCCCGCCTTCTTGAACGCCGCGATCAGTACCGGCTCGACGCCATCATCCTGGCTCACCTTGAGCGCCTGCTGGCTGGCCGCCGACAACAGCATCGCCGCCGCCCAGCTTTCATAGCCCGACAGCATCTGCGTGCTGGTGCCGCCATCCGCCACCGCCTTGACGAGCGCGACCTGATCTTCTTCCGGCACGCGCTGGTCGAGCGGGGGCAGGCCGGGGCTGCGGCCCATCTGCTCGAACAATGCCAGCGTCTTCTGCTCATCCTGCAGATCCGCGGCTTCCAGCACCAGCCGGTCCGCCTGCGCCATCGCCTCGCTGATCGTCGGCGTCTCCCACGCTACCCCCTTGGGCAGCACATGGATGGTGCCGAACAGCCAGCCCTTCATGGTGCCGCGCGACACCTGCCACAACGCCGGGCCAGCTTGCGCAGCCTCCGGCTTGGGGCTGCTATCCTGCCCGCAGGCCGCGACCAGCGTCAGCGCGCACAGCGCCAGGAAATGGGTGAACCGCCGCATCGTCGCTTACTCCTTGATCCGCCGGGCCTTGATGCCCAGCGTCTTCAACTGATCCTGCACGCTGCCCTTGCCCGCCAGATGTCCCGCGCCGACCGCGACGAATATCGTCCCCGGCGTCGCCATCCGCGCCTTGATCCAGTGCGCCCAGTTCGCATTGCGCCCGATCAACAGCACCTGCGCCAGCTCAGGCGTCGCCTCCAGCGACTCGTTCATCGACTTGCCCAATTTCTTCGGGTCGCCCGCCTGCCAATGGCGCAGCAAGGCGGCAAACTCGGTCTCCATCTCCGGCAATCCATCGACCGTCGCATTCAGGAAAGCGACCTGCTGTTCCATCGGCAGCGTCGCGAAGAAATCGATCTGCTGCTCGACCGTCTCCAGCGCCTCGACCCGCTTGCCCGCCTTCACCGCCGCCGAGCGCAAAATCTTCTCCGCGCCCAGATCCGCCTGATAGCCCATCTTCGCCAGCGGCGCGACGGCCAGCGCCATGCCCGCCATCCACGGGTTCATCCGGTCAAAGGCCGGAACGGGCAGGCCATTCGCCGCCATCGCCGCGCGATATTTCTCCCGCGCCTCCGGCGTCAGCCGGTCGGACAGCGCTACGCCATCGTTGGCCAGCGCCTTGGCCATCATCACGCCACCCATCACATTGGGATCGTCCGGCTCGATAATCTCCAGCACCAATTCGTCCGAACCGTCGAACGCGGCCTTCACCCCGCCGCGAAACCAGTCCACGTCCGGCTTCATCACATGCACGGTGCCGAACAGATAGAGCGTCGTGTCCGCATCCTGCACCCGCCACAGCGCGGGCGTCGCAACATTGGCGGCGGGCGGGGCAGGGCGGGCGGCCACGGGGCCGCTGGTCAGCAACAGCGCGGCGGCAAGGCCATGGGCCAGATAAGCAAGCATCTTCATAGCCCCGACCATGCGGGGCGGATGGCGCAAGGGCAAGCGACTTAACCCTGTTTCGCTCCGTCCTGCCCTTGACCCTATCGGCCCCATGCGCCAAGGCGCGAGCCAGCAAAACCGACCATTTCGCGAAGGACTATTCGTGGCCGAAGGCAAAGCGCTTTCCTTCCAGGACCTCATCCTGACCCTCCATGCCTATTGGGGGAAACAGGGCTGCGTCATCCTCCAGCCCTATGACATGGAAGTCGGCGCGGGCACCTTCCACCCCGCCACCACCCTGCGCGCGCTTGGGCCGCAGCCGTGGAACGCCGCCTATGTCCAGCCCAGCCGCCGACCCACGGACGGCCGCTATGGCGAAAACCCCAACCGGCTGCAGCATTATTACCAATATCAGGTGATCATGAAGCCCAGCCCCGCCAATCTGCAGGAGCTGTATCTGGGCAGCCTGGTGGAAATCGGCATCGATCCGCTGGTCCACGACATCCGCTTTGTCGAGGATGACTGGGAAAGCCCGACGCTCGGCGCCTGGGGCCTTGGCTGGGAAGTGTGGTGCGACGGCATGGAAGTCACGCAATTCACCTATTTCCAGCAGATGGGCGGCTATGACTGCAAGCCGGTCGCGGGCGAACTGACCTACGGCCTCGAACGGCTGGCCATGTATATTCAGGGCGTCGACAGCGTCTATGACCTGAAATTCAACGACGCCGGGGTGACCTATGGCGACGTGTTCCTGGCCAACGAACAGCAGATGTCGAAATGGAATTTCGAGGTCGCCGACACCGAAAAACTGTTCCGATGGTTCAAGGATTGCCAGTCGGAATGGCGCAGCTGCATCGACAATGGCGTGCCGCTCGCCGCCTATGACCAGGCGATCAAGGCCAGCCACGTCTTCAACCTGCTGCAAGCGCGCGGCGTGATCTCCGTCCAGGAACGCGCCAGCTATATGGGCCAGGTCCGCGACATGGCAAAGGGCAGTTGCGAAGCATGGATGGAATCCAACGGATGGGCCGCGTGAATCCGGCACTTCAAATCCTCCCCTGTAAGGGGAGGGGGACCACGAAGTGGTGGAGGGGTGTCACCCTATCGATAGCGGGACACCCCTCCGTCGGGGCTGCGCCCCGCCACCTCCCCTTCCAGGGGAGGATCTTCTACTGTGGATATGACCAATGACCGACTTCCTCCTCGAACTGCGCTGCGAGGAAATTCCCGCGCGCATGCAGCTCAAGGCCAGCGACGATCTCGCCCGCCTCTTTACCGAGGAACTGGCCAAGTCCGGCCTGACCCCCGGCGCGATCGACAGCTTCGTCACGCCCCGCCGCCTCGCGCTCATCGCCCGCGACCTGCCGCTCGAAACCGCCGCCGTCAGCGAAGAGCATAAAGGCCCGCGCACCAGCGCGCCGCCGCAAGCGCTCGAAGGCTTCCTGCGTAAGACCGGCCTGACCCAGGATCAGCTCGAAGACCGCAACGGCATCTGGTTCGCCGTGGTCAACAAGCCTGGCCGCGCCACCGCGCAAGTGCTGGCGCAAGCCATCCCCGCCATCATCCGCGCTTTCCCCTGGCCCAAATCCATGCGCTGGGGCGTCGCGTCGCAGACGACCGAAAGCCTGCGCTGGGTCCGCCCGTTGCAGGGCATCGTCGCGATCCTGGGCGAGCAACTGATCGACTGCGAGATCGATGGCATCCGCAGCGGCTATGCCACGCTTGGCCATCGCTTCCATCACCCGGCCGAAATCACCATCGGCGGGGCGGGCGACTATGCCGAAAAACTGCGCGCCTGCCATGTCATCGTCAGCCATCAGGAACGCCAGGCGATCATCGCGGACAAGGCCGCGCAGGCCGCCGCCGCGCATGGCTACACAGTGATCGACGACAAAGGGCTGGTCGCGGAAAATGCGGGCCTGACCGAATGGCCGGTGCCGCTGCTCGGTGATTTCGATCCCGTCTTTCTTGGGGTGCCGCCTGAAGTCATCCAGCTAACCCTGCGCATCAACCAGAAATATTTTGTGCTGCGCGACGCGGACGGCAAACTCGCCCCCGCCTTCATCTGCACCGCCAATATCGACGCCAAGGATGGCGGCGCGGCCATCATCGCAGGCAACCGCAAGGTGCTGGCCGCGCGCTTGAGCGATGCGCGCTTCTTCTGGGAACAGGACCGCAAGACGCGGCTGGAAGACCAGGCCAAGAAACTCGAACGCATCACCTTCCACGAAAAACTGGGGACGGTGGCCGACAAGGTCGAGCGCGTCGCGAAACTGGCGCGGTGGTTGGTGGAAGAGGGGATAATTACTTCTGGAACCCTCTCCCTTGAGGGAGAGGGCAGGGAGAGGGTGCTCGACGCTAATGATGCGCGCCACACCGGCGTCGAGCCCCCTCACCCCAGCCCTCTCCCCGCAGGGGAGAGGGAGCAGTTGGCCACCCTCGCCGAACAAGCCGCCCGCCTCTGCAAAGCCGACCTCGTCACCGAAATGGTCGGCGAGTTCCCCGAACTGCAAGGCGTCATGGGCGGCTACTACGCCCGCGCCGAAGGCCTGCTGGACGCCGTAGCCGACGCCATTCGCGACCATTACAAGCCGGTCGGGCAGGGCGACGACGTCCCCACCGCGCCGGTCACGGTGGCGGTGAGTTTGGCGGATAAGCTGGATACTTTGGCTAGCTTCTTTGCTATCGATGAAAAGCCGACCGGATCGAAAGATCCTTTTGCGCTTCGCCGAGCCGCTCTTGGCGTAATTAGACTTTTGGACAACAACGCGCTGCGGCTGCCGTTGCTCAAGGTTACTGAGCTACAGCTGACTAGTATCAGTTCGTCGGCAGCTACATACGCTATGATTGAGCGTGAAAAGGCTGCGGCTCTTGCTGGAATCGAAGATGCCCACCCCGGCGGAGCATTTTCAATGCCTGCCGCATCCCATCCCATCACGGGCGAGATCATAACGCAAAATAGCCTCTGGCTCCTCGACTTCTTCGCCGACCGCCTCAAGGTCCAACAACGCGAAGCCGGTGTTCGTCATGACCTGATCGACGCAGTGTTCGCGCTGGGTGGCGAGGATGATCTCGTCCGCCTGCTCGCCCGCGTCCATGCACTGCAATCCTTCGTCGCGACCGACGACGGCGCGAACCTGCTCGCAGGCTATAAGCGCGCCGCGAACATCCTCAAGAAGGAAGCGCCACAAACTCCCTCTCCCCAGCGGGGAGAGGGCCGGGGAGAGGGGGAGCGAGCCGCAGGCGAGCGTCCGGCTCTCGACGTGGCACACCCCCACCCAACCCTCCCCCTCAAGGGGGAGGGGCATTCAACTCTTTCCTACACGCCCGAAATAGCCGAAGCTGCGCTCATCGCCGCGCTCGACGTGGCGGAACCGCGCACGGCGCACGCGGTGGCGGCGGAGGATTTCGAGGGGGCGATGGCCGCGCTCGCCACTCTCCGCGCGCCCATCGACGCCTTCTTTGAAAGCGTGACGGTCAACGACGCTGATCCCGCCAAGCGCGCGGCCCGCCTTGCGCTGCTGGCGCGGGTGCGTGACGCCGTTCATAGCGTAGCCGACTTTTCAAAGATTGCGGGCTGACGCAACGAAATGACAAAATCAGCGGGAAAAGTGCGAAGTTAAAGCGTAATAATCCTATTCGATCGCGCATCATCCCGCTATTGCTGCTGGATTGTTGCAACGCAATATAATCGGCAATCAGTGCAGGGAGAGCCGGGAATGACCGAGACACAAGAGGCCATCATGACCACCACCGCGACCCGTTATGTCTATCGTTTTGGCGGCGGCGTGGATGATGGCGGGCAGGGGGACCGCAACCTTCTGGGCGGCAAGGGCGCGAACCTCGACGGCATGGCCGCGATCGGCCTGCCGGTGCCGCCGGGCTTCACCATCACCACGGAAATGTGCACCCGCTATTATGAAGATGGCGGCGTCTATCCTGACAGCGTGAAGGCGGAAGTCGCCACTGGCCTCGCCCATATCGAAGGGATCACCGGCAAGAAGTTCGGCGATGCCGCCGATCCGCTGCTCGTCTCGGTCCGTTCCGGCGCGCGCGCGTCGATGCCCGGCATGATGGACACGGTCCTCAACCTCGGCCTCAACGACGAAACCGTCATCGGCCTTGCGAACACATCGGGCGACGAGCGTTTCGCCTGGGACAGCTATCGCCGCTTCATCCAGATGTATTCGGACGTCGTGCTGGAACTGGACCATGGCGCGTTCGAGGAAGCGCTCGAAGTCGCCAAGGAAGATCAGGGCTACAGCCTCGACACCGAAATGACCGCCGACGACTGGAAGGCCCTGGTCGCCGAATATAAGGCGCTGGTGAAGAAGCTGTGGGACAAGCCTTTCCCGCAGGATGTCCATGACCAGCTTTGGGGCGCGATCAGCGCCGTTTTCGGCTCGTGGCAGTCGGAGCGCGCTAAAGTCTATCGCCGCCTCAACAACATCCCTGGCGAATGGGGCACCGCCGTCAATGTGCAGGCGATGGTGTTCGGCAATATGGGCGAAACCTCAGCCACCGGCGTCGCCTTCACCCGCGACCCGTCGACCGGCGAGAATGTCTATTATGGCGAATTTCTGATCAATGCGCAGGGCGAGGATGTCGTCGCCGGCATCCGCACCCCGCAATATCTGACGCTCGCCGCGCGCGAGCGGGCAGGGGCCAAGCCGCTGTCGATGGAAGAGGCGATGCCGGAAACCTACGCCGAACTGGCCAAGGTGTTCCAGATCCTCGAAACCCATTATCGCGACATGCAGGACATCGAATTCACCGTCCAGCAGGGCAAGCTGTGGATGCTCCAGACCCGCTCTGGCAAGCGCACGGCAAAGGCCGCGCTGAAAATGGCCGTGGACATGGCGCATGAAGGCCTGATCACCGAGGAAGAAGCCGTCGCCCGCGTCGATCCCGCCGCGCTCGACCAACTGCTCCACCCCACGCTCGATCCCAAGGCACCGCGCGACGTGCTGACCAAGGGGCTGCCCGCCAGCCCCGGCGCGGCTTCGGGCCTGATCGTGTTCGACGCCGACACCGCCGAGCGCCGCAATGAAATGGGCGACGCCGTCATCCTCGTCCGCGTCGAAACCTCGCCAGAGGATATTCACGGCATGCACGCGGCCAAGGGCATCCTGACCGCGCGTGGCGGCATGACCAGCCACGCCGCCGTCGTCGCGCGCGGCATGGGTCGTCCCTGCGTTTCCGGCGCGGGCGGCATCTCGATCGACAGCAAGGCGAAAGTCCTGCGCATCGGCGGCCGTGAATTGAAGGAGGGCGATATCCTCACCCTCGACGGATCGACCGGCGAAGTCATGGCGGGCGAAGTCCCCACCGTGCAGCCTGAACTGGCGGGCGACTTCGGCACGCTGATGGTCTGGGCCGACAAGGTCCGCCGCCTCAAGGTCCGCGCCAATGCCGAAACGCCGCAGGACTGCAAGGTCGCGCGCGAATTCGGCGCGGAGGGCGTTGGCCTCTGCCGCACCGAACATATGTTCTTCGACGCCGCCCGCATCACTGCCGTCCGCGAAATGATCCTGGCCGACAGTGAAAAGGGCCGCCGCGTCGCGCTCGAACGGCTGCTGCCCGAACAGCGCGACGATTTCGCGCAGATCTTCATGGTCATGGCGGGCCTGCCCGTCACCATCCGCCTGCTCGATCCGCCGTTGCACGAATTTCTGCCCCATGCCGAAGCGGAGTTCGAGGAAGTGGCCAAGGCAGCGGGCGTGTCGGTGGACGTGCTCAAGCGTCGCGCCAATGAACTGCATGAATTCAACCCCATGCTCGGCCATCGCGGTTGCCGCCTGGGCGTCACCTATCCCGAAATCTACGAGATGCAGGCGCGTGCGATCTTCGAAGCGGCGCTGATCGTCAAGCAGCGCGGCGGCGAAGCGCCGATCCCCGAAGTCATGATCCCGCTCGTTGCGACGCGCAAGGAACTGGAATTGATGAAGGCGATCGTCGATCGCGTCGCCGCCGAAGTCTTCGCCGAACAGGGTGACAGCGTCGAATATCTCGTCGGCACCATGATCGAACTGCCCCGCGCCGCGCTCAAGGCCGGGGAAATCGCGGAAGTCGGCGAATTCTTCTCGTTCGGCACTAACGATCTGACGCAGACCACCATCGGCATCAGCCGCGACGATGCGGGCCGGTTCCTAGGCACCTATGTCGACAAGGGCATTTTCGCGCGCGATCCCTTCGTCAGCATCGACGTTGAAGGCGTGGGTGAACTGATCCAGCTCGCCGCAGAACGTGGGCGCAAGACGCGCCCCGGCATCAAGCTCGGCATTTGCGGCGAACATGGCGGCGATCCGGCCTCGATTGCCTTCTGCGAGGAGACAGGCCTCGATTATGTTTCCGCCTCGCCCTATCGCGTGCCGATCGCCCGGCTGGCAGCGGCGCAGGCCGCGCTGGCAAAGAAGGCATAAGAAAAGGGCGGGGAGCAATCCCCGCCCTTTCTCTTTGTAAACGGCGGTGTTCGCTTAGCCGAACAGGCCACGCTTGGCAGGCTTGGTTTCCAGCGTCCGCGCCTGACCGCGCCAGTCCTCCTGAACGATCGTACCGGGCCTCAACCCCAGTCGCGCTTCCAACGCCGCTTCCTGCTCGGCACCCAAGGCCGCAATCTGCTCGAAGCGCTGATAGCCTGCTTCGTTGAGCGACACTTCCTGTGCCTGGCTGATCCCGTTGATACGGCTCAGATCATCCCGCTCATGCGTGGCGCTGGCCGCAGCCACGCCCGCCGCACCGGCACCCACCGGCACCGCCTGCCGTTCCAGGTCGCGGACACGCGTTTCGGCCGCCTCGATCCGCGCATCGCGCTCCTTCACCGACTGCCGGTGCAGCAATTGCTCGTCGCGCCAGGCCCGGCGATATTTGCCGCGCCCGCTCATCATCAGGCCGAATATCAGGCCGATGACCAAAGCGATCAACAGCAGGGCAATGTCATTCAGGGTAAAGCTCATGGCGGGTCCTCCTGCCCATCCGAACGGTGCAGCGCGGCAAAAGTTGCCCTTTCCTCGTTCCGCTTCGGAAACGGGCCATAAAAGTGCAAAAAAGGGGCTTGCCCAAATGGCCGGGCGCTTCTATCTGCGCCTCTCCAAATGCACCCATAGCTCAGCTGGATAGAGCATCAGACTACGAATCTGAGGGTCGGGCGTTCGAATCGCTCTGGGTGCACCATTTTTCCGAAGGGCTTTAACGGTCGGGCTTCCAGCCTATCCGCCAGTCTTTCCTTTGCACCCATAGCTCAGCTGGATAGAGCATCAGACTACGAATCTGAGGGTCGGGCGTTCGAATCGCTCTGGGTGCACCATTTTTCCCATCAACGTTAGCCCATTGCCAGCGCGATCATGGCATCGACATCGGCATGGGTTTCGAGCAGCGCGGCGACCTCGTCCAGCGCATCCTCGACCGACTGGTCATAATCCTGCCCCGCCGACGCGCTGCCCAACCGGTGCAGCAACGCACCGCGCAATTCCGTGCTGGCGAGCAGCCCGTGGACATAGCTGCCCATCACCCGCCCATCGCGGCTGACCGCGCCATCCGCCCGATCGCCCAGCATCGCAAAGGGCCGCGTACGACCCGGCCCATCGGTCCGCCCCATATGCATCTCATAGCCGCCAAAATCGGCCCCCAATGCCCGGCCACGCACCGCTTCCAGCGTCTTGGTGCCGCCCAGCACGGTTTCCACATCCAGCAGTCCCAGCCCGGCGACCGACCCCGCCGGTCCTTCCAGCCCGTCCGGGTCGGCGATCGTCCGCCCCAGCATCTGGTATCCGCCGCATATCCCCAGCACCGCGCCCCCGCGCCGATGATGCGCGCGAATGTCGATGTCCCACCCCTGCGCCACCATCGCCCGCATATCCGCGACGCTCGCCTTGGAGCCGGGCAGGATGACCAGCGCCGCCTCGGCCGGGATCACCTGACCCGCCCCGATCATGCGCAGGTCCACGCGCGGCTCCAGCTTCAGCGGATCGACATCATCGAAATTGGAAATACGCGGCAGCACGGGGCAGGCGACCACCAGCGGCGCATCGACCGAAAATTGCCGCCGCTCCAGCACGACCGCATCCTCGCTCGGCAGTCGCGCCACCGCATCCAGCCACGGCACGACCCCCAAGCCGCGCCAGCCCGACAGCGCTTCGATCTGCGCATAGCCATCCATGAACAAAGCCGGATCGCCGCGAAACTTGTTGATCAGGAAGCCCCGGATCATCGCCGCATCCGCCGGGTCGATCACGGTCCGCGTGCCCACGACTGCGGCAATCACGCCGCCCCGGTCGATATCGCCGACTAGGACGACCGGCACATTGGCGGCACGGGCAAAGCCCATATTGGCGATATCGCCTGCGCGCAGGTTGATCTCGGCGGGCGATCCCGCGCCTTCGACTACGACGATGTCGCATTGCGCCTGCAACCGGGCGTAACTTTCCAGCACCGCGCCCAGCAATTCGCCCCGCGCGGCGCGGAAATTGCCCGATCCCAACGTGCCGCGCACCTGGCCATGGACGATAAGTTGCGATGTCCGGTCGGCCTGGGGCTTCAACAGCACCGGATTCATGTCCGTATGCAGCGGCACGCGGCAGGCGACCGCCTGCAACGCCTGCGCCCGGCCGATCTCGCCGCCATCGGCGGTTACAGCGGCATTGTTGGACATATTTTGCGGCTTGAACGGGCGGACCCGATAGCCGCGCAGCACCAGCGCCCGGCACAGTCCGGCGACCAGCACCGACTTGCCGACATCCGATCCGGTTCCCTGCAACATGATGGCACCCATGGCCATCATCCCTGACCGGCGGGTGCCGTCAGCGCAAGCCCTTCAACTATCCGTAGGTGCGCCGATATTCGAGCGTGTCCAATATCATGCCGCCGCCCATGAAAACCGCACCGGTACAGGCCAGCGCCAATAGCTGTCCACCGGTGCCGGGATATTGCTGCATATAGGTGACACCGCGCTCGGTCGCGCCCAGCGCGAGCGCGTAGATGATCAGAAACGCCTCGAACTTGGTCTTGACGATGAAAAGACGCTTGATCCGTTCCATTTCGATTCCATCCGGCGTTTGGCCCCCGCCATCACGGCATCAGATCACCCGAAAGCTGCAAATGGTCAACAAGCGTTAACCATGATTGTTCGATGCGCGCGATCAACGTCGTGTCGCCAAGGCCATCAGGCGCAATATCTTCGGGCCAATAGGCCGCGACGATGGCCGCGATGGCATCCAGCTTCGCCTCATCCACCAGGAAGCGCGGATCGATCGTCGCCGGATCGGCCACGACGCGCAGCCGCAGGCAGGCAGGCCCGCCGCCATTGGCCATGGACTGGCGCACATCGACCGGCAGGAGTCGGCGGATCGGCCCGTTGCCCGCGATCATCTGCTCCAGCCATTGCCACACAGCGGGCGTCTCGCGCGCCTCGGTCGGCAATACCAGCGCCATATCGCCCGCCGGTAGCGTCACCAGTTGCGCGTTGAACAGATAGCTTTTGATCGCATCGGCCAGGCTCACCGCGCTGGCGGGTACCTCGACAATCTCGACGCAGGGCAGGGCGGCGCGCAGATCGGCATAGAAGCCCCCTTTGTCGGCAAAAGCCAGTTCATGGGTGAACAACACCCGCTCATTGGGCACCGCCACCACATCATTGTGGAAAGCGCCCGCCGCAATCGCTTCCTCGGACTGCTGCACGAACAGCGTCCGCGCCGGGTCCAGCCCATGCCGTCGCGCCACCGCCTTGCTCGCCTCGACATGCTGGCGCGCGGGGAAGGGGCCACCGGACTGGCCATAGACGAAGATCTCGACCCCCGGTTGGTCATGCCGTTCGGCCAATCGCATATGATTGGCCGCGCCCTCGTCGCCAAAGGGCGGCGGCACCGGGCCATGGACGGCAAAGACGCTCTGGTCGGAAAAGGCGACCCGCAATTGCGCCAGCGTCTGCGGCCATTCATGGCTGCGATGCGCCATCGTCACCAGATTCGCGACGGTCAAATGGGTGCGCCGGTCGCCTGTGTCACTGGCGGGCGACACTGTCGCCGCATTGGCCGCCCACATGGACGAAGCCGACATCGCCGCCGCCCGGATATGCGGCTCGGCCGCGCCGACATCGGTCCCCAACTGCGCCAGCCACGCCCCATCGGGCCGCCATTGCGGCAGGAAGATGCCCTGCGTCAGCCCCAGCCGGATATTGCCGCGCATCTTCTCGATGCCCTGCAATGCCGCCGCGCGCGGATGCGACACAGCGCCAGCATTGCGCGCTGACGCCAGGTTGCCGACGCTTAGGCCCGCATAATTGTGGCTTGGCCCGATCAGCCCGTCGAAATTAATCTCGGTAACGCTCATGCCCGCCCCGCCATGGTGAACTCGACCCCTGGTTCCAGTCCGATCCGCGCCGCGCTCGCCGCATCGAGCGACACGACGCCGTCCGCCTCCTGCACGAAACCCCAGGTGCAGCGATAGTCGGCCAGCCGCCCGGTCGCGATCAGCATCTTGTCGCCGCCCTTTTCATGCGTCGCGCCCAGCGTCACGTCGCGCGCGCCCGCAATCGTCTTCAACTGGTCGATCTGCCCGACCATCGTCGGGCCACCATCGAAAATATCGACATAGCCCGCATTGTCGAACCCTTCGGTCTCCAACATCCGCATCGCTGCCCGGCCATTGGGGTGGGGCAGGCCGATGACCGCGCGCGCACTGTCGGTCAGCATCGCGGTATAGATAGGTGTCTTGGGCATCAGGTCGGCGATGAACTGGTTGCCGTTGACGGCATTGAACTCGTCCGCCTCCTGAAAGCTCATGCCGAAAAAGCGTCCGGCCAACCCGTCCCAGAAGGGCGATCCGCCCGCCTCGTCGATCACCCCGCGCAATTCGGCGATCACCTTGTCGCCAAAGCGCTGCCGATGCCCGCGAATATAGAGATAACGACTGCGTGATAGCAGCAGGCCCAGCCCCTCGGCCCGTTCGCGCGGATGCAGGAACAGCCCGCCGACCTCGACCGACCCTTCCAGATCGGTGGTCAGCGACAGCATCTGCGCCCGGAATGTCCGGCCCAGTTCGCGGCTATGCTGGGTCAGCATCCCCAGTCGATAGGAATAGAAGGGCCAGCTTTGCCCCACGGTCGAGAAAATCTGGCAAGTGCCGCGCACTTGCCCCGTCTCGACATTTTCCAGCACCATGACGATCAGTTCGTCGGCAATGCCATCCTCCTCGCGCGCCAGCGCCGCTTCGGTCCGCTCCAGCTTGGCGGTCAGCGCCTTGCGGTCAGGCGGCAGGTTGGTGAAGCCACCCCCGGTCAGCTTCGCCATTTCATAGAGCGTCTGCAAATCCTCCGCTCGCGCGGTTCGCATGATGAAACTCAAGCGCTTACCCTCTCTTCTTCATATTTTATATTTGCCTTGCGCGATCCGCAGCAGCGCCAGCGCCGATAATTGCGCCCGTTCGGGCAGGCTGTCGGCGATCAGAAATTCGGCATCGCTATGAATGCTCCCGCCGCGCACGCCCATCGTGTCGACCACCGGCACACCGCAGGCCGCGATATTATTGCCGTCGCACACCCCGCCGGTGTCGCGCCAGCCAATCTCCAGCCCCAGATCGGCTCCGCATTGCTTGACCAGCCCGAACAGGCGCTCGGCCTTGTCATCCATCGGCTTTGGCGGCCGTCCGAAACCGCCATGCAGATGCAGGCTGACGTCATGGTCGCGCGCCACAGCGGTCATCGCCCGCTCGATCAGCGCCCGCGCCGCCGCCTCATCCTGCGGTGTCCGGGGCCGGAAATTGACCCGCAACACCGCATGGTCGGGCACGACATTATTCGGCCCGCCGCCTTCGATCTTCGCTGGATTGCACGAACAGCCGGGGCCGCTCCCGGCCTTGAGCCGCAGCGCGAGGTCCGCCGCCGCCAGCAGCGCGTTGCGCCCCTCATCGGGATTGCGCCCGGCATGGGCGCTGCGTCCGGTCACCACGATGGAGAAATTGCCGCTCCCCGCCCGCGCCCCGGCCAGCGTGCCATCGGGCAGGGCAGGCTCATAGGTGAAGGCCGCGACCTTGCCCGCCGCCACCGTCCGCAACAGGCCAGCCGAGGAGGGGCTGCCCACTTCCTCATCACTGTTGATGACGACGTCATAGCCAAGCATCTGCGCTGCCTCGGTCCCCTCGATCGCCTGCAGCGCCGACAGCATCACCGCGATCCCGCCCTTCATGTCGGCGACCCCCGGCCCGTTCAGCACGCCCGGTTCGATCCAGCGCTGCGCCTGGAACGGGTGATCGGCGGCAAAGACCGTATCCATATGCCCGGTGAGCAAGATCTGCACCGGGGCTTGCGGCCGCACCGACAGATGCAGATGTTGCCCATGGATGATCGTCTCGACCCGTCCGTCGGCGCGCATCGTCTCGACCGGCACAGCGTCGATCAGCGTCAGGTCGCCCGGCAGCACGGCAAAGCTATCCGCCAGCGCGCTGGCCATCCGCGCCAGCCCGTCCAGATGCCGCGACCCGCTGTTGATCGCCGCCCAATCCTGCACCTGCGCCAGCATCGGCGCAGCGGCGGCCCGCTCCAGCAGGGCGGCTTCGATCGATGATAAGGGGTTCATGGCTAGGGTCTATCAGAGCGCGCCGCGCGCCTCCACCCCCACCGCGTCAGAAGTCGTAGGTCAGCGTCAACCGGCTCAGCGTGTCCAGATCGCGCGCGCTCAGCAGCGTTTCCGACTCATATTGGACGTTGTAGGACAGGGCGGCCGACAGCCGCGCCGCCACCTTCGTCTCGATCGCGGTCAGCGAGTTGAGCGAATAAACCTCGCTCTCGGCATAGCCCGCCGCTGTCTGCTTGAGCGTCAGCGTCGGCGACAAGCGCCATACCGCCGCCATCGATCCACGCGCGCCGAGTTTCGTCTCGCGCTCGCCTGTCAGATATTTGGCATGGCGCACCGACGGACCGATATCGACCTGCAAATCCAGCGGCTGGCTGACGATCAGCTTGTAACCGATACCGACCGACCCGGTATAGCGTTCGTCATAGCCGATCGACGTATCCCGCTCGAACTGGGTCAGCCCATAGGCAAAACCGCGCGGATCGAACTGATAGCGTGGCTCATAGCTCGCAAGATAGCGTTCGCGCGACGTCACGCCATTGGCGCGGCGATAATCCGCCGTCGCGCTCAGCTTGTGCGTCCATTGAAGGCCTGCGCGAGTCGCCGTGGCCGTGCCGCTAAGGCCCAGCTCGCTGGTCGAGCCGGTCGAGCGGAACCCGCCCGCCTCGACCCGCCCGGTCCATAATTCGGTGAAGCGCGCCTCGCGAATCACGGTGTCGTGAGTCGCCTTGGTCCGTTCCTTCCAGCTGTTGACCATCCGCTGGATTTCGTCGCCCGACGTGGGATTGGTCTGCCGCGCGATCTTGGCGACGGTGGCGATTTCCGTTTCGCTGCCATTGGCGATCGCCGCCTCCAGCATTTCGCGTACCGATGACGGCAGCAACACGGGGTCGGCGGCCAAAGCAGGGGCGGCAAACAGGAACGACATCAGGATCAAACAGGCACGCATGGGTCTGTCATACCCGCTCGACCGCAAAACTTAAGCCCCTAAGTGCCTGTTTTGCGCACGGCCTGCCGCAGGAACGGTATCGCAACGGTCAGATCAACGATTTGAATTCCTGCAGGATATCGCGATACAGCTTGCGCTTGAACGGTACGATCAGTTCGGGCAACGTTTCAGGCTCGGCCCATTTCCAGCTGCGAAATTCGGGATGCTTGGTCTGAATATTGACGTCGCTATCCTGCCCCAGGAAACGAGCGAGATACCAATATTGGCGCTGGCCGCGATATTTGCCGCCCCATAATTTGCCCAGCAATTCGGGCGGCAGATCGTAGAAATGCTCGTCCTTGGCCTTGGCGATGATCTCGACATGTTCTGGCCCGATGCCGGTTTCCTCGCCCAGTTCGCGCAGCGCCGCGGCCTTGGCGTCCTCGCCCTCGTCGATCCCGCCCTGCGGCATTTGCCAGGCTTCCACGACATTATCGAGCCGTTGGCCGACGAAGACCTTACCATCCCTGTTGACCAGCATGATGCCGACGCACGGCCGATATGCCATTTCCCGTTCATTGGGCGTGGAAGCCATAAATCCCCTGAATCTTTCTCATATGGTGCCACAGACCCCAGCAGGGCACCGAACCTAAGGATAAGCGCGGCTGCCGTGCGCGTCCATGGATCGAATCGCGCATGGCCTGATTTGCGACGGGCCGTTGGTCCACAATATGCCCGATAGGGTGGTTGGAACCCGGCCCGGTGCCGCGCATTGCCCCATCATGTCCAGCAACGCCCCCGTCCTCCTCTGGCTCCGCCAGGATCTGCGCCTGTCCGATCAGGCCGCGCTCGCCGCTGCCGTGCAGGAGGGGCCGGTCATCCCGGTCTATATATTGGACGATGACATGCCGCGCAGTTGGGCGATGGGCGGCGCGTCGCGCTGGTGGCTGCATCACAGCCTGACCAGCCTGGACGAGCGGCTGCGCGAGAAAGGGTCGCGCCTCATCCTGCGGCGCGGGGCGTCGGCCGACATGCTGGCGCAACTGGCCGAAGAAACGGGCGCGCGCCGCGTCCATGCCCTGCACCATTATGAACCCTGGTGGCGCAACGCGGAAAAGGCGGTGGCCAAGACGCTCGATCTTTGCCTTCACGACGGCGGTCTGCTGTTGCCGCCGGGCGCGGTGCGGACCGGGGCAGGGGGCATCTATCGCATCTACACGCCCTTTTCCCGCGCGGTGATGGACCATATGCCACCGTCCACGCCGACCCGCGCGCCTGCGGCCATCCCGTCGCCGGACCAATGGCCAGCCAGCGACGCGCTGGAGGACTGGGCCTTGCTCCCCACGAAGCCCGATTGGGCGAGCGGCTTTACCGAAGACTGGACGCCCGGCGAAGCAGGCGCGCGCGCGCACCTCACGAGCTTTCTCGATGAAGTCGGCGACTATCCGGTCGCGCGTAACCTGCCCTCGGTCGAAGGCTCCTCGCGCCTGTCGGCGCATCTCCATTTCGGCGAAATCTCGCCCGCCACTGTCTGGCACCGCGTCGCATCTTCAGGACAAGATGCAACTATCTACCTCAAGGAATTGATCTGGCGCGATTATGCCCATGTGCAAATTTGCCAGATGCCGACCTATGGTTCGGAAAATGCCCGGTCGGATTTCGACGCACTGCAGTGGCGCGACCTGCGCAGCGCCGGGACGGACTTCACCGCCTGGAAGACCGGGCGCACCGGCTATCCGATCGTGGATGCAGGCATGCGCCAGCTTTGGGCGACCGGCTGGATGCATAACCGCGTCCGCATGATCGCCGCCAGCTTCCTCATCAAACATCTGTTGATCGACTGGCGCCACGGCGCGCGCTGGTTCTGGGACACGCTCGTTGATGCCAGCTACGCCAATAACAGCGTCAATTGGCAATGGGTCGCGGGCAGCGGGGTAGATGCCAATCTCTTTACCCGCATCATGGCCCCGCTCAGCCAGTCGGAAAAGTTCGACGCCGCCGCCTATATCCGCCGCTGGGTGCCCGAACTGGCCGATCTCAACGACAGCTTCATCCACGACCCCGATACCCATGGCGCACGCCCCGCCGCTTATCCGCCCAAGATCATCGAGCATCGCGAAGGCCGCGAGCGCGCCCTGGCCGCCTATCGCCACGCAAAGGGGTGATTGCAGCGCCCGCCTGCTTCGGGCAGGAATGACGCCATGAATGCAGTCGATCCCCGCCGCGGCCGCCGCGCGCTTTCCGTGCGCCAGCCGCCCCGTTCAGGCACGCCCACCCGGATGGGCCGCGCATTGGGACCGCTGTTTCATCGCCTGCTTGACCGGATCGACCGGGGGCTGGATCAAGGATCGCTCGATGCCATCCTGCCCGACGGCGCGCGCCGGATGCTGGGCGGTCGGGCGCCGGGGCCGCATTGCGAAGTCCATCTCGTCCACTGGCGCGCACTGATCCGCTTGGCGACCGGCGGGTCGGCGGGCTGGTATCGCGCCTGGGCGGCGGGCGAATGGACCAGTCCCGACCCGGTGCCACTCTTCGCTTTGTTCATGACCAATGCCGTCGCGCTCGGCCGCGTGGCGCGCCCCAATGGCCCAACCCGCTGGATCGGCCGAGCGGTCCACTGGGCACGGCGCAATAGCCGCACCGGATCGCGCCACAACATTGCCTATCATTATGACCTGGGCAATGATTTCTACCAGCTCTGGCTGGACGATCTCATGCATTATTCCAGTGCCTTGTTCGTAGACCCTGACAGCGGGTCGGAAGACCTGGAACAGGCCCAGCGGCGCAAGGTCGATGCGATTCTCGACCGGCTGGCGCTCAAGAATGGCGATAGCCTGCTCGAAATCGGCTGCGGTTGGGGTGGTCTTGCCGAACAGGCGATGGAGCGGCATTCGGTCGCCTATACCGGCCTCACCCTCTCGACTGAACAGGCCGACTATGCCCGCGACCGCATCGGCTCCGGCGCGCAAATCTGCCTCACCGACTATCGCGATGCACAGGGCCAATATGACGCCATCGCCAGCGTCGAAATGGTCGAGGCCGTTGGCCAGCGCTACTGGCCCGCCTATCTCGCTACCATCCACCGCCTGCTCAAGCCCGGCGGCCGCGCGGCGATCCAATATATCCTGATCGATGACGCCATTTTCGATCGCTATGCGCGCGGCGCGGATTTCATCCAGACCTATATTTTCCCCGGCGGGATGCTGATGTCGGAAAGCCGCTTCCGCGCGTTGGCCGAGCAACAGGGGCTGGAGTGGCGCGATGTCCATCGCTTCGGCCAGCATTATGCGCAGACGCTCCGCCGCTGGCGCCTACGCTTCGACCAGGCGATCGAGCAAGGCCTGCTGCCCGCCAGTTTCGACCAACATTTCGTGGCCTTATGGCGCTATTATCTGATGTATTGCGAAGGCGGCTTCCGCGGCGGCGGCATCGACGTGGCACAAGTGACGCTGGTGAAGCCCGCCTAAAACCGCCGTTCGTGTCGAGCGCAGTCGAGAAACGCCCGCGCCGCGTTCAGCCCTCAACCCGCATCCGGTGCCCGGTCGGCGTATCCGCCGCGACCAGTCCGACAATCGCATCGGCCACGACCTCCGGCCCCTTGAGCGTCGCAGGGTCTTCCCCCGGAAAGGCCCGCGCGCGCATCGCCGTGCGGGTCGCGCCCGGATCGACGATATGGGTGCGGATGGCCGAGATATTCTTCATCTCCTCACCATAGGCACCCACCAGCGTTTCCAGCGCCGCCTTCGACGCACCATAGGCACCCCAATAAGCGCGCGGGCTGACGACCGACGACGTCACCGCCACCACCCGCGCATCCTTGCTTGCCCGCAGCATCCCGTCGAACGCCGCGATCAGCGCCTGGGGGGCAGCAATGTTCAGCGTCAGCAGCCGGGCAAATTCCTTGGCGTCGATCGCCGGCACCGCCGCCAGCGCGCCCAGCGTCGCGGCATTCAACACCAATATGTCGAGCCCATCCCAGCGCCCGCCGATCGCCTGCGCCAACCGCCCGATGCTCTCGCCATCGATCAGGTCGAGCGGCGCGATCGTAGCGCTGCCGCCTGCGGCATGGATGCGCTCCTCCACCTCTTCCAGCCCGCCGGTCGTCCGCGCGGTCAGCACGACATGCGCACCCGCCCGGCCCAAAGCCTCGGCCGTGGCCGCGCCAATGCCACGACTGGCCCCGGTGACGAGCGCCAATTTGCCGGAGAGGGGGCCGGAGCGAGAGGAAGTGTCAGTCATAGCATCTCGTCATTTTCAAACTGATTTATGTTCCGTTCGCCCTGAGCCTGTCGAAGGGCCTCACTTCCTGCACAAGGAAGGGGCTTCGACAGGCTCAGCCCGAACGGATCTTTTAGGTTCGGAGAAAAGCGCAAGGAAAGCCCGTCAGGCCACCCGCTCGGCCAGCAATTCCAGCTGATTGGTCACCACCACATCATCCTGATCGGTCAGCGCGGTGGGATAATCCCCGGTGAAACAGGCGTCGCAATATTGCGGCCGCGTGTCGGCCCGCTTCGCCTCGCCCAGCGCCTTGTACAGGCCATCGATAGAGATGAAGGACAGGCTGTCGGCATGAATGAAATCCTGCATCCCGCCCACGTCCAGCTTATGCGCCAGCAGCTTGGTGCGTTCGGGCGTGTCGACGCCATAGAAGCAGCTATGCTTGGTCGGTGGAGACGCGATCCGCATATGCACCTCTGCCGCGCCCGCTTCGCGCATCATCTGCACGATCTTCAAGCTGGTCGTCCCGCGCACGATCGAATCGTCGATCAGCACGATCCGCTTGCCTTTGATCAGCGCGCGGTTGGCATTATGCTTCAACTTCACGCCCAGATGGCGCACCTTGTCGCCCGGCTGGATGAAGGTCCGCCCGATATAGTGCGACCGGATGATGCCGAGTTCAAAGGGAATGCCCGATTGCTGGGCATAGCCGATCGCCGCGGGCACGCCGCTGTCGGGCACGGGGATCACATAATCGGCCTCGACCGGATTTTCGATCGCCAGCTGCGCGCCGATCGCCTTGCGGACCGAATAGACGCTCGACCCGTCGACGATCGAATCGGGGCGGCTGAAATAGACATGCTCGAAGATACAGGGGCGCGGATGGACGGGGCCGAACGGCCGATGCGACCGAATCTCGCCTTCGTTGGTAACGATCACCAGTTCACCCGGCTCGATCGTGCGCAGATATTCGGCACCCACCACGTCGAGCGCGACCGTCTCGGACGCGAAGATCGTCGTATCGCCGAGCTTCCCCATCACCAACGGCCGGATGCCCAGCGGATCGCGACACGCGATCATGCCTTCGGGCGTCATGACGATCAGCGAATAGGCACCCTCGACCTGCTTCAGCGCATCGATGAACTTGTCGAGCAGCGTGCGATAGCTGGACGTCGCCACCAGATGGATGATGACCTCGGTATCCGACGTCGACTGAAAGATTGACCCGCGCCGAATCAGTTCGCGCCGCACCTTCATCGCGTTGGAGATATTGCCATTATGGGCGATCGCGAATCCGCCCGAATTCAACTCGGCATAGAGCGGCTGCACATTGCGCAGCGACGTCTCGCCCGTGGTCGAATAGCGCACATGGCCGCAGGCCGCGTCGCCCGGCAATCCGCGAATCACCTCGTCCCGGTCGAAATTCCCCGCCACATGGCCCATGGCCCGGTGGGTATGGAAATCATGCCCGTCCCAGCTGGTGATACCGGCGGCTTCCTGCCCCCGATGTTGTAGCGCGTGGAGGCCAAGCGCGACGATAGCGGACGCCGTATCAGCGCCCGAAACGCCGAAAATGCCGCATTCCTCGCGCAACTTGTCGTCGTCGAAGGGGTTCGTAGTCATCATGGGTGCGAGCGGTTCCATAGCCGTTCCTGACAACCCATAAGGAATATCCAAGGGTCGTCGTTGAGCGCGCATATAGTCACTCGAAGCCGCTTTGTCGCCCTCCTGTCATAAAAAAGCGTCGAGGCGTGTCGCAACGCAGCGTTTCAGCTGGCCCGCTATCCGCAAAACGCCCCACTGGCATTGCCCTGCATGCCCCGCTACAGACGCAGCCCTGATGCATCGTTTCGCCAATCCCGCCCGCTTCCTCAAGATCGCGCGCCCGTTGACGGGCTGGCTGTTCTGGCCGGGGCTTGCCCTGTTGCTGGCGGGCTGCGCGTGCGGGCTGTGGCTGACGCCCGCCGACTATTTGCAAGGGCAGACGGTGCGCATCCTTTATATCCATGTGCCTGCCGCCTGGCTCGGTATGGGTGGCTGGACCGGCATCGCCATCGCCGCGCTGATGCAATTGGTGTGGCGGCATCCGCTTGCCGCCGTGGCAGGCCGCGCCATTGCCGCGCCCGGCGCGCTGTTCACCGCCATCTGCCTTGCCACTGGATCGATCTGGGGCCGGCCCACCTGGGGCACCTGGTGGGAATGGGACGGGCGGATGACCTCCATGCTGGTCCTTTTCTTCCTCTATCTTGGCTATATCGCGCTCGCCAATGCCAGCGCGCGACAGGGGGCCGGGCAGGGCGGTGTCAGCAACGTCACTGCCATTTTCGGCCTTGTCGGCGCGGTCAATATTCCGATCATCAACCGCTCGGTCGTCTGGTGGAACAGCCTGCATCAGGGGCCATCGATCACGATGCGCGGGTCCAGCATCGACATGACGATCCTGTGGCCGCTGGGCCTGACGCTGCTCGGCTTCACATTATGGTTCGGCGCGATCGTCTTGATGCGGATGCGCGCGATCCTGGCGCAGAATAAGGTCGAGGCGCGCATGCAGCGTCTCGCGAGAGGGTGACCGTGATGCAGCAATGGACCTTCGTCATCGCCGCCTATGCGGTCACCCTGCTGGGCACGGCGGCCGTCAGCTGGCTTAGCTGGCGCACGATGCGCCATGCCGAGGCCCAGGCCGAGCAACTGGCGGACCGCGCGTGAAGGCCAAGCATCAACGGCTGATCCTCGCGCTCGCTGCATTGGTGGCGCTTATCGGTGCGGGCCTGCTGGCGGCTTCCGCGCTCAAGGATGAAGCCGCCTATTTCTATGCGCCCGGCGATGTGAAGACCAAGGGTGTCGAACCCGGCAAGCCGATCCGTCTGGGCGGCATGGTGGTTAAGGGCAGCCTCAAGCGCGCGCCCGATGGCGTCACCATCACTTTCGACGTCACCGATGGCAAAGCCACCGTCCCCGCCACATTCAGCGGCATCGCGCCTGACCTGTTCAAGGAAGGCAGCGGCGTCGTCGCCGAAGGATCGTTCGATACCAAAGGCACCTTCATCGCCACCAACCTGCTCGCCAAACATGACGAACGCTATATGCCGCGCGAACTGGAAGGCATGAGCTACAACGAAACCACCCGCGAGATCGAGGTGGACCGGTGAGGATGCGCGATATTCACATGCTCCCCTGGCAGGGGAGGTGGCAACGCGAAGCGTTGACGGAGGGGTGTCACCCTCTCGATAGCGGGACACCCCTCCGTCTGGCCTGCGGCCAGCCACCTCCCCCACAGGGGGAGGATCATTTTTGCGTGGATAAGGCCCTATGATCGCCGAAATCGGTCTCGCCGCGCTCTGGCTCGCCGCTGCGCTCGCGCTGCTGCAGCTTGTCCTCGCTTTCACCGGTCTCAAGGGCAACAAGCCCGACCTGCTTGCCGCCGTTCGCCCCGCCGCCGTGGCGCAGGGCGTGCTGACCGCCATCGCCTTCGCCGCGCTCGTCACACTCTTCCTGCGATCGGACATGTCGGTGCTGCTGGTCGCGACCAACAGCCATTCGGCCAAGCCTTGGCTCTATAAATTCGCGGGCACCTGGGGCAATCATGAAGGCTCGATGCTGCTTTGGGTCACGGTCATGGGCGTCGCCGGAGCGGCCGTCGCCCTGTTCGAACGTGCGCTGCGCCGCGACACTCATATGGCGACGCTGGGCGGACAGGCGGCAATCAGCCTCGGATTCTACGCCTTCCTGCTCTTCTCCTCCAACCCCTTTGCCCGCATCGCCCCCGCCCCAGCGGACGGGCAGGGGCTGAACCCGCTGCTGCAAGACCCCGGCCTCGCCTTCCATCCGCCCACGCTCTATATCGGCTATGTCGGCCTCTCGGTCGCCTTCTCCTTCGCCATCGGCGCGCTGCTGACGCGGCAGGTCGATGCCGCCTTCGCCCGCGCGATGCGCCCCTGGGTGCTGGCCGCTTGGGTGATGCTGAC
>Ga0209231_1000217_pt1 | contig 40206 bp, 42 predicted proteins | sample Deesub45470m_DNA_FD_188086 | JGI IMG/M metagenome (GOLD analysis project Ga0209231, IMG submission 188086) | Deep subsurface microbial communities from North Pacific Ocean - 450_OLKR46/470m Metagenome (SPAdes) (version 2) | ecosystem: Environmental > Terrestrial > Deep subsurface > Unclassified ... | reverse complement strand
CGGCAGCCACTTTTCGAAATACTTGACGAAGTCGCCGAGCGCCGCATGATCGTTGGTCAGGGTGACGACGTTCTCCTCCGGGTAGCCGAGGGCGCGGGTCAGGTAGGCGGCGACGGTGCGGGCGTCATGGACGGCGAAATCGGCAGTCGGCAACTGCTGTCGGTATTGCTCGATGCCGACGACAATGGCGTAAGCGTTGGGGTTGCTCTTGACTGAGCCGGCCGGGATGTCATCGACATCGGCGGTCGCGGTCGCGGCTGCGCGTTGTGGTGTCGGGGGCGGTTTTGAAATAACCGCCGGGGGCGGTGCCGTATATGTCAGGATGGAGGCCGGTTGTCGTCGGGCGGAGGTGAGGATGGCTTGGTTATTTTTTGCAAGATCGTTCAGGATCATGCGCGCCGCATTCTCCGCGACATATTTAGCCTGCATGTCGCGCAACGTGTTGGCGGCATTAATTCTGGCAATATAATAACCCTTACTGCTCCCTTCGACATTGCCGCGTAGCGTATTTTGGTAAACCGGGAACCCCTGCAGATCTTTCAACAAGTACTCAACGAAAAAATCTTCGTTGCTGTTATCGGGAACAAAAGACAAGAAGGGGAGGAAAAGCGAGGCGATACCAACCAGATCATCCGGTTCAAAGGTTGGTTTGTATCCCAGGGTGACAAACAACTGCAGGCTAGCCCGCTCGTTTTTGCTCACCTGACCTCGCGACTCGGAAGTCAACACGGTGTAAAAATCGATTTTGAACGGGTCCAGATTTGCCGCATCGTTGGTGCTGATGTTGCCGAGGTCGCTGCCAAGAACTAACGGAGTAGCCGGCAGATTGCCAACCTGCAGGTTCTGCGAGGTCAGCGTCGAGGAACAACCGGATAACAGCGCCAGACCGACAAGGAGCAGAATAAGACGTTGCATAAGGGGGATCCTCATGTTGCGGGACGATGAGAGTTGTGAAAATGTAGCAGGAATGGGGATTTAGGTCAATTGATGTCACAGTAAACCCGGATTTTTTTGTGGGAGCTGGTTTAGGCAGTCGTTGCTGACAAAGTGCACTGAAGTGGCCACGCAACTGCAAGGTTATCCGGATTGGGCGGCAGTGCTGGTCTTGATCAGGAAGTTGAGTGAATAGTGGGGCTTGAAGCAAAAGCTCGGCTCACGCAACGGCGCAACGACGCAACGAGAAGCCTTAAATTCTTCTGGTTTAACCAGTTCTTCGTGGCGTCGTTGCGCCGTTGCGTGAAACAGGTTGATGCTTTTGACTGACGCGCATCGACCGTTCCTGATGCCCTTGGTAATAATTTTAAGTTTTTGTAATGTTATAGGTGACTTGCCGCTATCTCCCTTGCTAGAATGCATGGGCTTAATCAAGCGTTTCATCCTGTGATGCAGCAACCAAGGAGGTCTGACGTGACAAATTTCCTGGCGGATTTCAACGGGCTGGAGACTTTCTTCCTCGCCTGCGCCGTAATCGGCGGCTTTTTCGTGCTGGTCAAACTGGTACTGCAGTTTATCGGCGGCGACGGTGTCGGCGATGGTGGTGTCGATGCCGGCATGGAAGGGAGCGCCGATCATGGTGATTCCGATGTCGGCTTTCGCGTCCTCTCCCTGCATGGCCTCTCCTCCTTTTTCATGATGTTCGGGCTGGTCGGTCTTGCCCTGTACCGGCAGAGCCAGGCCGGAGTGATCGTCTCCACCCTCGGCGCCGTGGTTGCAGGTTCGGCCTCCGTCTGGCTGATCGGAAAGCTGTTCAAGGGTGCGGCTCAGCTGCAATCGAGCGGTACCATGAAAACCGCCAATGCTGTCGGCTGCACCGGCACCGTCTATCTCAATATCCCCGCCGCTGGTACGGGTCGGGTCAGTCTCAATTTTCATAATCGCCTGCGCGAATTCGATGCGATGGAGAAAGACGGGCTGGCGGTGACCACCGGCACTCCGGTGCGCGTCGTGCGGGTCAATGCCAATGTGTTGCTGGTCGAAGTGATTCATTAACTCTGGAGGGAGCACCATGTTCGATTTCTGGATTCTACCGATTGCCGCTTTTCTGATTCTGTTTGTCTCGACGCTGATCTTTCTGGCGTCGCGCTACAAGCGCTGCCCGTCCGACAAGATACTGGTCGTTTACGGCAAGGTCGGCGTCGGTCAGTCGGCCAACTGTATCCACGGCGGCGGTGCCTTTATCTGGCCGCTGATCCAGGATTACGCCTACATCAGCTTGACGCCGATGACCATCAGCATCCCGCTGCAAAAGGCACTCTCCCTGCAGAACATCCGTATCAACGTACCGTCGACCTTCACCGTCGGCATCAGCACCGAGCCGGAAGTCATGACCTCGGCTGCCGAGCGGCTGCTCCACCTGTCGCAGGCGCAGATCGAGGAGATGGCGAAGGAGATCATCTTCGGCCAGCTGCGCCTGACCGTCGCCTCGCTGACTATCGAGCAGATCAACCAGGACCGCGAAAGCTTCCTCGAATCGATCCGCAAGAACGTGTCACCGGAGCTGAACAAGATCGGTCTGTTTCTGATCAACGTCAACATCACCGATATTACGGATGAGTCGGGCTATATCGACTCCATCGGCAAGAAGGCGGCGTCCGAGGCGATCAACCAGGCCAAGGTCGACGTCGCTGAGCAGGAGAAGCTCGGTGCCATCGGTGAGGCCGAAGCGACCAAGGTCAAGGTGGTACGGGTGGCGGAGAATGTCGCTGAGTCGGAAAAAGGCAAGAAGAAGGCCGAGGCCGACCAGCGGGTCTATGTCCAGCAGCAGGAGGCGACGGCGACCATTGGTGAGGCCGCGGCCAACCGCGACAAGGATATCCAGGTGGCAGTGAATGTCGCCGAATCGGCCAAAGGGCAGAAGAAGGCCGAGGCCGATCGCCGCATCTTCGTCCAGCAGCAGGAGGCGCTGGCTATGGACGGTGAAAACCGCGCCAAGGCCGATATCGCCGCGGTCAACGCCGAGCTGGCGGTAAAACAGGCCACCGCCTTGCAGCGCGGCGAAGTGGCGCGGCGCGAGGCTGAGGTCGAGATCCAGAAGGCGCAGTACAAGGCGGAGCAGGAGCGTTTGACCGCCGCCGAGGTTGTGCGTCAGGAGATCGACAAGAAGAAGATCGAGATTGCCGCCGAAGCCGAGGCCGAGAAGACCCGGCGCGAGGCCAGGGGTCAGGCAGACGCGATTTTGCTCAAATATCAGGCCGAGGCCGACGGTGTGCGCCAGGTCCTGGCGAGCAAGGCGGCCGGTTATCTGGAGTTGGTCAGGGGCTGCAACGGCGACGCCAAGGCGGTGGCGACACTGCTTATGACGGAGAAAATCGAGGAGATCGTCAAGATGCAGGTCGAGGCGATCCGCAACATCAAGATCGACAAGGTCACGGTCTGGGACGGTGGCGGCAAGGATGGCAACGCCACCGCCAACTTCCTTTCCGGCCTGGTCAAGAGCCTGCCGCCGTTGCATGAGGTGGCCGGGATGGCCGGTATCGAGCTGCCGAAATATCTCGGTGAAATCTCTGCTGATGCTCTGGTTGAGCAGGAGAAAAAAGAGCTGGAGCCCAAGCTTAAGGAGTAAGGAGGGGGAGCGGCAGGAGAACAAACAAAAAAGCGGGGCACCCATGATCGGGTGCCCCGCTTTTATTGTTGTATAAAACCGTCGGACCTGCGTTAACGCGGTTTTTGCAGGTAGCGGTAGAACTCGGAATCGGTCGAAATGACCAGTTTGGTGTTCTCTTTGATCGCCGTGCGGTACGATTCCAGGGTGCGCATGAAGGCGTAGAACTCAGGATCCCGGCTGTAGGCTTCGGCGTAGATCGCCGCCGCTTTAGCGTCGGCTTTACCGCGGATCTGCGCCGCTTCGCGGTAGGCATCAGACTCAATGCGCTTGAGCTCTTTTTGCATCTGGCCGAGGATGTTGGCCTTTTCACCTTCGCCTTCGGAGCGGAACTGGGAGGCAACTTTCTTCCGCTCGGAGATCATCCGCTCGTAGACCCGCAGCCGCACCTGCTCGATGTAGTTGATCCGTTTGAGTTGGATATCGACCAGTTGGATGCCGTAAGCGGGGATGCTCTTGCTTGCCTCGGCAAAGATGTTGTTAAAGATCTCTTCGCGACCGGTCAGGTTATCGGTGACGATTTTCTGCCCTTCAAAGTCGAGGACCTCGACGGTCCCTTCCGGCGCCTGGTAGTCTTTGCCGCGGACCAGTTCGACCAGCAAATGACTGGAGACGGCATCGCGCACCACCGAGTCGAGAATGTCATCGAGGCGGCTCTGGGCCCCCTCCTGAGTGGCGACGGTGGTGTAGAACAGCAGCGGATCGACGATCCGCCAGCGGGCGGTGGTGTCGACCCAGATGTAGCGCTTGTCCTTGGTCGGGATCTGGTTGGGGTCGCCGTCCCATTTGAGGATCTTGCGGTCGAAGGTGCGGACCTCCTGCATCAGCGGTGTCTTGAAATGCAGGCCGGCGTATTTGACATCGCCGACCGGTTTGCCGAACTGGGTGACAATCGCCTGTTGCCCTTCTTCGACGATAAACAGGCTGCCCTTGGCGACCAGGGCGAGGAGGATAATGACAGCGATCAATAGTTGTTTTTTCATGGTTTGGTCACCTCTTTATTCCCGCGCAGCGGCAGGAGTGGCAGAGCGCCAGCCCCCTTGCTGTCCATGATGTAGATCTCTTCCATGCGCGGCAAAACTTTTTCGAGGGTCTCCAGATAGAGACGCTCGCGGGTCACTTTTGGTGCCTTGCTGTACTCGGAGTACAGGGCGATGAACCGGGCCGTGTTGCCTTTGGCCTCGTTGATCCGCTCCAGAGAATAACCCTCGGCTTCAAGGATGGTACTCTTTGCCACCCCGCTGGCTTTGGGAACTTCACGGTTGTACTGTTCGCGAGCCTGGAAAATCAGGCTCTCCTTCTCCTGTTCGGCTTCGTTGACCTCGTTGAAGGCAGCCTTGACCGATTCCGGCGGATTGACATCCTGAAACTTGACGGTGACGATGCGTACGCCGATATCGTAGGTGTTGAGGGTCGCCTGCAGATCCTTTTCGATGGCCGCCGCAAGCAGGGCACGTTCGGTGGTGAGCACCTCGGTCACGTTGGAGTTGCCGACCGCCTTACGCACTGCCGCCTCGGCGACGTCGCGAATGGTCGATTTGGGGTCTTTGATGTTGAACAGATATTTGAAGGCATCGGCGATCTGGTACTGAACGATCCACTCCAGATCACTGACGTTGAGGTCGCCGGTCAACGTCAGCGACTCCTCGTCGAGCCCGGCTTTGGAATAGACCGTACGTTCACCCGGTTGCAGGGTGCGAAAGCCGAACTCCTCTTTCATCACCCGGCCGGTCTTGACCAGATAGACCGATTCGATGCCCATCGGCAGCTTGAAGTGCAGCCCCGGTTCGGCGAAGCCGGTAAAGTGGCCGAAACGCAGGACCACACCGGTCTCTTCGGTGCCGACCTGGTAGAAACTGCCGCTAAAGACCCAGAGGGCGAGCAACACAACGACAACTGTCGACAGCATTTTGAGTGGTGGTTTTTGACCCTTGAAGCGGACGAGAAATTCATTGATCTTTTGTTGGAGGATATCCCCCGGATCGCCTCCCTGCCAATTCTGCATTGTTTTCCTCGCTTTCGTGTGTTGATAGTTTCAGCCTGAGCCTGATCTGACCCGATGCCTCGTAATAAGTTGTACATTTTAACATGCTTTAACCGTCAGGAGGGTAAAATCGGGAATCAGCGGAGTGTCTGCCGGTATCTTGAGGGCGGGATCTCCCGTCTGCCGGCGCATGTTTTTTAAAAAATGGAGTTTGTTGTCACTCTCTCCGCCGCTAAACCGTCTGACCCTGTTATGATTGGGGCATCGGAGAAAGAAAAACTATGAGCCGCCTGAAAATTACCCATCTGACTGAATACCGCTTTGCCACCCCGGTTACCCTGCAGCCGCACCGTCTGCTGCTGCGACCGCGCGAAGGGGCTGAGGTGCATATCGAGTCGTCGTCGCTGACCATCTCCCCCGCCCACACCGTCAAGTGGCATCGCGATGCCCTTGACAATGCCACTGCCGTTGTCGACTTTCTTGCCGCAGCGCAGACGCTTTCCATCCGCAGCGAGGTGATTCTGCAGCACTTTGCTGCCGCGCCTTTGGATTTTCTGGTTGAAGAGGACGCCGTCAACTATCCGTTTCATTATGCCCTGCAGGATCGGGTCGATCTGCTGCCGTTCATGCAGTCGGTCTATCCCGGTGATGAAGGGGCGATCCGCAACTGGCTCAATCGCCTCGGTCTGGCCCAGCCGACCATGCAGACTTACGCTCTGCTCGATTTTTTGAGCCGGACCATTGCCGTTCAGTTTGCCTACACCATTCGCGAAGAACCCGGTGTGCAGACGCCGGCGCAGACTCTGGCGCTGGGGCGCGGCTCCTGCCGTGACTTTGCCGCCCTGTTTGTCGAGACCTGTCGTTATCTCGGCTTGGCCAGTCGGTTTGTCAGCGGTTATGCCTATGCGCCGGCGACGGCGAACTGGTCGACCACCACCCATGCCTGGGCCGAAGTCTACTTGCCGGGGCCGGGCTGGAAGGGGTTTGATCCGACCAGTGGTGAACTGGCCGGCAGCCGGCACATTCCGGTTGCTGTCGCCCGTCATCCGGAATCGGTGCCGCCGGTTGCCGGCAGTTTTCTTGGTCCGGGCGGGATGAAGCCGAGTTTGATTGTTGATGTGCGGGTGGGGGCGCTATGATTGGTTTTTGAAGAGTTATTTTGATTGAAAGCAAAGTTAGAACCGGCGGGTTGCGCCCCGCCAGACGCCTTACTTTTTTGGCAGGCGCCACAAAAAAGTAAGCAAAAAATGGCTCTCCCCTGGCGGGGGGCATTTCGGATACGGGGCGTCGCGGTTTTGAGTCAGCGACTCTGTTAAATTGCCCGGGCTGAGCCCTTCTGTTGTTTTAGGATAAAAATGCGCCGTGGCGAAAAGCCACGGCGCGTTTTTGTTGCGGGGAGGGGAATTGTCGGTGCGCGTTTATTTGCGGGTCAGACGGTCCATGGCCATTTTGAGGCTGAGGCGCAGGCGTTCGAGGACATCGGCCAGTTCGCCGATTTCGTCCCTGGAGCGCGGCACGATCTTCTGCTCGACCTTGCCGTCGGCCAGTTCGCCAGCAACGTGGGTCAGCTCCTGCAACGGCTTCAGAACCAGGCTGACGACGAGAAAGACAGCGATCAGGGAGATAACCAGCACCGAGCCCATGATGGCAATCAGGGTCAGTTTGAGTTTCGACTGGGCAAGGACGGTCTTGTCGAGGGAGAAACCGATGCGAAAGCCGCCCCAGTGTTTCCCCTTGACGATGATCGGTGTGGAGATGTCCCACATAATCTCGCCGGTATCGCGATTGTAGACCTGCTGGAAGGCTTCGACCTGATTCTGTGCCGCCTTGAGGCCGACCGGGTCGTTGAACATGCGCTTGGTGCGGTTGCCGACCAGGTCTTTTTTCGGGTCGCCGGTCAGTGGCTGCTGGTAGCGGGTATTATGAGTCGGCAAATAACCATTGCGATCGACGGCGACGGCATAGACAACGCTTGGGTCCTTGAGGAACTCGTCCTCAAGGGAGAGGATCGCCTTGTCGAGATAAAAGTCGTACAGGGTGTGGAACTTGGGCGGATCGACACCGGGGATCGGCTCGTAGTTGGTGTCAAACGCATCCTTGACACCGAATACACCGTTGTCGATCGCCTCCTCCAGAATCTTGCTGACCTGTTTGGCGCCGATCAGCGATTCGATGCGGCCGCGTTCGAGCAGCTGGTTCTCCAGGCTCTGACTCTGCTGCATGATGAGATAGGACGACCCGGCGGCGATGACGATGAACAGTACCAGATTGACCAGTACTGCCACCTTGACTCCGATTTTATTGAACATGTGCACACTCCTTTATCTGTCTATGAATTGCAGGGAATAATCAGTGTCGGTCAGGGGGTTTTGTAGCCGATACGCAAGGCGCCCCAGTGTCGGCCCTGGACGATAATCGGCACCGACATATCGGCCATGTTCTCGCCGGTGTCACGACTGTAGCGCTGGAGCAGGAACGGTTCCTTGTTGCGGGCGGCAGCGAGTCCGGTGCGATCGTTAAACAGGCGCTTGGTCCGGTTCCACTTGGTGTCATGGTCGCCGTCGCCGGTCATCGGCTGGGAATACTTGCTGTTGTGCGACGGCAGGTAGCCGTTGCGATCGACGGCAACGACAAAAATCAGGTTTTTGTCGTAGGAGAGGTACTTGTCGAGAATCGGCCGGATCGCCCCGTCGGACAGGGTGTCATACTGGGTCATGTACTTTTGTGGATCGGTGTTTGGGATCGGGATGTAGAGGGTGTCAAACAGCTGCGGGACGGTCAGTCGGCCCGAATTGAGCAGCAGGTCAAATTGGGTGACAATTTCGGCTGCACACTGGTCGGCCCAGCTGCGAACGCGCTGATCGAAGGCGCTGCCGGGGTCAGCAGCGCTGCTGAAAGAGGGTGTCACCAAGCCAAAACCAAGGGCAATGGCGAGGCTGACCAGGAATAAACCGGCGCGTTTCATAAGGGTTTTTCTCCTGTCGTGATGGTTCATCCAGGGCGGCCCTGATTGAGCAAGGTCTGCAGATAAACAGTGATTTCGTTGATCAGGGCATCGCTGTCGCAGTCACTGTGTAACCGGACGCCGAGAAAATATTTACCGAGGGCGAAAATAAGCAGATGCTCGCCCAATGGATGTTGGAATAATAAATATTTAAATGGGCTGAAGCCGATGGCTTTATGGACCTCCAGGGCATTGGTCCCGGCCAGAGTCACTGTGGTGGCAAGCTCGTCCGGGTCGGACAGATTGTGGATGATAATCTGCCCGTCATTGCGCACCAGAATAAACTGGGCGACACCGCTCATCTGACTGATCTGTTGGGCGAAGCGTTTACTGGCCGACATTAAGTTCTCCCCTTTAGCCGGATGCCGGGCCGAGGTGTTTGCGCACCAGTTCACGGTAGTGTTTAGCTTTTTCGGGGTCACCAATTTCGCGACAGAGGCTGTCGAGTAGTTTACTTAGTCCGGCCGGGGTCGGGGTCTGACTCGCCTGCCAGGTGGCGACGGTTTCGTCAAAGACGATAAAAGCCATGGGGCCAAGGATTTTGGCCAGTTGACTGGCCATCCCCTGCAGCGGTTTGGCCAGCGGACCCGATTCGCGCAGGTTCTCTGCCGGTACAGGCTTGACCGCCGCCGGTGCGGTTACCGGTGCCGCAGCACTGGCGGCGAGGACCTCAGGCGTTAAATCGGCCAGCGCCAGATTGAGAGAGAGGGTGAGGAGGCTTAAGTTTATGGCTGGTTCGCAGACAACAAGCAGGCACTCCTGGGCCGACAAGGGGTGGCATAGCAGGAGTGATTGTTCGTAGCCGATGACAAACTCACCCAGGTCGGGAAAGCTGAGCCGACCGGCCGAACAGATTTTGACCAACTGGCCGCCGATGTCGTTGAGCCGTTGGGGTTTGAATTCGGCCGGCAGGGTGTTGAAGCGCACACCTGCGGTGCTGTGATGAACACAGGCGCCAGTGACACCCGGGATCGAACGTAGATTGTCAAGGAGTCGTTGCATAGTTTCCTCTTAGTAAAAGTCGAATCGGTTAAGCTGAAAAGGGTGCGGGAGACAACGTCTCCAGAATCTGCTCCGGTTTCGCCCCCTTGTGCAGGGTGATCACCAGTCGGCGTTGTTGCTGCTGAAGAACCATATGCCGCTGCTTGTTCCCGGTGCTGAATAGCAGGTAGCGAAAGCTGCCACCGACCACCGTGCCGATTTTCTGACAGGCATCGATACAGGCAGTTGGATCGCTCTGCATCAGTGGCCCGGCGTTCGGGCTGTTGTGTTCGAGAAAGTTGACCCGGTCAAAGACGGCATATTCGTCGATCATCGGCGATGCCTGTAGCTTTTCCAGCAGCGGGTCTTTCTCGACTGGTGGTATGTGCGTGGCAACCGGCGCCGGAGCGGTTGCGCCAGCTACCGGCAGCTGTGCTTCATCCTTGATCCGGTAGGCTTCCATGAGCAGAAAACTCATGGAGGCTTCTATCGATTTTACTTCACGGCGGCAAACCGCATCCATTTCGATGGTGGTGTCATCCCAGGCGATAATTTCCAGAGCCGCCGCCTCCCCTTGAGCGTTGGCGGTGACCGCATCAAGGAGTTCACCGCGGCGAATGAACAGGTAACCGGTCTTGTCGCCGGAGTGGATTTTAAGGGTGCAGCTTTTCTGTTCCATCTGCACCAGTTGCATGAAGGTGGCCAGAGTGATGCCGCGAATATAGCTGCGGGCTTCCGTGCTCAGAGCGGTTTCGATGGTCTGGGCAAGGTGGTCAAAATCGAGCGGTTTGTCGAGATATTGCAGGTTTTGCATCCGCGCCAGCCGCGCTTCGATTTCCGGGGTGCCGAAAGCGGTCATCACGATCACCGGTAGATAGGGATAGTCGCGACTGACATGGGCCAAAAGCTGAAAGCCGTCCATGACCGGCAGTTTGAGGTCGGTCACCAGCAGGTCGATGGTCTGGGTTTTCAGCACCTGCAGTGCTTCGCGACCGTCATTGGCGAGAAAAATACGATAGCGGTCGCCAAGAGCGGCGAGACCGTCGCGCAGGCTGAGCAAAAAGGGGCGTTCGTCATCGACCAGCAGCAGGTTTTTCATAAGTCTTCCATGGTGCCGGGCGGGTCGGTGACCGGCAGGGAAATGTGGACCGCCGTACCAGATCCTTCGGCACTGACAATGTCAATAGAGGCGTTCATCTTCGCCAGCAGTTTTTGGGTAATGACCAGGCCGAGACCGTTGCCTTTGGCCTTGGTGGTGCAAAATGGCTGAAACAGGAGCTTCTGCTGATCTTCATTCATGCCGCAACCGTTATCTTCCACCGACAACAAAACCAGCCGGTCGACACTGCGCAGGGTCATGGTGATGCGTGGCCAGGGGCGGCCGGTCAGAGCGTCGGCGGCATTGGCCAACAGGTTGAGCAGCGCTTGTTGCAGGGCCCGGGGATCAAAGTCGCTCCAGATGGTTTGCGGCAGAAAGTGGCGTTCAAGGCTGATTCCTTGTTTGGCAAAGTCGTTCTCGACCAGAGCAAAAAACTTGTCGAGAAAAGCACCGAGTTCATGACGATCGATATCGAGTTGCTCAAACAGGCTGAAGTTTTTCAGCGACTTGAGCAGATATTCCATGCGCAGTACTTCGGCGTAGGTGCGTTCAATGTATTCACCCAGGGCCTCGCGGGAGAACAGATCGAGGTTCTTGCGCAGAACGCTGATGGTCATCTTGATCGAGTTCAGCGGGTTGCCGATCTCGTGCCGGATACCGGAAAAAATGAAGCCGATGTTATCCATGGTGTTGACGGCCTGGGCGATGGATTCGAGGCGTATTTTTTCTGTAACATCGCGCAGGATCAGGCTGTAATGGCCAGGGGAGACGGTATGCACCGAGCAACCGATCAGCCGGGTATCGAGTTGAAAGGAGAGGGTGGTGCCGGCTAACGCATCGAAGCCGCAGAGGGCCCCCTGTTCCATCAGGCGGGCATGGAGATCGGCAAAAGCCCACGGCGTCGCCGCGTCCTGAAGAATGTCAAACGAAGCCGGATTGCGAAAAACGATCTGCTTTTGTGCCTCATCGAGCACCACAATACCGATGCCCATGTTTCGCAGCACATCGGCATAACTCCAGCCCGCGCCCATGGTTGCGAGATGCAGGTGTGATGTTGGTCCGGCAAGAGGCATCGCTTCGCTCATAGAGAAACCTTGAAATTCAAACACGGGCAGCAGAAATAAAACATGATTATATTCTGGATTGTGTGCGATGTAATGTAAAGGCAATATTTGTTTTGTCGGGCGCAGAAATAGATTAAAGCAGAAGGATTAAGGTACTAAATAATTGGAATATTGCCATTATTTGTTACAGAGCTGCTGGGAAGAAAAAATCACCGGCAGATGGCAAAACGACTGATTTTTTAAGCAGGGAGAAAACGTTGTCCTGATAAAGACGATCGGCACAGGATGGATAATGGGTCGGCTGAGGGTTAAACCCGGGTCCCTCCGTTTCATAAGTGGCCAGTCTCGCCTTGAAATGATTCAAGGGTGATTTTCGCTTGGGAGCAAGGGCCGATGCCGTCAGTCAAGGGGTGGGGAAAACCAGTTCAAGCAGTTCGCTATGGCAGGTCAAGGTCAGCGGCGTGTTGCCACAATCATCGCCGTCGATCTGTACCGGAATAGTGGCACCGCTGAATTGAAAAGTGGAGGAGGTCACTCTTTTGACCGGCCCGAGCAGGTGGCCTCGAAGCAGAATCCGTAGCCAGAAGAGCAGAAGAGCCAAGCGTCCCGGGCGCTCGATCAGGCAGGCAGTGAGCGCAGGTTCGTCGAGGCCGGTGTCTGGCGCCATGACAAAGCGGCCGCCATAGAGCCGGATGTTGCTGATGATCGCGTGCCAGACGGTCAGAGTCTCGCCTTCGGCGCTGATCAACTGTATGGCATCCGGGCGGTAGGTGCACAGGGTGCGCAGGCCGGAGACCAGATAGGCGAACTTACCGGTATAACGTTTCAGTCGGGTATTCACCGCCCGGACCGCCGCCGCATCGAAGCCGACCCCGGCCATCATCAGAAAGTAACAATCAGTACTGGCCACAAGGTTAACCGGCCTCGCCTCTCCGGTCAGGGCAATCTGGCAGGCCCGTTCGACCGAAAACGGGATTCTCATCTCGTGTGCCATGACGTTGGCGGTCCCCAGGGGGAGAAACGCCAGTGGGATGCCGCGCCCGGCCAGTCCGTTGGCGACTTCGTTGAGAGTGCCATCACCACCAGCGGCGATGACCAGATCAAAGTCGGATGGCAACAGACCGGCTGCTTCGGTGCAGGCGTCCCCCCGTTTTTCGGTCAGGTAAAGTTCGACCTGAGCTCCGGCTTGCTGGAGATAACGGCGGGCTGTTTCGATCCGTGGTCGGGCATTACCCCCCGAAACCGGATTGGCGATCAGTTTGATTCGTTTGCGCATAGCGTCTACAAAAGCAGAGGCAGGCCACCGGCGTCAAGAAAATGTTGACGGACTGGCCGCCCCCAGAAAAAAGAGCCCGCGGTTAGCGGGCTCTTAAATGGTTAAATATCTGTGGCCGGTTCAGGCCTTGTCGTCGTCCTTCTTTTCGATCTTCTCTGCCTCCTGGGCATCGGCGGCATCGTCGTGCATGCCATCCTTGAAGTTGCGTAGTCCTTTGCCGAGTGCGCCGCCAACCGAGGGCAGCTTGCCGGCGCCGAAGATGACAAGAACCAGGACGAGAATAATCATCAGTTCCGATGTGCCGAGTCCGAACATACGCGTTTGCCTCCTGAGCAAAAAGTTGACTGACTTATACACTGAAATGGAGTGAAAAACAAATAATCTAAGAAAAACTTGCGAGGGATTTGCTTTTGTGGCCGTTATTCAGCTAGGATGCATGGCTAGTATTCGGAAAACTATATACAACAGGAGGTTCCATGCTGCACATCAGCCAGCGTCAGCGTATCTACGCGTTTTTTGCTCAACTCTTTAGCTATCCCGATGCCGAACTGCTCGCCGAATTGCAGGGCAAGACACCTGCCGAGCTGGGGACCCTGCTCGGGGCGGCACCGCCGGCGACCGCCGGATTGACTCTTGTGGAGTTACAGGAGGTTTATACCGGGCTGTTCATCTCTCGTCATGGTGGGGTACCGGCACCTCCCTACGGATCGGTCTATCTTGATGACGGCAGGTTGATGGGGGCTTCAACGCTGGTGGTTGCTGAATGTTACCGGGCCGCAGGTCTGGTGATTGATGGCAGCACTGAACCCGCCGATTTTCTGGCAACCGAACTTGAGTATCTCTTCTTTCTGGTCGGGCGCGAGGAGGCGGGATTGCGTGGACGTGATCTTCCTGCGGCCCGTTTGGCCACGACCCGCCAGCACGATTTTCTCACCAATTCGCTGCTCCCCTGGCTGGAGCCGTTTACCGGCCGCCTTGTCGCTGGCGCTGCACCACCCCTTTACTGCTGGGCGGCGGAGCGTCTTCTGGCGTTTTGCCGCGACGAACAGTCCTGGCTGGCGCGCCTGCGCTGAGATAAACTATGCCTCTGTTTGCCCTGATTGATCTGCCGACCGAGCAGACCACCGCCGCAACCGATCTGCTACTCGCTCTTCTGGCCACCGGCACCAGTCTCTGGTTACGGCGTTTCCGTCACCTCGATCCGCTTCGCATCCGCATCTGGGTGGGAATATTCGCCCTGCTCGGTCTTGCCGGCGGTCTCGGTGCCCTGGCGCACGGTTTGCAGATGCCACCCTGGTTGAACGACCTGCTCTGGCAACCGCTGAATCTGGCCATGGGACTGGTGGTGGCCCTGTTGGTGCTCGCTGCCGTTATTGACGGCTTCGGACGCGATGCTGGCCTGCGCGCGCTGTGGCCGCTGCTGGGTGTCGGCACGGCCTTCTATGTTGTCACCTGTCTGTTCTCCGGTGGTTTTCTGCTGTTCATTGTTTACGAAGGGTTGTCCCTGCTGTTTGTGCTCAGCCTTTACCTGCGCCTGATGTTTATTCGCCAGCACCCGGGCGCCGGCTGGATGGTGGCCGGTGTGCTGGTGACACTGCTAGCGTCGGTGCTGCAGGCAAGCCCGGTGGCGGTCACTCTGGTCTGGAACTTTGATCACAACGGCATCTTCCATCTGGTGCAGATGGTCGGTATGGTTCTGCTCGGCTGCGGGGTGCGGGCAATGCTCGGTGCTGCCCGGCCCGAAAAAAAACAGGACTAAAAAGCAGCAAGGCGACTGTCCCGCGGATTGCGGGGCGTCGCCCTGTTACAAATCGACTTGAACTGTAAGCGCTGCTGGTTTTTCAGGTGTGATGGAGGAGAGGGGAGATCAGGGGGCGCTGACGTAGTCATTATGGGTTGCGCCGTGAATCATGATTTCCCGCAGGTCAAATTTCACAGTCCAGACCGCGCCGCAGTCGCCGCATTCCTGCAGATTCTGAGCAAAGCCGTCGGAGTGGGTGTCGATTTCAATATGTGCTTCATTTCGGCAAACCGGACATTTCATCATTGCTTTTTCTCCTGCTAAAGATTAGTGAAAAATTATGTAAAAATATACCACAACTGGTCGCTAGAATAACGCAGGCCACGGCACATGGCAAGGGAAAAAGCGAAAAAACTACAGAAAAACAGATACTTATAGCTATTCTTGTTTTGCTTGATAGACTGCCATTTGTTTTTTATCGCTCCGGCCCAGGATGCTCCATGCGTAAAGAGAGCGAACCCACTGGAATTGCAGCTTTTTTCTTGATCTAAACTTACTTTCTATTTCTTGACAGCAGTCGAAAACAAAAAAGCGAGATGGACATTGTCCATCTCGCTTTTATTGTCTGGATTGCGGACGATCAGGCGGCGCCGGCCGTCGGCGGGACGAAAACCCGGCTGGCGAGGTCCTGATCAAGGAGCAGCAGGCCCTGGCCGTCTTTGCCGATGCGACGCAGCTTGGAGACAATAAGGGAGAAGTTGGCTTCCTCTTCGACCTGCTCGGTCACAAACCATTGCAGAAAGATTCGCGCTGCGTGATTTTTTTCATCGACGGCCAGATCGGTTAATTTGTTGATACTGTCGGTGACAAACCGTTCGTGCTCAAGGCCGAACTCGAACAGTTCCAGAGGGCTCTTGAAGTCGTTTTTCGGGCCGTCGATGGGGAGCAGATGAGTGCGTCCACCGGCTTCGCAGAGAAAGTTGAAGAACATCTCGCCATGGGTCATCTCTTCCAGAGCCTGCACCCGCAGCCAGTTGGCGATGCCGGGCAGATTCTCTTCCTGACAATAACCGGCCATGGCCATATAAAGGTAAGCGGAAAAAAACTCGTTTTTCATCTGCTCGTTCAGTGCGCCCTGCATTTTTTTACTCAGCATTGAAGGTCTCCAAAGATAATGGTGTGGGTTGATGGACTGACTCCTGTCAAAGAAGATAACATACGCCGGCCAATTCTCAAGGGTGACACTTTAAGATGACAGTTTCGCTGTGAGGGCAGCTGTGCTAGGTTAGGGGCCGAACAAGGAGCTTGTATGAAGATTTGTACCGCTGAGTATCTGGTCAGTGCCACCGGCCCGAAAAACTATCCACCGGAATCGGTGCCGGAGATCGCTTTTGCCGGGCGCAGCAACGTCGGCAAGAGTTCGATGATTAACACCCTGCTCAACCGGCGCAGTCTGGTGCGGACCTCATCGACGCCGGGGCGCACCCAGATGCTCAATTTTTTCGATATCAACGGCACCTTTTTGCTGGTTGATCTCCCCGGCTATGGCTTTGCCAAGGTGCCGGTGGGGGTGAAGAAAGAGTGGGGGCCGATGGTGCGGACCTTTCTGCAGACGCGTACGACCCTGGCTGCGGTCGTTATGTTATTCGATATCCGTCGGATTCCGCGAACCGAGGATTTACAGCTGCTTGACTGGCTGGAGGAGTTCGGAATTGCGACCATTCCGGTGGTGACCAAGATTGACAAGGTCAGCCGCAATCAGCGCGCCGCTCACCTGAAGGCCATCGCCGAAGCGACCGGACTTGATCGTGAAGCGTTCAGCATCTTCTCCTCCCTCAATCGGGAGGGGTTCGACGATCTCTGGGAGCGGATTGAGGTGGCTCTCGAACCACCGGCGGAAGATACCACCCCGCCAGCGGAACCGGCCGGTGAGGACGATTGACACGCCACAGACATATTTGCTACAAATAACGAAAAAATAGATGCTTTTGGGTGCCCGCTGCAGTTTTTGACCAAGGCGGGAGAATAGGGAAGAGGGTGTGACTCCCTCGCTGCCCCGCAACTGTAAGTGGTGATGAACGCCGGCAGACCACTGCCTCCTGATAAGGGGGGTGGGAAGGGCCGGTCAGTAAAGTGACCCACAAGCCAGGAGACCTGCCCGACAGCTGATGCGAACCTTCGCGGGAAGGGTTCGGTGTGCTGTTAAGACACCGGACCCCCGGATGCGAAAAGCGTCCGGGGTTTTTGTTTAATCGGGTTCAAGGCATTGCCTGAAAAATAAACCATAGCCAGGCCCCCCCCGTGTCGGGCCGGCGGCTAGCACCGTAGTACCATTAGCTAAACGAACGTGCGCCCAAGGAGCCCACTGCAAGTGCAAGGCGTTTTTCTGCCCACTCTTTTGTCGCCTCACAAAAGAGTGGGTCGGCGTCGGGAGCTGAGCTTGCCACGCCGTAGCCTTGGCGAAGGCGGGACCCCCGGGTCTCGTCTTCGATTGTGACTTTATCCAGACCGTAAAATGGTCAAAAACAAAACCGGCGGGTTGCGCCCCGCCAGGCGCCCTACTTTTTGTCAGGGCCAACAAAAAGTAGGCAAAAAATGGCCTGCACTTGCAGTGGGCTCCTCGACCGCACCGCTCGCAGCCAAAATTATACTTATGGTGCTAGCCGCCGGCCCGACACGGGGGGGCCTGGCATTCGGTTGTGTGTTTTGGCGTTGGTGACTTTGGAGTGTTTGAAGTTGATAGTTTGAGTTTCAAACCGTTTTGGGGAGGATGCTGATGAGCAAAGGTCTGATCCATGTCTACACCGGCGACGGTAAGGGGAAAACCACCGCTTCGGTTGGCGTCGCCACCCGGGCGCTGGGGTGCGGGCACAAAGTCCTGTTCGTCCACTTTCTTAAGCCGGAAAAACCACAGAGCGGTGAGGATATCCTCTTCTCCCGCCTCGACGGCATCACTTTGCTGGTCTCCGGGCTCGGTATTATTCGTCCGACGTCGACCCGCGAGGAAGTTATCGCCAGCGTCGCGGCAACCTTCGCCGAGGTCAAACGCCTCGTGGCCAGCGAACCGTTTGACCTGGTGGTCCTCGACGAGATGAACGTGGTGCTATCCAAGGAGTTGCTGCCGCTGGACGAGGTGCTCGATTTTATCCGCACCCGGCCAGAGGGGATGAACCTGATTCTGACGGGTCGCAACGCACCGGAGGCGGTTGTTGAACTCGCTGACCTGATGACCGAGATGCGCAAACACAAACACCCTTATGATCGTGGCATTCAAGCGCGACGCGGTCTCGAATTCTGATATGGGCCGCCTGATCTTTGTCACCGGCGGGGCCCGTTCCGGCAAAAGTCGCTATGCCCAGCAACGGGCTGAGGCCTTCTCCGGCCGCCTGCTTTATGTTGCTACCGCCAGCATCGGCGATGAGGAGATGGCGGTACGGGTACAGCGGCATCAGCTGGAGCGCGACGATCGCTGGCTGACTCTGGAAGCAGATGTCGATCTTGCCCCGCAGCTGGCTGCTGCGGCAGAGGGGTGCAGTGCGGTGCTGGTCGACTGCCTGACCCTGTGGCTTAACGCTCGGATGGCCGTTGACGGGACAGACGCCGACCGGATTGCGGCTGCCGGCGCCAGCCTGCTTGCTGCCCTGCAGGCGCTGCCGGCGACGGTTTTTGTCGTCAGCAATGAACTCGGTTGCGGCATCGTGCCCGAAAATCGTCTTGCGCGCAGCTTCCGTGATCTGCACGGGCTGCTCAACCAGCGCTTCGCGATGGCAGCGGATGAGGCCTTGCTGGTGGTCTCCGGTCTGCCGCTTTGTTTAAAATCGAACCTTTAAAGGCGCCGAGCAGCGCAGTGAAAGAGAGTATTTCTATGACGTTGCAACAAGCGCTGGAGCGGATTCAGCCGGTGAGCAAAGATCGCCTCGATGCGGTGCAGGCGCGTATCGATCGCCAGGCGAAGCCGCCGGGTTCTCTCGGCCGTCTTGAGGAGTTCGCTTGTCGCTACGTCGCCATCCGTCAGCGGGAGCAGATTCGTAAAAAGGCCATTTTTACTTTTGCCGGTGATCATGGCGTGACGGCGGAAGGGGTCAGCGCCTTCCCGCGCGAAGTCACCCCGCAAATGGTCCTCAATTTTCTGCGTGGCGGTGCATCGATTAATGCTCTGGCCAGCTTTGCCGGAGCTGAACTGAACGTTGTCGATATGGGGGTTGATTACGATTTTGCCAACCATCCCGGACTGTTGCATCACAAGGTGGCGCCGGGAACCGCCAACTTCGCTCAGGGCCCGGCCATGACTCGTGCTCAGGCGGTGACGTGTCTGGAGACCGGTATTGCGCTGGCTGAATCTGCCGCCGCCCGTGGTTTCGACCTGCTTGGCACCGGCGACATGGGGATCGGCAATACCACGCCATCGGCGGCCATTGCGGCGGTCTTTACCGGCCTGTCGCCCGCTGCAGTCACCCATCGCGGTACCGGTATAGACGATGCAACCCTGGCCCACAAGATTGCGGTTATCGAGGCTGGCATCAAGATTAATGCGCCTGATGCGACCGATCCCATCGATGTGCTGGCCAAAGTCGGCGGGTTTGAAATTGGTGGTATTGCCGGTTTGATTCTGGGCTGCGCTGCGTGCGGCCTGCCGGTGGTGGTCGACGGGTTCATCTCCACCGCCGGGGCCTTGATCGCCTCCGAACTGCATCCGCAGGTTCGCGACTACATCTTTGCCGCTCACCGCTCGGTGGAAATCGGTCACAGCCATATGCTGCAGCGCATCGGCCAGGAGCCGATGCTCGATTTGCAGATGCGTCTTGGCGAGGGGACCGGTGCCGCTTTGGCCATGTTGTTGATCGAGGCGGCATTGCAGGGTTATCGGGACATTGCCACCTTTGACGCCGCCGGAGTCTCGGAAGGAGATGCACAATGAAAAAGGAATGGTCTGACTTTCGTGTTGCCCTCTCTTTTCTGACCATCTTTCCAACTGCACCCGATCAGAATCCGGACGAGGAACAACTCAGTCGCAGCATGGCCTTTTTCCCGGCGGTCGGTCTGGTCCTCGGACTCGGTCTGGTGGTGCTTGACTGGACCCTCGACGCGTTCATTCCGCGACCGGTTCTCGACTGTCTGCTGGTGTTGTTTCTGATTCTGGCTTCCGGCGCTCTGCATCTTGACGGTATTGCCGATCTCATCGACGGTCTCGCCGGGGGGAAGGACCGCGCGGGGGTGTTGCGCATCATGAAGGACAGTCATGTTGGCGCCATTGGTGTCGTCGGCCTGGTCATGGTGCTGCTTTTGAAATACCTGTCATTATTCAATGTCCCGCCCGATGTCAAATCGGCTGCCCTGATCCTGACCCCGGCTGCCGGCCGCTGGGTGCAGGTGGTGCTGGCTGCCTATTGCCGCTACCTGCGGCCGGAAGGGGGGACCGCCGCCGTTTTCGTTGATCGGGTCGGTGAGCGTGAGGTCCTGATTGCCAGCGGCACCCTGATTGCGGCGGCGCTGGTGTTGTTTGGTGCCAAAGGGATCTTCATCGTCTTTTTGTTTGGATTGTCCGCCATGTTGTTACAGCGCTATTTTCAGAAGCGACTTGGCGGGGTGACCGGCGATGTGCTCGGTGCGGCGACCGAGGTGGTTGAAGTGCTCGCGCTGCTGTTTATTCTCGCCCTGTTTCCCATCGGAGGTGATCTATGAACCGTGCCCGGGTGCATCTGCTGCGTCACGGCGAAGTGGTTGGTGCCGAAGAGCGCCGCTATAACGGTCAGGCCGATGTCGGTTTGACGCCGAAAGGGGAGGCGCAGTACGGCTTTTTGGCGATGCGGATGAAGAAGCTGCCGATCGCCGCTGTCTACAGTAGCGATCTGCGCCGTTGCGTGGAAGGTGCCCGCCTGCTCGCCGGCGGCTACGGTTTGCAGCCGATTTTGCACCCGGAACTACGGGAGGTCGATGCCGGCAAATGGCAGGGGATGACCTGGAGCGAGATTGAGAAGAAACATCCGAAAGCCTGGAAGCAGCGGCTCAAGGATATCGTTAATTTCCCCTTTCCTGGCGGAGAAAATCTGCTCGATGTGGCGGCCAGAGTGCGGCCGTTGATGGTGGATATTGCCGCCCGGCATCAAGGGGAGGATGTTATCGTTGTCGCCCATGGCGGCGTCAACCGCATCCTGCTCCTCGACGCCATCGGTGCCCCGCTGGAGGCCATGTTCGGGATTGAGCAGGATTTTGGCTGTATGAACTGTATCGATTATTTTGACGATGGCCGCAGTGTCGTCCGGCTGCTGAACGGCTGATAAGGGAGATGCTGCGCCCGCTTTTAATCGCTGCCCCGGCCAGCGGTTGTGGCAAGACCACCGTCAGTCTCGGTCTGCTTGCCGCCCTGCGTGCGCGCGGTCGCGTGGTCGCTCCGTTCAAGGTCGGGCCAGATTTTATCGATCCAGGCCACCATGCTGTTGCCGCCGGTCGAGCGTCGCGCAACCTTGACGGCTGGATGTGTGGCCGTGATGCGGTCCTTGCAACCTTTGCGCAGGGTTGTGCCGGTGCCGATCTGGCGTTGATTGAAGGGGTGATGGGACTGTTTGACGGCGCTGATGGCGCCAGTGATGCCGGTTCCAGTGCTGAAATTGCCCGCTGGCTCGGAGCGGCCATTATCCTGGTGATCGATGCCCGCGCCCAGGCCCGCAGCGTTGCCGCGCTGGTTAAAGGGTTTGTTGACTTCGATCCGCGCCTGCAGTTTGCCGGTGTTATCCTCAATCGGGTCGGCAGCCCACGCCATGAAGAACTGCTGCGCGATGCTCTGGCTTCGGTGCCGGGCCTGCCGCCGCTGCTCGGCTGTCTGCCGCGGGATGCGGCGGTGGAACTGCCGGAGCGTCATCTCGGGCTGGTAACGGCTGAAGATGCGGTCTGCGATTACGATCGGCTCGGCGCGTGGATCGAGCGCTACGTCGATGTCGCCGCCTTGCTTGCATCCCCCCCTTTGCCAAAGGGGGGTCAGGGGGGATTTTCCACACACCAAGAAATCCCCCTCAATCCCCCTTTGGTAAAGGGGGAGGAACAACCAGCTGTACGCATCGCCGTCGCCCGCGATCGGGCTTTTTGCTTCTGTTATCCGGAGAATCTTGAGCGGTTGCAACAGGCCGGTGCCGAGTTACTGTTCTTCTCACCGCTGGATGATGTCTTGCTGCCGGATGGGGTCGACGGTCTCTACCTGCCGGGTGGCTACCCGGAACTGCATGCCGCGAAACTGGCGGCCAATAGCCCTTTGCTGGAACAGATCCGTGCTTTTGCGGCTGCCGGCAAGCCGATTTACGCCGAGTGCGGCGGTCTGGTCTATCTGGCGCAGGGGGTTGATAACAGTGATCTGGTCGGAATTTTTCCCGGTCGCGCCCGGATGTTGCCGCGCCGCCAGGCCCTCGGTTACCGCGAAGTGACCTTTACCGGCGATACGTTACTTGGACCAGCCGGCACCGTTGCCCGGGGTCACGAGTTTCATTATTCGCAGCTTGAGTTGCCGGAGACAGTCACCCGCGATTATCGACTGACCCGGCGCGGGGCCGGCGTCTGCGCCGACGAGGGGTACCGAGTCGGTAACGTCCTCGGCTCCTATGTTCACTTGCACTTTGCCAGCAACGATCAGCTGGCAGTGAATTTTGTCAATTTTTGTAAAGGCAGGTCATTTCACCCTTCGTGGTGAATGATCTTGTTTCAAAGGAGTTTATCCTTGGCAACCCAGATTGAACAGGCACGCGCCGGCCTGATTACTGAACAGATGGCCACTGTCGCCAAAAATGAGCAACTTGAAGCCGGCTTCGTGCGGCAGATGGTCGCCGAGGGGAAGATCGTTATCCCCTGGAACATCAATCGCAAACCGGCCCGAATCGCCGGTATCGGCAAGGGCTTGTCGACCAAGGTCAATGCCTCCATCGGGACCAGCTCCGATATCGTCGATTACAGCGCCGAAGTGCGCAAGGCACTGGCCGCCCAGGCCGCCGGCGCCGATACGTTGATGGAGCTGTCGGTCGGTGGTGATCTCGACCGGGTGCGGCGCGAAGTCATCGCTGCCGTCGATCTTCCGGTCGGTAATGTCCCTTTGTATCAGGCTTTTTGCGAGGCGGCGCGTAAGTACGGCGATCCGAACAAACTTGATGCGGAGATGCTGTTCGATATCATCGAGCAGCAGTGCGCCGACGGCATGGCCTTTATGGCGGTGCATTGCGGTATCAACCGCTACACCATCGAACGTCTGCGCAAGCAGGGTTATCGCTACGGTGGTCTGGTCAGCAAGGGTGGGGTGTCGATGGTCGCCTGGATGCTGGCCAACAACAGCGAGAACCCGCTCTACGAGCAGTTTGACCGGGTGGTCGGCATTCTCAAGAAATACGACACCGTGCTGTCACTCGGCAACGGCCTGCGCGCCGGGGCGATCCACGATTCCCATGACCGGGCCATGGTTCAGGAGTTGCTGATTAACTGCGAACTGGCGGAACTGGGGCAGGAGATGGGCTGCCAGATGCTGGTCGAAGGCCCCGGTCATATGCCGCTGGATGAGATCGAGACCAACATCCGCTTGCAGAAGCGCATGAGCAACGACGCCCCCTACTATATGCTCGGTCCCATCGCCTGCGATGTGGTGCCGGGTTACGATCACATCTCGGCCGCCATCGGTTCAGCCCAGTCGAGCCGCTTTGGTGCCGATTTGATCTGTTATATCACTCCGGCTGAACATCTGGCGTTGCCGAACGAACAGGACGTCATCGACGGGGTCAAGGCGGCCAAGGTCGCCGCCTATATCGGCGACATGAACAAGTACCCGGAGAAGGGGCGCATGCGCGACAAGGCGATGAGCAAGGCGCGTCGCGATCTCGATTGGCAGAAGCAGTTCGAGCTCGCCCTGTTCCCGGATGATGCGAAGGCGATCCGTGCCAGCCGCACCCCGGAGGACGAGCGCACCTGTACCATGTGCGGCGATTTTTGCGCCTCGCGCGGCGCCGGCGAGCTGTTCAGCGCCGATTTGCGCGGGGACAAAATTTAAAAACAGGCGTCAGGATTCAGGGATCAGGTAGCAGAAGAAGATAATCTGAAACCTGAATCCTGACACCTGATAGCAAAAAACCATATCCAGGTGCAGGAAAGTGGAGTGCAATTCTCCCGCGGACCCGCCGCTGTAACGGGGGACTGACCTCTCGCAATAGCCACTGTCCGGATCGCAAGCCGGGCGGGAAGGAGAGAGGAAGGGTCGATCCCGTAAGCCAGAAAGCCTGCCTGGAGATGGCACCGACCGCTGAAGGTAAAAGGGGTTGGAGGGTCTGGTCTGTCCTCCCTCTTGCAACACGGTCGCTGACTTAGCGAACGCGGTTTTCGCACAAAAAGGAGGATGGAAGATGCACATCATGGAAGGATTTCTCCCCGCTGAACACGCCCTGGCCTGGTCGGCGGCCACACTGCCGTTTGTTGCCCTTGGATTGCGGGCGATCAAAAAAAAGGTCCGGGAAAAGCCCGAGTTGAAGATGCTGGTCGGCGTCTCGGCGGCGTTTACCTTTGTCCTCTCCGCCCTCAAGCTCCCTTCCGTCACCGGCAGCTGTTCGCACCCCACCGGGACTGGTCTCGGCGCCGTCCTGTTCGGTCCGTTGGCGATGGCGCCGATTGCCACCATTGTCCTGTTGTTTCAGGCGCTGCTGCTGGCGCATGGCGGCCTGACGACTCTCGGCGCCAATGTCTTCTCCATGGGGGTGGTCGGCCCGCTGGTCGCCTACGTCCTGTTCCGCAGCGGCCGCTTCCTGCGCCTGCCACAGGGGGTGACGCTGTTTGTCGCCGTCACCCTGGCTGATCTGTCGACCTACCTCACCACATCAGTCCAGCTGGCTTTGGCTTTTCCCGACCCAACCGGAGGCTTTGCCGCGGCTCTGGCCAAGTTTGCCGGTATATTTGCCCTGACCCAGATCCCTCTGGCGATCAGCGAAGGGTTGCTGACTGTGCTGCTGTTCAACGTTCTGGCCAAACATAGCGCCGGCGAACTGCACGACCTGGGGCTGCCACTGGTTAGGGAAGGGGCCCGGTCATGAGTAAAAACGGGCAGAACATTCTGCTGTTGCTGGCGGTGATGGTACTGGTCGCTTATCCGCTGTTGACCGTGCGGGCGGCGAAGGTTTCTCCTGGCCAGGAGCCGGTGGCGATTTTCACTGGTGCCGATGGCCAGGTTGAAGGGGTCATCCGCCAACTGGCTCCCGATTACCAACCCTGGGCAACTCCTCTGCTGGAACCACCCAGCAGCGAGATTGAAAGTCTGCTGTTTGCGCTGCAGGCGGTGCTGGGGGCCGGATTTATCGGTTACTATTTCGGGGTCAGGCGTGAACGGGCCCGCCAGCGCGCCGCAGACGGGAGTTCAAGTGCTGCTTGATCGCTACGCCTACTCCAACCGCTGGCGCTATCTGGGTCCGGTCGAAAAAGGGCTGCTGACCGGACTGGCTCTGTCGGCGGCGCTTGCGGCCCGGGCGCCTCTGGCGGCGGTGGTGGTGTTTGTCTTTATGGCTGGACTGACTGTTTTCGGGGCGCGCATTCCGCTGTTGTCTTACCTGCGTCTGTTGCTGCTGCCTGCTGGCTTTCTGCTTGCCGGAGTGGCGGGGCTGGCACTCTCCTTTACCGGCGGTGACATCCTGCTATGGACACTCCCCGGGACTGGCCTGAGTGTTTTCTCCAGCCATGCCGGGCTTTATCAGGCGCTGTTGGTGCTGGCTCGCTCCATCGGGGCGGTCGCCGCCCTCTATTTTCTTGCCCTGACCACGCCGATGACCGAAATCATCGGCCTGTTACGGCGCTTGCGGGTTCCGGCCCTGTTGCTGGAACTGATGGTGCTGGCGTACCGGCAGATCTTTATCTTTTTGCAGATCGCCCGCGAGATGCGGTTGGCGCAGGCCTCGCGTCTCGGTTACGCGACCACCGGTAACAGCTTCCGCTCCCTTGGGGTTCTCGGAGCCAATCTCTACCTGCGGGTGCACCAGCGCTCGCAGATGTTGCACCGCTCTTTGGTCAGTCGTGGTTACGAAGACGATTTGCGCTGGCTTGAGCGGGACTATCCCCGATCGAATCGAAACCTGCTGCTGGCCATTTTTGGCGGTGGAAGTCTCCTGTTGCTGGCATTGTTGATGCCGGTTTGAAAGATGAAATGACGTCTGTTCTGGAAGTCAGAGAGGTCGGATTCACTTATCCGGACGGAACCTGCGCGCTGCAAGCATTGAGCCTCGGGTTTGCCCGTGGCCGGCGTACTGCGCTGCTCGGGCGTAATGGTGCCGGAAAATCGACTCTGTTTGCCTTGCTCAACGGTATCGAAAAGCCAAAAAACGGGAAGGTTTTTTTTGCCGGGATACCGCTTGGATATGATCGGAACAGTTTGCGCCAGCTGCGGCGTCAGGTTGGTGTTGTCTTTCAGGATCCGGACACACAGCTCTTTTCGGCCAGTATCCGTGAAGATGTCTCCTTCGGACCAGTCAACCTCGGTTTAAGTCGTGTGGAGGTCAGTCATCGCGTGAGTACCGCGCTGGAGGCGGTCGGCCTGACCGCTCTGGCGGAGCGGCCGACCCACGCTTTAAGCTATGGAGAGAAGAAGCGCGCCTGCATCGCCGGGGTTCTGGCGATGGAGCCGGAGGTGCTGATTCTCGATGAACCGACCGCCGGCCTCGACCCGCCGATGGCGGCCGAGCTCCTCCGCCTGCTCAACGGTCTGCACCAGCAGGGGATCACGATCATCCTCGCCACCCACGATATCGATTTCGCTTTTTCGTGGGCCGATGATATCAGTGTGTTACAAGAAGGGACGTTAGCGTTTAACAGCGTGGCGGACGACATCGAAGCCGTGGAGCGCTCCTTTCCGCAGCTGGGGCTGGAACTTCCCTGGGTCTACGAAGTCTTCCGCCAGCTGCAAAGCCAAGGGATGATCAGTGGTGACCAGCCGCCGCGTTCGCGAGCTGAGTTGCTGGCGCGATTGCAGGCCTAAGAATTGAAGTTTGAAAGGCAGAACCCGCGGGATCCACCTTCGCCAAGGCTACGGCGGCAAGCCGACCCCTTGTGTGGAGATTTTCTGTGGTGGGTTGATTTATATCCGACCTGTGGAATGAGCGCCGTAGGTATAATAGCAGGTTCTCGGAATGGAGGGCCCTAATACATCGGGCCCGGTTAGTTGCAACGCCATGGCTACAACGCCAAGACCCTTGGAGCCCGAAATGCCCACCGCAGGTGAGAGGCATTTTTTGCCTACTTTTTGCTGCCGATTAGGCAAAAAGTAGGTCGCCTGGCGGGGCGAATCCCGCCGGTTTTGCTTTTGTTCTTTAACACCGAAAAAGGGGTCTGCATTCGCCGAGGCTACGGAGAGGCAAGTGCGACCCGCCGGTTCTGATGATTATAGATGATAGCCAAAAGCTGACGCTTTCGAAAGAGATCGAAAAACTGCAAGGAGAACCATCAATGAAAACCGCAATTCTGCTCATGGGCCATGGCTCCCGCGTCGCCGCAGCCAACGATGCCCTGCGCGACATCGCCACCCAGATCCGGGCCAAAGGCTACTACGATATCGTCGAGGTCTCGTTCCGCGAAATGCATGCTCCCGATATCCAGACCGGTATCGATGCCTGCGTCGCCCAGGGGGCACGGCGCATCCTTCTCGCCCCGTACTTTCTGTTCGCCGGTGCCCACGTTCTGGAAGATCTGCCGGCCGAGATGACCGCCGCCCGTCAGCGTCACCCCGGGCTCGAACTGGCCATGGGACGCTCCCTCGGCGCCCATCCGAAACTGGCAGAGATCGTTTGTGAGCGGGTCGCCGAAGCGCTGTGTGAAGCCGGCTGGGATTTTGACGGCCAGGAGGGCTAGACGATGACCGTGAGCAACTTTGTCCGAGATCCGCAGGCGATCGAAAGCGGCAGTTTTGCCATCATCGATGCTGAGGCTGGTCCGCATCGACACAGTGCCGAAGAATGGCCGGTGGTCCGCCGCATTGTCCATACAACAGCTGATTTTGAATTCGTCGATAACACGGTCTTTTCACCCGGTGCTGTTGCCGCCGGAATCGCCGCCCTGCGCTCCGGCGCCAGCGTGCTGTGCGATACCAATATGGTCAAAGCCGGAGTCAACAAAGTCCGGCTGACCGGGTTTGGTTCAACCATCGACTGTCATGTCGCCGATGCTGATGTGGCCGCCGCGGCCAAGGCGGCCGGGGTGACCCGATCGATCATTGCCACCCGTAAAGGGGTCGCCGATGGCTGCCGGATTTTTCTCATTGGCAACGCCCCGACCGCCCTGTTTGAACTGCTCGATCTGGTTCAATCGGGTCAGGTGGCACCGGCGCTGGTGATCGGAGTCCCGGTCGGCTTTGTCGGTGCGCAGGAGTCGAAGGAGGCGCTGTTGACATCCGGTCTCCCCTTCATCACCTGTCGCGGGCGCAAAGGGGGGTCGGCGATTGCCGCCGCCATCCTCAATGCCTTGATGATCCTCGCCGCGGAACAGGACTGATTCATGGCCCAAACCCTCCGCCACGGCTACACCACCGGCGCCTGCGCCGCCGCCGCCAGCCTCGGGTCGGCGTTGATGCTGCGCGACCAGCAGCGGGTGGAGAGTGTTGATCTGACGCTCCCGGGCGGCGAGATCGTCCCCTTTATTTTGCACGGGCAGGCCTTTTGTGCCGAGGAGGCGCGCTGCTTCGTGATCAAGGATGCCGGCGACGATCCCGATGTGACCCACGGCTGCGAGGTGCAGGCGAGCGTGACGCTAAATCCCCCCCCGCCCCCCTTTGCAAAGGGGGGGGAGACCCTGGAGGTGGAGATTGAAGGCGGCACTGGTATCGGTCGGGTGACCAAGCCGGGGCTGGCGGTGGCAGTCGGCAACTGGGCGATCAACCCGGTGCCGCGGCAGATGATCACGCAGGCTTTGCTGGCGGTCTTCCCCCCTCACACCTCGCCCCTCACGCCTCACGTGACTCTAAGCATTCCCGACGGTGAACGACGCGCGCAGCGGACCCTCAACGCTCGGCTCGGTATCCTCGGCGGCCTGTCGATTCTCGGCACCACCGGTATCGTTCGTCCGGTGTCGCACCAGGCCTGGACTGATACGATTGACACCGCGCTTGATGTCGCTCTGGCCTGTGGGGTCACCGTTCCGGTTTTGGTCACCGGTCGCAGCAGCGAGCAGGCCGCACAGAAAGAATTCGGCGGCGCGGAAGAGACTTATATCATGATGGGTGATTTTGCCGGTTATGCGGCTGACGCTTGTCAGAAGCGCAACGTCGGCCGCTTTATCGTCGCCGCCCAGTTTGCCAAGCTGCTGAAAATCGCCTGCGGCCATCCGCAGACCCACGTCAATTCATCGACTCTCGATCTGTCGCAACTGGCGACCTGGGGGCGGTTGGCCGGCCTTGACCTGATCACGACGAAAGCGATAGAGTGTGCCAACACGGCGCGGCAGGTCTTTGTTGAATCGCCGGCTGCGTCAGAGTTGGCGCAATTGGTTGCAGATAACGCTTTGCGGCAGCTACAGGTCTGGGCCCCCGATTGCGATATTGTCATCACCCTGGTCGATTATGCCGGCGGCATTGCCGGGGTCTTCAAGGCGGAGAGATGACCGGGGCTAAAGACAAAAACTGACGTTCCGCACGGTTCCTGTTGCATAAAAACAGCTCGATTATGGAGTTCAGGCACCGCGTCGTTTTGGTGTTTGATCTTTTTGAATCATTTTCCACCAGCATCGGAGAATCGCTATGTCCAGTAGCTTTGGTACCTTGTTTCGGGTGACGACTTTCGGCGAATCACACTGTCCGGCAGTCGGTGCGGTTGTCGATGGCTGTCCCCCTGGCCTGAACCTTGACGTTGCCATGTTGCAGCGTCAACTCGATCGCCGTCGTCCCGGTCAGAGCAAGCTGTCAACGCCGCGCAACGAAGCCGATCAGGTGACGATTCTCTCCGGGATCGAAGGGGGGAAGACCCTTGGTACGCCGATTGCTCTGTCGGTTGCCAATCGTGACCAGCGCCCCGGCGATTATGGTGAGATGAATCAGGTGCCGCGTCCGTCCCACGCCGACTACACCTACCAGATGAAGTACGGTATCGCCGCCAGAAGTGGTGGCGGTCGCGCCAGTGCTCGTGAAACCATCGGCCGGGTGGCGTCCGGTGCCATCGCCGAAGAGTGGCTGCGCAGTGCTTACGGTGTTGAAATCGTCGCTTTTGTCAGTGCCGTTGGCTCCATTGACGCGCCGGCGGTTGATCTGTCGACGATCAGCCGTGAGCAGGTTGATGGTAACGCCGTCCGTTGTCCCGATACCGTCAGCGCCAAAGCGATGGAAGGGGTGATTCTTGCCGCGGCCGCCGAACACGATTCTATCGGCGGTATCGTCACCTGTGTCTGCCGCAACGTGCCGGTCGGCCTCGGCGAGCCGGTATTCGACAAGCTCGAGGCCCTGCTTGGTCAGGCGATGTTGTCGATTCCAGCTGCCAAGGGGTTTGACCTTGGCAGTGGCTTTGCCGGTACCCGTCTGCGCGGTTCGCAGCACAACGATCCGTTTGTGCACAAGGGCGATCGCCTCGGGACCTTGACCAACAACTCCGGTGGCGTGCAGGGTGGTATCTCCAATGGTGAGCCGATCTGGTTCCGGGTCGCCTTCAAGCCGGTGGCGACCATCGGTCTGCCACAAACGACGGTCGATTATGACGGCAGCAAGGTGACTCTGGCCGCCTCCGGACGCCACGACCCCTGCGTTGTCCCCCGTGCCGTCCCTATTGTCGAGGCGATGGCAGCTCTGGTTCTGGCCGATCTGGCCCTGATCCAGAGAAGTCGCCGGCCGTAAACCCTCAAGAGAGGCCGCATGCTTAAGTTGTCGCCTGAATTCGCCCCGCGCCTCGAGCGGGTTGTCTGCTCTCTGGAGCGGTTGCTGCCATTGCCGCTGCCGCCTCTTGACTGGGGTGTCAGTCTGGCCGCCAACTGGCGACGACACTCCTTTTCCGGCAGTCTCGAAGCGATCGATTGCGTCGGTGAGGGTGAGCTGGACGATCTGCTCGGCATCGATGAACAGAAGCGGGTGCTGGAAGAGAACACCCGGCAGTTTCTCGCCGGTTATCCAGCCAATAACGCCCTGCTCTGGGGGACGCGCGGCACCGGAAAGTCGTCAGTGGTTCGCGCCCTGCTCAACCGCTACGCTCCTCAGGGGCTGCGCATTGTCCAGGTCGACAAGAGCGATCTTGAATATTTGCCGGACATTTTCGCCGCGCTGCGCGCAGAGCCCTACCGCTTTATTCTGCTCTGCGATGATCTCTCCTTCGAACCGGGGGAGATCAGCTATAAAATGCTTAAAAGTGCCCTCGACGGGTCGGTCTATGCCGCACCGAAAAACGTGTTGATCTATGCCACCTCGAATCGTCGGCACCTGCTGCCGGAGTACATGATCGACAACCTTGGCGCCAAGATGGTCAATAACGAGATTCATCATGGCGAAGCGGTGGAGGAGAAAATCTCCCTCTCCGACCGCTTCGGCCTTTGGGTTCCGTTTCACGTCTTTTCGCAGGAGCATTACCTGCGTGTCGTTCGTCAATGCATCGATCTGGAATCGCGGCCGACAGATATCACTCTTGTCTGGGACGATGCCTTGCAACGGGCGGCGATCCAGTGGTCGCACGACCGGAGCAAGCGCTGCGGTCGCACCGCCCTGCAGTTTGCCCGGCACTGGGTTGGCCAGCAGTTACTGAAACGGACCCCGCCTCCAGGGTGACACGACTAACCGGAATCAACCGGGACTCTCCTCCCGGACAAGGAACGATACCTATGGACCGCTCATTCAGTATTCTGATTGTCGATGATGTGCAACTGCTGCGCAGTCTCGCCAAAAACTATTTTATCAGCAGCGAATTTCAGCTGACGACGGCCAGAAATGTTGTCGAGGCGATCCGTCTGGCAAACACCATCCAGCCGCACCTGATCATCATGGATGCCGATATGCCGGGTGAAGACGGCGTCTCTGGCTGCCGGCAGATAAAAAATCATCCGGCCCTGTTTACCACCCCGGTTATTCTGGTCGCCGCCAATACGCCGGCGGCAATCGAGGCCTGCTGGCAGGCCGGCTGCGATGCGGTTCTGCCGCGCCCATTAAGCCGGCGCGAGTTACTTTCGGTTTCACGTCAGCTGCTCGCCCTTGCCGATCGGGCTGCCCCGCGGGTTGAGCACCGGATTCTGGTCAATTATGGCGAGACTGCTGCGCTTGGCAGTCACGATTATGCTCATAACGTTGGTAGCGGCGGCCTGTTTCTGGCCGCTGATCGCGATTTGCCGGCCGGTTTAACCCTGCATCTTGAATTTCTCGTCCCCGGAGCCCCGGAGGCAACCCTCTGTCGCGGGCGCGTTGCCTGGCACAATGTTGCCACCAGGCCTCTGCGCCCCGATCTGCCGTCTGGCGTCGGTATTGAGTTTATTGATCTGTCCGGCGCCGCAAGACGGCTGCTGCAGGGATTTATTCTTGATGCAACCCGGCAACGGCCCATTGCCGCCCGCAGGGGTGGTGGGAGTGTGGAGACTTGAGAATGGCAAGGGTCAGTCGTGTGTGTGAGAGCTGAAGCGTTGTTGGGTTCAGAGGCGACGGCTCAGGGCGTCTGGCGGCGTGCGTTTGGGTGGCGGAAGGTCACGCGGGAATTGTGCTCATCAAGCTGGCTGGCGAACCGCTCGATTTCAGCCTCGGACAGGATGCCCTGTTCGATAAAATAACTGCCGATGCGGCGGTGAAGGGTGCGTTGGTGCAGCAGAAGTGACCGGACTTGTCCCGGTTTGAGCAGGCCGAGGCGGACGGCGCGCTCGCCGAAGCGGGCGTAAGGGCCCCGGTCGCGGCCGATACGTGAGGCTGCATCGGCGCTCAGCCAGCCGAAGCGTTGGGCCAACTCTCCGATGGTCGGGCGTTGTCGGCGTTGCCAGACCAGAGCATCAATGAGCTGGCGATAGGCAATGATGCCACGGCTGAACAGGTAGTGGCCAAACTCCAATGGTCGTTCCGGGAGGCTGCCGTCAGCGGTCTCTTTCCAGCGGCCGGCCGGTGCATGCGGTTGGGTCTCCTGAACCGTTCGGTTCCCTTTTTCCCTCTCGGCAAAAAAGGCACAGAGCAGATCATAGGCCTGATTGATCTGTTGGAAACAGGCGGTTTGCTGTTGCTTCAGATGTGGGGTGGCCGCCGAATGCAGATCGGGGTGCGCCTCTTTGGCGCGCAGGCGATAGGCACTCTTGACCCCGCTCGGCTGCAGGTACCAGAGAAACTCGCGCGACAACTCCAGTTCGTCGCCGAACAGGGTTTGGCAAGCATTGAGCAGGGCGGTTTCAGAGAGTGGGGACATTCGGGCAACTCCACAAGATATTGTCGAAATCGCCTGCTAGGATACAGCATCATGTGTCTTCGGGCAAGAGTTCCGTGCACAATGAGCTAAGGTGGCACCGCCGTTTTAACTTATGGCTGCAAAGCGGGTCGCTGCCGTGAAAAAGCAAAAAAATACCCCCATCCCGCGACCGGGATAGGGGTCCCCCCTCCAACAACACTGCAAAAACACCTCAAGGAAAAGAAGTCCCTCCGCTGAGCTTTGACCGGAACAAAGGCTTTCGCCTTGAGCCGTATTTTGATGATGTTAGTTTATAGACGATATCTTACATATTTCTTACATTTTCAGGTTTTTATGCGTTTACAACAAAAAAAAGCGCACCATCTTACAGGTGCGCTGCTCCGGCAGGGTGTCTGCTCAATGGATTTCAATGCGTATCTTGACCGTTGACAGGGCGCGGGCAATGTCGGCGGCTGTACAGCCATCGCGGCGCAAGGCCGCTTCATATTGTTGCAACAGCGTCACCGCGCGGTTAAGTGAGCCACTGCGCATGTAGCAGCGATACAGTGCGCGGACCAGGGCTTCATTGCTGCGATCGTTACCGAGGGCTTGCGCCAGAGCGGTCTCGGCCCGATCACTCTGGCCCAGATCGATCAGCATCTCCGACCAGGCCAGGGTGGCATCAATCCAGATGGTATGAATGCGCTCGGCAAATTCGGCAGCAACATCTGAACTGCAGGCTCCGGGGATAAACGGTCCGTTCCACAGACTGAGTGCGCTGACGAAAGCAACGTCTGCCAGCCAGTAACTGTTTTTACTCAGGCATTCGTGGCCACGCCGCAACTTGAGCTGGAACTGGCGCACGTCGGTTTCTATGTGCTCCAGGCTGACAACCCCTTTTTGCAGTTTAAGGTAATGCTTGGCTTGCAGCGGACAAATCCGGTCCTGCAGGGTTTTGCGTAAACGGGACAGCATGGTATCGAGGTTCGAGCGCCCCTTTTCCGGGTGGCTTTCGGGCCAGAACAGTAACTGCATCTCCTCTTGATCAATTTTGCCGCCCGGTGCGGCTACCAATGCCGCCAGGCACTCTCTTTGGCTGCGACTGAAATCGGCCATACGCAGGACAACTTTCCCCTGACTGCGTAATTGCAAACCGCCGAGGGTGTCGAATTGCAGCAGCGGTAACGGCGGGCCGGTCCCGGAAAAATCGAGGTGCAGACGTGATAGCCCATTGGCGACAATAAAGGTGCATTCAATCTTTGCGGCATGGGCTGCTACAAAAAGCGTGGTGAAATCTTCCGGTAGCAAGGCGCTAAGGTGCGTGATGTGGAGTTGCTGCAACGTTGCGAGTAAAATTTGCAGTTGGCTTTGCTGATCACTGGTGAGCACCGGATTTGATTGCAGGGAGATGAGCAAGTTCAGCGCCGTTGCCTGTAGTTGCAGTACGGTCCAGGGGCGATTCGCCAACTGCGGGGCCACCTGAGCAAGCAGGGTGGCGGCGGCGGTCAACTCTTGCCGGGCAAGCAGGGAGCGGACCGCAAACAACACCCCCTGGGCAACAGCGAAATTGTCAATAACCAGCGGCTCGGTTTCGGTCGGCAAAAATGACGGCAGGTGGACGAGCGTCTCGCCACAGAGCGCAGTACAAAGCATCTCTTGTCCATCCAGAAGGGGACGCAAAAGGCCATTTTTACCCCGCACCGATTGGAGAAGAGCTCTGGCGCTACTGGCATCGTCAGCCCACAGCAGGGCTTCGACCTGGATCGAGACCAATCGCATTCTGAGCAGGCATTCAGGTGGGAACAGCGGTGCAAATTCGCTCTGAAAGGTGTGTTGAGTCTGGTTCAGGTAGGCGAACTCGCCCTGCAGGGCCAGTGACCCGAGTTGGCACAGGCAGAGCAGAGCCCTATGGGCTGGGCTGACCTGTGGGTGGGACCGCAGACGCAGTGTCGCCTCGACGCCGGCATTTACCTCAGTCACCATGCCGCGGGAAAAGTACTCGATATGACGCACCAGATGGTTGATGACCGCAAGATTAACCAGGCCGCGTTCCTCGACCAGAGCGTCAGCAATAGCCAGATGCTCATGTGCGCGCTCGAAGTGACTGAACAACAGGGCATGGCCAAGGGCGAGGGTCTGGGCGACAAGAATCCGGGAAAAGGAGCTTAAGGAGGGGAACAGGTCGAGGTGCAGGGTGTCAAGACGGTGAAAGGTGGCGACGGCAGCGACGGTATCGCCGTCAAACAGCAGGTGGTGAGACAGTAACAGGGTATGCGCCGCCATCTCGCCGCGCAGGTTACCGCGTTCAATAAAGATTTGCCGCGCGGACTCGAGCAGGCTCCGGCAGCGTTCGGCATCGCGGGCCTGCAAGGAGAGCCCGACATAAATGATCAGGATCGGCTCCGGAGCCTCTGCTGTTTGCAGCAGGGCCTCAAGCACCGGACGCAGGCGCTCAAGCCGGTTTTCGGCGTAGAGCGCTGTCCCCTCAGTGCCGAGTTCCGCTTCACGTTCGGCTTTTTGCTCGATGGCCAGAAAATAAACCAGACGGTGGATAAAGTGATATTCGACCGGGTTGAGATCGAGGGGGATGCCGGCGAGCAGAACAACTTCGCGCTTGGTATCGATGTGCACGGGGCCAAGATGCAGGGCGGTGTCGTCAAGAAGGTGGTTGCTCACCGATTCGCGACGGCGCAGGGCGGCTCGCAAACGGGCACTGAGAATGCGCGGGCTGAACGGTTTGACAATATAATCATCCGCCCCCATCTCCAGGCCGCGGATCACATCCGATTCATCGCCTTTGCCGCTGAGGATAATGATTGGCACCGAACGGGTCGTGGGTAGAGCTCGTAGCTGGCGGCAAACCTCAAGCCCGTCGATACCGGGTAGGCCAAGGTCGAGCAACACCAGATCAGGCGTATTGAACTCAATCTGCTTCAGGGCTTCTTCGCCGCTGCTGACAATTTTTAGAAAAAAGTCTTCACGGGCCAAGCCATGTTGCAGCAGACGGCAGACGGCTACATCATCCTCGACCGCCAGTATCCGAATTTGCGCCATATCTCTCCCCGATAAGAGTGTTTAAGCGTTGGCGGTCTTTCCCGGCAGGGTGATGAATCCGAGTTGGCGGCCGGTCTGACCCTGGTCGCGTCGGTAGGAGAAGAAAAGTTCACGGTGGCAACAGGTGCATTCGTCGACTTGCGTGACATGGGCCGCTGTCAATCCAGCCGCTGCCAGTTGCAGTTGACAGGAGCGCTGCAGATCAAGTTTCCATTGACCGAGCTCAATCTCTTCAGTGATCTGTTCCCAGTTGCCACTGCCGCTGCGAAAAGCATCGCGCACCGGGCGGTCCACCACGTACTTGTGGGCTCCAATGCCGGGGCCGATGGCGGCGAACAGATCTTCAGGGCGCGACTGAAAATGGTTGCACATCGCCTTGACCGTCTCGCCGATCAGCCCGGATGCAGCACCGCGCCAGCCGGCGTGGACAACACCGGCAATCTTGTTGCGGGGATCGAACAGGATGACCGGATAACAATCTGCAACCAGGATGCCGACCATGATGCCGGTCTGGTTGGTCACAATGGCATCACATTCCACAGTCTGGAAATGGTCGAGATCTGGGTTGGTTTCATCGAGAATCAGGATGTCGGTGCCATGTACCTGGCGCACCGTGAGTAACAGGCGTGGCGGCAGCCCGAAGGCGCGCGCCAAAGCGGTGCGGTTTGCTTCGATATTGTGTGGCGAATCGCCACTCTCCGGCCCGAAATTGAGTGAATTGTACGGGGGGCGGCTAACGCCGCCATTACGGGTGGTAAACCCGGCCTGAACAAACTTGCCGTCGGCCCAATCGGGCTGGAGAAATTGAATCTTGCCTTGACGTGTGGTTTTCATTATTCGTCCTTTGCCGAAAGCTCTGCTGGCAGGGTGGTTTCGTATTTGCGATTGAGATAGTCAAGGATCTCGGTCAGGTCGGCCGGCAGTGGGCTGGTAAATTCCATATAAATGTCACTGTGCGGATGCCGAAAACCGAGGAGACGCGCGTGTAGCGCCTGACGCTTGAGTTGTTGGACCAGACTGCGCAACTGGCTGTCGGCCATGGCTTTACTCCGTTGGGCGCCACCGTAAACCGGATCGCCGGCCACCGGCAGGTTCATTTCGGACAGGTGGACCCGAATCTGGTGGGTGCGGCCGGTCTCCAGAGTCAGTTCAAGCAGCGTCAACCGATCGCGGTCAAAGCGTTGCAGGACCCGCCAGTGGGTCACGGCACGGCGCCCGTGCCGGGTGGAACCACTCATTTTCTTCCGTTCCTGCGGATGGCGTCCGATCGCCTTGTCGATGGTGCCGGTTGCGGACGGGACAGTGCCGTGCACCAAAGCAATATAGCGTCGCGCGATGCTGTGTTCGCGGAACTGGTCGGCGAGATGATGGTGAGTGGCATCGTCCTTGGTCGCGACCATGACCCCGGAGGTGTCACGATCAAGGCGATGGACGATGCCCGGGCGCAGGGCACCGCCGATGCCGGAGAGATCGGTGCAATGGTGCAGCAGGGCGTTGACCAGAGTGCCGGCATTGTGACCCGGGGCCGGATGGACGACCATCCCGGCCGCCTTGTCGAGGACGATCAGATAAGGGTCTTCATAAAGAATGGAGAGGGGGATGGCTTCTGCCGCCGCTTCAATGGCAACCGGGGCCGGGATCTGAACGGCTACGATCTCCCCTCCCTTGAGTTTGGCTCCGGCTTTGGCGGGCTGGTCATCACACAGCACCTCATGCTCGTCAATCAGGCGTCGGAGGCGGGAACGGGTTTCATCGGGCAGACATTCTGACAGAAAATGGTCAAGCCGTTGCGGCGCCCGGCCACGCTCAAAGGGGAAACGCCGGATGTCAGTCATGCGCTACCAGATAGAGCTTTCGATGCTTCCGGCCTGCTTGATCATAACATCGACCACCGCACGGTCGAACAGGTGATCGCGGTTGGTCAGATTCGGTGAAACCCGGGTGTGAAAATGATCGCGACCTTCTGTCAACTCGGCAGCGAGCAGGTCGAAGATATTATCATTGGTAATTCCCTCCCGCACCTTTTCCGGATTATAGAGGGCAATGTCGGACACGATGGCACGCGCCAGTCGGAATGCCAGATCCGGATTGTCCACCAATTTGCTCATTCGTCCTCCTGTCTCCTGCCGAGGAGAGGCTTGACAGTTGTGTTTCGCGCGCAGCTTTAACCTGCGATGGCAACGATTTAGGCAGAGTAGCCAATTGTCGGGCAGATGTCAATCGTCACCAACAGCGGCTTAATCATTCAGGAACAGCTGCAAGGCCGCGTGATTGCCGCGATAATCACAGATGAAATTTCCGCCTGCGCGGTCGATCATCCAGGTATCGAGCAGAAAAGTCGCAATTCCGGCCTGTCGCGCTGCCAGATCGTGGCCCGTATCGTTGCCGACCATCAGGCACTGATTTGCGGTCAGGTTGAGAGTGGACAGAATATCGAGAAAATAGTCCGGGTTCGGTTTGCAGCGCCGGCTGTTGTCGCTGGTGGTCACCAGGGCCAGGTCGAGGTCGTCAATGCCAGCCCGGCGCAGGCGCGAGGCAATGACCGGTTGCGGAAAGACCGGGTTGGTGGCAATGACGACCTGGCGCCCCTGGGCCAGACAGGTTCTGACCAGTTGCCGGGCTGCCGGTGTCGGTGTCATCAGAGGGTCCAGGGCGTTGAGCCCTCTGCTAAAGTAGCCGGCAAAACAGTCCGCCAGTCTCTGTGGCGTCATGTCGAAAGCGCGCGCCGCCCGGTCAAGATACCAACTGGCATTGCTCTGGTCGCCCTGATCGCGCTGCAACAGGGTGTGAACCAACTCAAGCAGGGTTCGACTCGCCGCGTTCTGGTGGACCGTGTCGGCAATGGTGGCGGCAAGACCCTGCACATAGGTCGGGATATAGCGGCGCATATCGACCTGCAACAGGGTGCCGTCGAGGTCAAAGAGGATGGCGCGAAAAGAAGAGGAAAGATTCATGCTGCCATGATAAGCAAGGCGTGCAGTGTGGTCAAATGTTTATCCTAAAACAAAGAGCGCAACCGCTTTGGGCGGTTGCGCTTCTTGTTTTTTTTGATGCTACGGGTGACACCGGGGGGGGTTAACGACCGGTCATCGCCTGTAACATCGCCTCTCCCATGCGGGTCGGGCTGGTCGAAACGGTGACACCACATTCGGTCAGGGTACGAATCTTGTCCTCGGCGCGCCCTTTGCCGCCGGTAACGATGGCCCCGGCGTGCCCCATACGGCGTCCCGGCGGGGCCGAGACACCGGCGATGAAGGCTGCAACCGGTTTTTTCATGTTCGCCTTGATCCATTCGGCGGCCTCTTCTTCGGCGCCGCCACCGATTTCACCGATCATAAACACCCCGCTGGTATCAGGGTCGGCATTGAACAGCTGCAGCACATCGGTGAAGCTCATGCCGATGATCGGGTCGCCGCCGATGCCGACACAGGTCGACTGGCCCAACCCGGCATCGGTGAGCTGCTTGACCGCTTCGTAGGTCAAGGTGCCGCTGCGCGACACGACGCCGATCGGCCCCTTTTTGTGGATGTAGCCGGGCATGATACCGACCTTGCATTCGTCCGGGGTGATGACGCCGGGGCAGTTCGGCCCGACCAGGCGCATTTTGTGGCCATCGAGAATCCGTTTGACCGGCACCATGTCCCGCACCGGAATCCCTTCAGTGATGCAGATCGCCAGATCGAGTCCGGCGTAGGCCGCCTCGAGAATGGCATCGGCGGCACCCGGCGGCGGGACGAAGATCATCGACACGTTGGCCTTGGTGTATTTCACCGCCTCTTCAACGGTATTGAACACCGGAATCCCTTCGACGTGAATGCCCCCCTTGCCCGGGGTTACTCCGGCAACGATCTGGGTGCCATATTCCCGGCACTTCTGGGCGTGAAACAGGCCGCTGCGTCCGGTGATGCCCTGAACCAGGACTTTCGAGTTTTTATTCAGCAGTATCGACATGGGTTGCTCCTGAAAAAGGTTCGAGGTTGGTGGGTCAATGGTTACGAGATTAAAACGATTTCTCCTCGTGACCCTTATTCTTTCGCCTCGCGCTTTTTCCCGGTTACTTTTTTCTTTTTTGCGGCTTGTGGATTTTCGAGCATCTT
>Ga0209231_1000216_pt1 | contig 40220 bp, 31 predicted proteins | sample Deesub45470m_DNA_FD_188086 | JGI IMG/M metagenome (GOLD analysis project Ga0209231, IMG submission 188086) | Deep subsurface microbial communities from North Pacific Ocean - 450_OLKR46/470m Metagenome (SPAdes) (version 2) | ecosystem: Environmental > Terrestrial > Deep subsurface > Unclassified ... | reverse complement strand
GGGTGTCGATGTGGGAGTCGGTGTCGTCGCCGGCGAGGTAGCCGTGTTCGAGCCACAGGAAGTGATCGGCGCCGAGGAGGGGGGCCAGCGCCGCCTCGATTTCGGATCTGTCGAGGTGCGGATTACGGTTGGGGTTGAGAAGACACTCGGCGGTGGTGAGGATGGTGCCGCACCCGTCGCTCTCGATGCTCCCCCCTTCGAGAATCAGGCCGATGCTCCGACGTTCGGTCTTCCCGAAGGCCCCGGCCTCATGAAGGAGGCGGGTGATCTGGTTGTCGTGATTGCTGGCGAATTTGAGTCCCCAGCCGTTGAAGCCGAAGTCGAGGAGGAGCGGCCGACCCTTCTGCAGAACCGTGATCGGCCCGAAGTCCCGGGACCAGGTGTCGTTGCCGGGGAGGGCGTAGAGGCGCACCCGTTCCATGAGCGCTCCCGCCTGGTGCAGGACCTCGGCGACGGCCTGCGGTTCGGGGGCGACGATGAGCACCTGCTCGAAGCGGCTGATCCGGGTGGCGATATGAACGAAGACCGGCTCGACCTGGTCGAGGATCGGGTGCCAGTCGCTGTCGGCGTGGGGCCAGGCGAGAAGGACGCCGTCCTGGGCCTCCCATTCGGCGGGGAGTCTGTTGTTCATGAGGTCATCCGTTGGTGAGGATTTGCGCGATGGTGGTTGTGGCTGGTCATCCTATAAAAAGATTCCTGTTTTGGCAATTGTTTTCCACCCTTAGCGCAGCTCCTGCGGCGGTGAACGGTCGATGGCCGTTTGGGACTGGACGTAGTCGGCGACCCCGGCCAGGGTCGCCAGAACGGCCAGGGTGAGGATAAGGGTTTTGAGCCAGGAGGAGAGCCGGATCGGCCTCCACCCCCGATGCCAGGGGAACTCGCCGCCGTAGCGGCGCCGCGCCTCACCGGCGGTGACCAGAAATGTCAGCCACAGGGCCGCTAGAGCAAAGCCGGCCAGGACGTCGCTCAGCCAGTGGACGCCGAGGTAGATCCGGCTGAGGCCGATGGTCAGGGCTAAAAAACTGCCGCCGGTGACCAGCGCCAGTTTCCACCGCAGATTGCCTGTGTTCCCGAGGAGCATGTAGACGATCAGGCCGTAGAAGACCAGACCGACGAAGGCGTGGGCGCTGGGGAAGCTGGCCGATTCGACGTTCAGAGCGGCGAAGAAGGGGACCGGGCGCGGCCGTTGGAAGAGGGCCTTGAGAACGAAGACCAGCACTTCCCCTCCGGCGGTGCCGGCAAGGAGAATCAGTGCCGAAACGTCGCGGTTGTTCAGGATCAGCCACAGCAGGGTCAAGGCGCCGACCATCAGCAGGACCGGCCAGTTGCCGAGGGAGGTGACGGCAAGGAAGAAGGTGTCGCTCACCGGGTGGCGCAGCTCCTGCACCAGGGCGTAGCTGCTCTGGTCGATGCGGGAGAGGCGCTCATAAAAAACCCCCCAGGCCAGGGCGCCGAAGAGGGCGGCGAAGAGGGCGCTGGCGGCCAGGGCGAAGGTCAGGTAGAGCCCGGCGCCGTGGCGCAGTGTGAAGCGCTCGGCGACAAAAGTCCACAGCGCCGGGTGTGCGGTGGCAAAGGCCTGTACCTTCGGTTTCTGCAAAAAGGACGTCCAGCGACGGGAGATTCCCTGCCACAGGCGGCGGGCGGCGCGCCCCAGACGGGGGGCCAGATATTTCCAGAAGAGGGCATTGCCGACGAAAAGCCCAGCCAAAACGATGATCGCCAGGCTGAAACGGCCGGTCCACAGCTGCACCAGCTTCCAGCTGGCGGCGAAGAAGTAGCCGAGCCCCGGGTAGGCCATCCCCCAGAGGAGACCGCTGGTCACGGCCCAGACGATGAAGGGGAGGGGGCGCATGTGGGCGCTGCCGGCGACGAAGGGGATGAAGGGACGGAGAAAGCCGACGAAGCGGCCGATGAAGACGCTCTTGCCGCCATGCTCGATGAAAAAGACGTTGGCCCGGGCCATCAGCGCCTGACGCTTGCGGAACAGGGGGTGCTGGCGCAGGGTTTCGCCGAGACGGGCCCCGGCCCAGTAGCTGACCAGATCGCCGAGTATGGCGCCGCCGGCGGATACCGCGACGAGGGTGGAAATGTCCCCCTTGCCGTGGGCCGCCATGAAGCCGGCGAAGACGATGAGGACGCTGCCGGGGACGAAAATCCCCACCAGGGCCAACGACTCGACGAAGGAGAGGGCTCCGATCAGCAGGTAGTAGCTCGCTCCGCCGGGGAGGTAGCCGAAGAGATTTTGCAGCCAGGCTTCCATGGAGGTCGTTCCTCGATGATCGATTTCAATGCGCGGGTTCACAGGAGACGATCCCTTACGGTCGTCTCTTTTTAACGTCGAAATTGAGGTTCTTGATGCGAAATTTTTAACTGTAGGAGCGCCATTAGGCGCGATAAATTGCGGTTGAAGCCGCTCCTACAGGGTCATTGTCCTTCGATTGGTTAACCACCGGCGCAATATTGGATGTGAAAAACCCTTATTTACCACAGAGGGCACCGAGATCACAGAGAAAGGCACTAAATTATTAACTGTAGGAGCGCCTTTAGGCGCGATAAATCGCTGAGAAAATCCGGTCTTAAGCTTAAACCAAAAATAGTTTTCGGTTCTGCCCTTCTCTGCGTTCTCTTGCCTTTCTCCGCGCTCTCCGCGTTGAAGCTTTAACTTCGAGGTTTTATTTTTGTCATTTTACCAAAAGGGCGGAGGGAGGCATCACGGGCCGAAGCGGTCGTGCCAGGCGTCGAGGATTAGAAGCTTTTCGGCGCCATAGCGCTCGACGCTGCTGCGCACCTCGGCGAAGGAGCGTTCGCGGTCGTTTTCCGGCGGGCTCTTGGAGAAGAAGAGGTCGGCGTAGGTGACGATCTGTTCCTCGAGCGTGACAGGGAACATGTCCCGCGCCGGAAGGGGGAGGTGGCGCGCGGCGATCTCGACGGCGCTCAGGCCGACGCCGATGTGGCGGTCGCAGACCAGGGCGTGGCGGGGAAGTCCCTCGGACTCGAGGAGCTCCCGCCCCTTGTAGGCGTGCGCCAGATAGGGGAGGGTGCCGCTGCAGCCGAGCTCCGGCGCGTCGGTGTAGAGGATTCCGATGTCGTGGAGGAGGGCGGCCTCCTCGACGAAGAGGAGATCGACGGGGCAGCGCAGGCGCGCGGCAACGGCCATCGCCTTGGCGGCGACCCGGGTGCTGTGCCGCAGCAGCACTGCGTGGGCCAGGGTGCCGGGGGGATAGTATTTATCGATGAGGGCGACGGGGTTCATCGTTTGTTCGCAGGGTCATGGGGAGACTTCAGGCCGATCCGGATTGGGAATCGGCTTCCGATTCTTTGGTTCCATTTTATAGCAACCCCTTCGGCAGGGATACCGCAAAAAATCCGACCGCGGTCGAAACGTCTTGACCGCAATCCGGGGCGCGGTTAAAATCCGACCGCGGTCGAGAAAACAATTGCGGGAGGGGACATGAGCGGCATTCGAGAGAGCAAAAAACGCCGGACCCGCGAGGCGATCATGGCGGCGGCGATGCGCCTCTTTGCCGAAGACGGGTACGAACGGACCAGCATGGAGATGCTGGCCCGGGAGGCAGGGATCGGCAAAGGGACGATTTATGGCTATTTCCCCACCAAGGATTCTATTTTTCTCGCCTACTGCGAGGAGGAGATCGATTTCGCCTTCGCCGCCCTGGAGCGCCTCTCCGACCCGGCGGCGCCGCTGATCGAGCAGCTGCTGACCCTCTTTACCAGCCAGTTCGCCTTCGTCACCCGCAACCCCGAGTTCGGCCGCCATCTGGTGCGCGAGATGGCTTTTCCCCGTCCCGCCGCCCAGGAAGCCTCCCGGCAGCTCGACGGCCGCTACATCGCCGGTGTTGGCGCTCTTCTCGAGGCGGCGCGGAAGAGGGGAGAGCTCAAGGAGGATTGCGACATCTTTCTGGCGACGGTTCATTTCTACTCCCTCTACCTCGTCGCCCTCTCCGGGTGGTACGGAGGGTACACCCGGACTCCGGAAGAGGTGGAGGGCTCCCTGCGTGCCCTTTTTATCCAGGCCTTCAACGGCCTCGGGAGAGAGCCTCTGGCCGAGGGAGCCGACGCCGGACTCATCGCTCGGCTCAAACATCCATTCACCGGCCCCTGAAGGCCGGTTGCCCATCGACAGGAGACCTTCCATGATCCGATCGTTTCGATCCCTTTTTTACCTTCTAACTCTCTGCGCGCCACTGGCACTGGCCGGGTGCGGCAACGGCAGCAATGCCGAAGAGACGGTCCGGGAGTCCGCGGCGGAAAAGGTGACCAACGTCCGGGTGCAGGTCCTTGCCCGGCAAAACCTTCAGGAGCGCTTCACCCTCCCCGGGAATCTCGAGGCCTGGGAGGATTTGACTCTGGCCGCGGAACTGGACGGACCGGTGCGCTGGATCGGTCCGAAGGAGGGGGCTCGGGTGACTGCCGGAGAGGCGATTTTGCGCATCGACCCCGAGACCCAGGAGGCCAACCTCGCCTGCGCCCGCACCGAGAGCCAGCTCAAGGAGCGCAGTCTCAGGCGCCTCGAGACGTTGCAGGCCCAGAAGCTCGTCAGCACTCAGGAGGTCGAGGAGGCCCGCAACGATTTCGAGGCGGCCCGCGCCGCCCTGCAGGTGGCGCAGGTGGCCCTGGCCAAGAGCACCCTCTCGGCGCCGGTGGCCGGGGTTCTCGACCGTCTCCTGGTCGATCGCGGCGAATACGTCAAAGCCGGCACTGCGGCGGCTGTCCTGGTGCAGGTCGACCGCCTCAAGGTGCTGGTCGACGTCCCGGAAAAGGACGTCCCCTTTCTCAAGGTCGGCAACCGGGTGGAGGTGGATTCGTCCCAGCTCGAAGGCGCCGGAGCGCCGTCACGGACCGGCACCCTGATTCATCTCGCCTACAAGGCCGATCCGGCCACCCGCACCTTCCGGGCCAAGATCGAGGTCGACAACGGCGACGGTCTGCTGCGTCCGGGGATGATCGTTCGCGCCGTATTCTTACGCCGCGATCTGCCGGACGTGATCGCCGTCCCCCTCTACGCCCTGGTGGAGGAGGGGGGGAGAAGAGTCGCTTTTGTCGAGGAAAACGGGGTGGCGCGCCTGCGCCCGGTGGTCACCGGGGCGGTGGTCGGCAATCTGGTGACGATCAAAGATGGACTGGCAGCCGGTGAGCGCCTCATCGTCCAGGGGCAGCAGCTTATCGGCGACGGCTCCCGGGTTTCGGCGGGGGAATAAGCGATGCTGATCTCCAACGCCGCCATCGGCCACCGCAGCACGGTTTTCACCCTGATGCTCTTTGCGGTCATCGTCGGGATCTACAGCTATCTGACCCTTCCCCGGGAATCGACCCCCGACATCACCATCCCCTACGTGCTCGTTGTCACCTCCTACGAGGGGGTGGCTCCGGCCGACATCGAGACCCTGATTACCCTTCCCATCGAACGCAAGCTCAAGGGACTCAAGGACGTGGAGGAGATCCGCTCCGTTTCGGCGGAAGGTTCCTCGATGATCACCATCGAGTTCAATCCCAAAGTCGACATCGACAACGCCCTGCAGTGGGTGCGCGACAAGGTCGATCAGTCCAAGGGGGATCTCCCCGACGATCTGGAGAACGATCCCTCGATCCTCGAGATCAACTTCAGCGAATTCCCGATCCTGATGGTCGCCGTCTCCGGGGATGTGGACGAAGCGGTCCTTAAAAAAGTCGGGGAAGAGTTGCAGGACCGTATCGAAGAGATCCCCGGCGTCCTCGACGTGGTGCTCACCGGCGGCCGGGAACGGCAGATCCGGGTCGAGTTCGACCCGGAGCGGATGGCCGCCTACCAGCTCTCTTTCACGGAGATTCTCACCTCCATCAGCCAGGAAAACGTCAACATCCCCGGCGGCAGCATCGACATCGGCAGCGGCAAGTACCTGCTGCGCATCCCCGGCGAGTTTACCGATCCTTCGATCATCGACAACCTGGTGCTGGTGGCCCGGGACGGTAAGCCGATCTACTTCAAGGACGTGGCGCGGGTCGTCGATACCTTCGAAGACCGGCAGAGTCACGCCCGTCTCAACGGCGCCCGGAGCGTGACTCTGGCGGTAAAAAAACGCAGCGGCGAGAATATCATCGCCGTCGCCGATCAGGTCTTCTTCCTGCTGTCGGCGGCCCGCGAGCAACTCCCCCCCGGCATCGAGCTGGCGGTGACCATGAATCAGTCGAAGGACATCCGGCGCATGGTCGCCGAGCTGGAGAACAACATCCTCACCGGGCTGATCCTTGTCGTGGCGGTCATCTTCCTCTTCCTCGGGGTCACCAACGCCTTTTTCGTCGCCCTGGCGATCCCTTTCTCCATGTTTTTTTCCTTTGTGGTGCTGCAGGCCTTCGGCATCACCCTCAACATGGTGGTGCTCTTCAGCCTGATTCTGGCCCTCGGGATGCTGGTCGACAACGCCATCGTCATCGTCGAGAACATCTACCGCCACATGCAGGAAGGGAAGGGACGGGTTGCGGCGGCGCGATCGGCCGTCGCCGAGGTCGGCTGGCCGGTCATCAGCTCGACCCTGACCACCCTCTGCGCCTTTTTGCCTTTGATCTTCTGGCCGGGGATCATGGGCGAGTTCATGAAGTTCCTGCCGATCACCCTGATCATTACCCTCACCGCCTCGCTCTTCGTCGCCCTGGTCATCAACCCGGTCCTCTGCGCCAGTTTCATGCGCTTGCGGCCCGACGCCGGGACGAAGAGCGACCGGGCCCCCTGGGTGCTCCGCGGCTACCGGCGCATTCTCGAGTATTCTCTCGGGCATCGCCTCGTCGTCGTCTCCGGCTCCGTCCTCTTTCTGGTGGTGATCACCGCCGTCTACGGCCTGATGGGGCACGGCGTCGAACTCTTTCCCGATACCGAACCGAACAACGCCTACGTGGAAATCAAGGCGCCGGAAGGAGCCAATCTGGAGACTTCCGACGCCCTGGCGCGGATCGTCGAGACGGTGGTCCTGAGCGAACCGGATGTGGAATTTGCCATCGCCGAAGTCGGCGTTTCCGCCGGTGCCGAGGCCGGCGGCGACGGCAGTTCTCCGGCCAATCAGAGCAAGGTCTCCCTCAACTTTGTCGAGCGTTCCGTCCGCCGTGAGGATTCCAATCGGGTGCTGGGGAGGATTCGCGAAAAGGTCGCCGGTCTGGCCGGGGCGGAACTCAAGGTCGAGAAACAAAAGGAAGGACCGCCCACCGGAGCGCCGGTGAGCGTCGAGATCAGCGGCGAGGATATCGTCATTCTCGGACTCCTTGCCGACCAGGCCAAGAGCCTGATCGAGGACGTGCCGGGGCTGGTGGATTTGAAGGACGATTTCACCAAGGCCAAGCCGGAGATCCGGGTGCTGGTCGACCGGGAAAAGGCTTCTCTCCTCGGATTGTCGACGGCCGACATCTCGCGCACGGTGAAGGCGGCGATCAGCGGCAGCAAACTGGGGATCTATCGCCAGGGGAACGACGAGTACGACATCGTCGCCCGCCTCCCTGAATCGCGCCGTCAGACCATGGCCGATATCGAAAACCTGCTGATACCGACCCGCGCCGGCAGCCCGGTCCCCCTCTCCACCGTTGCCCAAATCGAGCTGGCCACCGGCTACGGCTCCATCCGCCATCTCGATCAGAAACGGGTGGTCACCCTCACCGCCAACACCTTCGGCCGCAACAGCAACGAAGTCCTTCGGGAGGCTCAGGCGCTCCTGGCCGGGTTAAAGCTTCCCGCCGGCTACAAAATCATCTTCTCCGGGGAACAGGAAGAACAGCAGAAAGCCTCGGCCTTTCTCGCCAAGGCCTTTGTCGCCGCCCTCTTCCTTATCGTCCTGGTTCTTGTGACCCAGTTCAATTCCCTGACCCAGACCTTTATCGTCATGACCTCGGTGGTCCTTTCCCTCTCCGGGGTCTTTCTCGGACTCCTCCTCACCGCCACCCCCTTCGGCATCATCATGACCGGCATCGGCGTCATCTCTCTGGCAGGGGTGGTGGTCAACAATGCCATCGTCCTCATCGATTACGTCAATCAGCTGCGCCTTCAGGGGCTTGCCTTGCGCGAGGCGCTGATTCAGGCGGGAATGGTTCGCTTTCGGCCGGTGATGCTCACCGCCGTGACGACCATTCTCGGCCTGCTGCCGATGGCGGTGGGGGTGAGTTTCGACTTCAAGAGTTTCAGCTGGGAGATTGGCGGCGAGTCGGCCCAGTGGTGGGGAGCGATGGCGGTGGCGGTGATCTTCGGGCTGGCGGTGGCGACCCTGCTGACCCTGGTGGTGGTGCCGGTTCTCTATTCCCTCATGACCCGGAAGGAACCTATTCGAGAAGAGTGAGAGATTCGGCCATCCTCGAAAAGGCTCCGCGGAACCGGTCGAAATATTCCGGCGGGGAGGAGAAGGAGAGGGTAAAGGCGCGGCGGTAGGAGGTCAAAAACACCACCAGATAGGTGCGCTGCGGGGTGTGGCCGAGAACCTGCAGTGCCGGTCCCGCAGGGAGTTCGATCTCGCGGCGGTCGGTCACGACGAAGCCGTGATGAGCGCTTTGAAAGATCTCCAGCATCTCCTTCCAACCTCCCCGGGCCAGGGAGGGGGGGAGGGCGGTGACGCTCCCCCTTGCCTGGCTCGCTTCTCCCGGGGGAGCGGGGGAGAACCATTCCACCGTGTACGGGTTGGAAGCGGCGCCTTTTTCCCCCCCTTTGGTCCGTTTCCAGTCATGGGGATGTTCGATGGCGAAGTCGAGATTGGCGTTGAGATAGTACGATTCGTGTTCCGAAGGAGCGTCCTGCGACTTTGTCTTCCCGGCGCAGCCGGCAACGAGCAGGAGCGCGACCAGAAGCGTCAACAGCCAAAGGCCGTTTCCCATCCCATTTCCCTCCCTGTTTCCCATCGATCCCTCCCCGCACAAATTCTAGATCTTCAATCGTCGATTGCAAGGATTCATGTCTCTGTCCGGGGGCTTGGAACGAGGCTGCGGAGAAAAAGGGCGGCCAGGGGCAAGAGGATCGTTCCCAGAATGAGGGCGAGGAGGAGGAAGGTCGGCCGCAGACCCCAATTGTCGGCAAGGGAGCCGACCAGCGGCCCGCTGGCGACGAAGAGACAGCGGAAGATCAGCGACTTCAGGGAGAGGATGCTGGCCCGGTTTTCCCGGCTGCTGGAGCGCTGCAGGTGGTTGCGCAGGATCGGACCCTGCAGGCCGCGCATCGCCGTGAGGAGGTAGTAGCCGAGAAAGCTCCAGACCCCGGCGGTCAGCCCGAGGACCAGATAGCCGGCGACGATCAGGAGCAGGAAGAGGGCGGCCAGACCCCTGTCGCCGAGATGAAAATGGATCCGGTGCCCGATCAGGGAGAAGAGGGCGACACTCAGGTTGGCTCCGGCCCACACCGGCCCGAACCAGGCAAGGGGAACGCCGTTTTCCTGCATGGTGGGCTGGATCAGCCACACCGGGTAGTAGGAGGCGATTCCCAGGATGGTGGAAAGGAGAATGGCGTAGCGCAGCCGCCGGTTGTCGACGAGGGCGTACCGGATCTGCTTCAGGGCCTCGGCGAGGTGGGAGGTCACCGCCAGGCGCTGGGGGACGGGAGGCTCCACCAGCTTCCAGGATATCCCGAGGGCGAGGACCCAGACGCCGACCTGGACGTAGAAGGGACTCAAGGGGGCAGCGGCATAGAGAACGCCGGCAAAGAGGGCCCCGGCCGCCTCGCCGATCTGGGCGGCTCCGGCCATCCGGCCGTCGTAGCGGGCATATTCGTCTTCCTTCCCCTCAAGACGCAAGGTTTCGAAAAGGAGCGCTGCATCGGAGCCGCTGATGAAGGCAAAGGAAACCCCGAGGAGGATTTCGGCGACAAGGACCCCTGCGAAGGTGTCGGCCGAGGTGTAAAACCCCCAGCCGGCGATGCCGATGAGGGAGGCCAGGGTGAGGGCGAAGCGGTAGCCGAGGCGGTCGCTGAGGTAGCCCGAGGGGTACTCCATCAAAAGCGTCGCCACGGAGAAGATCCCCTGCAGCAGGAGGATCTCCGTCAGCGAAAGGCCGATGCGATCCTTCCAGAAGAGGGTGATGATCGCCATGGGAAAGAGCGTCATCTTCAGAAAGGAGAAGGCGTAGAGTTTGCGGATGTTGCCGGAAGTCTTCAAGGGGGCAGGGGTCAATCCTGCCAGTAGATGCAGGCTGCCGGGCAGCGATCCATGGCCAGCTCGATCTTCTCCTCCGGTGCGCCGAAGGGGTTGTAAACCTCCGACTTGTGCTCATGGTGGTCGTCGTGGTCACCGGTCATGCGGAAGACTTCGGGGCAGACCAGGGTACAGACTTCGCAGCCGATGCAGGCGTCCTGGTCAACGGCGGGAATGCGCGCCATGGGGATCTCCTTTTTTTGGGGCGGAATAGGTGGCGGCATCCTAGCAGTTTGAACGTCTCTTTTCCAGTGCCGGCAGCAAAGATCCCGTAAATATTATCTTCGCGGCCGACTCCCCCTTTCACCCGGCCGGCGCTGTGTGCTATCTTGGCCGTGGCCCGAGGGGTCGTTCATGCACACCAGATTTTCCTCAACCTGCCGGCCAGGGGAGATGTCCGTGAAAAGAAGGGTCGGACTGCGTACGGAAATTATCGTCAACATCTCCTTTCTTGTCGGTGCGGCGCTCCTGCTCGGCGGTTTTCTGCTGGTCAAATTGACGGAACGGGAACTGGTCGCCCAGCGGGTATCCTCTGTTTCAGCGACCATGAAGATCGTCGCCGGGGTCCTGGGTCCCGACCTGGCGGGAAAAGGTGATCTCAGGGAACGGGTCGAAACGGTTCTCCAGCCCCTCTCCGGAAGTCTTTCTCCGGAAGGCTGGAACCTTGTCGACAGGGATCTGACGTCGCTGGCCGCTTCTTCTGGTTTTGTCCCGGATCGAACCGAAATCCTTCAGGTCCGGCATCACTCCGAACCGCTGTCAAAAATCGATTATGACTTTCACCGGATTCCCGGTTTTGGCGGCGCGGCCTCCGTTCTGGTCTCGGTTCCGGTTTTTCACCGCCAGCAATTTGCCGGTTCTCTGCAGGTGCGTTTTTCCCTGGCGGATGTTCGCCGGCAGGTCGCCTCAGCACAGAAGCTGGTCTTACTCTATGCCCTTCTGTACGGGACCGTACTCGTTTCAGCCGGCGTTTATCTGTTGAGTCGCAACGTCGTCCACCCCGTTCGGCAGCTGATGGCAAGCACCAGAAAAGTCGCCGGGGGCGATCTGGAACAGACCCTTCCCCTCACCGGCCCCAGCGAGATTTCCGATCTGGCCGGCTCCTTCAACACCATGGTCGCCGCCCTCAAGGAGAGCCGTTTGCAGAGCGAGGAGGCTATTGCCACCCTGCATGAAGCCAACAAGGAGCTCCTGCAGGCGCAGCAGGAACTGTTGCGCTCGGAAAAGATGGCCTCGGTCGGTCACCTTGCCGCCGGCATGGCTCACGAGATCGGCAATCCCCTCGGCGCCGTAATCGGCTATCTGGAAATCCTGCGCGGAGATCTTGTCCCCGGCCCCGAAAAGGACCTGGCCGAACGCGCCCTGACCGAAACCGGCCGAATCGACCGTCTGGTCCGTGACCTCCTCGACTACGCGGCTCCTTCGCCTGCCGATACTGAACTGATCGATGCGGCGGGTGTTCTGAGGGAGGCCCGGGACATCCTTGTCCAGCAAGGCGCTTTGGCAGCCTTGTCCCTGACGGATGAGCTCCCTTTGCAGCTGCCGAAAACCTCCATCGCCGGACACAAACTGTTGCAGGTCTTCGTTAACCTGCTGCTGAATGCCCGGGACGCCTGCGGCTCCGGGGGGACGATCGGGATCGCGGGAGGTTCGGAGCCCGGATGGGTCTGGCTTTCGATCTCCGATACCGGTGCGGGGATGAGCCGGGAGATCGCCAGTCACATCTTCGATCCGTTCTATACCACCAAGGCTCCGGGACGGGGGCGCGGGCTCGGCCTTTCCGTCTGCCACCGGGTGGTCAGCGAGGCCGGTGGCGCCATTGCCGTGCAGTCCGAACCCGGCCGGGGGAGCTGCTTTACCGTCAGGCTGAAGAAAGCCGAGTCGAGGTGCGATGAAACGTGACGATGACAAGATCCTGGTGATCGACGATGAAGCGCCCCTGCGCCACATGCTGCGTCTGGTCCTCGAAAAAGCCGGGTACAGGGTGGTCGAGGCGGCCGACGGCGCCGCAGCTCTCGCCATTCTCGAAGGCGAGCCCTTCGACCTTGTCCTCTGCGATATCCGCATGCCGGAGATGGACGGACTGGCCTTTCTCGATCAGGTCGCTGCCCGCAAGCTGCCGGTCACGCTGATCATGATGAGCGCCTACGGTTCCATCGATACCGCCATCGAATGCATGAAGCGCGGCGCCTACGATTACATCTCCAAGCCCTTCAAACCCGATGAGGTGATCCTGACCCTGCGCAAGGCCGAAGAGCGCCTCCGTCTGCGTCGGGAAAACGACCGTCTCCGCGACGAACTGGCGACCGTCTCCCCTCCATCGGGAATCGTTTCCGTCAGCGCCTCCATGGAGCAGGTTTTGAAGATGGTCCGCCAGGTGGCCGTCTCGTCTTCCCCGGTTCTGATTACCGGGGAAACGGGGACCGGCAAGGAGCTGGTCGCCCGTGCCCTCCATAACGAGGGGGAGCGCAAGGATCGTCCTTTTATCGCCGTCAACTGCAGCGCAATCTCGGCAAGTCTCATGGAGAGCGAACTGTTCGGCCACGTCAAGGGGGCCTTCACCGGCGCCGACCGGGACCGCCCCGGACTGTTCGGGGCCGCCGACGGCGGCACTCTGTTTCTCGACGAAATCGGCGAACTCCCCCTCGAACTGCAACCCAAGCTGCTGCGCGTTCTTCAGGAGGGCGAGATTCGCCGGGTCGGAGAGAGCCGGTCGCGCCGGGTCGACGTCCGGGTGCTGACCGCCACCGCCCGCGATCTCCGGGACGAGGTGGCCCGGGGGCGTTTCCGCGATGATCTCTATTTTCGCATGGCCGTGGTGGAAATCCGCATTCCTCCCTTGCGGCAGCGGATGGAAGACCTTCCATTTCTCGTCGAGCATTTCGTGGCCCGCATTGCCGCCCGCGAGCGCCGCCCGCCGCCGATCTTCACTTCCGCCGCCATCGACCTTCTCCAGGGATATCGGTGGCCGGGAAATGTCCGGGAACTGGAAAATTTCATCGAAAAGACCCTCATCTTCTGCCGAGGAGAGATGATCGACGGCGCCGAGCTCCCCTGGGAGGTCCGCCGGGAAAATCGCGCCGAGCCGAGCAGCCTCTCCCTCAAACAGGCGGCCCTGCGCCTGGAGCGCGAATATATCGTCAAGGCCCTGGCGGCCACGGGCGGAAATCGAACCCATGCGGCACGCCTGCTGGAGATCAGCCTGCGCGCCCTTCTCTACAAGGTGAAGGAGTATGGCATCGATTGAACGGTGAAATAACTGCGTGGTGGTACGCAGAGTTTGCGCGTCCAAGTTGGGCTTTTGGGGGAAACCGATAAGTGGGGGTAAGTGAAACCGCTCGCAAAATGGGTTCCCTCTGCAGAAATGTTGTTTACATTCAGGTTCTTTGACCGTAATGGAACGCTCCCTGGTCTTTGTTGCGAGGTTCTTGGTGCGAAAATTGCTCGGGGTGTAAGGCAGGAGGTAGGGCATGAATGCAAGCAGGACGGGAAACAAAGGATTTACCCTGGTTGAGCTGCTGATTGTTGTGGCGATAATAGCCATCGCCGGCGCCATTGCGGCGCCAGGGATCAGCCAGATGCGGCAGAACACTGCGCTGAAGACCGAGGCGCGGGATCTGCTTTCGGCCTTTCATACGGCAAGACTCGAGGCCGTAAGCCGAAACACCGATGTAACCATCTCTTTTATTAAAGGGGCCTATTCGCCCGCAGGTGGCGTCGGTGAATATACGGTCTTTATCGACAACAACAACGACCTCGTCGTCGATCCCAGTGACGGGAACCGGCTCCCCGATGCGGGTGAGGAGGTGATTCTCAGAAAGACCATTGGTGCCGGCGTGTCCATGCCCTTGTCCGCCAATTCCGACTTCCCGGGGGCATCTCCGGCCATGTGGACCGGTTTCTCTTACAGAGGGCTGCCTCTATCCGGAGCCACCCCCAAGGGAGTGGTCCTGCAGAACGCCAACAGCCGCTTTTATCGTCTGGAAATGTCGCCGACGGGGACGGTTCGAACGCGCCAGAGTTCGACTGACAATTGGAATTGAGGAATGGAAATCGCCATGAATGAATCAAGTACGGGGCAAGATGGCTTCTCGCTGGTCGAGTTGTTGATTGCCCTGGTCATTTCGGCAATCGTCGGCACGGCTCTCGTCTCTATCTTTATAACCGATTCGCGGAGGTTCACCGTCCAGACGCAGGTGGTGGACATGCAGCAGACCCTGCGGGCGGGTTTGGACATGCTCTCCCAGGACCTGCTGATGGCCGGATATGATCCGACGGAGAGCGGGAATTTCGGCATTACGGATATCCGTCTCAGGAATCTCGACAACAACCTCGATACGACGGGAAACAGCGCCATAACATTTACGGTGGATATCAATGACACCGTCGCCAGTGAAAATGAAAACGGGCTGGTCGATGGCGGCGAAACCATCAGTTACAGTCTCGGTGATTTCCCCGTCGGCAATCCGGACGGGCGCACCGACTTGGGACGCAATGTCGGGGCGGGGCGATTTCTCCTCGCCGAAAATGTCGACGCCATCGGGCTCGCCTATGCCTTTGACCAGGACGGTGACCGGGTCATCGATACCTCGGCCGGCGGAAACCTGATCTGGGCGATGGATACGGACAACGACAACGTCCTCGATACCGCCCTGGACACCAATGATGACGGGGTGATCAACGCGGATGATGATGTAGCCGGAGTTGCCCTCCCCACGTTGGTCAACCTCGATCGGATTCGGGCGGTGCAGATCTGGCTTCTGGTGCGCAACGAGTCGGCCGACACCGGCTTCATCAACAACGAAACCTATGTGGTGGCCAATCGTCGACTCGCCTTCAATGACAACTTCCGCCGTCGCACCCTGTCAACGATTGTCAAATTCAGGAATCGGGGATTATGAAGAGTCCGCGGAGAAGTGAGCAGGGTTTTTCCCTTGTCGAGGTTCTGGTATCCATGGTGATTCTCTCCATCGGTCTCCTGGCGGTGGCGTCCATGCAGATCAACGCCGGGAGGATGGACGGTCGTTCCATGGGGATGACCGAAGGGGGCGCGATCGCCCACGGCAAGATGGAGGAGCTGATTGGGCGCCCCTACGACCATCCAGACCTGAGTGACGATCCGCACCCACCCCAGGTCCGCGAGGAATATTCCCTGGTCTGGGGGGTGGTTGAAGATACCCCGATTCCCAAGGTCAAAACCGTGACCGTGACCGTGACCTGGAACGAAACCGGACTCCCTAAAAGATATCAGCTGACCTATCTCAAACCCGAGGGGATTTAAGTGAGAGAAATTGCCCGGCTTCGTCGGAAGGAATTCGCATGAAAAATTTATTTTCCAGGATCCAAACAGAAGAAAACGGCTCGGTTCTCATCCTCAGCCTGCTGATTCTCATGGTGTTGACCCTTCTCGGCATTTCTGCCTCGAATACTTCGGTGTTTGAATACAAGATCGCCAGCAACGATAAATATCGGGACATGGCTTTTTACAACGCTGACGGCGGTATCTACGCAACCGCCAAGCTGATTGGCGAAGTGATCACCGGCAGCGCTGATCCCGATCACCCCGGGGTGGTGAGTTATCCCATCGACGGCGGTTTCACCGTTGCCGGAGATTTCTACAAGGAGGCGATGGGTTACAAGGTTCCGGACGACCCTTCGCTGCGCGATCTCAGGATCAACCTGGCGGACCCCGACGGGGAGGTAGATGAAGGGAGCGTGGATATCGACATCGTTTCCCGTAGCGCCCAGCAAATGGCCGGAGGCGGCGCCGAGTTCGGGAGCGGGTCCGGCGGCGCCGGTGTCGGCTCCGTGGGCGGAATCGGCATCAAATATGAGATCGACGCCTACGGCAATGGCCCGAACAATTCGCGGGTTGTCGTCGGAACTCGATATGTGAAGATTCTCGGGGCATCCGGAGGTTTATAAAATGAAAAGCATATCTACAAAACTGATCTCTGGCGGAACCCTGATCTTATGCGTCGCCCTGCTGCTGGTCCTGGTGCTTGACGGCCGCGGCTTTGCCCAAACCATGGGCACTTACACCTCGTATCCGCCGGTCATGGCCTCCTCGGTCAAGGCCAGTGCCCTGATCCTTCTGAGTAACGACTGGACGGGATTTACCGAGGGGTATCAGCAACCCTATGATGATTCCATCGATTATTACGGTTACTTTGATCCGAATAAGAGTTACGAGTACAAGACTTCTAATTATTTTGCCCCCTATAAGGTCAACGCGAGTACCACCGACCACCGCTCCCCTGCCGGGTACTGGAGCGGCAACTTCCTCAACTGGCTGACCATGTCCCACGTGGACTTTTTGCGCAAGGCGTTGACCGGCGGCAAACGCGGAATAGATGCCGTCGCCTCGACCCAACTGGAACGGGGCAATATTATAGGTCATCCCTGGACCAAGGTTTCTGCGGACTTTCTGGGGTACCTTCCCCAAGATTTTACTCCATCCGCAGACAGTAGCCTTAAGTACAAGAACATTGGCACCAAACTCGAAGTCATAAAAGGTCGCACAACCACGACTTATAACTTGTTGGTCGAGGTCTGCAACGCCGCCGTGTCTCTCGAGAATAACTGCACCGAGTATTCTAATAACTACAAGCCGCAGGGCCTTCTGCAGCGCTACGCGGACCGGATCGATTTCGGCCTGATGACTTACAGCCATAAAGATCCTACTGCTAAGCCCCCGAATCCCCCCAAATGGGATATGGAGGATAAGGGTGGGATTATCCGCGCCAACATTCATGATGTCAGTACTGAAGTCAACTCCAACGGCACAGAGGGCTCTGCCCTGGTTTCGATAATTCGCTATGTCAACGAGTACAAGGAAAAAGGGTGGGATCCGCTGGGTGAGATGTATTTCGACGCCCTGCGCTTCTACAAGGGGCTGACCGGAGCGACTAAAGAATTCTGTCCGGAGGGCACAACGGACGATAAAGCTCTTTTCTTCGGCTGTCCGACGACTAAAGCCTGGGAAGACCCGATTACAACCTGGTGTCAGAAGAACTCGATCGTCATCCTGAATGACGAATACCCCAGCGCAGATAATCAGTCGATCCCCGGCAGTCCCTTCTCGTCTTTCATCTCAACGGACTTCCCCATTGATGCCGGCGCTTGGACCAAGAAGATCGGCGATGCCGAGGGGATTACCGGCACCGAACAACTGGTCGGAAATATTCTCGGGGGGTTGCAGGATAACAATTGCACTACGACCAAGGTCATTGATGATTTGAGCAAGGTCTCCGGCATGTGCCCTTCTGAGCCGAATGCCAATGCGAGTTATCTCCTGGCCGGGCTCGCCCACTATGCCATGACCGAAGATATCAGGCCGGATTTGCAAGGCGACCAGCATGTGCGGACCTATACCATCGCCTTTCGCGCATCTGATAAAATTTACTACGTTCCGCCGCCGCCGATGAATCCCCTGTGGCTGACTGGCAAGTATGGCAACTTCAACGACACGAACGGCAATAAGCTTCCTGATCTGCAAGAAGAATGGGACGTCGATCCTCAAGACGGGCAGCCGGATGGTTTTTTCTATGCCGAATCGGGCGGCGGGATCGAGGACGCCCTGGCTAAAGTTTTTGATGCGGTCATCAAGGGTTCGGCTTCGGGAACCTCGGTTTCGGTTCTGGCAACCTCCGGAGAGGGGCAGGGCAACCTGGTCCAGGCCTATTACCGGCCACGTCAAACCATCGATAGCAAGAATATTTACTGGACCGGATATCTCCAGTCCCTCTGGGTCGACGAAAAAGGGTTCATCCGCGAGGATACCAACGCCAACCATTCTTTGGATACCAGTTCGGACAAGGTTGTCCGCTATTTTGTCGATACCGATGGTGTGACCAAGGTGATGCGTTTCGATGTCAGTTCTGATCATCCTTTCCCCGATGTCCTGAATGATACCCCTGTAATTAAAGGTATGGAGGAAATCGCCGTCGTCTGGGAGGCGGGATCCCGTCTGGCAGCCCGCCCGGCCGACAGCCGAAAGATTTACACCTTTGTCGACCTGGACAAAGATCAGACGGTCGATGCTTCGGAAAGAACGGTTTTTGACGGGGCTTCGGCCTCGGCTATCCAGCCCTTCCTCGGCCTGCAAAATGACGCGGACCACATCTATCTTGGAGCCACCGAGGCCGAACGTGCGCAGAACCTGATTGCGTATATTCGCGGCAAGGATCCGACCCTCGATGCTTCGTCTTTCATCGACAGCGATGGTAAGCTTGCTCTGCGCAATCGGGTGATTTACGGACAGACCTGGAAACTCGGCGACATCATTCATTCAACTCCCGTCGCCGTTTCGACTCCGGTCGATAACTATGGCGCGATCTACGGCGATCAGACTTACCAGGCGTTTTACAATCAGTACAAGAATCGGGAAACAACCGTTTATGTCGGAGCCAATGACGGGATGCTCCACGCCTTTACCTCCTGGCGCTACGACTCCACCACCAAAAATTATACAAAGCCTTCTGTCGCCCCAAGCAGTGAAGAGATCGGCGATGAGTTGTGGGCTTATATTCCGCAAAACCTGCTGCCGCACCTCAAGTGGCTGGCCCGTCCCGATTACACCCACGTCTACTACATGGATCTGCAGCCCAAGGTGTTCGATGCCCGTATTTTTCCCGAGGATGCGACTCACCCTCACGGTTGGGGAACCGTATTGATTGCCGGAATGAACACCGGCGGGGGGGACATCTTCGCCACCGGAGCCTTCGACGGTTCGACATCTGAAACGCGCTACTTCCGTCCCAGTTACGTCGCCATCGATGTCACCGATCCGAGAAATCCCAGGCTTCTCTGGGAGAAGGCCTTCGCCGGGGTGAACCACACGACATCTTTTCCCGCCGTGCTCAGGGTGGAGGACTCCAGCGGTACCACCGACAAGGGAATCTGGTATGCGACCTTCGGATCAGGCCCGGCGACCTACGAAGGCACCAGTACCACCAACGGCCGCATTTATGTCGTTGATCTGCTCACCGGCAATCCCTATAAATCCGGGACCAATGACTGGCTGTTTCAGACGGCCGAGACCAAGGCGTTCATGGGGTCCCCTGCCTCCATTGACATGGGGCTCAATTACAACGTCGATGCCTTATATATCGGCCAGACCTACGATTCAAGCAACAATGCGACTCCTTCCTGGAAAGGGACGCTGTACAAGGTGCGCATTCCCTGGATCGACAACAGCAGCCCGGGCTATGGAATAATCGACAATACCCAGCCAAACCCAGGAAAATACAATTCCGATCCCTCCACCTGGCGCCTGGTTCGCCTGTTTAATTCGCCGCGGCCGATTACGGCCGCGCCGGCCCTGAGTCTCGATCAATTCCAGAATGCCTGGATCTATTTCGGAACGGGACGCTATTTCAATCTTGGAGTCGGCGGAGACAAGAGCAGCACCGATACCGAGTATCTGTATGGCATCAAGGATCCGTTCTTTAATTATGAACATCAATTAAATAGTCCGCCAAAGACTTTCCTTTTCAACGATAACTACTACCACAATCCATCGAGCGCCCTGACGCTCGCCCCGGTCGATCTCTTCAATGCCGATCTCTATTCTGTGCTGGATAACGGCACGGTCCTTACCGGCGGCCCGGCGACTTACACGGTCTGGGGAAACTTCGATCTTCTCAAGCGCACTGCCCGGGGAAAAAATGGGTGGAGCCGAACGTTGCCGTCTTTGCCGAGCGCTGAACGATCTCTGACCAAACCGGCAGTGATCGGGGGGGTCTCGCTCTTTACAACCTTTACCCCTGAGGGCGATGTGTGCAGCTTCGGCGGTAACAGCTATCTGTATGCTCTTTATTACGAAACCGGCACCGCTTATAAACAATCGGTTTTCAAAAAAGTAACTCAAACGACCGTAACGGAAACCGATGCCAACGGGGTGAGTGTTGAGGTCACCAAAAATGTTTATACCGGTGCTACGGATACGGTCACGGTTGACGGCGAAACCCAGGAAAAAGTCGTCGACAAGACCGACCTCGGTTCCGGTACGACATCCAGTGTCGGTATCCATGTCGGATCACAGTCCGGAGGCGAAGCGACCGGTTACGTCCAGCAGGGGACGGGAAACGTCATCGACTTCGGCTTCAAGCCGGCGTTCAATATTCGCAGCGGCCTAAGATCATGGCGTATCGCTGAACCGAAAATTCCATAAGATCGATGGGTTCAGGAAAAAATGCGCAGGAGTCATGAAAGGAAAGGCAGCCAGGACGGCTGCCTTTCCTTTCATGGAAATGACAATAGCTCATCCCCCTCTTTTTCTACTTGTAACCCTTCATTGATTTTCCCCAGTGATTTACGTATAGTATTCCCCTTGCTGCCAGCCGATTGGAGAGGGGACCACCTATATGGCCAAGTTCGTTCCGTTTCGCGGCATCCGCTACAGTCTCGACAAGGTCGATGACCTCGGCAGCACGCCGGCTCCCTTCTACGACGCCCTATCTCCAACCTGTCAGGCACACTCCATCTCCTTTTCGCTCGCATCTTCTTCAGCTTCGCCTCCGGGGGCTTTTTTCCCCCACCGTTCGTTTCTTGCCATATCTTGTTTCCCCGGGAGATCGTTCAGTCATGCCAATATCCGCACCTGACCTGCTCCGAATTCTTCAAAGCCACGCCCGGCAGCCCCTGACGGCCGGGGAGATCTTCGCCGAGCTCTCCCTTTCGCCCGGCGAGCAAAAGCTGGCCATCCGGTTTCTCGACGATCTGGTGCGCCAGGGGGCCCTGGTCAGCCTCAAGGGGGAGCGCTACTCCATCCCCAGCCAGGTGAGCCTGGTCGTGGGGGTTCTTCGCGCCCACCGAGACGGCTACGGTTTTGTTTCTCCCCGCCCCGGCGAGGGGGCGGATGTCTTCGTCCCCGCCCGCTATCTGCGAGAAGTGATGGACGGCGACCGGGTGGTGGCCCGGGTCGAGCGCGGAGGCCGCGGCGGCAAGCCCGAGGGGCGCATCATCCGCGTTCTGGAACGGGCTCACCAGACGATGGTCGGGCGCTACGAGGTCGGACGCCGCATCGGTTTCGTCGTCGCCGCCGACCCGCGCATCGCCCAGGATCTCTTCATCCCCCCCGGCGCCGAAGGGGAGGCCCGCCCGGGACAGGTGGTCGTCGCCCGCATCGACAACTATCCGAGCAAGACCCGCGGCCCCGAGGGGACGATTATCGAAGTGCTGGGCGAAGCCGATGATCCGGCCGTGGAAATTCTCGCCATCGTCCACAAAAATGGTCTGCCGCACAAGTTTCCCCCCGAGGTTCTGGCGGCGGCCGAGGCTGTTCCGCACGAAGTCGGCGCCGAAGAGGTCGGCGGCCGCGTCGATCTGAGAACCTTGCCGATTGTCACCATCGACGGCGAAACCGCCAGGGATTTTGACGACGCCGTGGCGGTGCGCCGGGAAGAGGGGGGGGGGATCCGTCTTTGGGTCGCCATCGCCGACGTCGGCCATTATGTGGCCGAATCAAGCCTTATCGACGTCGAAGCCTACGAGCGGGGCACCAGCGTTTATTTCCCCGGCCAGTGCATCCCCATGCTTCCCGAGGCCCTGAGCAACGGCATCTGCTCCCTCAACCCCGGAGTCGATCGTCTGACAATGACCGCCGAGATGGTATTCGACGAGCAGGGAAAACAGGTGGAGAGCCGTTTCTATCCTTCCGTTATCCGCAGCCATGCCCGGCTGACCTATACCGAGGTGCGTGACATGCTGACGACGGGGGAAGGGGAGGGCGCCCATTTCCCGGGCCTTCTCGGGCATCTGCGGCTTATGGAGGAGTTGGCGGGCCGCCTGACCGCCATGAGGCGCCGCCGGGGGAGCCTCGATTTCGATCTGCCGGAGGCCGAGGTGGTTCTCGACCTGCAGGGGCGCCCGGAAAACATCATCCGTTCCGAGCGCAATGTCGCCCACCGCCTCATCGAGGAGTGCATGCTGGCGGCCAACGAGGCCGTGGCCGCTTATCTTACGGCCAATGACGTACCCCTTCTCTACCGGATTCATGAGCCTCCCGATCTCGGAAAAATGCAGGCTTTTCAGGAGTTCATTGCCCACTTCAACTACGGGTTGGTCCTCGACGGAGTCGTCGAGGCCAAGCGCCTGCAGACGCTTCTCGCCGAGGTCGCCGGGCAACCCGAGGAACGGATGATCAACCAGACCCTCCTCAAGAGCATGAAGCAGGCCCGCTATTCCCCGGACAATATCGGCCACTTCGGCCTGGCCGCCGACTGCTATTGTCATTTCACCTCGCCCATCCGTCGCTACCCCGATCTCATGGTGCATCGCGCCCTGCGGGAACTCTCCGTCAAGGGTTCCCTGGCGCCGGCGCGCATCAGCCATCTGAAGCAGGTCCTGCCGGAAATGGGAGAGCATACCTCCCACCGGGAGCGGCGGGCCATGGACGCGGAGCGCGACATCATCGCCCTGAAAAAATGCCAGTTCATGGAGGAGACCGTCGGCCAGGAGTTCGACGGTTTTGTCTCCGGGGTTCAGGCCTTCGGCATCTTTGTCGAGATCAAGGATATCTTCGTCGAAGGCCTGGTCCACATCTCCAGCCTTTCCGACGATTTCTATCATTTCGAAGAAGACCGCCAGCGCCTGATCGGGGAAAACAGCCGGAAGATCTTCCAGGTCGGCGACGGGGTGCGCGTCACCGTGGCCAAGGTCGATCTCGAACGCCGCGAGATCGACTTCACGATCACCGGCCTCGTTCCCCGGTCGAGGCAGAGGCCCAAGGATAAGCCCAAAGAAAAATCGAAGGATAAGGCGAAGGAGGGACAGAAGAAGGGGCGTGGCGGATCGCGGCGCAGAAAGAAAAAAACCTGATTTTCAGTTGGGGCTGGCAACGCCGCCAACAGCGGTAAGTTGGAAGAAAGGAATTAAGTGACCCGTCGGACATTCGCTGCGCTATGAGAATTATCAGAGACTTACAGGAACTCTCGAGCACTCTCCCGGGGGCCGTGGTGACCATCGGCAACTTTGACGGGGTACATCTGGGCCACAGGGAAATTTTTCGCCGGGTCGTGGCTCTGGCCCGGGAATCTAAAGGGACCTCGGTGGTTTTCACCTTCGTTCCTCATCCCCTCAAGGTCCTCTCCCCGGAGCGGGCTCCCCGGCTGATCAACACCTATGCCGAAAAAGAACGCCTGATCGAGGCCTCCTGCATCGATGTTCTGATCAGTCTCCCCTTCACCGTCGAGACCTCATCGATTTCGGCGAATCGCTTCGTCGAAGAAATTCTTATCGGCCGCATCGGCGTTCGCCATCTGATCGTCGGTTACGATTACGCCTTCGGCCGCGGCCGGGAGGGGAATGTCGGCTTTCTCCGCAGCAAAGGTGAGGAATACGGGTTTGCCGTTCATGTCCTTTCTCCCGTCGCCCATGAGGGGGAGACCTACAGCTCGACCCGGATTCGTCAGCTCCTCGCCGCCGGAGACGTCGTCGGCGTCGTTCCCCTGCTCGGGCGGCACTTTACTCTCGAGGGGACGGTCATTCACGGCGCCAATCGGGGAAGCGGCCTCGGATTTCCTACCGCCAATCTCGATACCGACAAGGAACTGCTCCCGCGCCCCGGCGTCTATGCCGTGAAGGTCAAGCGGGGGGAATCGGTTCTGGACGGGGTGGTCAACATCGGCTACAATCCGACGTTCTGTGCCGAACGGCTCTCTCTCGAAGTCCACATCCTCGATTTTGCCGGGGACGTGTACGGCGAAACCCTGCGTCTCTATTTCGTCGGCCGCTTGCGGGATGAAAAACGTTTCCCCTCCCCCCAGGCCCTGGTGGAGGCCATCGGCGAGGATGTCCGGCAGGCGCGGCAGTTGCTCGGTGCGGCGCGTATTATCGAATATCGCCAGTATCTCGACTGCGGCTACCTCGCACTTGGGTCTGTCGACTCTACCAGGTAGAAACGAGTCGCAATATATCCAGAATTGATGCAACCGAAAAACACTGCTAATTTCACCACGGAGACACAGAGATTACGGAGGTAACTTTTAAGTAATCAATAGGTTATCTCTGTGTCCTCTGTGACTCTGTGGTTAAGGCTTTTGATTTTTGCGGGACCACCAATTTTGCCACCAAGGCACCAAGACACCAAGACACCAAGAAAGGCGAATAGATTTGGAGATTTTCTTGGTGCCTCCGTGTCTTGGTGGCCATAAACTTTTTTTAAACGCCTTCGAGGATCCTTCATGATCGTGCGCGGCACAACTCGAATCTTCGGCATCTTCGGTGATCCTGTGGCCCATTCCCTGTCGCCCCTGATGCAGAATGAAGCCCTCAGCCGCGCCGGCATCGACGGGATCTATGTCCCTTTTCACGTCGCACCGGCGGTTCTGGAGCAGGCCGTGGCGAGTTTGCGGGCTCTGGATATCGCCGGAGTCAACGTCACCATTCCGCACAAGGAAGCCGTCTGTCAATATCTTGACTTTGTCGATCCTGAGGCGCAGCTGATTGGCGCCGTCAATACCATAGTCAATCGCGACGGCGTCCTTTGCGGCTACAATACCGACGGCAAGGGGTTGCTGCGCTCCCTCGCCGAAGACCTCGAGTTTACTCCCCGGGGGAAGCGGGTTCTCCTCCTCGGCGCCGGCGGAGCCTGCCGTGCCGCTCTTGTCGCCCTGGCGCGAGGCGGTGCCGCATGGATCGGCATTGCCAACCGCACTCCTGCGCGGGCTGCAGCCCTGGCGGAAGAATTTCGCACCTCTCTTGGCGGCACACCCCTTGCAAGTTTCTCCCTGGCTGCCGAGGATCTCTGCGCTCTGGCCGAAATCGATCTGCTGGTCAATACCTCGGCCCTCGGCCTCAAAGGGGAATCCTTTCCGGAACTCCCCTGGAGTTCTTTTAATCCCGGGGCCCGTGTCTACGACATGGTCTATACCCGAAGCGGTACGCCGTTGCTCCATGCCGCACGCGACCGCGGTAATTCGGCGGCCGACGGCCTGGGGATGCTGGCCGGCCAGGGAGAGGAGTCCTTTGCCCTCTGGACCGGGACTCCGCCGCCTTCTGGCGTGATGAAGGGGCGGCTTTTGGCAGAATTCACAGAGCGTTAAAGACCCTGCCTTGACAGGTTCCGGGCCGTTTCTATAAGATACACGCCAATCAAAGTTAAGAGGGGAAGCCGCTTTATATGACAAGCAATCGACTCGGAGAACTCCTGGTCCGCAACAAGCTCATCGACGAGAGCCAACTCGCCAAAGCCCTTGCCGAGCAGAAGACCCAGGGGGGGCGTCTCGGCGCCAGCCTCATCAAGCTTGGATTCCTCAAGGAAGACGAACTCTCCGCCTTTCTCTCCCGGCAGTACGGCGTCCCCTCCATCAATCTGGCCGAATTCGAGATCGATCCCGGGGTCATCCGATTGGTCCCTCCCGATGTCGCCCAGAAATACCAGATCATCCCCATCAACCGGGCCGGATCCACCCTGATCGTCGCCATGAGCGACCCATCGAACATCTTCGCCATCGACGACATTAAGTTCATGACCGGCTTTAATGTAGAGGTCGTCGTCGCCCCCGACACCTCGATCAAGACGGCGATCGACAAATACTACGATCAGAGCGCCACGCTGGCCGACGTAATGAACGATCTCGAGGACATCGATCTCGAGGTCGTTGACGATGCGGATGATGTCGATGTCAGCGAGCTGGCCAAGGCCAGCGAGGATGCGCCGGTCGTCAAGCTGGTCAACCTGATTCTGACCGACGCCATCAAGCGCAAGGCTTCGGACATCCATGTTGAGCCGTACGAGCATTCGTTTCGGGTCCGCTACCGCATCGACGGCGTCCTTTATGAGGTTATGAAGCCGCCGATGAAACTCAAAGCCGCCATCACCTCCCGTATCAAGATCATGGCGGAGATGGATATCGCCGAACGGCGCCTCCCCCAGGACGGCCGTATCAAGATCAAACTCGGCGGCGGCAAGGACATGGACTACCGGGTCAACTGCCTGCCGACCCTCTTCGGCGAGAAGATCGTCTGCCGGCTCCTCGACAAGTCGAACCTGCAGCTCGACATGACCAAGCTCGGGTACGAGGAGGCCGCCCTCCAGTGGTTCAAGCAGGAGATCCACAAGCCCTTCGGCATGGTGCTGGTCACCGGCCCCACCGGTTCGGGGAAGACCGTTTCCCTCTACTCGGCTCTCGCCGAACTCAACAAGGTGACGGAGAACATCTCCACCGCCGAGGACCCCGTTGAGTTCAACTTCGCCGGGATCAACCAGTGCCAGATGCACGAGGAAATCGGTCTCAACTTCGCCTCGGCGCTCCGCGCCTTTCTCCGCCAGGACCCTGACATTATCATGATCGGCGAGATCCGCGACTTCGAAACCGCCGAGATCGGGGTCAAGGCCGCGCTCACCGGGCATCTCGTCCTCTCGACCCTCCACACCAACGACGCTCCGAGCACCATCAACCGTCTCCTCAACATGGGGATCGAACCGTTCCTGGTCGCCTCGGCAGTCAACCTGATCACCGCCCAGCGCCTCGGGCGCCGGGTGTGCGGCGAATGTAAGGAGCTTGAGGACGTCCCGGCCAAGGCACTCATCGACGCCGGCGTTCCCGCTGCCGAGGTCGGAGAATATGTCTGTTACCGCGGCGTTGGCTGCCCCATCTGCAACAACACCGGCTACAAGGGGCGTATCGGCATCTACCAGGTCATGCCGATGTTCGAAGGGATCCGCGAGCTGATCCTGGCCGGAGCCAACACCGCCGAAATCAAACGCGAATCGATGCGCCTCGGTGTCAAGACCATGCGCCAGTCGGCCCTGACCAAGCTCAAGGAAGGGGCGACCACTCTGGAAGAGGTGCTGCGTGTTACCGTCGCCGACGACTAGAAAATTCCATTCAAATCGACCATGTCCCTGACATTACCGGGCATGATCCGTTGAACTTTCCGAAGAGGAACCTGTAAAAATGTCCACCGAACAAAGACCCCAGCCCGCCTCCCCCGGTATTCACCAACTCCTCAAGGCGATGGTCGATCAGGGGTCCTCCGACCTGCACATCACCACCGGCACGCCGCCCCAGATCCGCATCAACGGCCACATGGTCCCCCTCAAGCTTCCGCCGATGCAGCCGGCCGAGACCAAGCAACTCTGCTACAGCATCCTCACCGACGCCCAGAAGCGCAAGTTCGAGGAGGAAAACGAACTCGATTTCTCCTTCGGCGTCAAGGGGCTGGCCCGCTTCCGCGGCAACGTCTTCATGCAGCGCGGCGCCCTGGCCGGGGTCTTCCGGCTCATCCCCTTCAAGATCCTCACCTTCGACGACCTCGACCTTCCGCCGGTGGTGCGCAGCATCTCCCGCAAACCCCGCGGCCTGGTGCTGGTCACCGGTCCCACCGGCAGCGGCAAGTCCACCACGTTGGCGGCGATGATCGACGCCATCAACAGCGAGCGCCACGAACACATCGTCACCATCGAAGACCCCATCGAATTTATCCATCCCCACAAGAAGTGCATTGTCAATCAGCGGGAGGTCGGGGCCGACACCGTCTCCTTCAAACGGGCGATTAAGTCGATTCTGCGTCAGGACCCCGACGTCGTCTTGATCGGCGAGCTGCGCGACCTCGAGACGATCGAGGCCGCCCTGACCATCGCCGAGACCGGCCACCTCTGCTTTGCCACCCTGCACACCAACTCCTGCGTGCAGACCATCAACCGCATCGTCGATGTCTTCCCCACCAACCAGCAGCAGCAGGTGCGCACCCAGCTCTCCTTTGTCCTCGAAGGGGTTCTCTCCCAGAGCCTGATTTCCCGAGCCGACGGCAAAGGACGGGCGATGGCTCTGGAGGTGATGGTCCCCAATATGGCGATCCGCGCCCTGATCCGCGACGACAAGGTCCACCAGCTCTACTCGCAGATGCAGATGGGGCAAGAGAAATACGGGATGCAGACCATGAACCAGGCGTTGTTCATGCTCTATCACAAAAAGCGGATCACCATGGACGATGCCCTGATGCGCACGTCCGAACCCGAGGAGCTGCGGCAGATGATCGCCAATCCCGCCTCCGTTCTTAAACGCCAGGGCCAGATGTCCGGCGCCGGTATGCACGGCAATTAAATAACGCATCAACGGGCCGGTCTGGAGGCAGGGTCCCCGTCCTCGGGTTTGTTCCCTTAACTGAAGAAGAGGTGGCTAATGCCCAAGTTTACCTGGGAAGGCAAAAATCGCGCCGGCAAGGTGCAAAAGGGCGACATGGAAGCCCCCAGTGAGGCGGCGGTCAACGCTCAGTTGCGCCGCAGCGGCATCGTCCCCTCCAAGGTCAAGGAGCGGGGCAAGGGGATGGACGTTGAAATCAAGTTGTCGTTCATGCAACCGAAAGTGACCACCAAGGATCTGGTCGTCTTTACCCGGCAGTTCGCCACCATGATCGACGCCGGTCTCCCTCTGGTGCAGTGCCTCGACATCCTCAGCCGTCAGCAGGAAAACAAAACCTTCCAGAAGATGCTTCTCGCTGTCAAGGAGAGCGTCGAATCAGGGTCGACCTTTGCCGACGCCTTGAAAAAACACCCCAAAGCCTTCGATTCCCTTTACTGCAATCTGGTGGCGGCCGGAGAGGTCGGCGGGATTCTCGATACCATCCTCAACCGACTCGCAGCCTATATCGAAAAGGCTCTCAAGCTGAAAAAACAGGTCAAAAGTGCGATGACTTATCCGGCCACCATTGTCGGCATTGCCCTTGTCGTTATCGCTGTCATCCTGATTTTCGTCATTCCGGCCTTCGAAAAAATGTTTGCTGACTTCGGTGGCTCCCTGCCGTTGCCGACCCAGATCGTTATCATGATCAGTAATTTCATTCAAAGTTACATTCTTGTGATTATCGGCACGGCCTTCGCCTCAATATTTCTTTTTAAAAAGTTTTACGCCACCGTTAAAGGGCGAGCCATCGTCGACGATTTTGCGCTTAAATTACCTGTTTTCGGCATGTTGATACGCAAGGTTGCCGTCGCCAAGTTTACCCGGACCCTGGGGACGATGATTTCCAGCGGCGTCCCCATTCTCGACGGACTGGAGATCGTGGCCAAGACGGCGGGGAATACAACCGTGGAAAAGGCCATTTACAAGGTTAAACAGAGTATCAGCGAGGGAAAGACCATCGCCGAACCTCTGACGCAATCGGGTGTTTTCCCGCCCATGGTCTGCCAGATGATCGCCGTCGGCGAACAGGCCGGTGCTCTTGATACCATGTTGAACAAAATCGCCGACTTCTATGATGATGAAGTCGATGATGCCGTTTCCAATCTCACGGCCATGATGGAGCCGCTCCTCATGCTCTTTCTCGGCGTCACTGTCGGCGGTCTGGTCATCGCCATGTATCTGCCGATCTTTAAACTGGCCGGCGCGGCCGGAGGGTAATCCGGCACCATGAGGAGAGGTTCCGATGAGAGGAGGGGCGAGAGCGCTCCTTCTCTGCGACAGCTGACCTGGTTTCTCGCCATCCGGGTGCTCGTTCTCGTGTTGTTTCTCGGGGGGAGCATCCTGTTGCGTTTTGCCGATGGCAGCGAGGGGGCCGGCTCCCCTTTGCCCTATCTTTATGCTCTGGTCGGCATCTCCTTTCTGCAGACCCTGGGATCCGCCCTCTGGCTGCCGCGGATTCGGCGCTTCCGGCGTTTCGTTCAGCTTCAGGTGGTCTGGGATCTCCTTTTTTCCGTTTCGCTCATCTATGTCACGGGCGGCATCGGCAGCCTCTTCTCCTTTCTTTTCCTCCTGGTCATCATCAGCGCCAGTTTTTTTCTCAGCCGGCATGAGATCTATTTCGTCGCTTCGGCATCAGCGATTCTTTACGGCAGCCTGCTCGATCTCCAATATTACGGGTATCTGCCGCTGCTGGAGGGGCTCGCCTTTCCGAAACAGGTGGACGGCCAGACCTATTTTTTTGCCGTCTTCATCAATGTCACCGCCTTTTTTCTCACCGCCTTTCTCGGCGGAACCCTCTCCGAGCGCCTGAAACGCAGTGTCCAGGCTTTCGAAAAAAAGGCGATTGACTACGAGGAACTGGGCAATCTCAACCGCACCATTCTGGCCAACATCAGTAGCGGCCTGATGATCGTCAATACCCAGGGACGAATCCGTTCCTTCAACGTCGCGGCCAGTAAGCTGACCGGTTTGTCCCTCGAAGAGGTTTATGATCGGGATGTCAGGGCGCTGTTTCCGGGAATTGCCGCCTTTGACAACGGTTCGCTTCAGGTTGTCAAACGCGGTGAGGGAGAATTTGTCGACCCTTTCGGGCGCAGTCTCCTCCTCGGCTATTCCTCGACCCTGGTCAGGGATCCCGATGAAACGCCGAGCGCCCTCTTGATTACCTTTCAGGACCTGACGGTGTTCAAGGAGATGCAGGAGCAGTTGCAGCGCTCCGACCGCCTGGCGGCCGTCGGCCGCCTTGCTTCGGGGATGGCCCACGAGATTCGCAATCCGCTCGCCTCGATCAGCGGCTCGGTGCAGTTGCTGATGGAAACCGGCGCCGTCGATAAAGACGGGCGAAGGCTGATGGGGATCGTGGTCCGGGAGGTCGATCGCCTCAACGGCCTCCTGACTGATTTTCTCGTCTATGCCAAGCCCTCGCCGCCGCGATTCGAAGCAGTCGATCTCTCGGCGCTCTTCGATGAACTGGCCGAGATGGTCACTGCCGACCCCCGTTTTGCCGCGGTAAAAATCAGCCGCGCGTACTTACCGGGGGTCGTTGTTTCTGTCGACCGCAAACAGTTTCGTCAGGCCCTCTGGGATCTGGTGATCAATGGCGCTGAAGCGATGCCCGAGGGAGGCACTCTCACTCTCGGGGTAAGTAGCGATGGTTCAAGAATCTATGTCGAGGACACGGGGAAGGGAATCCCCGAAGCAATCAAGGAGCGGATTTTCGAGCCGTTTTACACCACCAAGGATTTTGGCACCGGCCTTGGGCTGGCCAGTGTTCTCACGATTGTCGCCGCCCACGGCGGCCGCATCGAGGCCGAATCGGGGCGAAGCGGGGGTGCATTGTTCACTATTTATCTGGCATCGGATGAAAAAAAGTCGATCGATCAGTTATGATGGTCGCACAAAAGCCACAAGCCTGAACCACAGAGTCACAGAGGCACAGAGAAAAATTTTTGAATTTAAAATCAAGATCGTTGCCTCACGCGACGCCGCAACGACGCAACGTTTTTGGGTCAGGGTCAAAGTCAAGGTTCTCGTTGCGTCGTCGCGTCGTTGCGTGAAACCGACTTTGATGTTTATTAGATCCAGAGGAAAACTATTGAACTTAAAATCAAGATCTTTGCCTCACGCGACGCCGCAACGACGCAACGTTTTTGGGTCAGGGTCAAAGTCAAGATTCTCGTCGCGTCGTCGCGTCGTTGCGTGAACCCGACTTTGATGTTTATTAGATCCAGAGGAAAGATATTGATTATAAAAGGGTTTCCTCTGCGATCTCTGTGCCTCTGTGGTGAGAATGGCTTTTTTGCGAATACATCGGTTCTGGTATTCAAATAGACTTATATGCCGCCGTGGGACCGGGCTCTGATTGTATAAGGGCGCATCTCTTCAGGCGGAGGGAGAACGCGAGTTGATTCAACCCAAAAATACCATTCTGGTGGTCGACGACGAAGCGAGCATGCGGGAATTTCTCAGCATCATGCTCACCCGGGAAGGGTACGACGTCGAAACGGCCGAAGACGGCATGCAGGCCGTTGTGCGTCTCAAGGAGCGCAACTTCGATCTGGTCATCAGCGATATCAAAATGCCGCGTTTCACCGGGTTCGAGCTTCTCGATCACATTCGCGACCGCTATCCGGAAACCATGGTGATCATGGTCACCGCCTTCTCCACCACCGAAGAAGCGGTGGAGGCGATGAAGCAGGGGGCCTACGACTACATCATCAAGCCTTTCAAAAACGACGAGATCCGTCTCATCGTCAAAAATGCTCTGGAGCGCAAGAGCCTCCGCCAGGAAAATCTCGCCCTCAAAAAGGAGCTCGGACAGCGTTATTCCTTCGACAGCATTATCGGCAAGAGCCGCGGCATGCAGCAGGTCTACGACCTGATCCAGAAGGTCGCCGACAGCCGGACCAACCTGTTGATCACCGGGGAAAGCGGCACCGGCAAGGAGGTCGTCGCCCGGGCCATTCATCACAACAGCGCCCGGCGTACAGCGGCCTTTGTTCCCATCAACTGCGGGGCGATCCCTGAAAATCTTCTGGAGAGTGAACTCTTCGGCCATGAAAAGGGCTCTTTTACCGGAGCGATCCTGCAGAAGGCCGGGCTCTTCGAAGTGGCCGACGGCGGCACCCTGTTTCTCGATGAAATCGGCGAACTGCCGCCGATGATGCAGGTCAAGCTGCTGCGGGTGCTGCAGGAGCGCGAATTCCGCCGGGTGGGGGGGACGAAAAACATTTCAGTGGATGTGCGTCTCATCGCCGCCACCAACTGCGATCTCGAGGAGGCGGTGAAGGACGGCACCTTTCGCGAAGATCTCTACTACCGCCTCAACGTCATCCGCATCGCCCTCCCGCCGCTGCGGGATCGCCGCGAGGATATTCCCCTGCTGATCGAGCATTTTTATCAAAAACTCGGTCAGGCCGGGCACCCGCAGGTGAGCGAGAAGGCCATGCGCTATCTTCTCGACTATCCCTGGCCCGGCAACATCCGGGAGCTCGAAAACGTCGTCGAGCGCTGCGTGGTTCTCGGCCAGTCCCACGAGTTGGCCGAAGACTGCCTTCCTTCACAGATTCTATCTCCGGCTCCGGGTGTCGGGGCGTCTCTAACAACCATTCCGGATTCCGGGCTCGATCTCGATGCTTATCTCGGTGGTATTGAGAAGGATATCCTGCTCAAGGCTCTGGGGAAAAGCGGTGGGGTTCGCAAGAAGGCAGCCGAACTCCTCGGGATTTCCTTCCGCTCGATCCGTTATCGCCTGGCCAAGTTCGACATCGACCCTGGCGGAGAGGACGAGTGAGATTTGCCCCCGGAATTCTTCCCCCCCCCATCGAATCGGTCATACTCTTTAGCTCCGTTTCGGATGGCCTGTGACAAAAATTGTCGGTGAGGGATGACAATGTTTGACCAAATGGGCTTTTATCTTTCAGGTGGTTGTTTTAGTGATTTCCCAAGGCCTTGAATTAGCAACCGAATCAATCTTCGTTGCGGGGATGTGTTTGGATGGCACGGGCGTTGCTTTAGAAATAGACCAAATACCTGTTTTGCTGTTGCCGAATGGGTCCAGAGAATGATAGATCGCTTGCCTTGTCTTTAAACCGCCGGAACGTCCGGCACCACCGTTCCTCATCGAAAGGAGAAACACCATGTTGTCCAAATTTCGCAAGTCCGAAGAGGGTTTCACCCTGATCGAGCTGCTGATCGTCGTCGCGATCATCGGTATCCTCGCCGCCATCGCCATTCCCCAGTTCTCCGCCTACCGCCAGCGCGCTTACAATGGCGCCGCCAATGCTGACCTCAAAAATGCCCGCACCGCCCAAGAGTCCCTTTTTGCTGATTACCAGACCTATGGCAAAAGCCAAGGGGTCACGGCTGCCACGGGGGTTTTATTAGGAGGTGTCACCGCTACGATCGCCCAGGGGGATGTCGCTGGTGGGCCGATGGCCTCGGCGACCGCTACCGTTAGAGGTCTGGCTCTTTCCGGTCCGCGCAATTCCGACGGACTGCCGGTCGGGATTGGTTCCGGTATTTCCAATGGCGTCGTTTTTGAATCCATCAACGCTGTTGCCGCTGGCGGCGGCGTTGCCCCTGCCTTTGGCGCCACCACCTATGGCATGAACTCCAAGCATACCCAGGGGACGCGCGTCTTCGCCACCGAGACGGAAGGGACGGCGATCTATTATGTCGAAAATCCCCTTTGGGCTGGTGTGGCGATGCTTGCCACTGGACTGCCGGCAACCATTCCTATCAACCTTGCTAATACCGCAGAACTCTTCAACGGTGCGCCCAGTAACGGTGCAGCTCCGATTACCACCCTCTCCGCCCTGTAAAGAAATCTGGTTCCAAAAAAAAGGCCGGGCTCGCCCGGCCTTTTTTTTCGTTTACTTGTGGAGAGGTTCGTTCATGATCCGCTTTGAGCATGTCAGTAAAGAGTTCCGCACCGGTGTTGGCCGCAAACGCGTGCAGGCGCTGATCGATCTGAATCTGGAGGTCCCGCGCGGCGAGGTCTTCGGTTTTCTTGGGCCTAACGGCGCCGGCAAATCGACGGCGATCAAGACCCTTCTCCATCTCATTCGTCCCGATTGCGGCGCGGTGACCATCCTCGATCGGCCGGTGAGCGATCCCTCTGTGCGCTTTCACGTCGGCTATCTCCCGGAAAACCCCTATTTTTACGACTATCTGACCGCAGAAGAGTTGCTCTGGTTCGGAGGCAAGAGCGCCGGCATGCCGGCGGAGGCGATTCGCAAGCGTAGCGCCATGCTTCTCGAACGGTTCAACCTCGGCGCCGCAGCGAAGCGGCGTTTGAGCAGCTATTCGAAAGGGATGGTGCAGCGCGCCGGTTTGGCCCTGGCGCTGATTCACGATCCCCAGGTCGCCATTCTCGATGAGCCGATGAGCGGACTCGACCCTCTGGGTCGGAAGATGGTCGCCGATCTGATTCTCGAGCTCAAAGCCGAAGGAAAGACAGTCTTCTTCTCGACCCATATCCTCTCCGATATCGAGCGTATCTGTGACCGGGCGGGGATTATTGTTGCCGGCCGCTTGCGCATTGTCGATCGTCTCGAGACCCTATTGGCCGGAGCGGAGACGCTCGAAGAAATATTTCTGCGTGAAGTGACCAGTGCGGGGGGGAGTAGCGAACAATGAGCAAACTCTGGGCAATCGCCGTGATTACCTACAAAGAGGGGATACGTAATCGGGCGCTGTACGGTATTTCGATTCTGGCTGTGCTCCTTTTAGCCGCCAATCAGTTGATCTGCAGTATGATCTTGCGTGATGTCGGCAAGGTGTCCGTCGATTTATCGCTCTCGGCTGTCGCCTTTGCCGGTCTGTTGGTGGTCCTGTTTGTAGGCATCAATCTCATGGCCAAGGACCTCGACCGTAAGACTATCTACATGGTCCTTTCTCGACCGGTCTCTCGCGCGCAATATCTGGTCGGCAAGTTTATCGGTCTGGCGCTGATTATTTGCGTTTCGATGTCACTGCTTGGCGCCTGCGCAGCGGCGTCCATCTTTTTAACCAAGCTCAACTACCCGAACTTTTTTGACCGGTTTGCGTGGTCGGGAATATTTACCTCAATGGTCTTTTCGACGCTGATGTTGTTGTTGCTGGCAGCGTTAAGCTTCCTCTTTGCTTCCTTTGCCTCAAACTCTTTTGTCACCTTGGTGCTGACGATCGCCACCTACCTGATCGGTCAGGTTACCGGGGATGTCAAGGCACTGGTCGAAGCCCCTGCTGTGGTTGGCATTCAGGTTTCGGCGATTACGACTGCGTTGGTCAAAACCGCTTACTATGCCTTTCCCAATCTCGCGTTGTTTGATCTCAAGATTCAGGCCGCCCATGGTCTGCCGGTGACCGGATCTTACATTCTCTGGACGGTGTGTTACTGGTGTTTTTATCTCGTGATGGCGCTGACCTTGGCGACTCTGATCTTCCGCAAGAGAGAGTTCCCATGAAACAATGGCGAATGGTGGGATTACTCCTGATCATCACCCTGTCCGGTCAGAGCCTGTCCCTGATACGTGCCGACCGGGCCAAAGAGTTGCTGCCCTTGGCGGTGGGAAAGTCCTATTCCCTCCCCTCGCAGGTGCTAAAACTTTCGGCTTTGGAATTTGACGGCCTGCTCTCCGATGTGATTTTTTTGAGAACTCTTTCTTTTTATGGAAAAACATTCGAGAGAAAAGAGCGGCCTCGCGTGCAGGAATCGGAACTGGATTGGATCTATGATTCTCTGAGCGCCGCTTCGGATCTCGACCCCTATTTTCTCGATCCCTATTACTTTGCCAACAGCAGTTTGGCGTGGGAGGGTAATCGAGTCAATGAGGCTATGATTTTACTTGAAAAAGGGGCGCAATATCGTGAGTGGGATTGGCTTCTTCCCTTTTTTGCCGGGTTCAATGCCTATTATTTTCTGCATGATAATTCAAAAGCGGCAAAATTATTGGAAGAGGCCGCAAGACGCCCAGGAGGGTCACCCCTGTTGGCGACATTGTCGGCACGTCTCTCTTATGAATCCAATCAAACGGAAAGTGCAGTCCTTTTTCTACAGGAAATGCTGCTCCGGGCGACCGATGACTATAGCCGACGCGAGTATGGCCAACGGCTTACAGCCCTCCAACATATTCTTGATCTTGATAAGGCTGTTGCTGAATTCACAAGGAGGGTCGGCCGGGCGCCCACGTCCCTGAATGCCTTGGTTGATCTGGGGATCATTCGAGAACTCCCCCGTGAGCCATACGGTGGTGGATATTATCTCGATACCGAGACCGGTACGGTGCGCTCGTCAACAGATTTTGGAAAGAAGGCTGCGACCTCCAATTTTTGGGAGGTTCTAAAGTGAAGTTGGTCCCGTTCTCCAAATCACCCTTGTTGTCGGTTGCAGTGTTAGTGTTCTTTGTGAGGTAGTAAATCCGCGGAACTTGCCATTGAATGGCAAGTTAATTTATTGATTTTGGGATATGGGTTTGGCCCTAACGGGGCATGTGACACCATCGACCGCTCTTTTGTGGAGAGCTGTGAGGCCATTGTTTGTTTGTCCCTTTCTATGTTGATATCTTTGCGTTCCTTCTCGGTTGCGTAATCGGCTCCTTTCTCAACGTCTGCATTTATCGCATTCCCGAAGGGCTCTCCATCGTCCGTCCCGCCTCGCGCTGTCCGCATTGCGGCAAGGCGATCCTCTGGTACCAGAACGTTCCGATCCTCAGCTGGCTCCTCCTTCGCGGCCGCTGCGCCCGCTGCGCCGCACCGATCAGCGTGCGTTATCCCCTGGTGGAAGCCCTGACCGGGATCCTCTTCTGGCTCGTTTTCCATGCCTTCGGTCTTCAGTGGGCGACTCCCGTCTACTGGATCTTTACCGCCGCCCTGGTGGTCATCACCTTCATCGACCTCGACCATCAGATCATTCCCAACGCCATTTCTCTCCCCGGGATCCTCGTCGGCTTCGCCTGCTCCTTTGCCATCCCCTGGATTACCTGGACCGATTCGCTGCTGGGGATTTTACTCGGCGGCGGCAGCCTCTACCTGGTTGCGGCCGGCTACCGGCTCCTCACGGGGAAGGACGGGATGGGGATGGGCGATGTCAAGCTCCTGGCCATGCTCGGCGCCTTTCTCGGCTGGCAGGCGGTCCTCCCGGTCATCTTCTTCGCCTCGCTGCTCGGTTCGCTGGTCGGCGTCCCCCTGATGATCCTGCGCCGTGCCGACGGCAAGCTGGCTATACCCTTCGGCCCCTTCCTCGCCCTGGGCGCTCACATTTATCTCTTCTGGGGGACAGCGATAATCCGCTGGTACCTGACGTTTTTTCGCTGAATCTATTTCATCTCCACACCTCTCCTTCGCCACGGGGCGAGCGATCCCCCCCTTTTTTTCTCCCCCTTTTTACCCATATCTAGTGTTTTGATCTTCGATTCATCCCTCATATTGGGCCATTGAAGATTTATTCTTTAACTGCCCGATATCCTGGATATATTTTCTTGACACCTCTTTTAATGGGCATATAATTACGCCTAATTTGATACTAAGAGATGCCTACTCGGGAATTTGTTAGATGCCTACCAATCATGTCAAGGAAATCAGGGAATCGCTGCTGATGAGCAAGGCGGAGCTGGCGCGCAAGGCCAGTATTTCACCGTTGACCGTCGATCGCATTGAAAAAGGAGCCGTATGTCGGATGGCCACGATGCGTAAAATTATTCTCGCCCTGGGGCTTGGCTTGACGGACAGAGAAAAGGTTTTCCCGGAAAATTCGGGTTAGGTGGTACGGGCTTTGCTGTTGAATTGGCAGGGTTTTGGGGCTGGTAGGAAGTTATTTCTTGAAGCAGGGGCTTCTGATGCTATTTAAAGCAAAAAAAGACGTAATCGGCATCGATATCGGGTCCAGTTCCGTCAAGATGGTGCAATTGAGAGAGTCCAAGGGTGTGTATCACCTTGTCAATTTTGGTATCAGTCCCTTGTCGCCTGAGGCCATTGTCGACAATTCAATCATGGACTCCGGCGCTGTGGTGGATGCTATTCGCGGCCTCGTGGAAAGCCATAACATCAAGACAAAAAACGTCGCCACCTCGATATCTGGTCATTCGGTCATTATCCGAAAAATATTGTTGCCGATCATGACCGAAGAGGAGATGGAGTCGTCCATTCAATGGGAGGCCGAACAGTATATTCCCTTTGATATCTCCGAAGTAAATATTGATTTCCAGATCATTGGACCCGACACTCGCGACCCCTCACAGATGGCCGTTATTCTTGTCGCCGCAAAAAAAGATTTTGTTAACGACTATTTGGCGGTATTCAAGGAGTGTGGACTAACACCAGTCGTCATGGATATCGACTGTTTTGCAATTGAGAACATTTTTGAGCTGAATTACGGTTTTAATGATGACGAGGTTGTTGCTCTCATTAACATGGGGGCAAGTGCCATGAATATCAATATTCTTAAAAATGGAGCCTCCGTTTTCACCCGCGATATTCAGGCGGGAGGAAATTCCTTCAATGAAGAGATCCAGAAGCGTTTCGGAATGAGTACCAACGAGGCCGAACAACTCAAACTTGGGCTGGGGGGTAAAGACATCAATCCCTCGCAGGTGGCTGAGGTGATCTCCGATGCAACGGAAAATCTGACTCAGGAAGTGCAGCGGTCCCTCGATTTTTTTTCTGCGACTTCTTCCGATGAAAAGGTCCAGAAAATCTATATCGCCGGCGGCGTGGCCAATGCTCCTCAAATCAAGGGCGCCCTGGAGCAACGCTTGGGAGTGCCGGTGGAAGTTCTGGACCCGTTTCAGCAGATCGTTATTAACGGGAAGGATTTCGATTTGGAATACATTCGAGCTATCGGTTCGCAATTCTGCGTCGCGACAGGGCTTGCCATGAGGAGGTTGGGCGACAAATGATTCGTATCAATCTGTTACCTGTCAGGGCAGCTCAAAAAAAGGAACAGTTGCGTGGGCAGATCGCCCTGGCGGTTTTTGCAACCGTTCTCGCCTTTGCAGCCTTTGGTGCCTTCTATGTGATGCTTGACCAGAAAGTCAGAGACGAGAAGGCGGCCATTGCCAGCAAAAATGCGGAAATTAACCGCCTGAAAACAGCCATTGGTGAGGTTGCTCAATTTAAGAAGTTGCAAGAGGAACTTCGGGGAAAACTTGGCGTTCTTGACAAACTCAAAGAGGGTAAGTCGGGGCCGGTTCATCTCCTCGACGAATTGAGCCGCATCTTGCCGGAAAAGGTCTGGCTGACTTCTTTTAAAGAGAGATCGGGTTCGATCACGATCAACGGCGTCGGGCTTAATGAAGAATCCGTCGCCCAGTTTCTTCGCGACCTGGAATCTTCCCCATACTATGTCGGTGTCGATTTGCAGGTTATCGAACAGACCAAGCAGGATGACGTTAACCTTCAAAAGTTCGAAATCACCTGCAATGTTGATACACCTGTGAAGGAACTGTCAGCGAAGGGAGGCGGCAATTGAATCCAAACGTTGAAAAGCTTCTCAAGCTCCCGGCGTATCAGCGTCTGATGATTTTGCTCGGGGCCTTGGCATTGATCGTCGGGCTTTTGGTCTATCTTTTTTATCTGCCGCTCCAGGAAGAATATGGCCGGCTTAAAAAACAAAATGCCACTTTGCAGGTAAAGGTTGAGGAAGATACGAGGATTGCCAGTAACCTCCCCGCTTTTAAAGCCGAGTACCAAAAAATGGAACAACAACTGGAGTCGGCCCTTTCCGAATTGCCCAATGACCGGGAAATACCGACCCTTCTTACAAGCATCGCTTCCATGGCCAAGGACAATGGACTGGAAGTCTTGCGTTTTAAACCGGGGAAGGAGAACCCGAAGGGCTTCTATGCAGAGGTTCCCGTTGAACTTAAACTTGTCGGTTCCTTTCACCAGGTCGCCATGTTTTACCAGGCGGTGAGCAATCTTTCGCGAATTGTGAATATCGGCAATTTGAATATCGCCGTGTCCAGCG
>Ga0209231_1000215_pt1 | contig 40343 bp, 40 predicted proteins | sample Deesub45470m_DNA_FD_188086 | JGI IMG/M metagenome (GOLD analysis project Ga0209231, IMG submission 188086) | Deep subsurface microbial communities from North Pacific Ocean - 450_OLKR46/470m Metagenome (SPAdes) (version 2) | ecosystem: Environmental > Terrestrial > Deep subsurface > Unclassified ... | reverse complement strand
ATTGAGTCGCGTTTGAAGTAATCACCAAAACTGAAATTACCCAGCATTTCAAAAAAAGTGTGATGACGTGCTGTGTAACCGACATTTTCTAAATCGTTGTGTTTGCCACCTGCACGTACACATTTTTGGCTAGTCGTTGCACGCGTGTAAGCGCGTTTATCAAAACCCAAAAAGACGTCTTTGAACTGGTTCATGCCTGCATTGGTAAACAATAGAGTAGGGTCATCGTGCGGCACCAAAGAGCTGGACGCAACGGCAGTGTGCCCTTTAGAGACAAAAAAGTCTATAAACGCTTTTCGAACGTCATTGCTGCTTGGATTTTTACTTAATTTAGTCGTCATTATCTTGTTTACTGAGTACTTTTTTTATCGTGTCGAAGCCAAAACCACGGCTTTGTAAGAATCGTGCTTGTTTCGCCCATTCGTGGCGGTCGCTTGCCACGGCTTTAAATTTTTTACGCCAAACTTCGGTCGCATGTTCCAATTCATTTTCTTTTATTTCAGACACTGCATCAGCAATTAAATCATCTGCAATGCCTTTTTCTTTTAACTCATGAGCTACTTTAGCGCTGCCAAATTTGACCTTTCTGGCATTAATCAATTGCGCCGTAAATCGCGCATCAGACAACCAACCTCTTGCTTTAAAATCGGCTAATAATGCAGGAATGTCATCTGATTCGTCAGCGTAAGTTTTAAGCTTTTGTCCCAGTTCAGCCGTTGAGTATTCACGTTTACCTAAATACTCTAGCGCACGTTGGCGCAACGACTTCTGTTGAGCCTGTTTCAGCTTATTCGTCACCTTCTTCGCGCGGCGCAATCATTTCATCAAGCAGGACTTTAGAGTTGCTGCGAATTTTGGCATCAATCTCATTAGCAATATCTGGATTTTCTTTTAAAAATTGACGTGCATTGTCTTTGCCTTGACCAATTTTTTCACCGTTATAGCTATACCATGAGCCTGCTTTTTCAACAAACTTCAAGTTGACACCTAGCTCAATGATTTCACCTTCACGTGAAATACCTTCGCCATACAAAATATCAAATTCAGCTTGCTTAAACGGCGGCGCTACTTTGTTTTTAATAATTTTGACGCGGGTTTCAGATCCAACCACTTCATCTCCGCGTTTAATCGCACCTGTGCGGCGGATATCCAAACGAACTGATGAATAGAATTTAAGTGCGTTTCCGCCAGTCGTTGTTTCTGGATTGCCAAACATCACACCAATTTTCATGCGGATTTGGTTAATAAAAATAACCAAGGTGTTGGTGCGTTTAATATTGCCAGTCAGCTTACGTAAAGCTTGGCTCATTAAACGTGCTTGTAAGCCCATGTGTGAATCACCCATGTCGCCTTCAATCTCAGCGCGCGGGGTTAATGCGGCAACCGAGTCAACGACAACAATATCCACTGAGCCAGAGCGAACCAGCATGTCAGCAATTTCTAATGCTTGTTCGCCAGTGTCTGGTTGAGAAATCAGCAAGTCAGGTACGTTGACGCCTAGTTTAGCTGCATATTGCGGGTCTAACGCATGTTCTGCATCAATAAAAGCGGCAGTGCCACCAGTTTTTTGCATCTGCGCAATGACAGAGAGTGTTAGCGTTGTTTTACCAGAAGATTCTGGACCATAAATTTCAACCACGCGACCACGCGGCAAACCACCAATGCCAAGTGCGATATCTAAGCCTAATGAGCCAGTTGATACGGATTGAATGTCAGCATCAATCTCGCCATCTCCCATGCGCATAATGGAGCCTTTACCAAATTGCTTTTCAATTTGAGAAAGGGCGGCTGCCAGTGCTTTGCTTTTATTATCATCCATGTGCTTTTCCCTTTGTATGAGCTACTTTAATTAACTTCTAATTATTTCACAGTTTGCCATTTAAGGTAAGGGTTAAGGTTGTGTGTTGATGGCTTATTGTGAGAAGATTGTGTAAGTAAATGGTCGTTCAATGGGTGCAAAGAAGAATGTCAACGATATCCATGTTTAACCGTTGGTTGCCAATAGGGGAGTAACGTTTTACGAGGAGTACAACAGATGAAATTCATTAAAACCATTGTTGCAACAGTCGCCATTGTTGCGGCAACAGCAACAACAGTACAAGCACGAGATTCATTTAGCATTGGCGTAAATATTGGTGGATATGGTCATGGACATGGATATTCGACCCATTCCATTGGAACGCACCGCCATGCCCCAGCTTTTTATGGCTATTACGGCGCGCCGACCGTGTATTATTCTCCGCGACCGATTGTGTATTACGCACCTCCAGCCCGCTATAATCATTACCAGCCACATGCCTTTGATAGGCGAGATGTTCGTCGTCATGGCGGTAGGCATCATAATCATCGCGATGATGGACGTCGCGGTAGACGCTAGCCTAACTTTCTAATGGTTGATTAAATCCATCAGTCCGTTGAGCAGTTGAATAACGGACTGATGGCGGATTTGTTGGCGATTGCCTGTAAAGTGTTTGGTCGTAGTCATCACATAACCATTTTTAAGGGCATAAGCAAAACAAACAGTGCCGACAGGTTTGTCAATTGAGCCGCCAGTTGGGCCGGCGATGCCAGTAATGCTGCCTGCAATATCGGCAAGGCTGTTCTTAAGCGCGCCGATTGCCATTTCTTCTGCGGTTTTTTCACTGACAGCGCCATATTGTATGAGCGTCTTTTCAGATACGTTTAACATGCTTTGTTTTGCTGCATTGGTATAAGTAACAAATCCACAATCAAACCAAACGGAGCTGCCTGCGATATCCGTAATGGCAGCCGAAGCTAAACCACCAGTGCAAGATTCAGCCAGTGCAAGGGTGAAGTTCTTTTCTTTGAGCGCTTGACCTAGCTGCATGCTTAGCTTTATGAGAGCATCCATAGCAAACCTTTTAAGCAAATCATGGCATAGACGGCAGCTAATAAATCATCAAACATGACACCAAAGCCGCCTTTTAGTTGAGCATCGCATTGGCGAATAGGGAAGGGTTTCCATATATCAAACAATCTAAACAAACAAAAGGCCACTAACCACCATTGCCATTGAGTTGGCGCAATAGTGAGTACCAACATCATTGCCACAATTTCATCCCAAACAATGCTGCCATGATCGCTAACGCCTAATGCTTTGCCTGCAACATCACAAAAGTAAATGCCAATGATAAAAGCGCTTGCGATGATAGTCAGTTGAACATTCAATGGGTAAGCCGATAGGAGGTAAAACAGTGGCAAACCAACGATCGTACCGAATGTGCCAGGTGCTTTTGGTGTGAGCCCGCTACCAAATCCTAGCGCTAAAAAGTGCGCAGGATGGGCGAATAAAAAAGCAAGGTTAGGTTGTTTAGGCAAAGTGGTCATATCCTAATGCAGTCATGTTTAAATTTTGCTGTGCAAACTGTACGGTTAGCTTGCCTGTTGCATTGGTTTCGCCTATACGCGTTAGATTTACATTCAATGATTTTGCTAATGCCGCAATCTTCTGTCGTTGTTTCGGCGAAGCGGTAAAGCATAATTCGTAATCGTCACCACCAGTTAATATCGCTTGTTGTATTTTCGATTCTTGCAAACGACTTTTCAGTGAGGTTAAGCAAGGCATATTTTCTAATTGTAATGTGGCGCCCATTAAATTTGCATCATTTAAATTGGAGCCATTTAAATTGGAACTGGACGCTTTGAGTATATGGCTTAAATCCGCTAGTAAGCCGTCAGAAATATCAATGCAACTACGTGCAATCTCACGTAAAGCCAAGCCAACAGAGATGCGCGGTTGTGGTTGATGCAACGCCCGCAATGCAATATCTCGTGTCTCATCATCTAATGTTATTTTTTGCTGCAAATGAGCCAACCCCAAAGCCGCATGTCCCAAATAACCGCTGACCCAAATATCATCACCTATTCGAGCGCCGCCGCGAGTCAGCGCATGATCAATCGGAACTTCACCCATAATAGTGACGCTAATATTAAGTGAGCCGCGTGTGGTGTCGCCACCGATTAAATCGACGTTGAATGTATTCGCGCATGCAAAAAAACCTGCTGAGAAGGCGTTTAACCAAGTCTCATTAATCTCAGGTAATGCAATTGATAACATTGCCCATTTTGGTTTTGCGCCCATGGCTGCCATGTCAGAAATATTCACCGCGAGCGACTTCCACCCAATATCATCAGGTGCAGCATCTTGATAGAAGTGAGTGCCTACTACGGACATATCACTTGATATCACTAATTGATGACCTGCAGATGCTTGGATAAGTGCGGCATCATCGCCGATGCCTAAATCAGTATGGGCAGTCTGGCGCGTAAAGTATTGTTTGATGAGGTTAAACTCAGGAGACATGAGGGTGGGTCAATTGGTTAAGTATGTTGATTAGGATGACACATAACAATACACCAACGACATCTGCTAACCAATCACCAATGCTCGCAAGGCGGGTTTGGGTGTAAGCGCCTTGTAGAATTTCAGTGATTGCGCCGTAGATGATGATGCCAAAATAAAGCCATTTGCCATGTTTGGCATGAGCCAAATAACCAACAGCCGTCAGTATCGCAAAGATGGTGGCATGCATTACTTTATCGACGTGTGGGAATAGAGGTGTTGATTTGCTTTGCTCCATTAATAGAAATAACGTGATAAGGCTGATGAGTAACCAAAATAACAGAGAGGCAAGCCGAGTCAAATAATGCGACATCATGAGTATTATTTTTTCTTAGGGCGAAATGCTTGAACAATCGCTTCGTTTGTTTCAATAAAAGGTGCGCCAATTAAATCTAAGCAATAAGGCACAGCGGCAAAAATACCGTGTACTTGGATATTGCCAGTCTCATCCTTTAACCCTTCTAGCGTTTGCGCGATGGCTTTTGGTTGGCCCGGTAAATTAATGATTAAGCATTGTTTACGAATGACGGCCACTTGGCGGGACAAAATAGCCGTTGCTACAAAGTTTAAGCTAATCTGACGCATTTGCTCGCCAAAGCCTGGCATGACTTTGTCGCCGATAGCGAGGGTAGCTTCTGGCGTCACATCACGTAAGGCCGGGCCTGTGCCACCTGTGGTTAATACTAAATGGCAACCAGCAGTATCGACCAATTCAATCAATGTTGCTTCTATGGTTTTTTGGTCATCAGCAATTAAACGTGTTTCGATTTGAAATGGAGACCTTAAGGCTTGCTTAAGCCAAGCCTCTAAGCTCGGAATGCCTTTGTCTTCATAAATGCCTTGTGATGCACGATCGCTGATGGAAACTAAGCCAATTTTGATTATTTTGTGTTGCATATGAATTGTTTGTTTAATATTGTGTCAATAACGTTACTAGATTATCACGATAAACATTAAGGACTTGGAACTATGATGAAAAAAATGCTGTGTGTGGCTTTGGTAACGTTTTGCATTCAAACAGTACAAGCCGCCGAAAACTTATATGAAAAAAATTATAAGGAGCAGAATAATAGCAACTTGCAATCGATGCAAGCCAATCCAGACACTAAAATGTATGTTAGCAACCACTTCGATGACGACAATATTAGCATGCTAGAAAGCGGTTATGACATGATGGGCAGTAGCGGTTTTGAGGCTGGCAGTATTGCACCTGATTTGGCGTTAGAACATGCTAAATCGATTAAAGCAGATGTGGTATTAGTTTATAGTAAATATGCTTCTAAAAAGTCATCGCTCTCGACATTGCAAACCATCAAAGAGGCGGCAAAAACAACGGGTGAAATTGATGAGGATGTATTAAAAGGTGATGAAGAGCAGTATAAATATTATGCGAGTTATTGGGCAAAATTATCAATGCCATTGCTCGGCTTGCATGTGATTAAGTTAAAACATCGAGAAAAAGACAGTAATGAAATGATTGAAGATGATGGATTGAAAGTGTTAGCTGTTATAAAAGGATCATCAGCGGCTAAAGCTGGTTTAAAACGCGGTGATGTTTTGCTGAAAATAGCGGGTGTTGAGATACAAACGCCTGCGCAACTTTCACAAGCGGTTGGAAAAAATAAAGGTAAAGAAGTAAAAATTAGCTACGAACGCAATGATCGCTTAGTTGAAACTAGTGCCAAGTTAATAGCACAGTAACTTTTCTGACGACAGTAAATGTTGTTGGGCTCAATAATTAATAGGAACAGATAGTTAACTGTTATTTGCTTGCTGTTGAGCCGCTTCTGTTGTTTCGCGTAATAGCTTGAATAACTCTCTTGTGTTCTTAGGCGGCTTATTGTTGCTTCTTTCTTTATGCGCATTGCGACACAAGGTTCGGATGAGTTGCACATCAGCATTTGGGTAAGTGGTGAGAAACTCTTGTAGCGCATCGGATTGCGGCTCTGGCGACTCATCTATAAGTCGGTCCCGCCAGCGTTCTAGTAAATGAAAACGCGCGTTCTCTTCACTATTTTTACCTTCCCAGCGAGCTAGTTGTTCTTCAATTGGCTCAATATCAGTATCACGCATGAGCCTGCCAATGTATTGTAATTGGCGACGGATGGCGCCATTCGCCGTTAGGCGTTTAGCTTCCATGACAGCATCATGCAGGCGCTCCTCTAGCTTCAGTTTATTGATTTGGTCTTTTGTTAATTCAATTAACTTTTTACCAACCAATTGCTGCGCATCTGCTTCCGCTTTGCGTTTGGTTTTGCTAATAAACTCTTCTTCTACATCTTTTTCTTGCATGTTTTTAATAGACTTTGCTTTAGATACTACCGATGCACGGTATGATAACAGTTTTAACGATTTACTATAATGGATTGCTGTAATAATTGACGCATGATGAACCAAGACGCTTTAAAACAAATTAGTGAAGACGCATTGAAAGTAGCCAAACAAGCTGGCGCATCGGCCGCAGAAGTGGATGTGAGTTTTGGCACAGGACAAACGGTTTCTGTGCGCAAAGGCGAAACTGAAAATATAGAATATAACCGCGATAAAGGTATTTCAATAACGGTCTTTTTTGGACATAAAAAAGGCTATGCGAGCAGTTCAGACTTTAGCCCACAGGCGATTAAGGACACGGTTGAAGCCGCGTGTAATATTGCCAAATTTACGGCAGAAGACCCATTCTGTGGGTTGGCCGATGCTAACTTAATGGCGCAAAAAATTCCTGATTTAAATTTATATCACCCTTGGACGTTAACGGTAGAAGAAGCGGGCGAGCTTGCTAGGCGTTGTGAAGCGGCCGCATTAGCCGTTGATCAAAAGCGTATTACAAACTCGGAAGGCGCGAGTGTCTCGACTAGCGAAGGTCAGTTTGTTTATGCCAATACCCATGGTTTTTCGGGTGGCTATCCTAGTTCGCGACATAGTATCAGTTGCTCAGTCATCGCAGAAGCTACAGGCGCTATGCAACGTGATTACTGGTATAGCGCTGCTAGAGATGCCAATGATATGCGCACGGCGGAGTATGTGGGTCAATTAGCTGGTGAGCGCACGGTGCGGCGTTTGGGTTCTCGCGCAATTAAAACAGGGCAATACCCTGTGTTATTTGAAGCGCCTTTAGCCAGTGGCATTATTTCTTCATTGGTCAGTGCTATTTCAGGCGGTAATTTATATCGAAAATCCTCATTTTTACTCGATAGTTTGGGGAAGAAAGTAGCTTCTTCGCTATTAAATATTGAAGAATTACCGCATCTTGAAAAAGGCTTAGCCAGCAGCCCGTTTGATAATGAGGGCGTTATCTCAACGCCACGTATGCTAGTGGAGAATGGCATGTTGCAAGGCTATGTATTGTCTAGCTACTCCGCGAGAAAATTAGGGCTGCAGACAACGGGCAATGCTGGCGGTGCACATAACTTAGTCGTACAACATACCCAGCAATCATTTGCAGATTTATTAAAAATGATGGGTACTGGGTTGCTGGTGACTGAGTTGCTAGGACATGGGCTCAATATGGTCACAGGCGATTACTCGCGAGGCGCTGCAGGTTTCTGGGTAGAAAATGGTGTGATTGCTTATCCAGTAGAAGAAATTACCATTGCTAGCAATATGAAAGAGATGCTCAATCAAATTATTGCCGTTGCTGATGATGCCATTATGCCTAGCTCAAAACAAACTGGGTCTATATTAATTGAAAAGATGACGGTTGCGGCAGCTTGAGTGCTTTTTAAAACAGCCGCTGGCCTTTACTGTCATCAGCCTCAATATTAAATGGTATGAATAAAAAAAAGCCTCTAACAAGAGGCTTTTTTATTACTAAAGGTAGCTTTTATTTTGCTTCAGTTGAAGTTTCTATATCTTCATCTGCAGGCTCAAAAGCGTCTTTAAGAAACTCATCTGGCACAATACCATCTTGTACTTGGCTAGCACGCCGTTGCAAATAGGCGTCACGTGTAAATGCATAAGGATCTAAAGATGCATCATCTACAATGTCTTTCGCATCAAGTAACTCAGTGCGTTTATCTAGGAACTGAATAGCACGTAATTGGTTGTGTAACCGTATTTCACCAATATTATGTGTATAAGTAATCGGGTCGCTAGTGGTTGTATCAACGATAAAACCTGTTGTATCGCGCACGGTGCTTGGACCGATAAATGGTAAAACTAAATATGCGCCGTTACCAACACCCCAATGACCTAACGTTTGACCAAAGTCCTCAGTATGAGCTGGAATGTTATCCATGCTAGCAACATCTATAAACCCTGCTAAACCAAACGTTGAGTTAATGACAAATCGACCTGCATCAGTAAATGCATGGGCGAATTTCAATTGTAGAATGTCATTAACAACCGTAGTAATTGACTTTAAGTTGCTAAAGAAATTATTAATACCTTTACGGATTGGTGAAGGTGTAACCGCTTTATAGGCCTTTGCAACTGGTTTGAAAACAGTATTGTCTGCAACTTCATTAAATTGATAAACCCCACGGTTTACTGTTTCTAATGGATCTTTATTGTCTAGTGTCGCGCAGCCTGTCGCCAGCAACATTAGTAGGCAGCTGAATAGTAATTTGATGAGTTTAAACTGCATATTGAGTCGCTATCTTTATTTATAATTTTCGTTAAAGGCGTAGCTGTTGCATCCACGCACATCCCCTATGTTGCGTTTATTATCCCTAATAGTGCTATCGATGTCTATCAATTAAATTAGTGCTAATTTTATGCCCTTGCGACTGTTGTAAAAAAACAACTTTAAAGATTTGTACAATGATTTTCTATTGATTACAAGATTGATTTTTGATTTTTTTTATGAGTTTAGGCGCTGGTTTGTTGATATAAATTTAAGGCAAGTGTTCGCTGAGCGCTGTGATCAACAATCGGTTCTGGATAGCTATCACCAATCATTATCTTGAGTTCATTTTGGCGAGAAGGTGACATTTTCCACGGCTCATGAATTTCTTTATCATTGCACTTTGCTAGCTCTGATACATATTTTCTTATAAATTTTCCTTTTGGATCAAAGCGTTGGCTTTGTGTCGTTGGATTGAATATCCTAAACCAAGGTTGCGCATCACAACCAGTTGAGGCCGCCCATTGCCAGCCACCGTTATTTGCGCTGAAATCAAAATCGATTAAATGCTCTGCAAAATAACGTTCTCCCCAACGCCAATCAATCAGCAAGTCTTTAACCAGAAAGCTAGCAACAATCATGCGCAATCGATTATGCATATAACCAGTTTCATTAATTTGTCGCATTGCTGCATCAACGAGTGGAAATCCGGTTTTTCCTGCGCACCAAGCGGCAAAGTGTTGCTCGTTATTGGGAAACGCTAATTGATTAAATTGTGGGTTAAAAGTATGACCTGATGCAAGCTGTGGATTGTGATGCAAAATTTGAAAATAAAAGTCACGCCAAATCAATTCATTTAACCAAGTTTCAGCACCAGCATTGCTCATATTGCGCGCAGTTCTTGCTAAATGGCGGATAGAGACTGTACCAAATCGCAAATGGGTTGATAGATAAGATACGCCTTTGACAGCGGGAAAATCTCTTGCCGTTTTATATTGGTCGATGCGGGTGGTGAAATCTGATAATAATTGCTTACCGCCAGCCATGCCAGTTGGTAATGGCATATTAGCTAAGTTAGTTCGTTTGAACCCAATGGTTTCTAAGCTTGGTAACGCCGCTGCTGACACTTTAGCTAAATGATTAATATAGGAGTCGACTGGATAAGTCTTTAAGTAAAAATCATCTAGTTTTTTAAGAACGGCGTTGCGATAAGGCGTAAATACACGGTATGGCTTATCGCTTAAATTGAGTATTTCATCTTTTTCAAAAATGACTTGGTCTTTAAAGCTATGATAATCAATGTCTTTTGCATTTAACGTAGCTTTAACTACTGCATCACGCGCAATTGCGCTGGGCTCATAGTCATGATTAACAAATAAAGCTTCAATAGAAAGTTGATTGGCTAATTTCGGTATTATTTCAGTGGTTTTTCCATGTTGCACTAACAAATCACCGCCGTGTTGCTGAAGTGCTAGTTTTAGCTCTCGCACACTTTCCCAAATAAACTCAACGCGCCTGTCTGCCTTATTGCTTAAGACATTTAAAATTTCGGTATCAAAAACAAACACACAGTAAACGTTTTTTGATGTTTTCAGCGCGTGATAAAGCGCCGCATGATCAAAGTCGCGCAAATCTCTGCGAAACCAAACTAAACTATTAACATATTGCATTTATTTAATACGTGAGTTTACTCACGGTGATATGGATGATTCTGTATGACTGTGTAAGCGCGATAGAGTTGCTCAGACAGTAGCACGCGCACAAACGCATGAGGCATAGTCAGTTTAGATAAAGACCAGCAAAAATCTGCTTTTTGAATGAGCGATGGATCCAAACCATCAGCGCCGCCAACCACAATGCTGACATCGCGCCCCATTTCTTGCCATGATTGCATCATGCTCGCTAAATCGACGGTTGTTTTTTCTTTACCATGTTCGTCGCAGGCAATTAGATAATCTTTATTGGCTGCTTTAAGAATGCGCTCTGCTTCTGCTGCTTGTACGGCAGGATTCTTTTTGCCATCAGCGCGTTTATCTGGTTTTATTTCAATAATTTCAACCATTAACTCACGTGGCATACGCTTAATATATTCAGCGCATGCCGTTTCAACCCAGCTAGGCATTTTGTGCCCAACTGAAATGATTTTAAGTTTCATGCGTTGGAAATGCGGGCTTTATACTGAAGCTGCGTTTGGCTTACCAGTAGTAACATGCTTACCTTCGCCGCCCCATAATTGCTCAAGATTATAGTAAGCGCGTGTGGCTGGAATCATGATATGTACAATCGCTTCACCCAAATCAACCAGTACCCATTCGCCTTCTTTTTCACCCTCTAAACCGCGCGGATGGTAGCCTTTAGCTTTTAATTCTACGTAGATATTATCGGCGATAGCCTTGGTTTGACGTGATGAATTTGCACTGCAAATAATCATGTAGTTAGTCATGGAAGTGAGTTTTGAAACTTCCAATACAGTAATATCAAAACCTTTGATATCTTCGATTGCGTTTACGACCGCGTCTTTCATTGCGATTAAATCTGACAAGTGATTACCTTTAAATAGAGAGTTAAGCAGCTTGCGCTGGGATTTTACTTTTGAGTTCTTTGATGCGATTAAAGTCATCAACATAAACCAGTGTTGGAGCAAACGTTTCCAACTCGGCGGCATTATATTGCGCATAAGTCGCGATAATGATAATGTCATCTGGCTTTGCTTTATGCGCTGCTGCGCCGTTGGTCGAGATGATACCTGAATGACGCTCTGCGCGAATGGCATACGTAGTAAACCGCTCACCATTGGTCACATTATAAATGGCAATCTTTTCATATTCGCTAATATCAGCGGCTTCCAATAACGCCTCATCAATCGCGCAGCTGCCTTCATAATGAAGCTCGCTGTGCGTGACATGTACGCGGTGAAGTTTGGATTTAAGCATCGTTCTTTGCATTCAGTATAGCCATTCAATCTTACAAAGGTAGCATTGTAATCAATTCAAGGGTTTAGCGCAAAACTCAATATTGTCAATTAAGCGAATATTGGCTAATGTAGCTGCGGCTAAAATGACTAATTGCATATCGCCTTCTTTTGCGGGTTTAAGTGACAATGCATCTCGAATCGAGACATAATCGACCTGCCAGCCTTGTTTTGTCAGCTGTTCAGCTGTTTGCATTTCAATTGTTGAAAAGTCGGATTGTGATGATTTTACAGTTTTGATAGCAATATTAAGCGCTTGATTCAGTTGTGCAGCTTGCTCTTTTTGTTGTGCATTAAAGTGACCATTACGCGAACTCATGGCAAGCCCGTTGCCTTCGCGCACAATATCAGCGGCAATAATCTCAACGGCAAAGTTAAATTGCTTAACAAGCGCGCGAATAATCATTAACTGTTGAAAATCTTTTTTGCCAAATACCGCAATATCAGGTTTTACGAGATTAAAGAGCTTTGCCACAACCGTCGCAACACCCGCAAAATGACCAGGTCTGCTAGCGCCACACAGCATATCAGCAATTGGTGGTGGCGTAATTGTCATGGTTTGATTCAGTGATTTTCCATCAAAATTGGGATACATTTCTTTAACTGTCGGCGCGAAAACAATGGTTGCACCCGCTTTTTCTAGCAGCTCGCAATCCGCTGCTAATGTGCGCGGATACTTTTCTAAATCAATCGCTGAATCAAATTGTAATGGATTCACAAAAATACTGACAACAACACATTCTGCTTGTTGTTTAGCAACATTAACCAGCTGTATGTGACCCGCATGCAAATTGCCCATGGTTGGGACAAAGGCAATTTTAGGATGATTTTTTAAGGCTTCTTGTAACGCCGCGCTGGAATCAACAACTTGCATCTATTTGGTTTGCACTAGTAACTGTGCTCTTTCGCAGGGAAGGACTGGTCTTTAACCGCTTTGCAGTAAGCAGCAACTGCTTCTTGAATGCTGTCATTGTCTTTTAAGAAATTACGCACAAAGCGTGGCAGTTTGAAATCGCTAGGCGCCTTGTTGGCTGGGCCAGTATAAACGCCAATCAAGTCTTGCAACACCAACACTTGTCCACTGCAATCAACACCAGCGCCAATACCAATAGTCGGCGCCTTGATGAGTTGAGTAATTTGAGCTGCTAATGTTGCGGGCACCATTTCCAGCACAACCATACTAACGCCAGCATCATCCATGGCTTTGGCGTCATTGATGATTTTTTGGGCTGATTCTTCTGTTTTACCTTGGATTTTGTAACCGCCAAGTTGGTTGACTGATTGTGGGGTGAAGCCTAAATGCGCACAAACAGGTACGCCATGCGACACTAAGTAACGCGCGGTTTCGACACGATCGCCACCACCTTCAAACTTGACCATACTAGCGCCAGACTTAATCAGCCACTGCGCATTTTTAAGCGCAGCTTCATTGTCGTGCTCATAACTACCTAATGGCATATCAGCAACAATCAGGGTATTTGGCGCACCAGCGGCAACGCTTTTAGTGTGGTAAGTCATGTGATGCATACTAACGTTAAGCGTATTTTCTGCGCCTTGTAACACCATGCCGAGCGAATCACCAACTAACAACACATCAATACCAGCCAGCTCCATTAATTTAGCAAAAGTCGCGTCATAACAAGTGAGCATGACGATTTTTTCGCCTGCGGAACTGAGTTTACTTAAATGGTTGAGCTTGTTGGTTGAGTTAGATTGCATACTGCTTATTCAAAATTAGGATTGAAGTATTCGCGACGACCTTGAAATTGATCAATGCGTTCGACTAATAAGTTAAATGCCGCTTCGTCTTTAATGATATTGAGTTTTTCATTGTTCACAATCAATACTGGCGCTGCATCATAACTATGAAAATATTCGCTATACGCATTCGATAAACGCTCAATATACTGTGGCGGCATATTCGACTCATAGTCAATATTACGCTCCGCAATACGATCGGTTAAAGAGCTTAAAGGTGTTTGTAAATAAATGACCAAATCTGGTTTAGGCGACTCTAATTGCAGGTGATGATAAATTTGGTGATAGAGTCCATATTCTTCATCATTTAAATTCAAACGTGCAAATAAAGGATCTTTTTCCAAAAAGAAATCAGCGGTAATCGGTTGTGAAAATAGATCAATTTGACTGATATCAGCGATTTGACGCGCACGCTGAAACAAGAAAAATATCTGTGTTTGCAAAGCGTAACGTTTTGGATCCTGATAAAAACGCGCTAAAAAAGGATTTTCTTCTGCTTTTTCGGACAGTAGTTGCGTCGAAAACTTGTCAGCCAACATACGTGCTAACGTTGTTTTTCCGCTGCCAATAGGCCCTTCTACAACGATAAATGGATATTTATTAAAAATGCTCATGCTGAATAATTGCTCAGTTTTTGAATACCTTGGTTACGGAAAGCGTCTGCTAATTTTACAACATTACTATGGTTCGGAATAATATCCTGATGGCTGATCACCAAGTCTGGCGCAATCTCGGCCAGTGGCAGTAAAACAAAACCGCGCAAATGCAGTCGTGGGTGCGGCAGTGTTAGAAAGTCTGTTTTTTGCACGATATTGTCGTATAAAAGTAAGTCTAAATCTAAAATACGCGGCGCATTGGGAAAAGTGCGCTCGCGACCAAATGACTGCTCAATATCCAATAGCGCAGTCAATAAAGATTCTGGTGTTAAATCAGTTTCAATTTCAGCCACTGCATTAATAAAATCAGGTTGGTTATCATAGCCAACAGGTTCGGATTGATAAAGGCTGGAGTATTGCAACACGTTCGTGTTTGGCATTTTCGCTAGTGCGGAGAATGCATTATTGACCTGTGATGCAGGGTTGCATAAATTGCTACCCAAAGCGACATAGGCTTTATGCACTGCCAGCTTCCTTCACTGCAGGCTTTTTTGGTTTACGCTTACGTCGTTTTTTCGGCGCAGCGTCTGGCAATAACATTGCTGTGCGTTGTTCAGAGCTTGCATGAGCAAACGTTGTCCACCATTCACCAATCTCAGTTGCAATTTCGCCTGACTCAGCCCGTAATAACATAAAATCATAAGCAGCACGGTAGCGCGGGTGTGTAATCAGCGCAAAAGGGCGCTTGCCGGCACGTTGTTCAAAACGCGGTTGCATCGCCCAAATTTCTTTCATGGTCGATACAAAGCGGTTATGAATAGCCAGTTTTTTTGCTTGTAGCTGGATCACTTCATCCATTGCGTTATATAAAGCAGGAATCATCGGCGCGTGTTTTTGCTGTACTTGCCATGCTTTTAACACTTCGTGCCACAGCAAAGCGGCGAATAGAAAACTTGGGTTTGATGACTTGCCTTCCAAAATACGGTCATCGGTATTTTTGAGCGCTAACATGACAAACTTCTCACCTAGCGGTTGCTCCAATACCACATCTAGCAATGGCAGTAAGCCATGATGCAAATGTTGGGCACGTAAAATATTAATGCTTTCGATGGCATGGCCAGATAAAAATAGCTTTAACATTTCATCAAACAAGCGGCTAGGCGGCACATCTTGCAATAAGTCAGCTAGCTCAGCGATTGGTTTTTCTGTGGCTTTATCAATCTTTAAGCCTAGCTTTGCCGAAAGCCTGACCGCGCGCAGCATGCGCACAGGGTCTTCTTTATAGCGTGTGATTGGCTCGCCGATCATGCGTAATAACCGTGCTTTTACATCAGCAACACCATTGTGAAAATCCAATACCTCTTGTGTTTTTGGATTGTAATAAAGCGCATTAGCAGTAAAGTCGCGCCTCACTGCGTCATCTTCCAAACTGCCAAAAATATTGTCGCGCAAAATGCGGCCAGTATCATTGGTTGAGCCATCGTCTTTGTTCTGATTATTATCGTGATGTCCGCGAAAAGTGGAGACTTCAATGGTTTCTCTGCCCCATAACACATGCACTAAGCGAAAGCGTCTGCCAATAATGCGCGAACGGCGGAATATTCTATTCACCTCTTCTGGCTCTGCGTTGGTCGCCACATCAAAATCTTTTGGTTTGAAATCTAACAGTAAATCGCGCACAGCGCCGCCAACGATGTATGCATCAAAACCTGCATTTTGTAGGCCTTCGCAGGTTTTAAGCGCCGCAGAGCTGATTAAATCTTGATTGATTTGATGTTTTTTAAAAGCGATTTTCTTTGCAGATTGAGACAAATTCAAATCGGCCTCATTAATAGCAACTACCGCTTGCTCTCGCTTTTTAAATACTTTGTTGAGAAATTTTTTAATCATTTATTAGCCGTGTTATTCCAAAGCACATCATTGATCCCTGCTTCCTGATTTAACACGCGGCATAAGACAAACAGCAAATCTGAAAAGCGATTGATATATTGTAGCGACGTAGCGGTTAGCTTTTCTTCTGCATCAAGCGCATGCATGGTGCGCTCTGCGCGCCGACAAACCGTTCTGGCAAGATGACAATAAGCCGCTGCACGACTGCCGCCTGGTAAGATAAATTCTTTCAGTGGCGTCAGTTGCTCATTCCATGCATCTAGCTGCGTTTCCAATGCATCAATCCGCTCTGCTTTGATGAGTGACATATCTGGCATGCAGATTTCGCCACCAAGATTGAACAAATCATGCTGAATTTCAGTTAGACAAGTTTGAATGCTAGTTGAAACAGGCTCGGTCAACAGCATGCCAATCACGGCATTCAGCTCATCAACATCACCCATCGCTTGTACGCGCAAGCTGTTCTTTGCCACTCTTGTGCCGTCGCCTAGCCCTGTTGTGCCATCATCGCCAGTGCGTGTGTAAATCTTACTTAATCGATTACCCATTAGTTATGTTTCTAATATAATGGGTCATTATAAATCATGCATAACAAATTATTGAACAATAAACCATCAAATTCTGCTTCCACTGCATCTAACCCCATTGGCGTGATGGACTCTGGCGTTGGCGGGATTTCTGTCCTACATCACATTCGACAACGATTGCCGCATGAACATATTGTATATGTTGCTGATAGCTACTATGCCCCGTATGGCAATAAAACAGCCGAACAAATTACTGAGCGTTGCTTTACGATAGCTGATTTTTTATTAGCGCAAGGTGTAAAAGCCATCGTGGTTGCATGCAACACGGCAACTGCCGCCGCCATTAAAGCCATGCGCGAACGCCATAGTGTGCCGATTATTGGTATGGAGCCAGCTGTTAAACCAGCCGCGTTAGCAAGTAAAAATGGCATCATTGGCGTATTGGCAACAGTGGGCACAATCAAAAGTGCGCAATATGCAGCCTTGTTAGAAACGTATGGCGCAGGTGTTACAGTCTTGGCGCAAGGTTGTGAAGGCTTGGTGGAATGTGTAGAAAGTGGGACGTTAACAGATGAAGCAACCCGACATTTACTTAAGCAATACTTAGCACCATTGTTAGCTGGAGGAGCGGATACGATTGTCTTAGGTTGCACCCATTACCCATTTTTACGGCCTCTAATCGAAGAAATTGTTGGCCAAAAAATTGCGGTGATTGATACAGGGAAAGCGGTTAGTACCCAATTGCAGAAAAAGCTGGTGGAAGCAAAATTATTAGCTAGTGATACACAGCAAGCAGAAGTGGTGTTTTGGACGAATAGTCAATCGAATCAATCGAGCCAAGTGATTCAGAAGCTGTATGATGAAGTCGTAGTAGTAAAACAATTGCCATTAACTTGACACTCTTGCAGGTGTGAGACCAGAGAGTAGTTAAAAGGTAACGCCTTGTATGGCTACCTATTCCCAAATTATTTTTCCTGGGCCACTTGAGCCAGGAAACTGCCATCCCATATGAGTTACTGTATTGATAACTGAACAAATGAGCTCACACGTATGCTCTTGTACCTGAATTAAAAAGTCGATGTTTATTGGCGTTTCAAACTTTTCTTTTTGTTTGTTAATAAAAAAAGGAATTGAAGCTCCATTGGAATCAGGCACTCTCCATGAGCCATGACATAAAACATTACGCAGCATTGAAGATTCTCTTATATCTTGTAAAAGTAAATCAAAGTTCTCGATTGTGCAGTTAGAATGTGAGCGAACAGCTTTACCATAAGTATCAATTAAATTTCCAAGAGGGTCTGAAAGAGAATGTTCTAACTTAGGAACCCATTCAGAGTATGCTCTATCGATATCCTCTGTTTTGTATTCTGTTGTAGCAGTAAAAGCAAATATAGCTTTAGCTAGGACATCTTCTAAAAATCCAAAAGTAGCAACGGCTCTGCCTAACCTCTCCCAAAATTCTCCATCATGAGAATGTGTAGGGAAGTTTTCAGGTAAACGATTTTGGTCAACTACATTACCAGCCATTTTATGACCTCCCGCTTACAAAAAAGCCTAACAGTTGTAATCCGAACCAGTGCATCCGTATAACAATATTGATTATATGATCTAAGTTCATGCATTTTCTTTTTTAGTTTTTGATGTCACATCTTATTTAACTACACGATAGTTAATCGTAAAAGCGGATGCAAATTTGATTGATTCGGTACTCAAAAAAGACGGTGTAAGGTATTGCCTTTAACGGGAGTGATCAACACCGCAACCTCTTCATTACCCGGATGATTCAGACCCCTCTGAATAATCTCCACTTTCATCTTCATCCAAATCAATAATAATTTTTTCAATGGTTACCCTGCCAATATGGCGGCCTTCAATGGTTAAGACGCAAAATTTATAGCCTCTATCTTCAATTGTATCTTGTGCTTTTGGCATGCGCTGTAATTTCTGTAAAAACAGACCAGAGATGGTATTGGCATCCATGGTGTCTTCTGGGCGATAGCCAGTTGCACGGCCTAAATCAGTGATGGAAACCAGCCCATAGGCTTCCCATATATTCTCGGCGATATTTTGAATATCGATGGTGTTTTCTTCAGTATCGGTCTCGTCATGAATTTCGCCAACGATTTCTTCTAGCAGATCTTCTAGCGTTACGATGCCGCTAAATTCGCCATACTCATTCACTACAAACGCCATGTGCGCACGTCGCATACGCATTAACTCAAATAATTTAGAGACGCGTTGCGTTTCAGGAATGACTAATGGCTCGCGGCAGTAGGTTGCAAGATTGCCCCAAGGTTCTGTTACACCATCAAGTAATGCGGTGTAGATATCTTTAACCAGTAGTAGTCCTTTGATTTCATCATCATGGTTGCTATCAATAACAGGAAAGCGCGAATGACCTGATTCGCGAATAACCCTCAAGTTTTCATCCGCATCATTAGCCAAGTCAAGACTATAAGTTGAACCGATGGGAATCATCACGCGCCCAATTTGGCGTTGATCAAACTCAAATAGGTTATGCAACATACGTGCTTTGCCAAGCTCAATTTCTCCATGTTCGCGAGAAGTCTTTACTAAGCCTTTGATTTCTTCACCCGTCAGAATGTCGCCATGCCCAGCTTCTTCAACGCCAAATTGTTTCAGAATCCAGCCAGATGCTTTATTGAGTAGCCAATTAAACGGGAAAACAGCGATATAAGACCAGTGCAGCGGGTAAGCAACGATGAGCGACATGGCTTCTGGTTTGCGAATGGCAAACGTTTTAGGTACTTGCTCGCCAATAATAATGTGTAAGGATGAAAATATTAGAAAGCCAGTTAGAAAAGCGATGGTATGAATCATGGCGGCAGGAAGCCCAAATGACGACAAGACTGGTTCTAGCAACGCGGCGACGGTCGGTTCTCCTACCCAGCCCAGACCTAGTGAGGCCATGGTGATGCCGAGCTGGCAAGCTGCTAGATAAGCCTCTAAGTTTTGTTGTATTTTTTGGGTCATGATGGCTGAAGCATTGCCTTGATGCGCCAGCGCATCGATACGGAAACCACGTGCTTTAACTAGAGCAAACTCTGCTGCGACAAAAAAAGCATTGGCCGCTAGTAAAAAAACAACAGAGATTAAACTGAGTGTGGTGCCCATGGCATGACCTTTATAAAAATGAAATCAATCATTAAAAATAGTGCAAGCGACTTAATTATTGCTGCTAATAGAGGTATCAATCAATTCTATTTTTAATGCATCTTTATAACATATAAATAGTGATTCATACTTGTGCGTGATGGTTAGGCGTCTGTGCCAAAACTTTAGGATGAGTGCTAGCGCAAATTAGCTAGCAAACTGAATCGCTTCTAAGCGTTCGACAATTTCTGCAAATAAAGGACGAGTTGAGCTTTGAGCCGCAACACAGTTTTTTTGTAATTGCCATAAGGCATGGTCGCTGTTGTTCTTTAATGGGCTACGCATCAATAACTCTGCTAGCAAGGTGCCAAATGCGCTGGCTTCAATTTGTTGCAATTGGCACGCTAGCGATTCATCTAATGGTAAAAGCGACGCGCCACCTAAGTCAGTCAAAATAGCTTTTTGCTGATGCCATAAAATATTATGCGCATATAAATCGCCATGCATTAAGCCTTGTTGGTGTAAATGTAGCGTGGCTTTTGCAATATCATTAATGACAGTGGAAACTTCTGTAAGCGTAAATGTTTGCGTTGGCGCATAGACGTCACGGCTGCAAGTCGCAAAATCAGGCGGACTTGCTAACACGCTTAAATTAGCGTCTAACAATGGCAGCACTAAGCCTAAGGTATTCTCAGGATGATTGACGATTGTGCCTATCATGCCTGTGAGATTATGATGATTGCCAGCTATTACGTTAGCGTGCAGTTCACAGCTTGGTAATCCATCGCTGGTTAAAGCACCTTTAAATAATTTAACGGCTACTGTTTCAGATGCTGCATTTGCATGACTTGATTCTTTTTCATTCAGCGTCGCTTGATAAATGGTGCCAGATGCACCTTCACCTAACACCTTAATTAACTTGATGCGTTGCCAGTCAATGGCTTGAATAGCTGTTGCCATTCGTGATGCTTCAACAGCCTTGCTAACTGGATTGCCAGCGTAAGCCAGCCACTTCAGTTTTGGTAGCTTGAATAACCACGATGGTAATGATGCAAATTGATTAGCAGAAATGCGCAGCAACTCTAACGCATGGCAATTGGCTAATGTATCTGGCAAAGTGGATAATTGATTGCCAGCCAGCATTAATTTTTGCAGATTTTTGCATAATCCCAACGAAGCAGGCACGTTAGTCAACGCGTTGTCGGTCATAATAAACCAGCGTAGATTTTGGGTAGGAATCGACTGTTCGGCAATATGACTAATTTGATTGGCTTTAAACCCAATCATACTCAAGCTAGCACATTTTCCTAAGACTTCTGGCAGGTGGGTAAACTGATTGAATGAACAAAAAAGAATGCGTAACTTTTTAAATCGATTGAAATCGTCAGGGAGAGTTGATAATTGATTACCTGATAAATCGAGTATTTCTAACGTATCAGTCAGGCTATAGATTTCTTTAGGAAAGCTAGTTAAGCCGCATGACAGTTTAAGTTGCTTACACCCAATGAGTTTGCCCGCTTTTAGTTGCGCGTAGGTTGAATCCACTGAGCGTAGCTGTCTATTTATTCCAATCGTTTTTATGCTAATGGTTTAGTGGTGTGCAACTACCTCGCCCGCTTTTAATTTGTATTTAGTGCCGCAATAAGGGCAAGCAACTTCACCCGTTTTAGCAATATCCAAAAATACACGCGGATGTGATGCCCAAAGTGCGACTTCTTTAGTTGGACAATGTAACGGCAATTGTTTTGCCGTTACTTCAAACTCTTTAACATCAGACATCAACAATCCTTTTATTAAATTAGCTCTAAACCAGAGTTAACCAATCCGCGTGTTTAGGTGATCGACCTTTGACCACATCAAAATACATGGCTTGCAGTTTTTCAGTAATTGGGCCGCGTGTGCCAGCACCAATCGCACGATTATCTAATTCGCGAATTGGCGTTACTTCAGCTGCTGTGCCAGTAAAGAACGCTTCATCAGCACTATACACTTCATCGCGTGTGATGCGTTTTTCAACCACTTCCAAGCCAATTTCGCCAGCAAGTTGAACAATCGTATCACGCGTAATGCCTTCTAATGCACTGGTTAAATCAGGCGTGTAAAGTTTGCCATGACGGACGATGAAAATATTCTCGCCAGAACCTTCAGCCACAAAACCATCAACATCTAATAATAATGCCTCTTGGTAACCATCTTGCGCTGCCTCTTGATGCGCAAGAATACTATTCATATAGTTGCCATTTGCTTTGGCTTTACACATCGTAATATTGACATGATGGCGTGAAAAAGAAGAGGTTTTAACGCGAATACCTTTCGTAATCGCCTCTTCACCCATATAAGCGCCCCAGCTCCAAGCCGCACAAATCACGTGAGTTGATAATGTTTTAGCAGAAATGCCCATCGCCTCAGAACCATAAAAAGCCATTGGACGAATATACGCAGACGCTAATTTATTTTCACGCACGGCTGTTTTTTGCGCTTCTGAAATGGTCGCTTTATCAAATGGCATTTTCATACCCAAGATATGCGCGCTGCGGAATAATCTATCCGTATGATCTTGCAAACGGAAAATTGCAGTGCCTTTATCGGTTTCATAGGCACGAACGCCTTCAAACACACCCATGCCGTAATGCAAAGTGTGGGTTAATACGTGGGTGGTTGCATCGCGCCAGTTAACTAATTCGCCATCGTACCAAATAAGACCATCGCGGTCAGACATCGAGCTTGGTATTGCCATGTTGCTACCTTAAAATTCACAAAAACTCTATTGTAAACTAAAGGCTGGAATTTTCTCAGCATGTTAAAATCAAAAATGATTATTTATTTGGAGTTTTTGCGATGTTTTACCCTGTTTTTAAGTTTGGCCGTCAACTTTTGCTCATTCTTACACTTTGCTTGCTCGTTTCGTGCGGTGACAGCCAGCCCAGCAAAAGCTTTGTCGGCACTGATATTACAGGCGCAGACTTCTCCAAATCACTCGCATTAACCGATCATAATGGTCTGCCACGCACGCTAGATGATTACAAAGGCAAAGTTATTTTAATGTTTTTTGGCTTTACCCATTGCCCCGACGTTTGCCCAACCACCATGTTAGATTTAAAAAACACCATGAAATTACTCGGTGATAAAGCAGACGAAGTGCAAGTGCTGTTTGTCACAGTTGATCCTGAACGTGACACGCAAGAAGTATTAGCAAAATTTGTCCCATCTTTCGATAGTCGATTTATTGGCTTGCGTGGCGATGCAGAACAAACAGCTGAAACAGTTAAAAACTTTAAAATCTATTATGCAAAAGTACCAGGAAAGAGTAAAAATGATTACTCGATTGACCATAGTGCAGGCATGTATGCCTTTGATAAACAAGGTAAAGTGAGGTTATATTTAGGGTATGGACAAAAGCCAGAAGATATTGCGAGTGATGTGCAAAACTTGCTCTAAAATTTGAGGGCATAAAAAAAGGGAGCTATTGCTCCTTTTTTTATGCGTGGGATCATTACTCTCAACTTTCGTGTTACTGGCTATTATAAGGCTTACGGTAACTTAATCCCCGAAGCAGACGTTCCAAGGATTTGATAACTTACAATATGAGCTTGTATAAGCATTGAACCAAAGATGATTTCAATATATCCTAGAGTTATGAAAAAAATCATTTGTATTTTATTGATGTGTTGGTTGCCATTAAGCTTGGTGACTGCGCAAGCAATGAGTACAAAAATGATGTTACAAAATCAGCAAGATTCAGACTTATCGTTGAGTAGTCAAAGTGCTGAGAGTTGTCATGGTGAAACTCATACGCAAAAGGGAAAGACATCAAAGCCCCATAAATGCACAGTTTGTGGTTCTTGTGTCCTTGCCAGTTCAGTCGCTACTTTTAGCAGTATTGAATCGGGTGTTACATTTCTAAAAACTGCATTAAAATACTTGGCATTCCAGCCAAGTTTTGTTTCAATCGAATCAGAAAGCTTCATCAAGCCACCCATATTGAATTAATTTCTTAGGACAAATCCGTCCATAGTTTTTAACTTTATATTGGAGGTTCCCCATGCAACAAACAATCGTTGCTATTTTTAACAAGTCATTTATTGGGCTTTTCATTCTTTCTTTAACTGGATGTGCAACATTTAGTAAAGATGGTGGCTTTAGTGATGTCCAAAGCAGTACACAGCAATATATAAAACAAAAGCCAGTATGGGCTAATACAGATGCGCTAAAAACAGAGAGCGCTGAAGAAGTTAGTAAAATACTGAAAAAACCATTAAGCCAAGAAGATGCTGTGCAAATTGCGCTCTTGAACAATGCCCAATTACAAGCTGATTTTTATGATTTACAACTAGCTGAGTCTAATCTCGTCCAAGCTGGGCGCCTACCTAATCCAAGTTTTTCGATGTTATACGCTAGAACCAATGGTGATTACACCATTGAACAAACGCTCACAATGAACATTTTTGCATTGTTCACGATGGGCAAGGCTACGGCTATTGAAAGAAAGAACTTTCTCGCTATACAAAACCGTATGGCATTAAAGGTGCTGGATGTAGCCAGACAAACGCGTAATGCCTACATTCATGCTTTAGCTGCTAAACAGAGTGTTGATTATCTTAAACAAGCGAATGAATCCGCACGATCAACTTATTTGTTAGCAAAGCGGATGCGCGAGGCTGGCAATTGGAATGCATTAGATGAAGGTCGCGAGCAAAGCTTCTACATAGAAACAGCGTTAGAACTGAATCGTGTGCAGAATCAGTGCTTACAAGCAGAAGAGCAATTAACGCGTTTACTTGGCTTGAACCATCCATCAGCAATAACCCTACCTGATCGACTAACAACATTGCCTAACTCTGATAGTGATTTAAAACATGTTAATGCCGATGATTTCTCAAAACGTTTAGACCTGCAGCAAATGCGTACCAACACTGAGGCATTAGCCCAGGAACTAGGACTCACTAAAACAACCCGCTTTATCAATTTACTAGAAATTGGACCTGCTAGGATATTAGAAGGACGCCGTGGCGATCCAGTAAAAAGAGGGGTAGAGCTGCGGTTTGAAATTCCTATTTTTGATTGGGGTACAGCTAAGGTTAAACGCGCTGATGCTGTTTATCAACAGGCACTGTTATCAGCTAGTAACCAAGCAATTAAAGCAGCATCCCAAGTGCGAGCACAATACAGTCAGTATGAAACAAACTATGCAATTGCTAAACAATATCGAGATGAAATTGTGCCATTACGTAAAAAGATACTAGATGAAAGTTTATTGCGATACAACGGCATGCTCATGAGTCCATTTGAATTGATGGTAGCCGCGCGAGAACAAGTGTTATCTGTAAACCGTTATATTGAAAGTTTAAGAGATTTTTGGTTAGCAGAGAGTGATTTGGACATGGTGCTCGTAGGCGCACCTATAGAAGAAAAAGGAAGCGAATAATGGATAGAAGACATTTTTTACAAATGGGAGTAGCGGGAGTGGTGGCCACTACGGTTAATAAAGTGGCTTTAGCTGCGATTCCAGATGCTGTGACCACGGATAATGCCATGACAGCTCCGTTATTGATGCCGAATACAGGACGTCCATATAGACCTGTGGCTACGTTGAATGGGTGGAGTTTGCCTTGGCGCATGAAAAATAATATAAAGGAATTTCATTTAATTGCGGAGCCTGTTAAACGTGAAATAGCACCAGGCATGGTTGCGAATTTATGGGGTTACAATGGACAAAGTCCAGGGCCAACTATTGAGGTTGTAGAAGGTGATATGGTGCGCATTTATGTAACCAACAAACTGCCTGAGCACACCAGTATTCATTGGCATGGACAACGCTTACCTAATGGGATGGATGGCGTTAGCGGATTAACGCAAGCCTCTATTAAGCCAGGTCAAACTTACATGTATGAGTTTGAGGCAAGGCGTGCTGGTACTTTTATGTATCATCCACATGCAGATGAAATGACACAAATGGCGATGGGTATGATGGGTTCGTGGATTACACACCCCAAAGATCCAAAATTCATGGCGGTTGATAGGGATTATGTCTTTTTACTGAATGCCTATGATATTGAACCTGGTAGCTATTTGCCAAAAACTAATACGATGCTTAACTTCAATTTATGGACATTTAATAGTCGTGTTTTCCCTGGCATTTCGCCAATCGTTGCTAAGCAAGGGGAGAAACTAAGAGTGCGCGTAGGGAATCTAACGATGACTAATCATCCGATACACTTGCATGGACATGAGTTTGAAGTAACGGGTACTGATGGCGGTTGGGTTCCTAAAACAGCAAGATGGCCAGAGGTCACGACAGATATAGCGGTAGGTCAAATGCGCGCAGTTGAATTTATTGCAAATGAGCTTGGTGACTGGGCATTTCATTGTCATAAATCACATCACACCATGAATGCGATGGGACATGATTTCCCTAATATGATTGGTGTCAGTCAAAAAGGTCTTGCCAATACTTTTTCTAAATTAGTGCCAGATTATATGCCGATGGGTAAAACAGGCATGTCAGAAATGACTGAGATGTCCGAGATGATGGACATGCCATTACCTGAAAATACATTGCCCATGATGATGGGCAAAGGACAGTTTGGAAATCTTGAAATGGGAGGCATGTTTACCACACTGAAAGTCCGAAAAGAGTTAGCTAAAAATGACTTTAAAGATCCTGGAGATTATCAGCATCCAAAAAATTCTGTTGCGAAGCAGGTGGCTAATGATTTACCGCCAGTTGAAAGAGTAGACGCGCCTATGCCAGAAAGTGGGATCGAAATAAATGTACGTAAGCCAATGGATCATATGAATCACTAGGCAACCCATACAGAAATTATTTTTAAAGGAGCTGCTATGAAGGTTTCAGAATTGGCGAAACGAGCTGGAGTGACGGCAGAAACGGTACGTTACTATACCCGTAGTGGATTACTTGAACCAAAACAACAGAGTCAAAATGGTTACCGTTATTACAATGATAATGACTTAGCTAGACTAATCTTTGTGCGCAAAGCACGGATATTAGGCTTCGGATTGAATGAAATAGCTGAGATTTTAGGTATGAGCCAACATGGGCACTCTCCTTGTCCTAGAGTGAGAGAGATATTGGAGGAACGCCTTCAAGATACACGTCAAAAGTTAAAAGAGCTTAGGTCGTTGCAACTGAGCATGGAGCGTGCGGCAAAAAAATGGGCAGAAATGCCAAACGGCATACCAAACGGCAATGCTGTTTGTAATCTGATCGATGCGCTAATTTATCCTGAGTAAAAAGAAAAGAATTGAGGGGTTGACCTATGTGTTACACATAGGTTTAAACTCACCTCAACTAAAAAAATATGGCAGATTAATGCTAAGTGTTATTTTGTTCAGTGCTAACAAAAGGAGTTTCACATGCTAACAGAACAGATAAAGATAACAGGAATGACCTGCGGAGGCTGCACCAGTAAAGTTGAGCGTACGTTGAAGGCTGTAGATGGTGTTATTGATGTCAGCGTATCTCTCTCCGATAACGAAGCTACAGTGCAATACGATGAAAGTCTAACCTCAATTGACCAACTAAAGTCGGCGGTAAAGAACGCTGGTTACGGTGTTGATACCTCGAATATTAAACAGTCTAAAGGTAAAGGCTGCTGCGGAGGCTCAACGGCGTCAGAATTGAAAGACCCTGTTTGTGGGATGAGTGTGACAGCACAGTCCCCACATCGGTCTAATTACAAAAATAAACCCATTTACTTTTGCAGTGCGGGTTGTAAAACTAAGTTTATTGATAATCCAGCAAAGTATTTAACCAAGCATTCAGATGCTAAGGTCTCACCTAAAAAGGCCAGTTCGACTTCAACTGAACAAGCGCCAACGGGTAGGATTTACACTTGCCCAATGCATCCAGAGGTTAGGCAAGCGCATCCAGGCGATTGCCCAAAGTGTGGCATGGCACTAGAGCCAGAAATGCCTAGTTTAGAAGAGGGTGAAAGTCCTGAGTTGGTTGATTTTAAAAGGCGCTTTTTTTGGACGCTTCCACTCACTATCATTGTTGCATTCTTAGCCATGGTAGGTCATCGCTTACAGTGGTTTGAAGTGGTGACGCAAAGCTGGATTGAGCTGGTTTTAACTTTGCCAGTCGTGCTGTGGGCAGGCTTTCCATTCTTTGAACGTGGCATTCAATCAATCATCAATCGTAGCCCGAATATGTGGACATTAATTGGGTTGGGAACGTCTGCCGCATTTATCTATAGTGTCGTGGCTACACTCTTCCCTAGTATATTTCCTGCATCGTTTATGACGATGGGACGAGTTTCCGTTTATTTTGAAGCGGCAGCTGTCATAATTTCACTAACGTTACTCGGTCAAATTTTAGAACTCAAAGCACGCTCTCAAACATCTGCGGCAATTAAATCTTTACTTGGCCTTTCACCCAAGACTGCGCGCAGAATTAATGAGGATGGTTCAGAAGAAGATATTCCGCTTACGCATGTACACATCGGCGATAAGCTTCGCGTAAGACCTGGAGAAAAAGTGCCTGTTGACGGTAAAGTCATTCAAGGCAGTAGTGCTGTGGATGAATCTATGCTAACTGGGGAGCCTTTGCCTGTCAGTAAGAACTTGGGCGACCAGTTGATAGGGGCGACGCTCAACACCAATGGCGCATTAACTATGCAAGCCGAAAAAGTAGGTTCTCAAACCATGTTGTTTAGTATTGTGCAGATGGTCGTTAATGCCCAGCGCTCTAAAGCGCCGATGCAACGCATGGCTGACCAAGTCGCTGGGTATTTTGTTGTTACGGTGGTTGGTGTAGCTTTACTGACTTTTGTGATTTGGGGCATTGTTGGTCCTGACCCAAGCTGGGTTTATGGTTTAATCAACGCAGTTGCAGTGCTGATTATTGCTTGCCCTTGTGCGCTAGGTTTAGCTACACCCATGTCGATTATGGTTGCAACTGGAAAAGCGGCAACAAAAGGCGTGTTGTTTCGTGATGCCGCCGCTATTGAAAATTTCCGTAAAGTCGATACCCTCATTGTCGATAAAACAGGCACCCTCACAGAAGGGAAGCCACGGTTCAATCAAGCGATAGCCACTTCAGGCTTTACTGAAAGTGAAATATTGCAGTTAGCAGCAAGCCTGGACCAAGGCAGTGAACATCCGCTTGCAGATGCGATTGTGAAAGCAGCACGAGAACAGAATCTAACCCTAGATAAAGTAGAAGGCTTTGAATCCAGCACAGGGATTGGTGTACGTGGCAACGTAAAAGGAAAACAACTAGCGCTTGGTAATATAGCACTGATGTCTGAACTTAACATTCCATTCGACACGTTAAAAGAGCAGGCAGAAGCGTTACGTCAAACTGGCGCAAGTGTGATGTATCTGGCAGCAGATGGACAGCTGGCTGGTTTATTATCTGTTTCAGATCCCATTAAAGAAAGTACATTTGAAGCGATAACAAATTTAAAATCGTCTGGTATGCGCATTATTATGGCGACAGGAGATGGTCTAATAACAGCAAAAGAAGTTGCAAACCAACTCGGCATTGATGAGTTTTATGGTGATGTCAAACCAGCCGATAAATTAGCCCTTGTAGAAAAGCTCCAAAAAGAAGGTCGTATTGTTGCAATGGCAGGTGATGGGATTAATGACGCTCCAGCTTTAGCAAAAGCAGATGTAGGTATTGCAATGGGGACAGGGACTGATGTTGCGATGAATAGTGCGCAAGTAACTTTAGTCAAAGGTGACCTGCGTGGTATAGCACAAGCACGTGAGATTTCTGAAAAAACAATTGCCAATATGAAGCAAAATTTAGGTTTTGCATTTGTCTATAACTCGATGGGCGTTCCACTTGCCGCAGGCTTGCTATTCCCATTTACTGGATGGTTGCTTTCACCCATGATTGCCGCGTTAGCGATGAGTTTAAGTTCAGTTTCAGTGATTAGCAATGCATTACGATTACGGTTGGGAGTAACTAAGGATTAACTTGAACGTCTGCTTTGTCCCCAAAGCGGACATTCAGAATGAGGCTCAGCTTTAGTAACTAATTTAAATGCTTTCACGCTTAGTAAATAAATTTATCAAATTGTTTGATGATCTTTAAATGGAATATCAAGCTGTAAATGCTGAGATATTAGGTCTGCAAATACATGCATAATTGATATATCACGCTCATTGAGCGTTTGGTTTGGTTTATAACTAAAACAGCAAAAGGTACCGTAAACGTTTCCATCATTAAGTCGGATAGGTACGCTCATATGAGCGCGAACTGGCAACTTTGCCGTTACTTCCAAACTCATGGCTTCTGGAACTTCAAAAGCGTCATTGATGATCTCCGGCAAACGACCATCAACGACTCTTTGACAGTAACTCTCTTCTAGAGGGCCACTATCTCCAACTGAGATAGGTGGATTCATATCTTTTGCGTCGACGCGTTTGAATTCACGGACACCGTCATGGAAATGAGAAATAAAGGCTACATCCATATCAAGGTGTCGTCTTAATGCAGATAAGGTATTTTGTAAAAAATCTTCATTTCCCTTATTTTGGATATTTAGAAGCGTTTGGGTGCCCTTGAGGTTGATAGATGTTGTATGTGCTGATTTTATTTCGGGGGATTTTTCAACGTCCTCAAACTTTAATATTTTGAAGTTATTACGACCAGAGTGTTTTGCTTTGTACATAGCTTTATCAGCGAGTGCCACTAGCTTATCCGCTATTACATTACGGCCATCATAGATTGCAATTCCAATGCTGGAGGTGATTTTAAGGTGATTACTATCTAACCAACTAGAGCGATTGAACTCTTGTAAGATATTGCCAGCAACTTTACTTGCATTTTCTTCGCTGACAACACCCTCAATAATCACAGTAAACTCATCACCACCAAGGCGGGAAACTATATCGACTTCACGCAATTTACTTTTAAGTCTGATGGCGAACTCTTTAAGAAGCTGGTCCCCTGCTTCATGTCCTAAAGAGTCATTAATTGATTTAAAGTGATCTATATCTAGATACATCAAAGCCATATTAGCATTATTCCTTCGGCTTCTTGCCATTGCCTCTGGCAAGCTGGTATTGAAATATGACCGATTATTGAGTCCAGTAAGAGGGTCATTTGATGCTAAGAAGCGTAGATTTTTTTCTTCAATTTTGCGATCAGAAATATCCTGAATAAATGCATAAAATTCATACATCCCCGATTTTTGAGTATAGGTAATTGCCATTTCTACAGGAAACTCTTCTCCTGTTTTTCGTCTAGCCTCAAGTTGAATGCGGCGATTTAAAACTTCAGCATACCCAGTCCCAATAAAACGCTCCATGCCATGTTGATGTGCCTTTCTGAATCTCTCAGGGATAATCATCTCTTCCATTTTTTGACCTATGGCATCTTGGTAGTCCCAACCAAAAATAATTTCTGCTTGTTTGTTCCATTCAATGATTAACCCATCATGATCAACACCAACAAATGCATCGTAGCTGGTATAGAGAATGTTTCTGAGACGTTGCTCTTGATTTTGATTATTCATAAACTTTTAATAACCTCATAATCAAAAAAATTTTAAGTAACTGTTAACCTGCAAATTGGTAATAAATAATTTTTCAAATATCGCTTGCAATAAAATTGCCAAGAAACCCTTAAGACCTTGTCATTAAATAAAGTAATACTCACAAATATTAAATATTAAATTGTTTAATATACCTTTCAACGTCCTCAAGACTAACGGCTTTACTGTATAAATAACCCTGAAATTGATTGCAGCCTAATTCAATTAAAAACGATTTTTGTTCTTCTGTTTCAACACCCTCAGCAATCGTTTCAAACCCCAATGTTCGTGATAATTTAATGATGGCTTCTGCAATCGAAGCATCATTGTGATCGATTAATATATCTCTTACAAAAGACTGATCAATTTTTAATTGGTCTATTGGAAAAGCTTTTAGATATGATAGTGATGAATAGCCGGTTCCAAAATCATCAAGTGAGATTGACAATCCCATTCTCTTAATTTGATGCATTGCTAAAATTACACTGTCAACTTCGTCAGCTAACATGGTCTCAGTTAGCTCAAGCTTTAGATTTTTTTTATCAAAAGAGTAGTTTTGTAGTGTGTTCTTAAGTGTTGAGATGAAATGACTATTTTTAAATTGGATAGCACTGATGTTTATTGAAAGTGTAATATCTTTAAATGCTTCAATTTCATGCCAACTATTAAGTGTTTTACACGCATTTACTAGCACCCATTCTCCAATTGGGAGTATTAAAGCTGTTTCTTCAGCAACGGGAATAAAATCTGCAGGTGAGACATAATGACCTAGGTCTGGACTCAGCCACCGAATCAAAACTTCACAACCAAAAACTTTATGATGAGAGTTAATTTGTGGTTGGTAATACAGTTCAAACTCATTATTCTCAATAGCATTTCTAAGATGCGATTCTAATTTAGATCTGTATAAAACCTTTTTTTCTAAAACTTCATCAAAAATCTGTATATTGTTTTTACCTATCCTTTTTGCTTGATACATCGCCAAATCAGCTTGTTTAATCGCATCGATAATATTCAAGTCTGAATCAACGAATTTTATACCGATACTTACTGATGAAAAAAAATCTAACTCTTTTAACCTAAATGGTAAACGCATACCTAACAAGAGCTTATCTGCAACATCCTTAGCACTTTTAAAGAGTTTCTCAGTGTGTTGTATCTCGTCTGAGATAACTAATATAAACCCGTCACCGCCAAATCGACAAAGAAAACTGCCGCTATCAATATTTTTTTTCAATCTATTTGCAAACTCTTTGATAAATAAATCACCGATATAATGACCAAAAGCATCATTGATATTTTTGAAATTATCGACATCCATTAAAAGTATGGCATGAGACATTTTTGGCATATTGGATAGATGATTAAATGCTTCTAAATGTCGATTTAATGAAGCTCTGTTTGGAAGCCCTGTTAACGTGTCATAAAAAGCAAGACTTCTAATTTCTTCATTGAGTAATTCATTCTGAGATTCTGCATTTTTACGTTCAGTTATGTCCATTTGTATTCCGACAAAATGAGTGACTTGTCCGCCTTCATCGAATACAGGTGATATTTTTAAAAGATTCCAAAAAGTAGAACCATCTTTTCTTTTATTAATTAGCTCAACTTCGACATCACTCCCTATTGCTAGCGCCTCTCTAATTTTGATCAACTTCTCTTCATCTCTGACTGATGTATTTAAAAATCTACAGTTTTTTCCTAAAATATCAGACTCATTGTAGCCAGTAATTTTTTCAAATGCAGGGTTGATATATACCATCGGCATATCGCGTTGAAGGGCATCCACAATTACAATGCCTACAGTTGCTGCTTCTATGGCGGAATTATTAAGCCTTAAAGCCATTTCCTTATATTTTCTTTGCGTTATATCTACTTGAATGCCTGAAACTCTAATTGATTTTCCTGAGTCATCGAAATAGAAACGTCCTTTGGACCATAACCAGTGAATAGTGTTATCTGGCCAAGTCACCCTAAACTCAACATCATAAAGGCTACCACCATCTTTTGCTTCCTTGTAAACGGAAACTACTCGTTCACGATCGAGTGGGTGTACATGGGAAATAAACTTCTCATAACCCCAGTCTTCAACTGATTCTGCATATCCAAAACATTGATCATGAATCAATGATCTTCGAGCTATATTGGTTTTAATATCCATATCCCAATCGCCAATATTTGCCGCATCTAATGCAAATTTTCTCCTCTGCTCACTTTCCAGAATGGCTTTCTCTGCTGCGATTTCAGCGCTAGCATCACGAATTATCATGAATACATATTGGTGATGATTAAATTCCAAATAATGGGCTGAGACATTTACTGGAACATTTTCTCCACTATTTGTAGTTATTGATGATTGAAAATTTATACTTTTATTGACTGTCGTTTTTGTCCATAGCTCCTGCCATGGCATTGCAATGTTCAATTGAAGAGCATTAATATTTAATTCAGAAAATGCCTCGCTTGAAAAACCAAATTGCATTTCGGCGAATGTATTGTGATTAACTATATTGCCTTGCTCAGAAAACCATATGACACTGTCAGTAATTTGATTAATTGAATGCTCAATTAAGTAAAGCTTATTTAGCATTGTTTTCTGATATGTGACATCAATAGAGGTCATCATCCGTGCTTTTCTTCCATCGCTTAAATGCCCCAATGAAATACTATTTATATCCCAATAAAGCTCTTTATCATCTTTTCCATAAACTAAAACTTCACCAAAATTAATGCCGATGTCTTTTTTGTAACCGTCCAAAATTTTTTTATACATTTTCTTAGGATTGTATTTGTAAGCTTTATTTGTCCAATTCTTGATCGTTGTTAACTCTTCACGAGAATAGTCTGTAAGCTCGATGAGCTTGTCGCTTATCGCCAAAACTTCACCATCTTCTACGTGAATGATAATCGGGTTAGGCGAGTACTTCACAGCAACATTAAATCTTAATTCGGAATCATTTAATTGATTTTTAATATTGGAATCATCAGTTATAAATTTCGGAATCCAATACTTTATTAATATGAATATAATTAATAATGCAACAGCTACATTTAATAGTTTTGGGAAAATGAAGATGGCGGGTTGGAAAATTATATTGTTGGCAATCAGCTGATCAGAACTACTAAAGTAAAGTCCAAAATAGGCTGATTCAATAAGTGTTCTAAATGCATCTAAAGCCAAAATAAATAATAAAATGCTAATTGTTTTGCTGGATTTGCGAATAAACATCAACTTGTTGATATATAACGCGAGTATTAGCCCCCAGATTAAAACAAGCAGACCATAGATGACAGATGTCAGTAGTGTAAAATCGATATTATTAACGAACATTTTATTATTTAGACTCCGTAGGTAAACTGATTTAATCAGACCTATGTAAATACAAGATTTATGAGGGGGCTGCTTTATACCATTTGTTTTTAACGTTAAATTTAGCAGTATTCATCGCTTTTTCTGCTTCATTTAGTAATGCATCGGCAGTTTCGCCATCATATGGGAAAAGTGCAATACCAATACTGACGGAAATTTGACAGCTTTCATCAACGATTAAAAAAGATGCCGAGATCGTATCAATAATATTTTGAGCAACATTAGTATAGCCGCCGTCACTTTCGTTCAGGCTTATAATGAGACTAAACTCATCGCCGCCTATTCGAGCAAAAGTATCAGATTCTCTGATAACTCTTTTAATGCGCATGGCTGACTCTATCAGTACATAATCACCAGTAGGATGACCGTATTGTTCATTGACTGTACTAAAGGCATCTAAGTCAAGAAACAACAATGCAAATTTTGACTTCAATCGGGTAGATCTTTTAATTTCTTCCATAAGACGATAAAAAAACAAACGTCTATTTGGCAATCCCGTGAGCTGGTCAAAGTTTGCTTGATTCCATATCAGTTCTTCAGAAATTTTCTGATCAGTAATATCTGTATGAGTGCCGACCATGCGAATGGGTGTGCCGTCAGCAGTGTCATTTTCTACAATCAGGCCTCTTGATAATATCCATTTCCAGCTATTGTCTTTACACAACAATCTATGTTCAATCGAATACAACTCAACTTTACTGTTTAAAAAGCTGGTTAAACTGGTTAAAGTAAAATCTACATCATCAGGGTGAACCAATGAAATCCAAGCTTTAAAGTTGGATGCAATTTCATATTTATCGTACCCCAACATCTTTTTCCATTGCTCTGAATAATAAATGTCATTTGTTTTAATGTTCCAATCCCAAACGCCAACCTCAGCACCCTCAAGCGCATGCATCCATCGTTGTTCATTTACCTTTAACTGTTGATTGATTTCTTCAACCTGCAACTTAAGTTTGATTTTTTCGTGTCTTGACTCTAATAATTTCATCGCTTGATCAGCGAATAATTGTAAAATTTCTAGCTCGCTATCAGAAATCTTGCGTTTTTTATTACCCATAATACATAGTGTGCCGAGCACATTTGAGGAGGAGTCAAAAAGAGGTATGCCTGCATAAAAAACAATATTAGGTTTATGTGTCACTAAGGGATTAGTTGAAAATCTATTATCTTTAGATGTATCTTCAACAATGAGAGGTTTTTTTTCTGAGATAACATGTGTGCAAAATGAAATATCTCTTGGCGTTTCTGTTACTTCAAGACCGATGGAGGATTTGAACCATTGACGCTTATTATCAACCAGCGTAACAGTAGAAATTGGGACCTTAAAAGTTTTTGCAGTTAGTTTGACAAGGTTATCAAAATCTTCCTCTGGAGGCGTGTCGAGGATATTATAGTTATGAAGCGCCGTCAGCCTAGTTTGCTCTTCTGTACCTAGAAACTGTCTCATTGTTAACTCCTCATAATAAAGAATTAAGTAATGCTTACTTATCAAGTTGATAAGCAACAATTGTTTCTGAATATTGCTATTTTTAAATAATTAGTTTTGCACAGAACATTTTACTAATAAAAAAGTTATTGGTTTAATCTCCTAATACTTTCATCAAAATTACTATTTACAATACGTCATATTAATAGCTTCCAGCCAAGTAAATTAGACTTTCATTTACGTCTTTTAGTTCCCGTGTAATGAACCTAATTTAATAAAATTTTATATAGTGAATTCACAAGGTTGTTTGATGAAACATAAATTGCAATTAAATGAGGTTAGATCTAGATTCTACTAAAGAGTCTCCAAAAATATTTATTATATATAATGCAGTTTTTTAAATTATGAATGTCTGCTTTGTCCCCATACGCGACATTTACCCAAGTGCAAATGCTACCTTATGGTCTTGCCGTCATTTTTAGTTCATCACATCCGATGCAATTGCGGTGATAGCTGCTTTAATTCTTTTTCAGCTAGTTTGTACTCTGGAAAAATACTCTCAACTACTGCCCAAAATTTGGCTGAGTGATTCATTTCTTTTAAGTGTGCTAATTCATGGCAGACGACATAATTAATAATATGTGGTGGTGCTTGTAGTAAGCGCCAATTCAATCGAATATCGCCTCGGTTGCTGCAGCTGCCCCAACGCGATTGGGCGCTGGATAATTTAAGGGGTGGTGTGCTTACGCCTAGCTTCGCCGCTAAAACCGCTAAGCGTCTTCCAAAATCAATCTCTGCTTGTTTTTTATACCATTGAATCACTTTATGTTTGATGACCGATTCGTCATCTGCTTTTGGTGAGGTGATGGTTAAGCTGGCGTGATTAAACTGCGCTTGTTTGTTTTTTGCGTCTTGCACAACATTAAGTTTAATCGCGTTGCCTAACAATTGCAGGGTTTCACCATCTTGCCAAATAATTGGTGGAATATGATTTTGTTTTCGTGCTTCTAGTTTGCTAAGAATCCAGTTTGATTTTTCTTGGATGAGCTTTTTTAATTGAAATTCTAAAATGTATTTTGGCGCATGAACAATCAAACCATCGGCAGTTATTTTTAGTCCAACTGTACGTCGCGCTCTTCGCTCTAAATGATAAGGAATCGTTTCGCCATTGGTCAGTTGGATAGATTTTTTTGTCATGGTAATTGAGATGGGCTATTGCGATAACCTTAGCATCTCAGTTTCAATCCAATCTTCCACTTGATGATTAAGCGCATCAGGTTTTAAACCTGTTGATTGAATCGGCTCACCAATACTGACTTGAATCACGCCAGGGTGTTTTAGCCAAGAATTCTTACGCCAAAACTCGCCTGCATTATGCGCAACGGGTACGACTTGCGTTTGGGTGTGTGTGGCTAACCAAGCGCCACCAATATGGTATTTGCCACGTTTGCCAGGCTCGGTACGTGTGCCTTCTGGAAAAATCACTACCCAGAATTTTTTAGCCAAACGGTCTTTGCCTTGTGTGACTAATTGTTTTAACGCTTCACGACCTGCGGCGCGATTGATTGCAATCGGTGAGGTGAGAGCAAGCGCCCAGCCAAAGAATGGAATGAGTAATAATGAACGCTTAAGTACCCATACTTGCGGTGGAAAAATCAATTGTAATGCTAATGTTTCCCAAGCGGATTGATGTTTACACAGAATAATACTTGGACTATTTGGGATGTTCTCACGACCTTTGATGGCAAAACTTAAGCCGCAACTGATGCGTAACCACCACAACATACAACGTGCCCATAGGCTTAGAAACCGATAACGTGTTTGTGGAGAAAAAGGGAAAGTGAGTAGGCCAATCGTGGTAAATGGAATGGTAAAAATCCACATACCAAGATTAAAGATAAATGAGCGAATATAAATCATGGATGTCTTTGATGGTGACCTTAATGGCTGGCTTTAATGGTGTTCGATAATATAGTCAACGGCTTCGGCTAAATTGGCAAAAACCAAAGTATCTTTTGGCAAATTACCAGCGCCCAACGTTTGTTTGCCTTTGCCTGTTTTCACTAACATTGGTTGGCAGCCTACATTGGCAAATGCTTGTAAATCGCGCAAAGCATCACCCACTGCAGCGACATTGTTTAAATCAATAGAGAAGCGATGGCCGATATCTTCTATCATTTTGCTTTTTGGTTTTCTGCATTCACAATTATCAACAGCCGCATGCGGACAGTAAAAAATCGCATCTATACGACCGCCAACTTGTGCTACGGCATGATGCATTTTGTCGTGAATGGCATTGAGTGTGACCATGTCAAACAGTCCGCGCGCAACACCCGATTGATTGGTAGCAACGACCACGCGAAAACCATGCTGATTAAGCAAGGCAATGGCTTCTAAACTGCCCGCAATCGGAATCCATTCATCTGGGTTTTTAATAAAGTGATCGCTGTCTTTATTAATCACACCATCTCTGTCTAGAATGACCAGTTTCATTAAGTTGTTTAACTCGCTAGTTTAGATAAATCAGCAACGCGGTTCATGGCTTGGTGCAACGTTGCCAATAAACCTAAACGATTGGCTTTTAGTGCAGGGTCGTCTGCATTAACCATGACGTTGTCAAAGAAGTCATCAACGGGTGCTTTTAGTACGGCTAAGGCTTGTAATGAGCCTGTATAGTCGCCTGCTTCAAATAGCTTATCCGCTTCCGCTTTTGATGTGTTGAGCGCAGCAGCTAGTGCTTTTTCAGTTGTTTCTTGTAGTAGGCTGTTATCAACTTTAGCTGCAACTTCACCCTCAACTTTGCGCAAGATATTACCAACACGTTTATTAGCTGCAGCTAATGCAGGCGCTTCAGCTAAGGTTGCAAATGTCTGCACAGCAGCAAGGCGTTGTGGAATTTCATGTAGTAATGCTGGTTCTAGCGAAAGCACAGCGTCTACTTCTTGCGCACTTGCACCTTGGTCTTTTAAATTAACGCTCAAACGGTCAAAGCAGAAGGATTTAATTGATGCTAATACTTCTGGATTGCCATCAAATTGTTGTAACGCTAATTGGATTAACGACTCAAATGACAATGGCAGTTTTGCATCAATTAACATGCGGATAATACCCAAAGCCTGACGGCGCAAAGCAAAGGGATCTTTATCACCAGTTGGTTTTTCGCCAATGCTAAATAGTCCGACTAAGGTTTCTAATTTATCTGCTAATGCAACACAAAGTCCAACTTGGCTGCGTGGTAATTCATCGCCTGCAAAACGTGGTTTGTAATGGTCTTCAATGGCAAAAGCGACTTCATCATCCAAGCCTTCATGTTGCGCATAATAGCGGCCCATAATGCCTTGTAGTTCTGGGAATTCATTGACCATATCCGTAATTAAATCGGCTTTTGATAAGCGGGCGGCTTGCTCTGCCTTTGTAACCAAATCGGCATTGCCAAGCTGATCTGCAATCGCGCCAGCCAATTTAACCACACGTTGATTGCGCTCACCTTGTGAACCAAGTTTGTTGTGATAAACCACTTTACCCAAGCTAGCAATACGGCTTTCTAAGGTCTTTTTACGGTCTTGATCAAAGAAGAATTTTGCATCTGCCAGACGTGGACGTACCACACGTTCGTTACCGCCAATCACTGCACTTGGGTCAGCAGGGTGAATATTAGACACAATTAAGAATTTGCTGGTGAGTTTGCCCTTGCTATCTAATAGCGGGAAGTATTTTTGGTTAGACTTCATGGTCAACACCAAACACTCTTGCGGTACTTCTAAAAACTCAACTTCATATTGACCAAGTAATACATTCGGTAACTCTACCAATGCCGTTACTTCATCTAATAAATCATCATCTTCAATCGCGGTTAACCCTTCTTTGTCAGCCGCCGCTTTTAATTGTTTAGCAATATCTGTTTTGCGCGCTTCAAAGCTGGCAATCACGGCACCTTCTGTTTTAAGTTGCTCTTCGTAGCTGTCTGCGTTATTGATAGTAATAGTTGCTTTCTTTGATTCAAAGCGGTGGCCAGTTGTGGTGTTGTTTGCGCTTAATCCCAATACGCTAACGGGAATAACATCACTGCCATGTAATGCAATTAAGCCATGCGCAGGGCGCACAAAATTAACTGTTTCCCAGCCGTCGTTAATTTGGTACGACATGACTTTAGGAATGGGTAATTTAGCTAATGCTTCTTCAATTGCTTTCTGTAAGCCCTCGCTTAACGTCGCGCCTGTTTTACTCATGTCTAAGAACAAGTTGTCAGTTTTTCCG